>Ga0307489_10001163_pt1 | contig 17192 bp, 11 predicted proteins | sample SB12metaG_FD_202247 | JGI IMG/M metagenome (GOLD analysis project Ga0307489, IMG submission 202247) | Sea-ice brine microbial communities from Beaufort Sea near Barrow, Alaska, United States - SB 1.2 | ecosystem: Environmental > Aquatic > Marine > Coastal | place: USA: Alaska | collected...
CCGAGATGGAGATAATCGTTGAGGCCACATCAGGTTCGGCAGTTGTAGTTGCAGACGACATTGCCAAGCTTCTGCGGTAGCCTGGATGCCCGCGTAGATGCCAGCACTGCGTATATACCAGCAATGCTGAACACGACCGTACTGCTGGGGCACCAAGGGGACACACAGGACCAAGGGGACACACAGGCTGTGTGTGTGTGTGTGTGTGTATGTGCATGTGATTTGAGTTTGCCCGTGTTTACTCGTACATATAACCGTTTTATGGGGCGGCCCCCGCCCCGTCCTCAGAGCCACCGCCCTCCGCGAGCGGGGCCTCCCCCTCCGCCCCCCCGCGGACGGGCGGGTTGCGGGGGAACCACGGGTACTGGGTGATGGACGCCCTGCACACCACGGCCTTGGGGGCGAACCCCAGCATCGGGAAGATAATCAACCTCATGATGTTCGACTCGATCATGTGGAGGATGCACCCCGGCGCGTCCATGGCCTTCTTGCGGTAGGCGCGCTGCAGCATCTTCGAGACGGCCTTCATGGCGTCGCACATCGCCTTCGCCGCCTCCTTCTGGCCGTGCGGGCAGAGCGAGGGCGTGTTCTCCTGCCAGTCCTTACGGTCCGGATCCGCGCCACGCCGGTAGAGCTCCCAGTTCATCGCGTTGTTGCAGTTGGGCTGCGTGCATCCACCCGCGCACGCAACTACCCCCGTGTTGCCGCCCGTGTTCTCCTGGGTCACGCAGTGCGCCGGCGTGAGGCGGAGATGCGCGCCCGCGACGTTCACGGCCCCCGGGTCGCGATCCAGCAACAGACACACAAGGTCGACACGACCCTGCCGCACCGCCGCGCCCACCACCGTGAGATCGTCTATAGGGTCCACGTAGCGCAGCTTGATGTCCGCCATGTTATTGTCCATGTGAACCAAGACATCCTGCAGGAGCTCCGCAGAAGCCTTGGCCGCGAGCTTGTCGCTCCGGATGATCGCGCGCATGGCGCGCGACGCGCTGCAAGCGTTCAGAAGAAGGCCTTGGCTGAACAGTATGTGCAACTGCTCTGTGCTTCCCCGCCTCAGTATAGCATGCAGCGCAGACCGGTCGTAGGGGAAGGGGGCGATGCCCATGAACTCCGATGCTCGCAACCTGTGATAGAGCGCGTCGCACTCGGCGGTGGTGACGGTGTTGTCGGTGACCGTGGCTACAGCCTGCCAATCGGCGAAGGCAGACGCCGCGCCTGACTCGGCTACGGCGGCGTCGGCGGTGGCCCGGGCCTCTTCGGCGGCGTACTGGGCCCTTTTTGAGGCGGTGATGAGCTTGATGCCCGTGTAGAAGACGGCGTCGTCTGGAGAAATGCGGATGCGATGATTATTCCGGAGGTGCCGCACCTTCGCTTCTGCGTCGACGTCGGAGTAGACCGCGGCGAGAAGCAGCCCCTGTGTCGCGACCGTGAAGTGGATCAACGTTCTCTCCTCAGGGTTGCTCTGAGGTGCGAAGCGCCCAACGCTTGCCAGGATACGCTCAACGCGAAACTTGAACGCGGGGAGCCCCTCTCCGCGGGGGGAATTCTTGATGCAGAAGTCCTCGACCATCTTGTTCCAGCCCTTCTTCTGCACCACCAGCGCTTGCTGGTGCAACCCGCGGGGCCTGCTGCAACCTTCGTAGCAGGGTGTGCTCTGGCATACGGGAGGCAGCGCCATGGTGGTACAAGTAGGTGGCAGTGAAGCACGGGTGGGCAGCGGCGGTGGCAGTGAAGCACGGGAAGGCCGCGGCGGTGGCAGTGAAGCACGGGAAGGCCGCGGCGGTGGTAGTGAAGCACGGGCAGGCCGCGGCGGTGGCTGGAGCTGAGAAGGTGGGTGCTGCTTACTAGAGGAAAAGGATGACGAGAATGTTTTGACCAGGCACACGTGGCACACGTGTGACCTGCCAAACCGGGGGTGGTGGGTTGTTCTATTTCCGTTGCGGCCAAACGTTTTGACATGCCAAACCGGGAGTGGGTTGTAACGTTTTGACCAGCCAAACCGGGGGTGGGTTGTAACGTTTTGACCAGCCAAACCGGGGGTGGGTTGTAACGTTTTGACCAGCCAAACTGGGGGTGGGTTGTAACATTTTGACCTGCCAAACCGGGGGTGGGTTGTAACGTTTTGACCAGCCAAACTGGGGGTGGGTTGTAATGTTTTGACCAGCCAAACCGGGGGTGGGTTGTAACGTTTTGACCAGCCAAACTGGGGGTGGGTTGTAATGTTTTGACCAGCCAAACCGGGGGTAGGTTGTTCTATTTCCGTCGCAGGGCTTTATCTTGACACGTGTATTCAACCGCTGGCCTTTTTGGTTCGCGCTTCATCACACGAGCCCAAACATCCAGCGCTTCACCCGAGCGCAGCACATCCAGCCACACTCCCGGAACCGCGGCATGGGCAAATATTTTGCGGATAAGTTGGCGGAGCTGGTGGCGCTCGCGGCCCTCGCGACGCAGGCGCGGAGGGCACTCGATACAGCCGTCGCGTCCGGCTGCACCGACGCGGCGCACAAGGCGGCCAGCGAGAAAGCGGCGCACGCGCTCTCGGCGGTGGCGCAGGCGGCGGGTTCCGACAGCGGCGTCGCGGTCGAAGTGAGCCTCTACGGGGGCAAGTGGCTCGAAGCGGTTCTGCTCGGGCGCACCGACGACTCCACCTGGTGGAACCCACGTTGGTTCGTCTTCTTCTACGAGACGGCGGCGGAGCACATCTTGCGCTTCGCCAACAACGAAGACGAAGCGCAAGTGTGGTTCCCGCTGTACGCGCAGAGGGGGAGGGTCCAGGTCAAGATGGGCCCACCCAACGGCAAAGCTGCGTGGGTCGCCGGGATGTGCGTGCAGTGTGCACCGGGCGACGTAGAATTCGGGGTGATGTTCGACAACGGCGGATTCTCGGAGGGCCTAGACGCAACGCAAACGTACATGCGGAAAGAGGCGGCGAAGCCCCCCCGGTCGGGCGCGGTTGCGCCGGTGAAGCAGGAGGGAGCGGCGGCGGTGGCGCCGGTGAAGCAAGAGGAGGCGGAGGGAGCGGCGGCGGTGGCGCCCGGGCAGGAGGCGGGCGCGCGGGTGGCGGCGGTGGCGCCGGTGAAGCAAGAGCAGGTGGAGGGAGCGGCGGCGGTGGCGCCCGGGCAGGAGGCGGGCGCGGGGGGCGTCGTTGCCAAGAACGCCAAGGACGCGCAGCAGGCCAACCAGCGCGCCTCGCAGGAGGCCAACGAGCGCGCCGCGCAGGAGGCCAACCAGCGCGCCTCGCAGGAGGCCAACGAGCGCGCCGCGCAGGAGGCCAACCAGCGCGCCTCGCAGGAGGCCAACGAGCGCGTCGCGCAGGAGGCCAAGGACGCCAAGGACGCCAAGAGGGACGCCAAGAGGGCCGCCAAGAGGGCAGCCGCGGAGAAGGTTGGGGAGGCAGGTGGGGCTTTCTCTTCTGGGGGCTGCGGTCGGCCTCTGCGGGCGGAGACGGCGAGGAACATCGACATCTCCTACTCGGACAAGCGGGCGAAGAAGGCGAACGGGAGGGGGGGCGCGGCGGGGGCGGGGGCGTCGGCGCCGGCGGCGCAGAAGTGGGCGATTGAGCGCGTGGCTGGCGTGAAGAAGATCAATGGCGCGTTGTACTACAAGATCCGCTGGTCGGGCTATGGCTCCGAGCACGACTCGTGGGAGCGCGGCACCCAGCTCTCCCGCGACACCAGCGTCGAGTACCTGCGGGGCCTGGTCAAGGATTACGACGACCCGGAGCGCGATGCGCGCGTGAGCGCCGCGAGCGTGCGCGCCGTGTCTCTCGCCGTCCGCGCCGGCGCGGGGTGCGCGGGGCCCCCCAAGGGGGCCCCGCCCCCCCCCCCCGGCCCCCCCCCCACCCCCCCCCCCGCCCCGCCCCCTAGGGCTCCCAGCCCCCTAGGGCTGGTAGTCGACTGGGCCCGGCGGAGCGGAGCAGTAGTGGTCTGGGCTGGTGGTGCCGTGGGTGAGCGGGCCGTTGGTGAGCGGGCCGTTGATGTATCCGCGCTGCATGTAGTAAACGATACTGCCAAACGAGGTGTGGTGCCTCTGCGAGCTCTGGTCGATGCGGCCGTTGTAGAACAGCATCGTCTCGACGCTCACAGGCGCATCGAATGCGCACGATATGACCACACCGCCAGGCTTGCTCACGCGCACGGTTGTGTCTCCTGGCCGGTAGTCGGTGACCGCGAGGTCGGGTATGCCCACTGCGAGACGGTCGCGGAACGCAGCCGCCTTGAGGGCGAGCATCTCGGGCGATGCTCTCTTGCTGCTGGACCGTTCTGTTGTTGTTGTGATACTCGGTTGCTGCTGCGCGACCGTTCTCTTGTTGTTGTTGTTGTTGTTGTTGTTGTTGTTGTGCGTGTAGAGACGGGTGGCTCTTTGTTATTCGGGCGCAGCAGCGGCCGCTGACTGGACCAGCGCGTGGGACGCATTGGCATTATATAGGACCTGCGCTCGCGGCGAAGCTGGCTCGCCGCGTTCCCTTCCTTGCGGTACGCGGCGAAGATTGCAACGCGCGCGGGACGTACAAGTACCGATCCGTGTCGTATCCGCTGTGCACGACAGCGGATACGACGGCGCCTCCCAGCCGCGGGGACAGGTCCTTTGCGATGGCGCTCGACATGGCGCTGGCAACGTCGTACAAGCCAGTGCTGGTGTGCATCGCCAAGGTTTGCGCGCTCATGGCGTTCCACTACGCCTCCGCGATTATGCTGTTCGTGACAGAGCGGTACGCTGTGGTTGTGGCGCTGCTCTACCTCGACCAGTGGCTCGCGCACGAGTATATTCTCAACACGAACAGCTGCGTGGCGGTGCTCGCGGGCAGCCTGCTGGTGCACGAGCTGCGCGACGCGGGGGTGCAGGAGCGGCTGCACGGCAACGCCGTGCACAACGTCGTGCTCTCGCTGCTGGTTGTGAGCAACCTGCTCGTGCTTGCGCTCGGGGACTACCCCTCGGGCGCGTGGGCAGGCGTGGTCATGCTTCCGGGCGCGGGTGGCGTGGGGGCAGCAGGCGAAGAGGGCGAGGACACGGGCGTGCTGAAGAAGCTGAAGCTCGCCAACGCCAGCCCCAGGGGCAGCAGCCGCTGCCCCTGGGGCTGCCGCAGCGCGCCGCTACTTTCCGTGCTGTGTACGTCGTGCCTGCTGGTCCTGCTGAGCACCTGCTCACTCCCCGTGAGCCCGCACGACCCGCTCCTCAACAACGGCCGCGTGTGGGCCTTTGTGGCGCTGTCACTCACGTGGATGTACACGGTGAACTGCAGGGAGCTGCGCTACTGCAGCGTGGCGGCGTTCGCGCCGTGTGTGCTGCGCTTCAGCTGTGTGCTCTTCCTGACACCCGCACCGATTGCGTTTGCCGGCATTGCGCTCATGGCGGCTGGTCTCGGCGCAGTCACCGCGCTGCCGCCGCGCACGCCGCAGTGCGAGTCGTGGGAGGAGGGCGGAGGCAGCAGCAGCAGCGCAGCAGGTGCAACGCCGCAGGGGGGGGGCGAGCCTGGGGGCTGCTCCAGGCCCGCGGCACCAGGCCCACCGTCACGCCGCCTGCGCGACGCATCGGAGGCGTCTGGGATCTCGTATCGTGCAGGAGCAGCAGCACCACCAGCACCAGGGGGGGGGGAGGCAGGGGCACCACCGGGGGTGTACAGGCAGGAAACACTACATCCACACCAACAACAACCACAACAACAACAACAACAACAACAACAACAGCAGCAACAACAACAGCAACAACAACAGCAGCAACACCAACAACAGCAGCAACACCAACATCAGCAGCAACAACACCAACACCACCAACACCAACAACCCCCCCCCTGCCCATCACAGAGGCACCACAGCAGCAGCAGCAGCAGCAGCAGCAGCAGCCACAACCACCACAATCACGCCGTGGGTGCTGCGTATGCTGCTGCTGCGGCGGCGGCGGCAGCTTCTGCTGCTGCTGCTGCTACTTCGGGCAGCGCTCTGGGCAGCGTCACCATGGACGCGCCCGCCGGTGCCGCGCACCACGCTGGTGCGAGCGGTAGCGGTGGTGCTGGTAGTAGTAGCAGCGGCGTGGGCGCGGAGTGTGCCGAAGACGCACTGGGGGCGGACGCTGTGGCTTTGGACATCGACTATAACACGCTCTTCGAGGAGACCCTGAGCGCACAGCCGGTGTAGAGAGCAGCAGGCGCGTTAGTGCGCGTTAGGGCATAAGTTGCCATAATTACGGCAAAGCTGTATTAACATGTAGGCCGCAACCATCGCCACCTCCGAGTCCAGTGCAACAGGATGATGGGCCCGAGCGCCTCGGAGCTTGAGCGCGACGCACACCTCACGATCGAAGCCGAGCAAGCTACTCAAGGCGCCCGCGACAGGCACAGCAAGATGAGCTCGTTGACGACGTTTATAGACAAAGCCTTCGACGACAAGCGTGTCACGATAGCACTCATCTCGGTGTGGTTCTGCATCTGCCTCGGCGGCTTTACGTGGCTCGGCATCTTTAGTAGCGCGTACATGCGGGTAGGCCCGTCGCCGACGCTCACGTACATGGGCATGCCCATCGACACGATGGCGCGCTACATCGCGGTGGTCGTGTTCGTGATGATCTCGACCGCAATCAACGACTTCGCGTCGGACGCCATCGGGCCGTGGATCCAGAACACAGTGATGGACCACAAGAGCCAGACGATCCCGTACTCGAAGTTCACCATCATCTTCATCACGCAGATGTGGTCGTTGTACTGCGGGGTGATGTCGGTGGCGTCTATCGCCCTCGTCTTTGCGCAGTTCGACCTCATCATGGTCCGGTTGGTCGTCGACCTGTTTGTGAACCAGTACACGATGCGCCGCTTCCTGACGAACAAGTCGCACGATCCGTTCCGCTACCACAACGATTACCTCAACGAAGACGAGATGGACACGCTCGCGGAGAACGGGGCGGGGCTCGAGACGCCGCAGCATCTGCAGAGCGCGGCGCAGCACAAGGTGCAGGCGGGTCTCAAGAGAGAGGCACACGAGCTAGACCGGCTCGGCGCAAAGCATACAGTCACCCTCAATCTCCACGCCGCCAAGGACGACGACAGTACGGCGTCAGACGGCGGCGGTGAAGCGCCGCTCATGGACCTGCACGAAGCCACGTACCAGCCGTCGCAGTTTGCCGGTAGCAAAGGCAGTAAGAGCAGCAAGAACAGCAAGAAAGGGGCGCCAGGCGCTGGCACCTAGGGGTGTCTAGCGCTGTAGCCACCTCCTGACTGTACATAGTAAACAGCGAGACCCAGCCGGCAGCTTGCCTCGACTGGGCCTAGCGCTGTAACAACCTAACTGTACATATGTGGTAAACGAGGAAGACGCGAAAGTTGTGTTTTTATGTATTCATTAAATTCCTCACAAAGAGACACAAAGAGGTTTGAAATCGTTCCCCGAATCTCTTTTTCATTACACCCCACACTTACATTTGTTACTACACCGCCGCCTCTCTCACACACTTGATCCGCTTCGAGCTGGGGCGGCGCGAGGACTACGGCATCAGCAAGGGCCTTATTAATCGCTTTGACTGTCTCCATCTGATAACGAAGGCAATAAATCACTACTATAGTCGATTTGTCTCCGGAGAGTTCGGATACGAGATATTCCAGTATAATATTCTTGAGGAAAGACATGATCATCATCTGAGATGTATTGGCGTTTTATGATATTTTGGCCGGGGTGAAAGAAATGTTCCATTTTTACTTGGATATTTATGTGGCATATACAAACCTTTCTGCAGCATTGTTTCATGTCATCAAAAAGTCTCCTGAGTCGAATGGTCTTGCCATCATCATGAGTTGTATTATCAAGCTCATACACTACGCGGTTTACTTTGGCTTGAAGCTCCATTATTTCTGTTCGCAAGTCGCCTTTAAATTCTTTGAGAGCCCGTGTCCAAGGGTAACGGGCATTACCCGCAGGTTCAAATTCTATCCATGAACGCATGCAATCGTCATATCGTACGAGAATATCGAGACTATGTTGCATAGCAACCCGGCAATGGGTTACCCAATTATCTAGTCCCATTTTATTATTGGTTTGTTTTTATTCTTAAATACTGACATCGCGTATACAAACGAGTCACCGTGAACCCTAAACGGTGACTCGTCCAGTCAAAACCCACACGAGGATAGAAACTCAGAAAGAGTTTCATTGGATCATGTGAGGACTAATACCTATAAAAGAGTCTTTATATGTGCAGCGATTCCTTCCAGACAGGGTAGGGTGGGTGGCATGAACAACGCCTGCATCCAACGCAAACCGCTCGTGGACTCGGCGAACCTGTTGAAGCGCGTGTTTGCTGTCTTTGACTTGTTGGACGGTTGCGTGCTAGCATCCCATGACCCCATTCCAGTCGCGGGAGCAGGCATTTACTCCACTGTCTTCCGAGCAAATGTCAACATAGCACCATCGATACGGAATTTGGACCCAGCTTTCTTTAACTCCACGAAAGGTAACTCTTCTATCTACACCATACAACAACCCGAGCCTACGATAAACAGCAGCAGTAACGATGGCACACATGGCACGTTCTATTACTTGAAACCGGGTGGAATTGTCTACTATGTGACTTTCAACACTACTGCGCATGAGGGGACCTGCAAGAACAATATGGACATGCTGTTTGCTTTGGCGGAGATGAAACACTTGGATCTCCCCGAGGCCCGGGCTGCGGCGGTGGATATGGCCAAGCAGCGTATATCTGATCCGGGCGTTGGCTGGGCGGAACACGCTGATTTGAGCGAGGCTATCCGCAAGATCACAATGGCTCAGAACGCGGCTGTGGGTTACAGTGCGGCTGAGGCTGCTGCGGCTGCGGTGGCGGTTGTGGCTGAAGAAGCTGCAGCTTCAGTTGCGGAGGCGGCTGAGGTTGCGGCGGCCAATACCGCTGCGGCTTCCGCGGCAGTTGAGGCTGCGGCTGAGGTTGCGGCTGCGGATACGGTCAAGGCTGCCGCTGTAGTTGCGGAGGCGGCTGAGGTTGCGGCTGCCAATACGGTTACGGCTTCCGCTGCAGTGGAGGCTGCGGCTGAGGTTGCGGCTGCGGGTATTGTGGAGGCGGCTGAGGTTGCGGCGGCCAATACGGCTGCGGCTTCCGCGGCAGTTGAGGCTGCCGCTGTAGTTGCGGCTGCGGATACGGTCAAGGCTGCCGCTGTAGTTGCGGAGGCGGCTGAGGTTGCGGCTGCCAATACGGTTGCGGCTTCCGCTGCAGTGGAGGCTGCGGCTGAGGTTGCGGCTGCGGATATTGTGCAGGCGGCTGAGGTTGCGGCGGCCAATACGGCTGCGGCTTCCGCGGCAGTTGAGGCTGCCGCTGTAGTTGCGGCTGCGGATACGGTCAAGGCTGCCGCTGTAGTTGCGGAGGCGGCTGGGGTTGCGGCTGCCAATACGGCGGCGGCTTCCGCGGCCGTAGAGGCTGCGGCTGAGGTCGCGGCTGCGGATACGGTGGAGGCTGCCGCTGTAGTTGCGCAGGCGGCTGAGGTTGCGGCTGCCAATACGGCTGCGGCTTCCGCGGCAGTAGAGGCTGCGGCTGAGGTTGCGGCTGCGGATACGGTGGAGGCTGCCGCTGTAGTTGCGGAGGCGGCTGAGGTTGCGGCTGCCAATACGGCTGCGGCTTCAGCTGCAGTCGAGGCTGCGGCTGAGGTTGCGGCGGCTGCAGTGGCGGAGGCGGCTGCGGTTGCGGCTGCGAATACGGCTGCGGCTTCCGCTGCAGTTGAGGCAGCGGCTGCGGCTGCGGCTGAGGCTGTTGCGGAGGCTGTGGGTGCGGCTGAGGAGGCCCTAAACCCTAAACCCTAACTGTGCATAGTAAAAATGACGCAGTTGTTGCTCGTCTCCCACTTCGTATTGCATATATAAAAGCGATTGCTATGAGTGTATACGAACGCTTCTAGACATGGAGCTGTGGCCTGACGCTGGCCACCAAACGGGTGGAAAGATCGGTGACGCTGGCCGAACTTCGAGAGCTGGCCACCAAACGGATGGAAAGTTTAGCGACGCGACGCGGTGGGTGCGAAAGGGGGCCGAGAGATTCAGCAATGGCGTCAAGGAATTCAGTGACGACTACACGTTTAAAATGAAAGCCACAAGGTTGACACATCTCAATAGAATGGAAAAGAGTCATGACTGTCCCTCGCTCACCCCCACAGAGTCCCGTGACCAGAGGCAGCTAAGATTATGGATGTATAACCGGAAAATTGCAGAGCTAGAGAAGGCGGGCCAAGATGGCACGCTTACACCCGAAATGAGGCTTGAGAAACAGAAAAGAATCAACGACATGAAGGATGAGATCGACGCGATGGATGCGAAAGGCCTGCACACTGCCGCCGCGCCCACGAGCACCGGGACGCCGATTGACCGGTTTACGAAACTTCGAGAGAAAACGCGAAGTAATGAGCTCAAATGGAAGCGACGCGGGCTCGAAAAACACAACGAGTTTCGTGGACCGGAAAAGGAAAGATTCGGTGATGAGGGGGCCACGATCGCGGAGGCGTTTAGACTCCACAGCGGGACCAGCATCCCAGCTGCGTTGGAAACACTCATGGATCTCGAATCTATGTGGGACAACCCGGTCGTTTTCGTGGACCATTTGAAGTCGGCAACTAGAGACGAGGAGTGGCGTGCTGTTCTGTCAAATCCATCGGGCCGATACAAGAGGCTCGTACAGGGACTTTTTACGGATAGGTTTACGTCCTCAACTGCATTCAAGATACAAGCAGATGTAGCCCATGCAGTCCTCGCAGAGATCAGGCGCGTCCGGAACTCCGTTTTACCGTATGGAATCAACGTCGAGTACCACCAGCATCTTCTTTCTGAAGTCAGCAAACTTAAATCCGTGCTGGAGAGTTGTGCTCGGCCAATGCTGCAATTTCCCAAGTGGCGTCAACTTATGCTCGACACTGCTCAAGATGCGAGCGGTCCGACGTTGCTCAGTATGGTAGCATCGTATGACCACCAACCTTCTGTGGAATACAACGACGAAGCAGACACAGACCTGGAAAATGCATGGGTCAAACACACATTGGGGTGGGGTAGCGGTTGGGATGAGATGGTTGACGTCACGGTGGATAGTAATTTGATTTTCAGAAACGGCCCCGGTTCCGTGGACTGTCAGGAGTTATTTGACAGGGATCCAAAGGTGGTGATGGGCGAATTTGAAATGAGCGACCGTATCTTCGCTGGTGTCGGTGAAGGCGAAGTTGGTCATGGCAAGGGGGTCACGCATGAAGCTGATATTGCGGGCGTGGTATGTGAGGTCAATGTCCAATCTCTCCACGAAGTCAGCCCGAAACTACTGCAGGGGTGTATCTCTGTGGCCAGCGCCCCGAAGCCGGGCCGCGCCCGGCTCGCCCTCGGCGAGGGTGACAGGCCGAGGCCGGGTGGGATGGACGAATTGAAGGGGCACATCAAAAAACATTTCTGGCCTCACACTATTACCAGCGTCAGCATCGAGTCCGCACAGGATATGGGGTCTCTCCAGGTCCGTTTTGCATTCCATGGCGTCGACCGGCAATTGGATATATTCGATATCAGTGCTGATTACATGCATGACCGCCACCATTACTTGAAGATTCTACCCGCCAGTCAGGACAACCCGGCTTCCGTGGCCTTGGTCTCCGTAAAGATGAACTCAGATGCGCGGGGGAAACTGTTGCCATTCAATGAAGACTTATCGGCGGAGCTCGGCGACATACTGGGGTAGCGGGGCCACATGGAAGGCCTGCACACTGATCCCCACACGGGCGGATTCGTCCACATGGAAGGCCATTTATTGAATTCAATGAACAATCGGTTAGCCACGGTAAAAATGACGCAGTTGTTGCTCGTCCCCACTTCGTATTACATATATAAAAGCGATTGTTATGAGTGTATACGAATGCTTCTAGACATGGAGCTGTGGCCTGACGCTGACCACCAAACGGGTGGAATGATCGGCGACGCGACGCAGTGGTTGCAGAGAGGGGGCAAGAGAGTCAGCGACGGCGTCAAGAAATTCAAGGACGACACCGCGTTTTCGTTGAAAGTATCAAAATTGAAATATTACAATCAGATCGATCGGGCGCAGCGTCCAGGTGACAGCCTTTCCAGAAAGGAGTCAGAAGACATGGAACGGCTGAGATGGTGGATGTACAACCTGAAAATTGCAGAGCTAGCGAAGGCGGACCAAAATGGCACGCTTACCCCCGAAGATAGGCTTACGAAACAGACAGCAATCAACAACATGAAGGAGAATTGGCTACTATTGAGCCAGGATGACATGGACGACATAGATCGACGACGTAAGTTGGAGACCCAGCAGGAGAAGAAGGCCCAGCAGGAGAAGAGGGCCCAACAGGAGAAGAAGAGATTGGCAGCACCTACACTTGCTTCCAAAGCACTCGAGAAGGAGTTGTGCAAGCTCACGATGCTAGACACAGATGTCGGATACCGGTAGTCCGGGTCATATTTTGGCGCCAAGTTTATAAAAGCGATTGTTATGAGTGTATACGAATGCTTTCAGATATGGAGCTGTGGCCTGACGCTGACCACCAAACGGGTGGAATGATCGGCGACGCGACGCAGTGGTTGCAGAGAGGGGGCAAGAGAGTCAGCGACGGCGTCAAGAAATTCAAGGACGACACCGCGTTTTCGTTGAAAGTATCAAGATTGGAATATTACAATCAGATCGATCTGGCGCAGCGTCCAAGTGACAAACTTCGCAGAAATGAGCTGAGATGGTGGATGTATAACCTGAAAATTGCACAGCTAGCGAAGGCGGACCAAAATGGCACGCTTACACCCGAAGATAGGCTTACGAAACAGACAGAAATCAACAACATGAAGGAGGATTGGCGACTATTGAGCCAGGATGAGATGGACGACATAGATCGACGACGTAAGTTGAGGACCCAGAAGGAGCTCGACGACATGTAGTCCGGGTCATCTTTTGGCGCCAAGGCCCAGCACGAGAAGAAGGCCCAGGAGAAGAAGGAATGATGCGATTCCAGACGCGCAGAGGGTGCCTGTTAGATAAGCGGCAACTCGCGCACACGCGGCACTATTATTTGTTGTCCTTGTATGGGGAAGTTTGTCAACTGTTTATGGTGGTTGTCATGTGGTGATCAAGTGGATATAGATAGGTCGGATGATGACCTGCTCCTTGCAGCCAGGATTGTGTGACTTCCGGCTCTTACATGTAAACCATAATATAATAAAGTCAAACACACGTCTCGTATTGCTGGGCGCAGGGGGGGGAGGGGTGCGCGTTAGGTCCGATACTCTTCTCGTAGGGTTGGTTCTGGGTGCGATTCCAGACGCGCAGAGGGTGCTTGTTAGATAAGCGGCAACTCGCGCACACGCGGCACTACGTAGCGGCTGCGGTGCGGGAGGAAGGGGAGAGGGGCGGGGGGCAAGGAAGATGGAGCCACTGGCAGAGCCGCGCACGCTCTCGTTTCTGGACATACGCGCGGCGCTGCACCGCCTGGCGGAGGGGGGGCGGGCGATGACGCCGGGGGTGTCCGTGGCGCAGCTGCTGCGCTTCTGGCTGTGGGGCACCGACGCCAACGAGGACTGCGAACGCGTCAAGTGCACGTACCACCAGATGCACCTGACCGGCATGGTCTGCGGCATGGCGCTGGTGGAGCTGTACGGGAGCAGCGGCCCCGACGGGGCCGCGGTCGTCATCTTCAACGACGACGACGCACGCACACTGGTGTTCGAGTGCGCGGTGTTCCTCCCGCACTGCTACACCGCTGTCGCGGACGATGCAGACGCGGCACAAGCCGCAGCGACAGCGGCAGCGGCCAGCCCAGAGGTCACAGTAGCACAGACAGAAGAGGTAGCAGCAGCAGCATCAGCAGTAGCAGCAGCTGCTACCGGTGACGACGGCAGAGGTGCCAGTAGCAGCAGCTGCCGCGTGCTGCCGAGCGCCGACGCAGTGCAGATGCCCACCTCCGTCACACTGCAGCAGCTGCGAGACTTGGTGCAGGCGGTGCAGACGCAGTGGCCGAGCATACAGCGCGCGGTGGTCGCGTGCGCGACGCGCGCCGAGCAGCTGGAGCTGCTGCAGGTGGTAGACCGCATGGTCAACCAACTATTCGTGTGGTTTACCAGCTACATGTTCTGCAGCGACATACCGGAATGGCAGGCGGACGACAGAGAGTTTGTGGACCACACGCCCCCGACGCACGCGCTGGCGCTCACTGAGATGGGTGTGAAGTTCTTCCTCAACATTTTCTTCGTGCTGTACCGGCTGCTGTACCTACAGCGCCACGCGGTCGCCGCGCCGCGGCGCGCCGGGTACCCCTTCTCGGTCGAAACGTTCCACGTTGAGGCGGGGGTGGACGACTTCCACACGCTTGGCATGTACCACGACATCCCCCCGGGGTGCCTGCTCGAGTACAAGCACTCGTACAGCGGCTACTTCAACAACGTGTCGCAGGTCGTGTACCGCCACTTCCCGTCGTACAAGCAGCGGCAGGTTGCCACGATTGAAGAGGTCCTGGCGCACGACGCACCCGACCTCTGCGTGGTCCCGGCGCTGAAACAGATCTACCCCGAGGTCGAATTTGCGTTCGAGGACCACCACTTTTCGCGCGAGGTCGCGGGGGTGCACCGAGCGGTGTTGCTTCAGGAGTACAGCAGCACGCGGCAGCGCGCGGCCAATGAGAGCGCGGCAGCAGCGCGCCAGCAGCAGCAGCAGCCCGGCAGCGGGCTGCGCCGCGCCGCCGCCGCCGCCGCCGCCGCCGCCGAGCCCATCCCGTGTGCCAGCGAGAGCCTCAGCAGACGCGTCGCCGCCTGCCTCGGGTCGGGCGGCGACGCGGGCGGTGCAGGTGCTCCCTCTGCTGGTGCTGAAGGTGGTGGTGACCAACACGTCCAGGCCGCCAACTGGCTGTGGTTCTGTATTGGCGGCACCGTCTACCTCGTCAGCAACACCGAGGGTGTGGCGTACAGCGGCTGCGCACGCGATCTGTTGGCGCTCTACCTCAGGAGGGTTGGGGTGGAGGGTTGAGGGTTGATGGGGGTTCAGGCCGTAGTACAGACCGAACACAAGCCGAACATGCCCAGGCTTTGCGTTGTAGAACCCCGCAGAAACACGTCGGGCTCGCTGAGGCCAGTATTCTACTTGTCCGTGTTCCCTATTAAGGCAGCGCCGTGCAGCCATGGCTACGACCCAGGGCACGCCGTCATGGTGGTAGCAGAGCGGACAGAGCGCCGTCGCGGCGCCCGCGACAGCTACCCGCTGGACACCGACATACGGGACACGCTGCGCGTCGTGTCTGGGGAATTGCGCAGACACGAGGACGAGACCGGCCTAGCCGTGCATAACGCTGCTGCGTGGGAGGAGCTCGATGCACACGCACACCGGTTTGTCGAGAACAAGCAGCTGTACGCCCGCGACAGCTACCCGCTGGACACCGATATACGGGACACGCTGCGCGTCGTGTCTGGGGAATTGCGCAGACACGCCGCGCTACCGCCAACAACCACTGTGGCGCGCGCGCACGCAATTTCGACAGCAGGTCTGGCAGACAAGAGGGACCGCGAGAACGATGACGATAGTTTCGATGGCGGTGGGGCTAGTAGTAGCAGAGGTGCTGCGAGCGACAGTGCACCATCTAGACCGGTCAAGAAAGCACCGGCCCGCGAGCAAGATGACCATGGTATCGATGGCGGCGGGGCTAGTAGTAGCAGAGGTGCTGGCAGCGACAAGAAGGTCGACGAAGCATCGGTGCAAGATATTGTCGATCCATACCAGAACATGCCAATTTTTCAGGCAGTTCAAAGATCTATTGCCCGATGGCCAGACTCCGAGGCGAGAAAGACCGAGACCAACCACATGATTCAGAAAATTGAACAGACAGCTAACACGCAGAATACGAGTGTAGATGAGGCGATGATCCAAGGCGCTATCGAAATGGTCGAGAACGGAGAGCGCGCCGGGTATCGCATTTTGAAGGACACGAGATTCAATACGTCAAAGAACAATCGGAACCGCGAGGTCTACACAAAGCGCCTCGAGTGGTGGCGACAACTCAATTGGGGCGAATTGATGCCGGCGAGCACTGTTGAAAACGTTCCCCGGCAATTATCTAAAGAAGCAATAAGACTCGCAGTATGTTCCAACGTGGAACAGATCGAAAATATGTTGAAAAGCCTCTCAGACGTGGAGAAGAAAGGCAAGAATCCAAATGAACAACTCAAAGACCCCAGAAATGTAGTAGAGTATGCTGCGAGGATGAAATGGTTATGCAGGAAAAAAGGGTCGAACCACAGCTTTGTGCAAACAGTACGCGCGTTGCTGAAGTCGATGTTGAAAGCCAGCGACGATGTCGTGCCTTGGCCGAACGGCCAAAACCGCTCGCGCACGAACCCTTCCCAGGCCAAGTCCAACGGCAAAGACCCGCAGACTGCCCGTGTGCAACCTCCTTCTTCCGCGGAGCAGGATGCGCGGAAAAGTTACAAGGCATTCGACGTGAACGACAAAGAGGACGTCATGGACAAGGCCCAGGACAAGTATCTGCGTCCGCCAAAAGACGATCGAAGTGGCCTGTTGTCAAAGGAAGAGGAAAAGCAAAGATTGGCATTAGAGCACGGCGCGATGCACGGCGGGTTGAGTAAAGAAAGTTCGCGAGCAGTCTCGGACAAAACAAAGCGTGCATTAAAGATATTTGATCGGTCGGATTGGCTCAAAACGAAACCGGATGAAATTCCTGATCTCGATGAGGAAGAAGACAGAGAATCGGCAGATGACGAAGACTCTACTGATGCCGAGGACATGGATGAGGACGGGGAGGCCGAGAACGGGGAGGCCGAGAACGGGGAGGCCGAGAACGGGGAGGCCGAGAACGGGGAGGCCGAGAACGGGGAGGCCGATGCCATGGATGAGGATGCTGAAGGGTCGGAGTATTCTGATGCCGAGGACGGGGAGGCCGTTCATGTTCACGACCACCAGGAGCCGCGCAGAGAACAAAAAAATGACAACGACCCAGGCAGGGTGCGTGTAGATAACTCAGAAATAGAGCCAACCAATTCTGATAATGAATTTGCAACGGATGGCTCAGGGGAGGAAGGCGAGAGCTCAGAGGAGGAAGGCGAGGGCACAAAGGAGGAAGGCGAGAGCTCAGAGGAGGAAGGCGAGAGCTCAGACGGGAGCTCAGAGGAGGGAGACGGGAGCTCAGAAGAGCTCTCAGAGGAGGAAGCACTGGCAAAGCTTCGCATGCAGCTTCAAGC
>Ga0307489_10001165_pt1 | contig 17189 bp, 28 predicted proteins | sample SB12metaG_FD_202247 | JGI IMG/M metagenome (GOLD analysis project Ga0307489, IMG submission 202247) | Sea-ice brine microbial communities from Beaufort Sea near Barrow, Alaska, United States - SB 1.2 | ecosystem: Environmental > Aquatic > Marine > Coastal | place: USA: Alaska | collected...
CACTGCCGGCCAAGGTGAGCCTGAAATATAATGCCTGCCACGTCATCCTCCAAATTGTAGACCTCGCTTCTTGAGACGTTGATTTAAATGTCGTCTCATGGCTTAGCGAGTAATATCTGTCAGGCCCTCGGGCGCGGCGTCACGCGTAGCAAGCGGCGGGCGATACAATGGACGCGCAAGGGCGCCGAGAACGGCCACGCCGAGGATTGCTTGCGACTCGCCACTCGCATGTACCTAAAGCAACCCTACGCCCGCGAGGTCGGGCACGTGGGGGAGGCCGATGGGGTCGCCGCACCGGCTGGGGTCACGGAGGGGCACGACGTTCCCCCGGATGTCATGACCGGCGTGGTACATTGGATACGGAAGGGGGGGCATGATCCCGTCAACGTTCTCGAAGCATTGCGCAGCTTGGAGGTGGAGGGGGGAACTTATTGCGTCAACGATGGGTGTGAGGTTGTGGGCCCTGTGAAGAAGTTCAAAGTTTGCCCGCAGTGCAAGGATGCCCGGTACTGCGGAGACGTGTGCCAGAAACAAGATTGGACTACGGGTGGGCACAAGGAAACGTGTGGCACAATCGCACGTAATGCTCCGCTCCCGCTCGGTAGAGCGTGCGACGTGTTGCACAGCTCGTACATGAACGAAGGTGGAGACCCAGCGGCTAGCTAGCAACGCGCGCGCAAATGCGCTGCAACCCGGGCTCCGTTGCTTGGTAATGTCAGTTATACACGTTTATTCCCGCTGTGTGGTCTTGGTGGCCCCGTAGATCCTTAGATTGCTTTTGAATACACACAAAAAGTTCCGATTGCTTTCAAAGTAAAGCTAAGAAGCGCTAAGCGTCGCTAACTACGGCGCGACGCACAACCGGGATGGGCTTAGGGCTCTCAAGGGAGCACTACGGTCGGACCGCTTCTGGTCAGTATTGGTTGGTCAGTCCTCATTTCTCAACAGTGACGAGCACCGGTACACTATACTGGGAGGGATGCAGCACCGCCGCCGGAGCGGGTAGTCGAGGACATATTTTCTGTTTCATATCACTGTACACTATGCACCGTTCCGCCGGCGGTACTGCGTGCCCTCCAGCACAACCTTATCCTCGCCAATGAGCTGGTTCAGAAACGCCTCCAACGAGGGGCTTACTCTGATTCTCATCTGATTGGACGAGGGCAAACGCTGTGGATCGTATGATTGGACCAGGGCACGATGTTGATCATCTGATTGGACGACGGGGCCATCTAATTGGACGATGGTGCCATCTGATTGGACGATGTGGAGCTGAACATCAAAGCAATGTCCGGCCCTGCCTCCAGCTGATGTACGGACTTGTCGTACGGCGGCTCAGACACAAACATCTTCAGCATGTTGTGAATGCGGTCCAACGGTAAGGACGGGAAGTTGGTCAGCATGCCGACCACGTACTGCTCGTACACCTTTAAGTAGGGCATGAGCACTTTAATGCTGCTCGCTGAGTCATCAGATATCATTGGACTCTAACACACCAGGGTTTGGCCATAGGGATGTCACGTTGGACAGTTCTGATTGGTCGAACCTACTGCTCACCAAGTCAAGAAATGTCGTTCATCCAAATACACCACAGGTTGGCCATAGGGATGCCACTTTGGACGGGTCTGGCTGTTCGAACCTCGACCAGGATTCGATACTGGCGATAGGAATGTCAATTTGAAAGGTTCGGATTGGTCGAATCCCGAGCAGGATTCGAGACCACAACTTCGATACCAAAACCAAACGATGAGGTAAAGCGTCCCTGCCTTCATGCCCGCGGCGGCCTGGTCCTCCGCGGAGGCCACCCCGCCGCCGCCGCCGCCCTCGTCGTCCGCGGCGGCGGCGCCGAACGCGTCGCTCGACTGCTCGCCGCTCGTCAGCCGGTACGCCACCTCCCCCGCCTCGCCCCCCTTCTCCTCGGAGATGATCCCGTCTAGGAGCGTCATTGAGAACAAGCTGTCGACCAGGATCGGAGCATGAATTGCCTGGAGGGTGAATGCTCACACAGAGGCTTGGATGAGGAGGAGGAGATTCAACGTCGGTCGAGTACTTGTGCTCAATGACCCCCAGAGAAGGAGGTGGAGGAGGAGGGGGAGGAGGTTCAGGTTCAACGTCGGTCGAGTGCTTGTCATCAATAAACCCCGGAGGATGAGGACGAGGAAGCAGAGGAAGAGCAGAGGAATCAATGTCGGTCGAGTGCGTGTTCTGCATAACCCCCTTGCCGTGGTTGATCCACACCACTGCCTTACGCCGCAGCACCGCGTGAGTCACCCCCATCTCCGCCGCCAGCTCGTCCAAGCCCCACCGCTCCTTGCAGGAGGGTCCTCCAGAATAAGCACTCGACCGATGTTGAAACATGGCTCACCTGCAGGGTCAATGCTCATACACACGTGCGGAGGAGGAGGAGATTCAATGTCGGTGCAGTGTTTATTCTCAATACCACCCTTGCCTTGCTCTGGAAGTGCGTCAACACCGTGGCCTCGATGGGGCTGACACTGAGCTCCACCTCCACCTCTCCGTGCACCACCTGCACCTGCACTGTGCCCAATAAGCAAGGCCCAGTACCAAATTCCAACACATGTTCAGCTGAAAAGTGAACGAGTTGAAGCCCCTGGTCAGAACACCAACTATCGACAGAGCAACCACCGCACCAGCAAACCGCTCACACCGCAACTTCTCACGCAAAGCGTACGGGATGACAGTGAGGACCCTGCCAGAGTGGGCCTCCAGTTCATCTGCCGCGGCGCCTTGAGGTGGTGGTACCGCCGCCCGTACGCGTCCGCCATCTCCGTCATACAAGGCCGGCGCCACCCGCTCCCTCACTGGTTGCTCATGCTGTACCAGTGTACCCGTCGGCCTCTGGTTGCCTCATTGTTTGCTCACACTGTACCAGTATACCCGAAGGAAGGAGGATGCATCGAGTGTGAGGAGATATATCGGCAAAACGAATAGTACAGCCTGCATCTAGACTTGGAGCTAGAGCTTCAGTATGCTTCTCACTCTTTGAGCAAAGCGGGTCCACTGGCACACTATGAGCAAACAGTGAGGCCTGCCTGCATAGAGGGTGGCAGCTTGAAGTCCGGCGCCTCGTTGGAGAAGGGCGGCCAGAACAACGCGCTGACGATGGTGGCGTCCAGCGGACTCTCGCGGAGGGTGGCGGTGGAGGCGGTGTCACGCGCTGCAGTGGTGCCCGCGTCCGGCGCCGCCTTGACGTTCCCGTTGATTCGCTTGCTGTCGTTGATATCCATGCAGGAGGGTCATTGAGAACAAGCACTCGACCCGAGATCGGAGCATGCCTTACCTTCATGGTGAATACGCATACATACTATGGGCTTACACTCGTACACTGTTCGGCTCAGCGTTATACTTTTTCTGTGAGATACGCAGGGTGGCATCAGTCTGTCGGTGACAACATCGGCGCAGGTTGAGCTGAAATGGGGATAAGTGTAAGCCCCTATGATACAGACGCGCGGACTCTGATCATCGGAACAAAACGAGTGCTGTTCTCAACAACCCCCCTGCCTTGAGCATGACCTCGCACTTGTGCAGGCTGGCCTCCCCGAAGCGAAGCTTGAGCAGCTCCAGCGTGTGCATCTCCCGGTCGTTGTCGTACCCCACCTCGGAATAGGGCCAGTAGGACGATGTTGCTCGCCACGTCACAGGATTCCGTGTAACGCAAGAAACGAGGGGTCCAAATGCTTTGCCAGGGCGTACACGTGATTCGCCAGCGGCGACATGTCCCAGGCGTAGACGAAATGGTCCGCGGACTTGGGCGTGGGCAATATCTGCCCGGCCGCACCTTGGACAGCAGGCGCTCGGCCAGCATATTGCGGTATTCGTTGATGAAGAGCTCCTTGCTGCCGTAAATACCGATCAGCTGGCCCAGCTCGTCGTCCACGTGCCGCCGCCGCCCTCTACTACTCGCCGCCTCAGACTAGGGTCTCGCGGATGTGGTTCGCCACGTCATAGGTTACCATACAACTCAGGAGACGAGGGTTCAAAATGATTGATGTGCTGGGCACTATCCGCCTGGCCTTACCTCAGACTCAACCGGCTCCGGCTCCCACTCGTCCCAACCCGCGCCCCTATCTCTAACACCTTTGCCCCCGCCGCCGCCGCCGCCGGACTCTGTTGCGGCGGCGCCGCCCGAGGTCCCCGCCCCACCGCCGCCGCCGCCCCCGTCGCCCCCGGTACCAGCCCCAGCCCCCTCCCCAGTCACAGCCCAAGCCCGGCCGCTCCCCCCAGCGCCGCCCGGCAGGTCCACTAAGAACTCAGCATCCCCCTCCCACGCATCCACTGGCTTCGCGCCACCCGCCCCGCCCCCCCCGCCACCGCCAAACTCCTGTGCCAACAGCGTGTCTTTCTCGCCAACCCCCTGGCCATCCTTGCCCATTAACATGGTGACCACGCAGCGGATCGTGTCCTTCCGTTCGGAAGGGCCTGGCGGATATTGATCGCCACGTCATAGGGTGCCGTTTGACTCAAGAGACGAGGGTTCAAAGCGCGTTGGATGATGTGGCGGGGTTGGGCCTGGCGGACAATGCTCGCCACGTGATAGTAGGGTGCCATTTATCTCAAGAGACGAGGGTTTGAAGTGCGTTGGATGACGTGGCGAGCAATATTCGGCAGGCATCACCGCTCGCGCAGGTACTCCTTCAACGGGCTCGATACCACGTTGAGCACCACGCCAGAGGGGTCCAGGGCCTGCAGCGCCCGGAAGTAGTGCCGCAAGTTGGAATTGAAAGCTAGGTTTCCTGGCAGATGTTGCTTGCCACGTCAAAGGGTGCCGTTTAGTTCGGGTTCTGAACTTGTTGGCAGACGTGGCGAGCAGTGCACCAGGCGCTTTCAGCACGGGTTTCAACACGTGTCAACATGCACCGCCTTACCCTGATGGTGAGGCGGTACGTTTCGATGATGTCCGACGTGGGCGCGCCGGCAATGAGGAGGCGTTGCTGCAGCGCGCGGCGCAGCGAGGTTGTTAGCTGCGCGTGCAGCGTAGTGCGCCGTAAGCACTGCCGCAGGTCCTCCACCCCTGGGTAGAGTCTGGCGGATATTGCTCGTCCTCGTCATAGGTTGCCTGTCGACTCAAAAGACGAGGCTACAAAGTGCGTGAATGACGTGGAGAGCAGTATCCGCCAGGCCCTACCGCGGAGAGGCTGTCGGGGAAGTCCACGATGATATTGAAGAACTCGCTGATGCGGAGCGCCCCGAGGTGCTCGTACACCGCGTACTCCAGCCGGGGTCGCCACTCTGTCTGCGCCGCCGCCGCCGTCGTTAAGTCCGTCCCTCCGAGCGCGGTGCGCAAGAACTCGAGCGGCACGGCGCCCATCCACAGGGTCTGGCATGAGTTCCCTTTCCAGCTCAACTTGAGAATATCCGAGGTGAGCACGGCACCACAAATACACCGCCTGGAACGGGCACACTGTGTCAGGCCCTGGACGGCGGCTACATGCAGGGCGGCGGCAGCAGTGGTGTACAGGTGCACAATTACATTTTCATGGGTTTCATCATCTTTTGAATTTCATCAGTTCTTGTAGCCGAGTAATTAAGGCTGCTCTTCTGTGGTGGTGAGATTTAGGGTTCGACTCCTGCTTAATTTGGACTCTCTTCTCAATCTGAAACGGGGCGCCGTGTGCGGCCCTGCCGAGCCAGCGCAGGAGGCGTGGCAGCGCGCGGCGCGTGAAGTTGCCGGCCGCCTTAGATGACACCTTGCGCCGCACGGCGGCTTCAAGCGCGCGCGCCGCCGCCGCCGCAGCCCAGGGTCCAACGCCGGTTCCCTTTCCAGCTCAACTTATGCATCTTTGAGGCGTTCATTACGATAGCTTGGCTGGTCTAGGGTCCAAAACGCCAGTTCCTGTCCAGCTTAGTCACGCAGTTTCGAGGCACTAAGTGCAATAGCCTGGCAGCCTGGGTGCTTGTGTAGTTACTGGCAAAAATACAGCTGCGATCACTGTATCTGGAAAGCTGGAAAGAGACATGTACTGTGGTATTAGGCCCTGCTTCCGCCAGAGCGGCGAGCACGCCATCCGCTCCCCGCAGCCCCTGACCCACGCCCGAGAGCTCCGCCGCCCATGCCGCGCCCTAGGGACTACCACGAATATTGCCCTCCATGTCATTGACACGCATTTAAACCTCTGTTTCATCAATTTAATAGCATCCGAAGGCGGAGAAGGATGGGGAGGAGGAGGAAGAGAAGGATGATGATGACGAGGAGGAGAAGGAGGAGGAACAATCTCCTATGTCGCGGCGAGCAATGTTTGCCGGGCCCTGCCGCCCCCATCACCTCCACGCATGACGCCGCCGACAAGGCGGCGCCGGCGTCAACGTCCATCGCACCTCCACCGCCACCACCACCGCCCAGGGCCTGACGGATGTTGCTCGCCAGGTCGTAGGGTGCCTTTCGACTCCAGAGACGAGGGTTCAAAGTGCGTCGGATGACGTGGCGAGCAATACCCGCCATGCCCTACCACCACTACTGCTACCGCCAACGCCGCCTCTGCCTCCACCGCTCGAAACATCCACAACATCTACAACATCTACGTAGTCCTCCTTTTCGTCGTCGTATTTGTCGTCCGCATCGTCGCCGTCGCTATCCTCCTCGTCATCGCTATCAGCGTCGTCATCTTTCGCAGGGCGGTTTCGTGTCTTGACAGCCTCGGCGAATTCGTGGAGGCGGCGGGCGTAGTACGCGGCGACGGCGGCGGATAGCGTGGCGGGCCCGCGGGTGGTCACCGCGGCACCTATCACCAGGGGCTTACACTCCACAACTTATCATCTCAACCTGAGCTGTATCTGTCACTGAAACTCCATGTACCAGCCCAACGTTTCCCACAAAAAGTGCTCATGTCAAGCCGGAAAGTGGATGAGTGGAAGACCCTACCGAGCACGGCTACCAGCTTAGCGTCCAGGTGAGTGGCGCCGGCGGCGGCGGCGGCGGGCGGGTACAGCGCTGTCGCCAGCGCACCCGCTCGTTGCCGGTAGTCCGTCACCGCCGCCGCAAAGGCGCCCACCCCCGCATAGGGCCTGGCGGATATTGCTCGCCACGTCAAAGGGTGCCGTTTAACTCAAGAGACGAGAGTTCAAAGTGCGTTAGATGGCGTGGCGGGCAATGACCCCCCTATCATGGGCATCTGACCCCCCTATTATGGGCTCCTGACCCCCCTAGAATGGGCACCTGGCCCCCTTATCATGGGCACCTGACCCCCCTATATGGGCACCTGACCCCCCTATGATGGGCACCTAAACCCCCCAATAATGGGCACCTGGCCCTACCCCCGTGGGCACGGCGGCGTCCACCCACGCCGACGCCGCGTCCTCGGGGTCCGCCGATATCACACCGCGGCCGCCGAACGCCGCGCACAGCTGTGGCAGGTGCACGGCCGCGAACGCTTCCTGCCAGAGCGGGAAGAATGCGTTGTTGTCAGTGTTTGTGTGCATTCAAAAGTACCTCACTCCTTAGGCTGAACAGCCGTCAACCAAACACCTGAGTTGGTGGGTCGAGTTGGTGATTTTGTGACGACGATGGTTGGTTGAGGTGTGGGCGTCGAATCGGGAGGGTAGGACGTGGAGGAGAGCGGGGTTATGAGCGCCGCGTCGTAGGCGGCGTGTGGGTGGGAGCGGGGGGACGAGCGACGCGGCGGAGGGGCGCTGCTTCGCGATGGCGAGCAAAACAAGTTTACGGTTTTCACAAGCAGACACCAACTACGAGCCAGCATGCTCAGCGTACCGCCCCCAAAGTGCCCCGCCTCAACAGCACTCCCCCCCTACATATACTAGTACGCGGTCAGGTTGGCACCCTCTTCAAACATACGCAACCCCAAACGGCGTCGCGTGCCTCAACAACCACACTCAAATATACGAGAGGGTGCCGTCAGAGAGGAGAAGTTGAATTTAGTTTGCTCCGAGGCTGGGTGGGCGGCGTGTCGTGAGGAATGTGGGGCACCTGCGCGGCCTCCAGGAAGTGTGTCTCCACGAGCTCCGCCATGCCATACTGCCGCAGCCGCGCGCACTCCTTGCCGTAGTGCGCGCCCCCGCCGGACGCCGTGGCGGACACGTACGCCTTCCAGCTCGGAATCGCATCCGCCATCTCGTGGTTTTGTTGCAGATATGGTTTTGCCTATCTCCCGTTGCCCGTTGCTGTTCCCTCCAGCCGCGTCCACGCTCGCCAGCTGTGTATGCCGCGGCCCTCGACTCGGAATACCGCGCGCCGAGCTTAGTTTCCTGGGCGCCGCGGCTTGTGGGGCTGCTCCACACTCGCATTCAAACTGACAGATTTTTCGTTGCCCGAGACCCGGTCGGTCGGTCTTTATCCATCGCCTGTTTTCACCGCTTCCCTGCGTCGTCAGGCCCGGCGTCACAGACGCGCACCCCCTCCACACGACACGCAGGAATGTCCGCCTACTCGGTCTCCGCCTCCCTCGCCTGCGTCCCCCGCCCGGCACAGCGCCAACACAAGTCGCTGAGGGACACTCGGCAACAAATCGCCTTCACCCGCCCTCACCGCCACGGTCGAGGCTTGTTGCCCACCAGTGCCGCCGCTGCCGCTCCCGACGCCGGTGAGGCCTGTCCCACCTCCTCCACCTCCACCAATCCACCCCATTTATCCCAACTGCACACCTCCACGTGCTCACCTGCTCACCTGCTCACGTTAAGTCGTCACAGCTGTGGTTTCGTCGTTGAAACCGCTGACGTTATCCATACTGAGTGCTCGGAGATGCCGACTCAAATCGTGACAGCTGTTGTGCTGTGTCCCTGAAAGCACTCCAGTCACCCCAACTTACCCCCTCGAACATGCTCTCACTTAGAGCTCAAAACAGAACTAGAGCCACCTGCATACGTCGAAGGTGCTCACATGAAGCCGTCACACTTGTGTTTTTGTCGTTGACACCCTCAAGTACTCCTCGAATTCCCAACTGTTGGGCCTCGAAGATGCCAGCTCAAGCCGTCACTGCTGTGGTTGAGGCCCTGGCAACCGGCGGCACCCCAGCGAAGAAGCGCGTGTTAGTCCCCATCGCGGACGGCACCGAGGAGATCGAAGCCGTAACAGGCAGGGCCTGGCGGATATTGCTCGCCCCGTCATCCAACGCACTCTGAACCCTCGTCTCTTGAGTTAAACGGCACCCTATGACGAGGCGAGCAATTTCCGCAAGGCCCTAGTCACAGTGATCGATGTGCTGCGGCGCGCGGGCGCCGAGGTGGTGGTGTGCAGCGTGGAGGATGGGCGCAAGGTACGGCCTGGCGCATGTTGCTCGCCACGTCATAGAGCTTCTTCCAACGCAAGCCACATCATAGGATGCCTTTCAGCTGAAGCCACGTCACACGGTGCCTTTCAACTCAAGCCACGTCATAAGGCACCTTTGATCTCATGCCACATCAAGGGTGCCTCTCAATTCGAGCCACGTTATCGGGTGCCTTTCAATCAAGAGAAACGGATTAAAAGTGCGTCGGACGACATGGTGAGCAATATCCGCCCGGCCCTCGCACAAGGAGGTGGTGTGCTCGCGCGGCGTGCGCATCGTGGCCGACGTCGAGGTGAAGGACATCGCCGGCCGCGGCGCGCCCAGTGACTGGGACCTCATCGCCGTCCCGGGCGGCATGCCCGGCGCGGAGCACATCGCGGACAACACCAAATTCCACGCGGTAGGGCCTGGCAAATGTTCCTCGCCACGTCTTCCAGCGCACATTGGACCCTCGTCTCTGCGGGTAAATGGCACTCTGTGACGCAGCAAGTAATGTCCTCCTCTGAACCCTTGTCGCTTGAGTTAAACGGCACCCTATGACGCGGCGAGCAATATTCGCCAGGCCCTACCACACGGTGTTGGAGAAACACTTCCGCATGGGGAAGCTGATGGTATGTGCTGGCAGATAATGCTCGCCACGTCATCTAACTCACTTTTGACCCTCGTTTGTTGATTAAATGACACCCTGTGACGTGACGTGCAATGTCCCCCAGGTCCTAGTTGATGGCAGGCATATGCGCCGCGCCGGCTATCTGTTTCGAGCCCAAGGGGTTCCTGGAAGGTAAGGCCTGGCAGATAATGCCCGCCACGTCACCCAAGGCAGTTTAATCCCTAGTCTCTTAAGTTGACCCTTGCCTCCATGACGTGGGAAGCAATGCCCAGCCATGCCCTACTGGAAGGGTTCGCAGCGACGGCGCACCCCAACTTTGTGAACGAGCTGGGCGGCAGCCTGGAGGATAAGGCAGGGCCGCAAACTCGTCCGCACGCCTGGAATACACCCCTAGTGCACCCCTGATACATTCCTAATAATACCTCTGTTCCAATGACTTATGCACCCCTAAATCACTCCTAATACATTCCTGATACATCCCTGATGCATTCCTGTCGCACCCCTAATACGTCCCTAATACAATCCTAAACATCCCTAATACAACCCCAATACACTCATATATATACACCCTGATACATTCCTAATGCTGACCTTATGCATCCCTAATAAACCCCTAATGCACCCCGGCCCTGGTACTTGGCCATATACGCCAACGCGCGCGTGGTGGTGGACACGACAATGGTGACCAGCCGCGGGCCGGGCACCTCCATGGAGTGGGCGCTGTGCCTCGTGGAGCAGCTGTACGGGGTGGCCAAGTCGCGGGAGGTGGCGGGGCCGATGGTAGGGCGGTACACGTTGTCCCCAGGTTGACCCCGGGTTGAACCCAGGTTGACCCCAGACTGACCCCAGGTTGACCCCAGACTGACCGCAGGTTGACCCTGGGCTGACCCCAGGTTGACCCCTGGGTTGACTGCGCTTGGTTTAAGCGCTTGAAGCTAAAATTTGGTGAACCGCCTTCAAACTTTGCTTTCAAGTTCAACTATCGCCGCCACACAGTGGTGGTGCAGCCGTCAAACGCGCGCATTCGCACCTCGTTGGAGTGGCGCCTGGACCAGACTCCCGTGCAGTGAGTGTGAATGGTCGGCGCCCGACGAGTAGAGCTATAGATAGACGCTGGTAAATGAACGATTACAGGACAAACGCAGTGTTGCCCTCTTGGCGTGTGCGTTGTGCGGCGCGCGCGCCGCAGCGCCGGAAGGAGATTGTGTGAGGCGAAGCGCTTTTGCCAATTTCATTTCATCGCGAGTATTGTCAGCATCTCTTGTGATATGCTGCGATCTTTGTCTAGTGCAATGCCTTCATTCGCAGTCATTGGTAAACTCCCACGGCGTTTCTCCTTCCCCGTCCCCGACCTCGCACCCGTCGCCGTCATGGTCATCACCCTCCCGCCCTCATCCCCATCTCTGTCACTAAGTGTTCCGACACCCGCACCAGCACCCGCCCCCGTTTCCTTCCCTGACTGCGTCCATGTTCCCGCCCCCGCCCCCGCCCCCGCCCCCGCCCCCGGCCCCGGCCCCGGCCCCCGCTCCGCCCTCGGCCCCCACCCCCGCCCCAGTCGGGAGCGCGACTACCTCTGTTTTCACCCACTTGCGCTTGCGCGTGCAGCCGGGCTGCAGCTGCCCCTCATGCTGCAGTCTCCGCACCATCGTTTCCAGCGTCATGATGCCCCGCAGCTCGTACACCTCGCCCTCGTATCAGGGGCTTACATTCGTCCCCTTTCAGGCTCAACTTAAGCGCATTCTGTGAGATAGGGGTGCATTCAGGGTTATTTAGGGGGTGGATAGGAGGTGTCAGGGGGCATTAAGGAGTATCAGGGGTTGTTTAGGGTGTACCTTGTGTCAGAAACGGCTCAGGTTGAGCTGAGAAGTGGACGAGTGTAAGCCCATGCCTCGTATTCCGCGTAGGTAAAGTTCAGTACAGCGTTGATGCTGTCCGAGGTGTGCACCGAACCCGGCCCCCCGAGCTGTTTCAGCACAACTCCGTGCAGGTCGCACCATACCATGCTGCGGTCCCACGCGCGGGCTGCGTCCTCCTCGCGGTCGAACGTGCCCAGGCCCGTTGACTTCCCGCTGTGACGCAGCTTCGCCCTCCAACTAGGGGCTTACACTCGACCACTTCTCAGCTCTAATAGAGCCGTAACTGTCACAAGACCCTAAACACTCCCTAACGCCCCCTTGACACGGGCTACACAGCCCCTACGCGCACCCCCTATCCCATACAAAGTGCTCAAATTGAGCTGGAAAGTGGACGAGTGTAAGCCCCTGCCTCCAACGCCCGGAGCTATCGGCGCACACTCCGCGGAACGTGGAGGTCATGACCCTTCGTCCGTCGCCGCCGCCGCCACCGCTGCCTCTCCTGCCGACACCCCCGGCCAGGGGCTTTCACTCGTTCACTTTTCAGCTGTACTTGAGCGCTTTGTACGGGATAGGGTGTGCGCGTAGGGATTGTGTAGCCCGTATTAAGGGGGTATTAAGGGGTGTTGGAGGGGTGAAGGGTGCGTTCTTGTGTCAGACACGGCTCAAGTTGAGCTGGGAAGTGAACGAGTGTAAGCCCCTGCCCGTGGCCCCTCCCTCGTCATCCCCAGCCGGAACCGGGAGCACCGACCCCGCCAGATTCAGTCGCGCCCTCTTCCTGTACGCATTATTAAGTGTAGCGTGGTGCGCACAGTGGGTGCTGCCGGGGACGGCCGCAGAAGAGCACCTCCAACGGTGGGTGCCCCTGCGGTTCCCGTCGGAACGCGCGCACCGCTGCCCCTGCCCTTCAACCCACTTCACGTCCACGTGCTGCGGAGGGGGAGGGGGAAGACGTGGAGGAGGGGCCGGCGCCGCGAGCTGGAGCAGCGGGGAGGGTAAGGCGGCGGCCGCACTCGCCTCTGCCCGCGCGCGCTTCAGGCCGTTGATATGGTCCCCGTCTACCTCCTGCTCCTCCTCCCACTCCTCCCCCCCCTCGTCCTCCTCAGCCTCCTCCCCCTCGTCCTCCTCAGCCTCCTCCCCCTCGTCCTCCTCAGCGTCCCCTTCCTCCTCGTCCTCTTCCTCCTCTTCCTCCCACACCTCCTCTCCCCAACTCGTGTCCTCCTCCCCTCCGTCCATGTCCTCCTCACTCGTGCTGTCCTCGATCTGTATGAGCACGCGGGTGGCGCGCGCCGGCACCCGCGCTGACAGCCCCAGGCGGTCTCGCTGCTGCGCCAGCGTTTCCTCCCCCTCCTTTTTAACCACGGTGACTCCTGAGGCCCCAGCCCCCACCACCTCCGTTGGTGCGCCGTGGTGAGGCGGCGGCGGCGGCGGCGGCGGGCGCGGCGGCGCGGGCGGCGGCTCGCGCACAGCGCCCCCCTCGCACCGCCGCGGGACGTACTTCTTGTGCGACATATTGTGCACGTTCGGCGGTTGTGCGGGTGGTTGTGCGGGCGGTTGTGCTGGCAAGAAAGTTTGTGTGAAACGTGTCGGCCTAAAAAGTCAGTGTATGATGAACCTTCCTTGGAGATTTCAAGCAGTAAACCTGGTTCAACGACTCCTCAACGGATTTACGCGTTTTATGCAAACGCGAAAAGAGAAGGTTCTAGAGAGGGGTACGACGGTGGGTGCGGGCGCACGCTTGCCGCTGCCGATTCGATCCCCGTTCACCTCCTGTCCCTCCTCAGTCTCTCTCCCTAACCGCCCTCCCCCTCTCCTCCCCACACTCCTCGTCCTCCTCCTCCTCCTCTTCATCGTCCTCCTCCTCCTCCTCCTCCTCCCCATCCTCTTGCCCCCAACCCGTGTCAGCCACCCCCGCTCGACATAACACTTTACATAACGCTTTTCATCTTCTTGGATTCGACGAAAACTCAGCGCAGGGTTGCCGTCGTCTCCCTCCTAGGTCGACCCAAGTGGATTTCGGGATCCGCGCAATCCCCCCGCCGATCTTGGGCGATTTCGTACGAGTCGAATCGGGTTTTTGGGTCATTTTGCTCACCGTACGTACTCTATTTTGGGTATAGGGTTCTGTATGGTCTAGGGTTTATATTGGAAGGTCATTTTGCCCGTACAATTTATATCGACTCGCTGATCTGACTCGCCACCCGCCCGCCGCGAGTCCACCCAAAATGTCGCTCGTATCCCGAAATCCAGTCGGGTTGGCCCTAGCAGGCAGAGCCACAACCACCGGCGCCACACACACCCGCGGCCGCACACACACCGCCACTTTCCTCCCTCATGCAGACCCCCACCCCCGCCTCCTACGTCGTGCGCCTGTCGGGCGCGCTCGCCGCGCTGTCGGGCCGAGCCGAGGGCGCCGAGCTGCCCGAGGACGAGTTGTTGGGGAGGTTGAGGGAGTGGGGGCTGATAACCTACCCGTCGCCGCTGCTCGAGCCGCTGCTCGAGGAGCTGCCCAAGGTCCTCGCGGTGGAGGTGCTGACGCGGCTGGACCCCACGGATCTCACCCTGGTCGCGCGGGTGGGGCCGGTGAGCCGAGCGGTGGTGGTGGCCTCAGGCCTGCCGCGCGCGGGGGCAAACGGGGGAGCGCTGCTGAACGTAGAGGACTTTGTCGGGTCCACCCAGCGGCTGGCTTGGGCCAAGGACAACGGGTGCCCGTGGAACGCGTGGACATGTGCACTCGCCGCTCGCAGCGGGCTTGTGGAGGTGCTGCGATGGGCGCGGGAGCACGGCTGCGACTGGGACGAGGAGACATGCGCGAAGGCCGCTGAGTCCGGGCACCTGGAGGTGTTGAAGTGGGCGCGGGTGCACGACTGCCCATGGGTGGAGGTGGACGAGGATAACGAGAACATCATGAACTGTTGCGCACTCTCCGCAGGGCAAGGGCATCTGGAGATGCTCAAGTGGCTTCGAGAGCAAGACTGCCCGTGGGATGAGGAGACGCGCCGCTCAGGGCGGGCACTTGGCCGTGTTGACGTGGGCGCGGGAGCACGGGTGCCTGTGGAACGAGGACATCGAGAACGAGGATACCAATGAGACGAACTGTTGTGCGTGCGCCGCTGCTGGCGGGCACTTGGAGGTGTTGAAGTGGCTTCGGAATCGATTGCCCGTGGGATGCGTGGACGTGCAGGCGCCGCTAAGGGCGGGCACCTGCAGGTGTTGATGTGGTCGCGGGAGCACGGGTGTCCATGGGTGGAAGTAGACGAGGGTGGCAGCGAGTACATCATGAACTGTTGTACGTGCGCCGCTATGGGCGGGCACCTGGAGGTGTTGCAGTGACTTCGGGAGCAGGACTGCCCTTGGGATGGGAGGACGTGCGCGGAGGCCGCTTGGGGCGGGCACCTGGAGGTGTTGAAGTGGGCACGGGAGCACCACTGCCCGTGGGACCATCGGACTCGCCTGTACGCAGAAGAGGACGGACACCTGGAGCTGTTGCAGTGGGCACTGGAGCACGGTGCGCCTTGAGACGTGCTGGCGGACACACTCGGCGTTGCGCTGTGCTCCGGTGGAAGATCTTTGACACTGAAATGCATCACATCTCGCTCGCTTTCAAACTCTATTGCTAAACATCTACGATATACACTTGCTACACTTGATACACCTGCTGCACTTGCAACACTGGCCAACTGTCCGCTTACTCACGCCGCTCGCTCACGCCGTTCACTCGCGTTCCTCTCGAGAAACGCGGCGTGCTGCACCTTGTCGCGGCGCAAGTTGAAACTGAAAGCAAATATTGAAAGCGGTGAATCAGACTTTAGCTTCAAGCGCGGAAACCAAGCGCGCTCAACCACGGGTCAACCTGCACCGCCCTACCTACCGCACCACCCCGCGACGAGCCCCGCCTGCGGCATTACCCGTGTGCCACCCTGCGCGGATCCGGTGCGTGCAGGAATGACCCCCCAACGGATATGCGCAAGCAAAATTCTGAAAATGACACGCAGAGCCAGTCGTCCCCAACGCGGCGCACACAAGCCGCTGCACAGCCATCATGCAGCCCGCCGCCGCCGCCGCCTTCGCCGGCGATCCCTTCCCTGGCCGCTACGTCGTGCGCCTGTCGGGCGCGCTCGCCGCGTTGCTGGGCCGACGCGAGGGCGCCCAGCTTTGCGAGGACGAGGTGCTGGGAACGATGCGGGAGCACGGGCTGCTGACCCATCCGTCGCCGCTTCTCGGGGGGCTGCTCGAGAAGGTGCCCGAGGTCCTCGAGAAGGAGGTGCTCGCGCGGCTGGACGCCACGGACCACGCGATGATCGCGCAGGTGGCGCGGCCGTGGCGGGCGGCGGTAGGGCCTGGCAGAATATTGCTCGCCACGTTGCAATGGGAATGCCGTTATAAACTCAACAAACGAAGGTTCAATTTGCTGGCGATGACGTGGCGAGCAATATTTGCTTGGCCCTCGGTGGCGTCGGTGGCCTCCGGCTCGCCGCGCGCGGGGCAGGGAGGGGCGGCGCCGCTCAAGGTCAAGGAGTTTGTCGGGTCCGTCGCGAGGTTGGAATGGGCGAAGGACAATGGGTGCCCATGGCAGCCTTTTACGTGCGCACAAGCCGCTCAAGGCGGGCGCCTGGAGGTGTTGCAGTGGGCGCGGGAGCACGGTTGCGACTGGGACGCGTGGACGTGTGGAAGGGCCGCTGAGGGCGGGCACCTGGAGGCGTTGCAATGGGCGCGGAGGGAAGGTTGCCCGTGGGAGGAGGATCTGGATGGCGACTGGGATGACGAGTCCACTCGGAGCTGTTGCGCACTCGCCGCGCGGGGTGGGCACCTGGAGGTATTGAAGTGGCTTCGGGATCAGGACTGCCCGTGGAACGAGAGGACGTGCGCGGAGGCCGCTGAGGGCGGGCACCTGAAGGTGTTAAAGTGGGCGCGGTTGCAAGGGTGCCCGTGGGTGGAGTTGGACGCAGACGACGCCGAGTACACCATGAGTTGTTGTGCATGCGCCGCTTATGGCGGGCACCTGGAGGTGTTGACGTGGCTTCGGGAGCAGGATTGCCCGTGGGATGAGATGACGTGTGCGAGCGCCGCTGCGGGCGGGCACATGGAGGTGTTGAAGTGGGCGCGGGAGCACGGGTGCCCGTGGGAGCAGGACATCGAGGACTCGGACAGAGACTGTTGTGCACTCGCCGCTAAGGGAGGGCATTTAGAGCTACTCAAGTGGCTTCGGCGGCAGGACTGCCAGTGGGACGTGTGGACATTTGCACTCGCCGCTCAGAGCGGGCGCATGGAGGTGATGCAATGGCTTCGGGAGCAGGGCTGCCCATGGGATGAACGGACATGCGCGGAGGCCGCTGGGGGCGGGCACCTGGAGGTGTTGAAGTGGGCGCGGGAGCACCACTGCCCGTGGGACCATCGGACGCGCCACTACGCCGAAGAGGTAGGACACTTGGAGCTGTTGCAATGGGCGGTGGAGCACGGTGCGCCTTGACACGCGCTGACAACGCC
>Ga0307489_10001166_pt1 | contig 17178 bp, 20 predicted proteins | sample SB12metaG_FD_202247 | JGI IMG/M metagenome (GOLD analysis project Ga0307489, IMG submission 202247) | Sea-ice brine microbial communities from Beaufort Sea near Barrow, Alaska, United States - SB 1.2 | ecosystem: Environmental > Aquatic > Marine > Coastal | place: USA: Alaska | collected...
GTTTGATAGGGTCAACCTGCACCGCCTTACCGCGCTCCGCCTGGGTTGCCCGGCGCCACATGGCCAGACCCAGGAGCTGGAACTTGGCCACGCGGAGCGCCGCCGCCGTCTCCCCGCCGGACAGCGCAAGCATGCTGCGCGCGGGTGGGTCCGAAGCCGCATGCTAGGGGCTTTAGGGTTTAGGGTTTAGGGTTTAGGGTCTAGGGTCTAGGGTTTAGGGTTTAGGGTTTTAGGGTTTAAGATTTAGGGTTTAGGGTCGGATCGACGTAGGCACCTTTTGTGGGGTTACAACGGGTGATTTCAGTGACGGAAACGGTTCAGGTTGAGCTGAAAAGTTGATGAGTGTACGCCCCTGCCGTGTGCTCCAGAGCCAGTCTCCCGGTTGAGTATAGCGGCGCCGTGTTGTAGTGGCGCAAGTTGAATTTGAAAGCAAAGGTTGAAAGCGGTCTATCATAATGTAGTTTCAATAGCTTAGTTCCAGGCGCTTTCAATGTGGGTTTGATTGGGGCAACCTGCACAGGCCTACCGTGTCGGGGCGGCAGGCGAAGTTCGCGGCGTCGTCCTGAGCTTCGTCGCCGGTGTGTAAGGAAGCAAGTTGAAAGTGGAAGCAAAGCTCCAAACCGGTTCATCGTATTGAAGCTTCAAACGCTTTACCCAAGCACGGTCAATCCGGGTTCAACCTAGTGCCTGGTCTGTTAGCTAAGTAAGTTGAGTTAGTAAGCAGTGATCTGACGAGTTAACGACTCGTCCGAGTACTTACTGGCCGAGTCATTACTTACGGCTCATAGACCAGGCACTAGGGGCAACTTGCACCGCCCTACCGGTACCGGCCCTATACACGATCGCTGGCGCTCGCTGGAGTGCTCGGTGTAGCGGCGCAAGTTGAATTTGAAACCAAAATTTGAAAGCAGTTCCTCATATTTTAGCTTCAAGCGCTCGGTTCCAGGCGCATTCAACGTGGGTTTAATAGGGTCAACCTGCATTGCCCTACCTCGGTCGTCAGGCTGTTCGCCCTCAGGACAGGGGCTCACAATCGTCCACTTTTCGGCTCAACGTAACCGCTTTGTGTGGGATAGGGGGTGCGTGTAGGCGTTGTTTAGGGGGTGTTTAGAAGGTGTCTGGGGGGATCAGGGGGTGTTCAGGGTGTATTTTGTGTCAGAGACGGCTCAGGTTGAGCTGAAAAGTGGACCAGTGTCAGCCCCTGCCTCAGGAACCCGAACCATAGCACCCGGGGGCGGGGCACTGGCGCCCGCGCTGTAGCGGCGCAAGTTGAATTTGAAAGCAGAATGTGAAAGCAGTACATCACAATTGAGTTTCAAGCGCTTAGTTCCAGGCGGTTTCAACTTGGGTGTGATAGGGTCAACCTGCACCGCCCTACCGCGCTGGCGCCGGCGCTGGTACTGGTAGTGGGTTCAGCGAAAGCGCGCGGGTCAACGCCGGCACGGATGGCGGCGGCTCGCGTCCGCCGCGCGTCCGCCGCGTTTCGCTTCGCAACGTCCTCCGCCTGCTCCGCGCGCGCCTCCGCCCAGGGGCTTACACTCGTCCACTTTTCGGCTCAACTTAAGCGGTTTCGGTGGAAATGGGGATGCAACTAGGGGTTGATTACAGGGTGCTTAGGAGGTGTTTGGGCGTATGAGGGGGTTTTTAGGGTACATTTTGTGTCAAGAAATATCTCAGGTTGAGCTGAAAAGTGGACGTGTGTAAGCCCCTGCCTCCGCCGCCTGCAAGTGCGTGAGCGCCGCGGCGATCTTCTCCTCCGCGCTGTAGTGCCGCTACTTGACAATGAAAGCAAAGCTTGAAAACAGTTCATCAAATGTGAGGTCGCTTCAGGCGGTTTCAATGCAGGTCGAGCTGGTGTCAGCTTGCACCGCCCCATCGCGCGGCGCAGATGCTAGGTTTTAAGGTTGAGGGTCTAGGGTTTAAGGTCTAGGGTTTAGGGGTTAGGGGTTAGGGGTTAGGGTTCAGGGGTTAGGGTTTAGGGTTCACCGCCCCACCGCGCGGCGCTGGTGCTGGAACGAGATCTCGGCCACAACCGCGGAACACTCGGCACCGTACTGCTGCAACAGCTGCCTGGCGGCTCGCACCACCTCGATGGCGTTGGCGGCCAGCGCGGCGGCCTCGCGCTCCGCCGCCGCCACCACTTAGGGGCGGGTAAAGCGTGTTGGATGACGTGGCGAGCAATAGGCCAATTTCGGTATATCGCTTTCCGCGCTGAGCGCTGACGCTTTGTCCGCAACTCTGTATGGGCATTCGACCTGACGCCCGCTTACCCGCGCTGAGCACTGACGTTTTGCCCGCAACTCTGTATGGGCATTTCACCTAGGCGATATACCGAAATCAGCCCATATCCGCCAGGCCCTACCACGAGCCGCACCGCGGAGCGCTGCCCCAGCGCGTGTGCCTCCGCGGCGCCGTGCACCTCGTCCCAGGGTACACTCGTCCAGTTTTCAGCTCAACTTGAGCGCCTTTTATGGGATAGGGGGTGCACGTAGGGGTTGTGTAGCCCATGTTAAGGGGGTGTTAGGGGGTGTGTAGGGTGTGTAGAGTGTTTTGGTGCGTCAGACACGGCTCAAGTTGAGCTGAAAAGTGGACGAGTGTAAGCCCCTGCCTCGTCCGCCACGTTGCGCTCCCAGCGCGTGTGGCTGTAGATGTGGTGCCGCAGCACCCGCCCCACACCCTCCGCCCAGGGTCTTACACTCCTCCACTTTCTGTCTTGACGTGAGCACTTATGATTTCTTTATTTATTTTGTATGAATGTTTCACTATTCGTATGGGTATCCTGCAGTGACATAGCCCTTCTGCGTGCATCAAATGCCCCCTTTGTTTGTGACACACGTTGGGTGGTTGCAGGGTTTGATGGGGAAATACGGCTCAGGTTGAGCTGATAGGTGCGGGGGCCAGGGTGAAAGCTTGGTGCCTCCGTATACACGCGGAAGCATTTCCCTCTCTCGTGAGCTGACATGTGGACGAGTGGATGTCCCTGCCTCCGCCGCCTCGCGCCACTCCACGGTGTGTTCCTTGGCCTCCGTGCGCACCGCCGGGCAGGAGGGTCCTTGAGAACGAGCACTCCAGCCGATATCGCAGAATGACTACAGGGTGAATGCGCATACGTGTACGCGGACTCGGTTCAAGGTGGAGTGCTTGTTGTCAATGACCCCCCCTGCCAGGTGGCCCCGCTTCATCTGGTCGAGCTCCCGCTTGGCGTTCGACAGCTCTGCCTCGATGTGCACCTGGTGCCAGGGGCTTACACTGGTCCACTTTTCAGCTCAACCTGAGCCGTTTCTGACACAAAATACACTCAAAACAACCCCTGATAACTCCTGACACCCCCTAAACACCCCCTAAACAACCCCTAAATGCACCCCCTATCTCACAAACAGCATTAACGTTGCGCCGAAAAGTGGACGAGTGTAAGCCCCTGCCTGGTGCGCGCTGTGGCGCACCAGCACGTCCTTCTCCGAGGTGACCGGGCAGCAGGGTCGTCCACAACAAGCACTCGAACCGATTGGCGTACCTTCGGGCTGGGGTGACTGTTCGCACAGAAGCGTGGAGGAGGAGGAGAAGCAGATAAGCTTCGGTGGACAGCTTTAGGGTTTAATGTGTAGGGTTTAGGGTGTAGGGATTAGGGTTTGGGTTTAGGGTTTAGAGCTGATTCTCAAGAACCCCCGTGCCAGGAGCAGCCTGTCGGTCATCTCCTGCAGCCGCTTCTGCGCCTCCTGGCAGGAGGGTCATTGAGAACAAGCACCTGACCGATGTCGGAGCATGACCTACCTTGAGGGTCACTACTCCCATCCCATACGAGCGCGCGGAGTGTTACGGAGGAGAAGCACATTGAACGTTGGTGGAGTGCTTGTTGTCAATAATGATTAATGAATGACCCCCCTGCCGAGCGCTCCGACTGCTGACTCAGCCGGTCGGCTTCCGCGGCGCGCACCTTGGTGTAGCGGCGCAAGTTGAAGTTGAAAGCAAAGTTTGAAAGGGGTTCACCACATTTTAGTTTTAAGCATTGAAACCATGCGCGCTTTCAATTCGGGTGTGAAAGGGACAACCCGCACCGCCCTACCTTGGCCTCCGCTAGGTCGCAGCGCTCCGCCTTGAGCCGCAGCGTCACCGCCGCCTCCTCCGCCGTGGTGGTGCGCCGCCGCAGGTCCCGCCGCTCGCCCTCCTCGCCGCGCAGCTCCTCCGACTCGTCACGCAGCCGGTCGCGCTCCGCCGAGCACCAGGGTCATTCAGAGCATACCCACTCGACCGATATCGGAGCATGCCTCACCTTTAAGGTTATGCTCATACATACATACACGCAGAGTAAACGGAGGAGGAGGAGGGTCATTGAGAACAACCAATCGAGCCGAGATTGGAGCACGACTTGCATTGAGGCTTAATACTCAATCACACGCGAGGACTCGGGTCGCCGATCCAAGCACTCGAGCCGCTATCGGAGCACGCCTCGCCTTCAAGGTGAATGCTCATACAGACACGCGGAATATACGGAGGAGGAGGAGGAGGAGATGTATAGTCGGTCGAGGGCTTTCGAGTAGATACGCATGACTAGTCATGCTCACACTGAGTTGAGGGTGTAGTATGGGTGTAGTATGGGTGTAGTATGGGTGTATTAGGGGTGTATTAGGCGTGTATAAGGGGTGTGACAGGGGTGTATTAGGGGTGTATTAGGGGTGTATTAGGGGTGTATTAGGGGTGTACTAGGGGTGCACGAGGGGTGTGTTAGGGGTGCTTGTTCTGAAGACCCCCCCTGCCTCGGCGGCGCCCAGGCGCTCTCGCAGCGCCGCCACCTCCTGCGCCGCCGAGGTCGTCTCCCGGATTCGCTCCAGCGCTTGCTCCCCAATGCAGGGCCTCACATCATCGTGTATGAATACATTGGTACACTACTGGTACACTATTAGGTCCGAGCAAAGGCCGGTAAGGTGACCCCAGAATTTACCAGTTAAGAGGGATATATTTTGTGTTTCGGGGGGTATTAGGGGGGTGTTAGGAGGGTCGTCTCGTGAAAATAAAACCCCAAGACCTGAACCCTAAACCCTAAAGTACTTTTACAGTCTGTTAACTGGTAAATTCTGGGGTCACTTTACCGGACCTTGCTCAGACTTAACTACGGGTACACTATGCGTACACGAGAATGTCTCCCACACGTGCGAAGCGTGTGCCAGCTGTATGCCAGCTGTGTACCAGCTGTGTGCCAGCTGTGTGCCAGCTGTGTGCCAGCTGTGTGCCAGCTGTGTGTCAGGTGTGTGCCAGCGCCGCGTGGTGCGAGGAACAGCCAGGTTGAGGTGGAATGGCAGCGAGTGCAAGGCCCTGCCCGAATGTCGGACAGCTGGCGCGCCATCTCGGCATCTCGCGCGCTCGCCTGCTGTGGGGCCATGCACTAGTCACCAGACTGGTTGCTCATAGTGTACCGGTGTACCCATACACACTGCCCGAGCCTGCCCACACCTGTACACCTGTGCACCTGCCTGAGCACCTGTGAAGCAGTGTTCACCGGTGCTGTGGGGGCGTGCACCAGTACGGTCGTTTTATCCAATACGATGGCACGCAACATGGTCCCTGTACCAAACTCATACTGAGGTAAGGCCCTGCCTGTTGCCGCTCATGCTGGCGCTCCTCTCGCGCGGCATCCAACAGGTGCTGCATCTGCCCCACGGTGTAGCGGCGCAAGTTGAAATTGAAAGCAACGTTTGAAAACGGCTCAACACATTTTTGTTTCAAGCGGTGAAACCAGGCGTGCTTTCAACTCGAGTTTGATAATGTCAACCTGCATCGCCCTACCACGGTGCTCGACCCCGTCTCCATCGCACTATGAGCGGGCGCCGCCGCAGCGTTGGCGCCGTGTATTAGGGTCATTATAGGGTCATTATATGATAATATAGGGTCATTATAGGGTCATTATATGATAATATAGGGTCATTATAGGGTCATTATATGATAATATATAGGGTCATTATATGGTAATATAGGGTCATCATAGGGTCATTATAGGGGTATGACAGGGTCATTACAGGGTAACCCTGCCGTGCAGCTGCGCGCGCAGGTGCGCACACTCTGCCTAGTTCCAGGGCCTGGCAGACCTCGCTCGCCACGTCATCGGGTGTCAGTTCACTCAAGAAACAAGTTTTCAATAATGGAGTCGATGACGTGGCGGGCGACGGGATTTCAAGATATCGCACGCCACGTCATAGGATGTCACTCGAATCAAGAAACGCGGGTCAAACGCATTGGGGCTCGATGAACGTTGGTAAAAAAACAGGAGCTCAAGAAACGAGGGTACAAAATGCCTGTCGATGAGGTGGTGAGCCACATCTTCCAGGCCCTGCCTGGCTGGCCGCCAGCCTCTCCTGCACGGCCGACATGGTGGTTTGGGTCGTGGCGTATTCCTCGGTGCGCTTGGAGTCCGACGCCTGATTGTGCGGCCCGGTAGCCAACAGTAGCTCTTCAATTTCATGATCGTGTTGAGTGGTGTCGTGTTTGATGACTCCACCATTGAGCAGTGTTGGGTTTGGCGACTTGACGGGCCTTAGGCGGAGGGGTGGAGGAGATTAATGCAGATGATGAAAAGGTGATGTGTATCAGTGCACTACGAGCAAACAATGAGTTGACACCGGACCCGACCTGGTTGTGGGCGCGGATGTGAGCCAGCTCCTGCGATAGGGCTTCGCGCTCCGACCTCTCCCGCGCCAGTTGGTCCTGCAACCCCTGCCAGAAGGGTCGTTGACAACAAGTACTCGACCGAGATCAGAGCATGACCTACCTTGAGTGTCAATGCTCATTCAGACATGTGGAGGAGAAGGAGGAGATTCAACGTCGCTCGAGTGCTTGTTCTCAATGACCCCCCTGCCTGAAGCCGTGCCACCTCCTGACTCAGCCGGCGCTCATTACCCTTGGACTCCTCGATCTCGCGCTCCTGCGCGTCACGCGTCTTAGCCTACAGGTAGCGGCGCAAGTTGAGATTGAAAGCAAAGTTCGAAACAGGTTCATCTTATTTTGGCTTCAAGCGCTGGAACCCAGCGGTTCATCCCGGGGTCAAACTTGGGTCAGCCTGGGTCAACCTGCACCACCCGACCAACAGCTGGTCATAATACTTGGCCATGGACCGGTTCTTAGCGAGAGCCTTGGACAGCTTTTCTTCGAGGCGGGCGTTTCTCGCGGATAAATGCACGACGTCGTACCCCGGCGCACCCCCGCCGACTAGAGGTTTACACCCGTCCACTTTCCGGCTCAACGTAAGCACCTGTTGTTCAGTTGCGGGATACGCTGGGTGATTTCAGTACCAAAACTGGGTCAGTTTGAGCCGAAAAGTGGACGAGTGTAAGGCCCTGCCGCCGCCACCGTAGCTCGGCGCGCCACCGCCGCCACCAGTCATTCCGGTCGCGGGGCTGGGTGCCGCCATCATACCCCCCCCGCCGCCGCCCCCACCCAGGGGCTTACACTCGTCCACTTCTTAGCTTAACGTAAGCACTTTGCTTACATTCGTCCACTTCTTAGCTCAATGTAAGCACTTTGCTTACATTCGTCCACTTTTCTGCTCGACCTGAGCAGAGCTGTCGTTGTCACTTACATCACCCGACGCATCCTACGGAGAGTGATTACGTTGAGCTGAAACCCGGACGAGTGTAAGCCCCTGCCGCCGCCGCCCTGTGATGGGCCGAGGTTACTGTACATGGCCGCCCCCCGCGCGGCGCTGGCCCCGCCCGGCGGATTAGTGTATGCCCCGCCCGGCGTGCCGTACGATTGCTCCGCAACTTGCCGGAGGGCCATTGACAACGAGCACTCGAACCGAGATATGAGCATGACCTTCCACACACATCGTAGATTGCTCATACAGGTGGGGAATGAGGAGGGGGAGGAGGAGGAGGAGGAGGAGGAGGAGGAGGAGGAGGAGATTCAACGTCGGTCGATTGCATGTTCTTTCTCACCAACCCCCCTGCCCGGCGGCCTTCCGCCTCCCATTCCGGGCGCCTGAGACCAGGGCCTGGCAGATATTGCTCGCCACGTCATAGGATGCCATTTGACTCAAGAAATCAGGGTTAAAATGTGCGCTGTGGTTCGAGGACGTGGCGGGAAATGTGCATGGCAGATACAGCTCGCCACGTCATAGGATGGCATATACCACAAGAAACGGGAGTTCACATGCGTTGGGCCTGGTGGATATTGCTCGCCACGTCATGAGATGCGATATCACTCAGGAAGCGAGGATTTAAATGCGTTGGGCCTGGTGGATATTGCTCGCCACGTCATAGGATGTGATGTAACTCAAGAAACGAGGGTTCAAAATGCGCGTCGACAAAGTGGACAGCAAACATCTGGCAGGCCCCACCTGGGACATAACGGAGGAGCTGCGACCGTAGGTAGCGCCCGGCGGGTAGGGGGGGTATTGATGTTGCTCGCCACGTCATAAACCGCGTTTCGAATCCACGTCTCTCGAGTTAACGGGCACCTGACCCCCGTATAATGGGCACCTGACCCCACTATAATGGGCTCCTGTGCCTCCCATGATGGGCTCCCGACGCCCCTGTCATGGGCACCTGACCACACTGTAATGGGCTCCTGTCCCTCCCATAATGGGCTCCCGACCCCACTATAATGGGCTCCTGACTGACCCCAATGTAATGGGCGCCTGACCCCCCGATATTGCGCACCTGCCCCTCCAAACTTGGGATTTTATGATGTGGCGAGCGGTATGTTCGAGGCCGTACCTGCGGGGGCATGCCTCCGCCCCCCTGCCCCCCCTGCCCCCCCATGCCCATGGAGGCGTTGCTGGGGCGCGCCCCGCCCGTGCCCATGGAGTCAGGCCTGCCCCCCCCGGTGTTGGGGGTGTCGCCCCAGGCTTGCGGCGTGCCGGGCCTCACACTCATTCCCGGGGCGGCTTTAGTTTAGCATCTTCGAGGTGCACTATGAGCAAACAAACAGGGGACGCCGCGTCAGGCCAGGGAGGAGGCTGCCGTGTTGTAGAGGTGCACATGAGCAAACGTGAACAGTCAGGGGAGGTAGGCCCTACCGGCGTTCCGCTGCCGCCCGCCGACCCCGGCCCGCCCATCCCGGGTGTCACGTTCAACTGCGACGGCCGCGCGGCCGCGGGCCAGGGACTTACACTCGTCCACTTTTCGGCTTGACGTGAGCACTTTTGAGGGACACGTTTGGTGGTTTGAACAGATTCTAGTGACAATAACGGCTCAGGTTGAGCTGACATGTGGATGAGTGGAAGCCCCTGCCGCAGGCCACCCGCCGGAGCTGGGCGGGTTGGACGAGGGCGCACCGCCCGGCCCGCCGGTCGTAGGGCCTGACAGATAATGCTCGCCACTCATCATAGGATGGTCATTCAACTCCAGAATCGAGGGTCTAAGATGTGGAGGACGACGTGGCAGGCATCAGCAGTCAGGCCCTACCCGGTCATGCCCGCCTCCTTCATCCGCGCCAGCAGGGGGTTCACCATCGCGACGCCACGCCTCCGCCTCCCGCGACACCTCCTCCTCGTCCTCCGCAAGCGACGCCACTCAACTCAACCACAGGTTACGAATGAGTACGTCACGGGAACGCCCCCTCCTCCTCCTCCCCCTCCTCCGCCGCTTCCTCGCGACACCTCCTCCTACTCCGCCTCCTCCGCCTCCTCGCGACGTCTCCTGACCCTCCTGATCCTGCTCCTCTTTCTCCTCCTCCTCCTCCTCTGCTCCTCGCGACGAGCGACGCCACTCAACTCAACGGCACTTACGAATGAGTAAGCCGCGGGGACGTGTGGAGCGCCGGGCGCCGTTTGGGTGTGAGTCAGTTGGCCGACCGCCGGCCGCCGACCAGCCTACCGCCACGACGCCGTTGCGTCACTCACGAGCCGAGTCCAGGGGAGACGGGATCCAGGCCGCTTGTGTCGCGTGCACGGGGGCGCGGGCGTGATGCGTCGACCAAACGAAAATAATAACGCAAACGGCTTCGAAACGGGCTGCTCGTCAAACGGATTCGCTCGACCGAGTTGGATTCGCTCGGATTCGCTCGGATTCCTGCAGTCCTTCCCTTTGTCCCGCGTCCGCCTGTGCCTCCGCCACCAGCCCTTGCACCCCCGCCGCCCCCAACTTCCGCACCTACGCCCGTGCGTCATTCCGCTCGGCCCAGCCTCCTCGACCTGCGCCCTGGCCTGTTGCCGCGCGGTACGTTCTCGGTTACGTTCTCGGGACAGAGGCGGTGATTTTTGGGTGCCGTCTTCCAGCACGCCACAGCGCCATCAAGCACGACCGTCGCGCGCGTCACCATGACGCAGCAGCCCCCGCGCGGGACGCTCGTCGTACTCGTGGGCCTCGTCGCGGGCCTCGTCGCCGCCGCCGCTGCTGCCGCCGCCCCCGCCGCCGCCACCGCCGCCGCCGGCGCCGCCGCAGCCCCGGATGGCAACAAGGTCGCCGAGATGGTGAGCAAAGGTCTGAAGCTGCACCAGCACGGCGAGAAGGAGGCGGCGCTGGCTGTGTACACGCGCATCCTGCGGACCCCCGCCATGGCAAGGGGGACATTGAGAACACGCACCTGACCGACAGCGACATCGCGTCTCTCACCCTCCGCGAGTCTGTGTGAGCATCACTCTGGACGTAAGTCTAGCTCCGATGTCGGTCGAGTGCTCGTTCACAATGACCCTGCCGCCTGGCGACCCATCTGTCACCCACCGCGCTCGCCACGCTGCACAACAACGCAGGCAGAGGCTTCCACTCGTCCACTTGTCGGCTCAAGCTGAGCCGATTCTGTCGATGAAACCACCCAACGACCCCAGCCCCGGTCAGGACCAGCAGCAGTACAAAACATCCAAAAACAAGGTAGCTCTACCAGTACCACGACGCACCATTGGTGTTGATACCCGAAGCCTCTCCTGAACCAAAGACACGAAAATCCCTGACATTGAGCTCAACGGTGGATGAGTTTGAGCCCCTGAACGCGGGGGGCATTCTGTACGAGCGCGGCGAGGCTGCGGGCGCGCACTCTAACTTCGCCGCCGCCGTGGTAGGGGCCTGGCGGTTGTCACCTGCCACGTCATCCAGCGCACTTTGAACCCTCGTCTCTTGAGTCAAGCGCCACCCTATGACGTGGCGAATGAAACCAGCCAGGCCCTGTCATCCAAAGCAATTTGAACCCCCAGTCTCTTGAGTCAAACGGCACCCTATGACGTGGCGAGTACAATGTACCAGGCCCTACAGCGTGGAGCTGCGCCCGGACTACGCCGAGGCTCTAGTAAATCTGGCGCTCGTGCTCAGCGAAGACATGGCGGGGTCTATATAAGATCCCTCCAATATCCCCTGATCATCCATAAACACCCCCTACACACCCCTAAGCACCCCCTATACACCTCCAGCACACCCATACGACACCGCCGACACACTTCTTGAACAACCCCTGGACATCCCCTCAAACACACCCGATGGCAGCCGGCCCCACTCTGCGGGGCGGCACGACGAAGCTTTGCCTCACGCGCGGCGCGCTGTGGCGGCATGGCCTGGCGGATGTTGCCTGGCACGTCTTGCAACGCACTTTGAACCCTCGTCTCTTGAGCTAATTGGCACCTCATGACGCGGCGAACAGTATCCGTTGGGCCCTAGGTGGCGCTGCGGTCCGAGCACCCCAAGAGCCACCACCTACTGGGTAGGGCGGTGCAGGTTGACCCTATCAAACCCACGTTGAAAGCGCCTGGAACTAAGCGATTGAAACTGAAATGTGGTGAACTGCTTTCAAGTTCTGCTTTCAGTTTCAACTTGCGCCGCTACAACTGGGGAACATCCTGCAGCACGTGGGCCAAGGGCCCGAGGCCCACCTGCGGTGGGGAGGTGCAAATTGAAACTGGTTGAATGCCATGTTGAAACCGGTTGAATGCCATGTTGAAACCGGTTGAATGCCATGTTGAAACCGGTTGAATGCCATGCTGAAAGCGGCTGACTGCCATGTTGAGATCAGCTCTTGAAACCATGATATGATGAATTGCTTTCGACTTTTGCTTTCAATTTCAACTCGCGCCGCTACACTGTGGTTCAAGACTGCCGAGGCGCTGGCCGCGGGGCAGCAGGCAGGGGTCTCCACTCGTCAGCTTTTGGGCTTGACGTAAGCACTCTTTATGCGATACGTCAGGCTATACATACAGCACCAGTGACAAAAACGGCTCAAGTGAAGATGGGAAGTGGACAAGTGGAAGCCATTTCACTCCTCCACTTTTCGGCTTGACGTGAGGACGATTTGTCTGATATGTTGGGCTGTTTCATGGAGTTTCAGTGAAAAAACGGCTCAGGTGGACACGAGAAGTGAACGAGTGGAGGCCCTTGGCAGCAGGCCCGCGCGCCCAAGGGTTTGTTCCAATGGGGAGCCACGCGAGTCGGGGAGAAGCAGGCCGCCGGCCGCATCGCCGCCGCGATTGGCAGGGGGGTTACTGACAACAAGCACTCGACCGACGTTGAATCTCCTCCTGCTCCTCCGCGCGTCGGTATCAGCTTTCAACCTGAAGGTGAATCTACATGTCATGCTCCGATCTTGGTCTGAGTACTTGTTCTTCATGACCCTCCCGATTGGCGCCATCAAGAAACGGAGCGCAAGCAGCGGGAGCAAGCTGGGAGACGTGGAGCACCTGGAGCTAGAGACGGTGTCAGTGGTGCCCCCGGTGTTTCGCATCCGAGGGTTTCTGAGTGCGGCGGAGCGCGCAAGTATCATCGCCGCCGCAAGGCCGGACATGCAGGAAGGGCCACGCGGATAATGCTCGCCACGTCATGCGAGGCCATTTCAATCTAGAGTATAGGGTCTATATCGTGGAGGATGATGTGGCGGGCAATATCTGCCAGGCCCTAGCCCCAGGAGAGCCGCACCGTGGCCGATGCAGAAGACGGCGAGGGTGGGGAAGCCAAACGCCCCCCGCGCGTCAGCCAAACCGCGTGGCTCGTGGCACACGGTGATGCGGTCCTCGAGGCCGTCTCCGCGCGCGCCGCATCGATGCTGCGGCTGCCCCGGGACGTCGCCGCCGCCTCCGAACGACTCCAGGTTCTGCGGTACGAGCCCGGTAGGGCCTGCAGATATTGTTCGCCATGCTCTCGCTCCTACCTCCTCTCCTCTCTCATCTCTCATCTCTCCTCTCCTCCCCCCTCTATCTCCTCTTTCGCACCTCTCTCATCGTAATAGGACGCAATCGAAGTCAAGAAACGAGGAGTCAACGTGTGTTGGATAACGTGGCGAGCGATATCTGCCCGGCCATATCCCTCGGGGGATACTTCGACGTGCACCACGAGTCCACCGCATTTCTCCGCAGGTACGCCACATTGCTGTATTACCTGGACGGGCCGGGGGAGGGGGGCGGGGGCGGCACGGTGTTCCCCCTAGGACCGGACGGCACGGGCGGGGGCAGGGGGGTGGTAGGGCCTCACATGTATTGCCCGCCACGTCATCGTCACGTCATATGACGCAAGTTAACTCAATAGACCAGGGTTCACATGTGATGGATGACGTGGTGAGCATTCGCATTCTGATGAAAATTAATGCAAGAACTGAGGGTGGCAGACGTTATGTACTTTATGAACCCTCGTTTACTGTTGTGAATGACGTCCTGTGATGGGGCGAGCAATATCTGCAAGGCCCTATGAGTGGGCGGCGGCGATCGGTGGGGGCAACATCACGGCGACGTGTGCGGCGGGCGTGTTGGTGGACCCCGTGCCGGGCGACGCGGTGCTGTTCTATAATTTCGAGCCCGAGGGGGGTACCGTGGACCCCGCGGCGGTGCACGCGGCGTGTGAAGTGACCTCCGGGGTGAAGTGGGCCGCCAACCACTGGTTCAATCTGCCGGAGCACTCCGCGGGAGAGTATGACTCCAAGTCGGAGCTCTAGAGTGGGCGGGGGGGCGGCGGCGGCGGCGAAGGCGGCGGCGGAGGCGGCGGCGAGGGGTGGGGGGAGGATTGGGGGGAGGAGGAGGAAGAGGAGGAGGAGAAAGGGGAGGGGCGCCTGTTTAATCTGGCGCAGAGCTGGTAATAATTTGGATTTTAGCCGTGGCTCCATCTCAGTACCTTCGTCGATTCAAGGCTAAATGATTTCAGATGAAAGACCCCCTTCATGAGGAAGGGGAGGGGTGGCGGGAAGGAGTGGCAAGGCCTGGGAGGCGGCGGCGGCGGTGAGGTTTCGGGGGGGGCGCGGCTTTCTGCTCCCGGCTTTTTGGACCGCCCGGTGCGCGCCGTGTCGGTTCGCGCCGTGATGTGAGCAGAGCAGCTTTCATAATTGAAGAAGAGAGCGAGGGCTAGCTACGAGTAGCCCTTCATTATGATAATGCGCCAGTCAAAGCTGGACTTGAACTCTGTGTCGTAGGCCGTAGGGACGTGTCCCGAACTCCCGATTTATATCTCCTTCAAAACAGGATTCGATACCATTTCGAGTCTGACTCCGGGCCGGCCGGCGCCCGTATGCGTATCAAAAACAGGATTCGATACCATTTTCGAGCCTGCCTCTGGTCGGTCGGCGCCCGTCCGCTCGCTAATTTCACCGCCGCCACAAAGCCGCCGCCAAGCGCGCGCCTCCACCCCATCTGCCCACTCCCCCCGGCACCACCCGGCACCCTCGACGCCCCGCCCTCCCGCCGCCGCGAGCCTCTTCCCAACATGCCGAAGTCGCGGCGCGATAAGGTGGTGGCGCTGACCCAGACGAAGAAGAAGGGGCGGGACTGGAAGGGCGGCCTCATCGAGCAGGTCAGTGAATGAGTAAAAACTTTTCGGCGCTCGACCCAATACAGTTCCGTGTCGCGTGCGCGTGCGCGTGCGCGTGCGTTTCATGCGCTCCGCCGCGGGCGCGCCCTCCTCCTCCTCCTCCGCCTCTTCGTATGCCTCCTCCTCCACCGCTGTCTTCTCCGTCTAAGGCCCGGCATCACTGCCTGTTTGCCTATCAAGTTCTCTCGTACACTTTCACCTCCTCCTCTCCTCCTGAGGCTCTCGACCATTGTCACTCGCCGCCGCCGCCACCTTGTTGGCACCGCCACCTCCCCACGCGCCCCACTGCCAATCGCGCGATGGCTGCTTTGCGCGAATGGCGCAGGCGGCGGCGAGTTTGTCGACTGATGGCCACGCGCCCCGCTGCCAACGACTGAGACATCGCTCCCCCACTACCATCGAGCAAAGACCCCACGGTCAAAACGACTGATGGCCAGCCACTCCATCGAGCAATGACCCCACTGTCACAACGACTGATGGCTACGCTCCTCGAGCTAAGACCCCACTGTCTCAGCGACTGATGGCTACGCTCCCATCGCCCCCACTCCATCCAACGCCCCCGTTCCATCGAGCAGGTCCGAGAGGCGCTGGACGACTACAGCTCGGTGTTCGTGTTCCGATGCAGCAACCTGCGGAACAACACCTTCAAGCAGATGAAGAGCGACCTCAAGGCAGGGGCTTACACTCGTACACTTCTCAGCTCAACATGAGCCGTTTCTGACACAGAGTACACCCTGAACACACCCTGATACTCCTTTACACCCCCTGACACCTGCTAAACACCCCCTAGTCCCCCTTAATACCCCCTGACACCTCCCTAAACACCCCCTTAGCAACCCCTAATTGCACCCCTATGCCACAGAATATGCTGAAGTTGAGCTGAAAAGTGGACGAGTGTGCGCCCCTGGGTGAAGGAGAGCAGCCGGTTCTTCATGGGGTCCAACAAGGTGCTGCAGGTGGCGCTCGGCAAGGCAGGGGGGTTGTTGAGAACGAGTGCTCGACCGACGTTGACTCTCCTCCTCGTTCTCCTTCTCCTCCTCCTCGGGGGGATTATGGAAAACAAGCACTCGACCAGCGTTCAACCTCCCCTCCTCCTCCTCCTCATCCTCAGGGGCTTCATTCAGAACATGCACTCGACTGACGTTGCATCTCTCCTCCTCCTGGTGATTGAGAGCAGGCACTCGACCGACGTTGAATTTCCTCCTGCTCCTCCGCTCGTCGGTATGAGCAGGGGGGGTAATTGAGAACAAGCACTCGACCGATGTTGAATCTCCTGCTGCTACTCCTCCTCCTCCTCCTCCTCCTCCCCCTCCTGCTCCTCCTCCTCCTCCTCCTCCTCCTCCTCCTTCTCGCGCCGGCGTGAACTTTTCCCCAGGAGGCAAGTCACGCTCCGAGCTCGGTTCAAGCGCTTTTTCTGAATCACCCTCCTGCTCCTCAGCGACCCTTCTGCAAGGGGCCGGAAGACGAGGCGCGCGACGGCATCCACCAGCTCGCGGCGCACATCAGGGGCCACGCCGGAGTGTGCTTCACCAACCTGACGAAGGAGGATCTGGCGCAACAGTTTGAAAAGTACTCGGTGGTAGGGACTGAGCACCACCTAGAGCAAAACACCACCCAAGGCACCCATCAAAGCACCCAAAGCACCACCCAAAGCCCCTGAAGCACCACCCACAGCACCACCCAAAGCACTCAAATTACCACACCACAGCACTCAAATCACCACTCACAGCACCCAAAGCACCACCCAAGGCACCATCCAATCGGCTCGGCATCAGCGACGTCTTGTGACTCGGCGAGTGTTATTAATGCGACCTTGGGCTTTGTCGGATTTCGCGCGCACGGGGACGGTGGCGTCGGAGACCATTGTGATCGACAAGGTAGGGCGCTGCAGGTCGACCCTATCAGACCCAAGTTCAACGCGCCTGCAACCAAGCCCTTGAAACTGCAATATGAGGAACCATATTCAACTTTTGCTTTCAAATTCAACTCGTGCCTCTACAACAAGGGCCCGGTGCACGGCCCGCACGGGGGGCTAATGGAGCACACTTTGGAGCCCACGCTGCGGAAAAACGGTAGGGCAGCGGTCTATACACCCACTATATCCCCCTTATATACCCCCCATATACCCATTATATACCCCCTATATACCCCTTATACATGCTTGGTGTCAGCGTTTGGACCTTGAAGCTTAAATATGATGGACCGCCTTCAAACTGTGCTTGCAATTTCAACTCGCGCCCGTACAAAACGGGATGCCGACCAAACTCAACCGGGGGGTGATTGAGCTGTTCGCGGACTACACGGTGTGCAAGGAGGGGCAGCACATCTCGCCAGGTGGCGCTATTCTGCTGCGGTTGTTCGGGCACGAGCTCGCCACGTTCAACATGTCGCTGCTGTGCTGCTGGGTGGGGCCTCATCACTGTTTGGTCACAGGCCGATTTCGATTTATCACCTGTGTGAAATGCCCATATGGATTTGC
>Ga0307489_10001167_pt1 | contig 17162 bp, 28 predicted proteins | sample SB12metaG_FD_202247 | JGI IMG/M metagenome (GOLD analysis project Ga0307489, IMG submission 202247) | Sea-ice brine microbial communities from Beaufort Sea near Barrow, Alaska, United States - SB 1.2 | ecosystem: Environmental > Aquatic > Marine > Coastal | place: USA: Alaska | collected...
AACCCGGTGGCGGCGCTCATCCAATCCATGGACCTCCCCAACAACAAAGTCACGGTGTCGCTCACCAACCACCTGGACGCCCAGGACGAGGAGGAGGCAGGGGAGTTATTGCTAACACGCACTCGACTGACGTTGAATGGACGAACCGCATGCTCGCGTCTGTACAAGCACTCGCACACAAGGTGAGTCGTGCTCCGATCTTGGTCGAGTGTGCTGTTCTCAACGACCCTCCTGAGAGGAGGCGGAGGACGACGAGCAGGTGGAGGAGGCGGCGGCGGGGGAGGAGGCGGCGGGGGAGGAGGCGGGGACGGCAGGCGGCAACGGCGGAGGCAAAAGCGCACGTTCGGTGGCCAGGAAGAAGGCGAAGATGAAGACGGTGTCGGTGACGTTGGACCTGGGCCTGTCGGCGCACGCCAACGCGCGTAACCACTTCGCGGCCAAGAAGAAGCACGCGGTGAAGCACGACAAGACCGTGGCGCAGAACCAGCGCGCGGCGGGGCCCGCCAGAACATGCACACAACATCACCCGGGTGGCATCACGCGGGTGGCGTCACGCGGGTGGCGTCACGCGGGTGGCGTCACGCGCTAGGCATCGGGTGGTGTCACGCGGGTGGTATTCAAGTTAGGAAGCTAGAATTTGCGTATGTGTTTGAAGGACGTGTTCAGGGACTTCTGGCGGGCCGTATTGCGCGGTGGCGGCGGCGGAGAAGCGCGCCAAGGAGGGCCTGGCGCACAACGTGAAGAAGGGCCCCGGCGGGATATCTCGTGCGCACCACCCATTTTGGTTTGAAAAGTTCCACTGGTTCGTCACGTCGGAGAACTGCCTGGTGATATCAGCGAAGGACGCGACGCAGGCGGACCTGCTGATTCGCCGATACATGTCGCCGGTAGCGCCGGGCGGATGTTGCGCGCCACGTCATACGGTGCTCGCCACGTTATATGGTGCCATTTGACTTAAGAGAGAATGGTTAAACGTGCGTGTCGATGACGTGGCGAGCAACTTCCGGCAGGCCCTAGTGGGCGGATGACGCGTTGGTGCACGCTGACCTGCCGGGCGCGCCGATCACGCTGGTCAAGGTGGGGTGCTGCAACTTGAAAGCTGAAACCCGTGTTGGACGCGCCTGCTTGTAGCACCTGCTTGCAGCGCTTGAAACTAGAATACGAGGCAACCGCTTGTAAGTTTTCCTTTTAATGTCAACTTACGCCCCAATAGCGAGGCACCACCGGTTCGTGACGGTGACGGCGGCGGCGGCGGCAATACACACGGCGGCAGCGGCGAGACACACGGCGGCGGCGGCAATGCGGGATGGTGCGGCGGCGTGCCCCCGCTGTCCCTCACACAGGCCGGCGCCGCGTGCCTGTGCCGCAGCTCGGCATGGGACAGCCGCCACGTTATCTCCGCGTGGTGGGTGCCGCCGGCCAACGTCCGCAAGCACACGCCGGAGGGCGACGCCCTCGCGGCTGGCGTGGTAGGGGGGGTATTGAGAACAGGTACTCGACCGACGTTTGACCTCCTCCTCCTCCTGCGCGCCTCTGTATGGTCGTTCACCCTGAAGGTAAGTCATGCTCGACATTGATTCGAGGGCTTGTTCTCAATGACCCTCCTGCGTGGTGTGGACCGTGGGGCAGCGCAACTTCCTGCCACCCGCGCCGCTCATCATGGTCGGGTGGTGCAAGTTCTAATCCGATCCCATGTTAAAAGCGCCTGGTTTCAACGCTTCAGACTGAAATACGATGAATTGCTTTCGAATCTTGGTTTCAATTTGACTTGCGCCCCTACATGATGGGGTTCGGAGTGATGTTTGTGGTGGCGGACGAGGCGTCCCGGGCGGCGCACCTGGGGGAGCGCGGCTTCCGCGGTGGGGTGCGGGGGCTGGGCGGCAGGGGGGGGGAGGCGGAGGCGAAGGCAACGGGTGCGGGCAAGTACAGCTTACAGGGGGGGGCGGCGGCGGCGGCGGACGAGGACGAGAACGAAGCGGAGGCGGCGGAGGAGGAGGAGGCCGATGAGAATGCGGAGGAGGCGGAGGCGGAGGTGGTGGAGGAGGAGGAGGAGGCGAAGGACGCGGAGGAGGAGGAGGAGGAGGAGGTGGGGGAAGACGAGGATGCTGAGCAGGAGGAGGACACTGAGGCCCCTCACACGGGTCAAAACCTCGACGGGAAACCTTCAAGCCTCGCCGCGTTTCTCGACGCCGGTGTGGATTTCGCCGGCCGCGTTGAGTCCGTCCACCGCGACACACCTGAGCCGGAGCTACTGTCGAAGGAGGAGGATGCGGCGGCATCTGAGGAGGGTGTTGACAAAGCGCTCGACGACGGCGGCGGCGGTGGCGGTGCGGCGCTCGGAGGGTCCAAGCGCATCTCGGCCAAGGAACGGAAGGTGATGAAAAAGCAGCGTAAGAGGGAGGGCGGCGGCGGAGACGGGGCTGGGGCCGGGATCGGATGCGGGGTGAGCAGGAATGAGGGAGAGGAGGAATTGGGTAGACTTGGCAGCCACGGCAACGGCGGCGGCGACGGCAGCAGCGGCGGCAGCGGCGGCGGCAGCAGCGGCGGCAGCGGCGGCGGCAGCGGCGGCGGCGGGGGGGGGCAAGAAGCTGAAGGCCATGCAGCCGCCGACGCCGCCGCCGACGACGGCTACGACGACAAGGCATTCAAGGGTGGGAGGCCCTGGCGACCCGCGCCCAATGCCAAGCCCCTGCCGCGCGGCAAGAAGGCCAAGGACAAGCGCGCCGCCGCCAAGTACGCGGACCAGGACGCCGAGGACCGGGAGCTCGCCACGGCCTTGCTGGCAGCCGCCGGTGGGGTTCGCCATCGCTGTATCGTACACATCAACATTGACTCCCCCACGTCTGTACAGTCACTTCACCTGACACGGCGCCACACAAGTCTCGGTAATCATTGACTCCCCAACAAGGGTACGGTCACTTGCGGTTGCTTCACCTGGCACCTAGCAGGGCGCCACACAGCCGATATGGGAGAGTCGTTTTACTACAGATCGAGTGTTTGATACAGGGCATTAGCCATTGGTAAGAGGTCGGGCAAGGGCGGTAGCAAGCAGGGGGGTCGCGGGCACAGCGGCAACGATGAGCCGGCGCCGTCGAGGCAGCAGCAGATGGGTGGTGGCGGTGGCGGTGGTGGCGGCGGCGGCGGCAGGGGGGGCGGAGGCGGCAGGGGCTGGGGCGGCAGGGGGCGGGGCAGGGACAGGGGGAGCTCAGATCTCAACAAGAAAGAGGGCTGTGGCGCGGGCGAGGAGGCGGAGGAGGAGGAGGACGTCGTGGCGGAGCAGGAACCTGCGGCCGCCGCCGCCGCCGCCGCCGCCGCCAATGCCGACCGCGTCTCCAAGGTAGACTGGCTCACGGGCACACCGCTGAGCACCGACGAGGCAGGAGGGTAATTGAGAACAAGCACTTGACCCATGTTGAATCTCCTCTTCCTCCTCCGCGCGTCTGTATGAGCATTCACCCTGAAGGTAATTCATCCTCCGATCACTCATGCTCCGATCACGGTCGAGTGCATGTTCTCAATGGCCCTCCCGCGAGATGGACTTCGCCGTCCCCGTGTGCGCCCCGTACGTCGCGCTGCAGACCTACCGCTATAAGGTAGGGCGGTGCAGGTTGATCCCAGGCTGATCCCAGGTGGGCCCCGGGTTGACCGCGCTTGGCTTCCGTGATCGCAGCTAAAATATGATGAACTGCTTTCAAGTTGTGTTTTCAATTTCCAGTAGCGGCGCTGTCACAAGGTGAAGCTGACCCCGGGGTCGCAGAAGAAGGGGAAGGCCGCCAAGCAGGCGATGGACGTGCTGATGCGCGCCCCCATCCCCGCCGCCGTCACCGCCGATGACAAGCTGTTCGATACGGGCCTCAAGGCACTCATGAAAGCGACGCCGGAAGGCGACATGGTTCACATCATGTGCGGCAGTGGGGTCAAGGTCAGCCTGCCGGCGGGTGCGGCCAAGGCGATCAATGCCGCGCGCAAAAAGGACGGTGGGAAGTAGGCGGCGTAAATCGCCGCGTTTGATACACGTCACCCTCATAAAGGACACCCTCTAGTGTCTAGTCTGTAAAGCGTACTACATATAGTATCGCGTACTACCCGTAGTAAGTAGGCGTTCGGTGATTTTCACCAAGAGTCATTTGACTTTTGGCCAAATCACCAAACTCCAGCTTACTAGAAGTTACTAGCCCACAGACTAGGCACTAGCTAGCGCATTACGTCAAAGGAACTACAGAGTTGTTTGCGTCAAAGGAAGTCCTCGGTATAAGCGAGAATGTGAATTTGCATTTCTGTCAAAACGCTGCAGGCAACTCGCATACGCACACCTCAGGTCGCGCTTTCCCAGCATGCCCCTACGCCCAGTCAGCTGTCGGTGCTGTCAGTCGAGACCGAGGTTTGTGGCTTGAGTGGATGCGAATTAGTTTGTTGAATTTCAACGATGCTCTCATTGCAATCAGGGTTCCGTCCCCCCGGGGGAGTATGGTCAATATTCGATACGCTGCGACATGCAATCACTAGTTCGGGCTTTCAGGCGAGAGGCTTTCGCGTGATTAAGGAGGCCCCAGGCCTTCACCCTGCCCCCAGCACGAGGTGAGCACCGGTACACTGTGGACACACAGGGTGGCATCAGTCAAGCCTCCGCCCTGCCTCCCGCACGTGGCGAGCAACGGTACACGATGCATAGGGAACACCCCCCCGCCATCACGTGGCTAGTATCGGTACACGATGCATGGGAAGTACCATTCGCTCTGGTGCTTCCAGCCCGCCATGTGGAAGCATCAGGCTTTTGCCCTGGCCTCGATATTCCCAGGCGTTAGAGCCTGCAAATGTTGCTCGCCGTTTCATGGGATGCATTTTGACTCGATCAGCGAGGATTCAGAGTGCGTCAGATGACGCAGGATGCGACGGCGAGACCCTATCTATGCCTAAACCCTGACAGCCTGAGCTCTAAACCCTGAACCCTACTACTTTATACTGCATCTGCAAAAATAAACCCTAAACCCTAAACGTCATTTTTCCTACTGGATCTAGGGACGCACGCACGGCGCGGCACACCAGCGAAGGTTGCCGCCTACGCCTGCGTCTTGCCCTTCCGCGCAATGGGTGACCCCGGGCAGCGCGCGGGAGGATGGCGAGAGGATCTGCCCCCCCCGCCGCCTCCGCTCCGCCACAGCCGCAGCCGCAGCCCCCCCCGCAGCCGGAGTCGCAGCGCTAGCCCATCTGCACGGTCGAGGCGGCCCGACGGCGACGGCGACACCGACCACGATGGCAACCGCGACCGGAGCATGGGTCCTCCGCCTTCGCGCGGTGATGTTACTGACAACGGCAACGACGGCCAGCATGGCCTGGGGTTCGTGGGGCAGGGCTTCATGGAGGACTGGGGCGGCGACCACCGGCGCGACACGCGGGGGGGCGACGAGCATGACCATCGGCAACCATCTCGGCAAGGCAACGGGCGCACCAACCAGTCGCGGCGCGGGGGCAGCCCCTCTGCGTCCACGCGCTCCACCCGCGCCATCCCAGCCGCCGATGCTTCGGATCCCGTCGCCGCAGCCGCCGCCGCCGCCGCTGCCGCCGCCGCATTGCCACCGCCCAAGCCCGCGCTCGTGCGCAGCGAGGCGGGGCCACAATCACACAACGTACTCGTAGAAACACTTCTCCTGCTCCTTCGTCATCCGCCACACGTCGAACCCTCCTTTGCTAAGTTAGATGCCATCGCATGACGTGGCGAGCGTTGCGTACTCGGCCCTACGAAGAGGAGAGCAAATTAAACCTGGGCTGGTGTGCGGCGGGGCTTCCCCGGCCCCCGAGACTCGCGTCCCGCATCACCTCAACCGCGGCGCGGTCTCGTCCCTGAAACCGTTGGCAGGTTATGCCGACGCCAGCTCACGCCTCGGTGGCGATCCGTTCAGCCAGCGCGGTGACGGGTGTGAGACCCTGGCGCGCGGAGTCCGGCATGATGCCCCGCAAGCGCGAGGAAATAAAGGGCGTGAGCGGCTCCTCGTTTCTCTCGCTCCAAGCGCAGCTATATAAAACGAAGGAAGACGCGGCGCAGCGGAGTTCAGGCCTGGACGCGTCCGAGCGGCGCGTGCGCGGTGCCATCGGACTCGACCTCCGGGGGGCGGGCAGCAAGCGAAACGCGGGGGTGGAGGAGCGGGCACGGCGAGACGCGCTGCAGCTCAAGGCCCGGTCAAGTGAACAATGCTCGCCACGTCATCCTACGCATTTTGAACCCTCATTGCAAGAGTTATATGACACCCTTTGACGTGTTGAGCTGTATTCCCCTGGCCCTCGCTCGAGGACCAGTCTTCGCACGCCATTCACTCATCGTTGGAACGCAAAGCGGCGCTGTACGACAAGCTCGCGCGCGGAGAGTATGGGTCAGACGAAGACGAGGAAGGCGCGGCGGACAAATACAACGTCGACTTTTTCATCAAGTCGGGCGAGGGCCGACAGCAGGCGGCAGGCATTGGCTTCAATTACGATTATGGCGGTGGCGTCGGCAGCGGCGGCGGGGGCGGAGGCGGCGGGGGCGGGGGCGGGGGCAGAGGTGGGGCCGTAAAAATATTCTCTCCGCGTGATCTACTACGTAGTGTGCCGGTGCTCGCCACCACGTCATCCACCTCGTGGTGTAGCGGTGCTCCCCACGTCATCCATCACATGTTGTACCGGTGCTCGGCGCGTCATCCCCCACAGTGCAAATCTCTGCTTTTGAGCAACACGTCATCATATATGATGTGGCGAGCGTTGTTTATCCGACCCAATGCGAAGGAGGATATGAGGGATACGGAGGAGGAGAAGGAGGCGGAAGGGGAGGAGGGGGAGTAGCAGCTAGAGGAGGGGGGACAGAAGGAGGGGGGCTATATTCCGGGGGCATTAGCTACAGCCGTGACGGCGGTCGATACGGCGGTGGCGGTGACGGTGTCGCGGAGGACAGGGACGGGGGGGACCGGGGGGACTTCCGGCGCGAAGAGTACATCGGTATGTCGATCGAGGAAGAGCGAGAGAAGGACGAGAAGCGCGCCCAGCAGCGGAGGGTGATAGGCGAGCTGGAGCGACAGACGGAGGACGGGCGGGAGCGGGCGGCGGCGCTCAAGCACCGGCGGGGCCAACCAAATATTTTCACAGCTACAGCGTTTTAGACCATCCACCGCGATTTAAACAATCCACCTCGTTTTAGACCCTGATTTATTGGTGTGAATGACATCATATGACGTGACGAGCGTGTTTTTGGTCGGCCCTACGCGGCGGCAGGAGTCGCGGGAGGGCCGGTCACGGGTAGGGCCTGGCCAGTGCTTCCCTCCCTGTTTGCTTATAGTCCACCTGTGCACACTTGCCGCCTACTCCCTGGCCTTGCCACTCGTTCCCAGGCTGTTTGCTCATGTGCACCTCAACACACTCGCCGCATGCATCCTCCTCCCTGGCCTAGCCACTCGCTACCTTGTCAGCTCGACGACGGCGTCGTTTCGTCCCTGCGCCCTCACGGAATCCACTCACAGGTGTTGTCGTGGCAGTTGAGTAGAGAAGGTAACGAGTGTGCGGCCAGAACGGAGAGCGTGTTTGTGCGGGGAACACTGGTACACTATTAGCAAAACAGACAGATGGAGCTGAAAACGAAAGGGATGTAGAGCCTAAGGCCCTAGGCGCAAGCAGTCAGGTTGAGCTGAAACCTGAACGAGTGTATAAAGGCCCTGATCGCGGGACAAGCTGAAGGAGGCGTTCATTAAGAAACAGGTGGAGAAACTGAGGGCAGCTAAGGCGGCCAAGGCGGCGGCGAAGGGGGCGGCGGCTGAGGCGGCGGCCGCGGGCGGGGGGGGTGAGGCGGCGTGAGACTTCGTTTTAGACGCTAGATTAAACAATTGTGTTTGCCGTCGTGTGTTGCCGTCGACCATGCTATTATATGCCGTAAAGATAACACTTGTGAATTCCGCCAGTAAACACTGAGTATGCACAAGTTACGATCCCCGCCCCGTGTTCGTTTGCAACAAGTAGTAAGCAAACGCTCCTAATCCGTATTTGTTTGCAACTAGTAGGTAAGAATACACTCCGGCCCTGTATTTGTTTGCAATGAGTAAGTAAGCAAACACTACGGCCCTGTAATGCTCTGCTCACTCGTCGTCGTCGGTATCGTAGAGGACTCTGGAGCGCCGGACAAGCTTGGGCTCGTCGGCGCTGGGAGCGCCAGGGGCGGCGGCGACGGCGGCGGCGGTGGGGGCAGGCATGACGGGCTTCTGCGCCGGGGCCGGGGTGGGCTCCTCCGTCTCCTTCTCGGAGAACGTTGCGAATGAGAGGGTATTTAGAGGGTATTTAGGGGATATTCAGCGGAAGTAGCGTTTTTGTTTGTGAGCGTGATTTTGACAGTAGTTTTGTACTCGCGCGAAGCGCACGTGCTCTCGCTCGTATCATGAATAGCGCACTTAAAAAGTCTCATATGAGCGAAGCTCATATGAGACTTTTGATTCAAAATAGTGACAGTCCTCAGACAGCCGGCGTATCTGATGCGCGCTTCGCTACCGTCGGCTTCATCGAGTTTACATTTTAACAGCGCGCCCTAAAAAATCTCGTATGAGCGAAGCTCATATGAGACTTTTGATTCAAAATCGAGTTCCATCGGACTGTTTTTGATGAGCGTCCCGTCATTTCATCAGAGACTGCGCGACAAGCGTTTTTTTCGAGGGACTTTCAAGGCGAGGCGCGAAGCGCGCATTTTGGACAATCGAGGGAGAGAACGCGCGCTTCGCGCGAGCTTTACAGGTAGAGTCACGTTAAAACGAAAAAAGAGCACGGCGCGAAGCGCGCCTCAAGATACGAAGTTCCTCGAGCAGAATGGGAGGCGCGAGCATCGACGCCGAATCATCAAAGGCGAAAGTCTCATATGAGCGAAGCTCATATGAGACTTTCATCGAAACACAGGCGGACTTTTCGGGTCCAGAGAGGCTGCGCGCTTCGCGCAATGACTGAATCGCTGACAGATGACGACGAAGCGCTACTCGAGTCCACCAAAAAGTCTCATATGAGCGAAATGACCCGGCGCGAAGCGCGCCTCTTCAGGCAGTCTGCGACCGCTCTTTCGCGAACTGCGGTTGAGCTTTAACGAAAGTCTCATATGAGCTTCGCTCATATGAGACTTTCTTTCGATGCGCTGTGTCGCGCGAAGCGCGCCTTGGCGTTGACTTCGTCAACATTGTTGCGCGAATCGTGCCTTTGCGTTGACTTCGTCAATGTGTCGCGCGAAGCGCGCGTTTGCGTTGACTTCGTCAATGTGTCGCGCGAAGCGCGCGTTTGCGTTGACTTCGTCAATGTGTCGCGCGGAGCGCGCCTTGGCGTTGACTTCGTCAATGTTGTTGCGCGAAGCGCGCCTTTGCGTTGACTTCGTCAATCTTGTTGCGCGAAGCGCGCCTTTGCGTTGACTTCGTCAATCTTGTTGCGCGAAGCGCGTCATTCAGAAATCATCCGCGGACGCCGCGCGGGATCCCGATCGATTTTGAATCAAAAGTCACATATGAGCTTCGCTCATATGAGACTTTTTGGGGCCGCGAAATTAATTCTCGGGGTCATGCCGAGAATCTGATGTTGAGCTCGTCCTGAAACGACAGAGGCGCGCTTCGCGCGATGTATGCTCGGGAGTCTCGATTCTGAAGTAAAAGTCTCATATGAGCTTCGCTCATATGAGACTTTTTGGTGGGGGACTCGAGTAGCTTGGTAATATCAACTAGGAACGACGAAGCGAGCATACAGACGATGCGCGTAGCGCGCACGCGAGCGAACTCGACGCGAAGACGCGCTTCGCGCAAGATGTTTTCCGAGAGTCAATAAATTCCGGCTCGACGAACGTTTGGTGTTGAATCAAAAGTCTCATATGAGCTTCGCTCATATGAGACTTTTTAGGGGCGCGCGATTCAAAAGTACGCTCGATGAAGCGGATGGTAGCGACGCGAGCATCAGAGACGCCGGCTGTCTGAGTACCGCCGCTATTTTGAATCAAAAGTCTCATATGAGCTTCGCTCATGTGAGACTTTTTAAGGCGCGCTGTTCAAAAGTACGCTCGTGATTTTGAATCAAAAGTCCACCACGCGCTTCGCGCCGGCAGTCGACACATGGCACTCGTCTGAGAACGCACTGGTGGGCTCTTCCTCATCGCGCTCCTAATCCGTCTCCTTCTCCTCGTCCGCCTCCTCCTCGTCGTTCTCAAAGAACACATCCTCCCCCTCCTGCTCCTCGTCCGCCTCCACCTCCACGTCCAACTCCAACTCCTTCAACTCTGCCTCCTCCGCCTCCGCCTCCTCCTCTGCCTCCGCCTCCTCCGCCTCCCCCTCCGCATCCTCCTTCGCCTCTACCTCCTCCTCCTCTGACGCATCGCCCCCAACAGCCGCCACGTCAAAGTCACTGCCATCCTCCTCCTCATCCTCACTGCTGCTGTCATCATTGTCAGAACTGTCCTGCTCGTCATTCATGTATCTGTTGCTCGTCGTCATTGCGGCGGAGTCGAATGCCTCGCCCCACTGGTTGTGCATGGCAGCGGCCCGGCGCCGCCCCCCCTGCACGATGTTCGTCGTGTCGATCCCCTCGAGCTCCTTCTCTTTGTCTTTCTGCGCCTTGACCTGCGCGATTGCAAGGGCGCCGGAGGAGCGCGCCAGCCCCGCAGTCGCCAGGATGGCCTCCAGCGCCGCCTCGCGCAACTCGTCGCCCGCGTTGTAGCGGCCCAACTTGAGCTTCAAAGCAAAGCCTGAAAGCGGGTCATCATATTTGAGCTTCAAGCACTGAAACCAAGCACGGCCATCTCGGGTTCAACCTGGGGTCAACCTGGGGTCAACATGGGGTCAACCTGGGGTCAACCTGGGTTCAAGCTGCACCACCCTGCCTTGTTCTTCATGAAGACGTGCACGGAGCTGAGCCCCGCGCGCTTGCACAAGTTGCGCAGCCGCACCACCTGCGAGGGCCTGGCGGATGACGCTCGTTGCGTCACAGGGTGACCACGGCTCGTGGCACGGGCACTGCTCAGCATCACTCGAGAAACGAGGGTGCAACCCGGGTATGAGAAGTGGCAGGCGTCGTCGGTGGCTGCCCTGCCACCTGCTTGGACGTCGCCGCCGGCGCAGGTTTGGCCTTTGCCTTGGAGGCCTTGGAGGCCTTGGAGGCTTTGGAGGCCTTGGAGGCCTTGGATGTTTTCGCTTCCTTCCCCTCCTCCTCCTCCTCCTCCTCCTCCATCGCGCTGTCCGAGTTATCGCCGTCCCCGTCCCCGTCGTCGTCGACTTCCTCGGCGTCGTCGTCGTCCTCGGCATCGGCGTCGTCCTCGTCGTCCGACTCGACCACCCTGCGCCGCTTCTGCTCCTCCAGGCGAGGCGCCTCCGCCTTGGCCGCGCCGCGCTTCTTGGGCACCGCCGCGCTAGCGCCGTTGTTCTCCTTGTCCTCACCCTCCGTCTTCGCCGTCATCATCTTCCCCGCCGCCAACGCCGCCGCCGCCAGCGCCGTGTCGGCGTCGGACACGATGCGGGTTACGCACTCCACGACCAGCGCCCTGCCGTCCTCGCAGGAGGGTCAATGCGAACAACGACTCGACCCGCCGTTGAGCCGACGAAACACCACAGTCGGAGTCGCCGCCGAGGGTACGTGCGCATACGACGGCCTGGCCACCGCGACCCGAGTCACGTACGTCGCGGTATGAGCATCCACCCCGAAGGCCAATTCGTGCTCCATCTGCGTTCGAGTCGAGCAGAACAACCCCCCTGCCGCGCCGTCCAGCCCGCGCTCGGCCAGACCCAGGTCGCGCTCCAACAGCCGGCGCGCCTGATGCACAATATTAATTTGAATTTCCAAGGAAAGTTTGAAAGCAGTTCATCACCACTGATCGCTTCGCTCTGAGCCATAGGCGGTTTCAACACGGGTTTTGATAGCATACCGCCCACCTGGTTCATCGACAGCGTTTTGACGTGCTTGATTATGTAAGGGGCGCGAGCGCGCACGGCACTGCGCAGCGCGGCCGCGTCCCAGGACTGCCCCGCCACCGCCGCCGCCGCCGCCGCCGCCGAAGACATGGCCTGTGCGTTATGTGCGCGCGTCCTCCCAGTGGGATGCCTCCTGCGGTTCTCGGGCGGCTGGTTGTCCGCGTCAGTGTGGAGCCCAAATATGGAGCCCTCCCGATCGCGATCCCGTGTGTCGATTTGTGAAAGTTTTACGCGGCCCACGCGCCACTCAGTCTGGTAGCTCTACTGTAGCGGGAGACTGGTTTTGAACGTCGCAGACGCGGACACGCAGCGCACGTTTCGACGTGGGCGCCCCCCACTCTGAGCATGCTGAGCTACGACGCGTTCAAAACGCGCGTAGCGTCGCGCGGTGGCGGCGGCGGTGGGCCGTTGCCACAGGGGGCCTACAACGCTCTCGCCGCCCCAGTCTCCAACCTCGCATCCACCTCCGCGGCCGCCGCCCTGGGCGCCTATTCAACCCCGCCGCCGCCGCCGCCGCTGCTGGCTACGCTGGCAGAGACGTACGACGCGTATGTCAACCTCACCCGCAGCGGGCTGTGGTTTGACCTGAACCCGCGCTGGCACCCGTCTCTGCAGTGCTACTACATGCAAGGCTGGCACTGTCACGCCCATCGCACTTACTAATTTCGGTCCGACGTCAGTTCAGTGGGACCGCAGAGACGTGCGCGATATAACCCAACAATCTGTGTGTGTGGTTGGCGACACTATCTGCGGGCGGTGCGAGCCCGAGAAGCACCCGCCGCCGAAGTTCAACAGGGGAGGGGCGGTCGGGGGAGGCGCTGGCGCTAGCGATGGGGATGGGGGACGGGGCGGAGGGGAGGAGCGCCCGGCGCGGTCGCGCACTGTCACAGTGCCCGTCGCGGTGTCGCGCGCGACACTGACCGCCGCGCGGCTCGCGGCGCTTGTCGCGCTCGGCGCCGAGTGGGCCGCCGACCTAGGGCCCGCCGCTGCCAGCGCCGCCGCGGTAGCCGCAATTGCAACATCCACCACCATCGGCGGCGGCGGTGGCGTCGGCGTGGGCGATGGCGGCGGCGGGGGTTGGGGTGGGGGCGGCGGCGGCGGCGGTGGTAGGGGCGAATGGACAGGCGGGGACGAGTTGCCGAGCGTGGGTAGGGTCATACGAATAGCCATATGGATCCGTATCGCCACATCATCCACCCTGCTATAAACCTTCGTGTATTGCGTTACACGCCACCCTGTCACGTGGTGTGGCGAGCATTCTCCCCGTGGCCCTGCACACGGGCGTCTCACTGGCGCTAATCGACACGGACGCCACCATGGTGGTGACCGCCCTCTCGTTGGGCCTGATTGAGCCTGACGACGTCCTGCCAAAGCGTGAGGACGAGGAGGAGGACGTCAACGCGGTGGCGGGGCTCGGAAGCACGGTCGGCGGGGATGATGCGGAGATGGCGGCTTTCTCCGACGACGACGACGACGACGACGACGACGACAACGACGAGCTGCCCCCTGCGGCCGTGCTGCTGATGCAGTAGTGTATCTGGTACACCTTCTGGAAGGGCCGGCTAGGAGGGAGCTGAGCGTGGCGGCCGTGCTGATGATGCAGTATCGTTGGGAGGGCTCAATTGTAACTGTTGTGTGGTTGCATGGTAGGTTGTAGGCTGTAGGCTGTAGCTCGCACTTAATAGATAGGAGGCGGGGGCTAGGAGGGATAGAGTGATACACTAGTGGATAGAGTGATACACTAGTCGCGTACTAGTTCGCACTTCGTACGATAGGAGGGCTTGGCTTGGAGGGGTATAACGTATGGGGGCGGTCCTCATACCGTATAAATGTCGATTTTGTGCACCGTCACGCGCATTTGCGAAATCAGTTGTACTAGTACTGTGATGCAGTGCAGTTCACTCGCTTGATCCTGCTGCGTCTCAGTGTCAATGTGTCTGTGAGTTCCACTTGAGTGCAGTCTTCAGTGCGTTGCGATACCCATCCACATGCACCCTTGTATGGGCTGGAGTCCCCCCACCTGATCTGCTCTGAACTTTCAACATGATCTCGTTGGGCCAAGGGTAATAATACTAACATGTCGGGGTGGGTCTCGCCCACCGCCCTCCTAGAGGGTGAAATTAACCCCCCCAAACATTTGCAGAGCGGCGCGCACTACTCGACGCACCTGTGCCCGTACGTGAACGCCTCACCGCCCCCCGACGCCGGCAATCATTCGGCGGAAGGGGCTTACATCCATTTCCGCGGCGGTCGGGTTGCGCGCGACTAGCGTCGCACTTCATTTGGCCGCGCTTTTGCAGCGTGTTTGAGTCTGATTCGTCGTGGTATCGACAACGCACGTACAGGTAAGGTACAAGTAGGGCTTGGGGGAAACGAAATGGGGGGAGCGGCAGTGTTAGCACCGCGCCACATGCCCATCACCGAACGGTTGAGAGCGCCGCGCAGAGTGTCGTGACATGTCACAAGGCGGCGCATCCGACACGCCGTGCGCCGCGCCGCAGTTCGGCGCACGTCGCGCTGCCTGGCCCATATACCCGCGCAGACCTAAAACTCAATAACCTGTAAAAATGCCGCTTTTCGCTGTTTGATCTGATTCGTGTGCCTGTGCCCGCTTGCGCCGCGCCGCATGCTCGTGATCGAGCGGGAAGAGCGCGCCGCGAGGTGTACCCTGATTAATTCGGGGGTTGTGCGTCCCATACGCCGTGCGTGAAGCCGCAGTTCTGAGTGAGTCGAGCCGTCCCGGCCCGTTTCGCCGCCCCGTCGACGGCCCGGTTTTCAGGTTATTACGTTTCTGACTGTTTCGCTGTTGCAAATGTTGTCATTACCGCATATCCACGGATGTTCCACCCCGACATTTTAGTATTATTACCCGTGGTTGGGCCATGGGTAACAATACTAAAATGTCGGGGTGTGGAACCCACCTCCTCGAGGGTGACTTCAGAGCCCCTAAACTATTGCAGTCCGGCGCGCACTATTCGACGCACATGCGCCCGGACGTGAACGCGTCGCCGGTCGCCGACGCCGGCAATTAGTCAGCGGAAGGGCCTCAAATTCATTTCCGCGGCGGTTGGGTGGCGCGCGACTGGCGTCTCGCTCCATTTGGCCGCGCTTTTGCAGCGTGTTTGAGTTTGATTTCTGGTGGTATCGGCGGCTAGAAGGGCCAGCACTAGGAGGGAGGCACGTTTAAGGGCAGACGTCGTCGCAGGTGTGGGGCGCGCAGCTGCAACGGTCGCCGCAGGTGCGCGCCCACCCTGCCCGGTCCCTGTCAAGCATGCGCGCGTCGTAGGACGATGTCCCGCCGCTTCCATGGTGTCCTTAGCGTCTGCGCCGTCACCGCCAGCGCACTCAGTCGTTCCGATGCCGGCAGACGCAGCGAGCCCGTCAGCAACAGATGTCGCCGCGTTCACGATCCACCGTCTATACACCGTCGATCCACCATATATACACCGCTACCATGGAACGGTGAGAGGAGAAACCGCACGACTTACCAAGTCCAACTCCTCTCCCCCTAATCACGCGGTGTGAGGTCCCGGTCATTCTCCTTTTTCCGAGCGGACGCTGGAACGGTCGACGCTGTCGTGTAAACGTGGCCTGCCCATGCCCATCGAGTTGGAAAGGCGCGCACCAACCGAGCCAATATTTTTGCAGCCATTGGACCCACGGGCCCTATAACCTGACGGAGCAGGGATACACTTTTCGTACTGTTTGGTTTGATCCCTAGACCCTGTGCCTGCTTGCGCTGCGCCACATGCCTGTATCCGAGCGGGAAGAGCGCGCCGCGCGGCGTGCCCTGCCAGTTTAGGGGGTTGCGCGTCCGACACGCCGTGCGCCAAGCCGCAGCGTTGTGCGAGTCGAGCCGTCCAGGCCCGTTTCGCCGTTCCCGTTCCGCATTCGGCCCGGTTTTCAAGATTATTTACGTTTTTTACTGCCCACCAGTGCGCAATTGTTGAGATTCCCGGACATCCACTGATGACCCACCCCGACATTTTAGTATCATTACGCTGATGGGACCCAGGACGCCTCAACCAGAACGACTAGACTTTCGGTGCGCTGAAAATCGGACGGAAAGGTCGATGTCCACCCACAAGCGCCCTTGTACACACCGGGCTGGTTTAGGCCTTTAGTGGTCTCTACAGCTTTTTTTTGGAGGCTGACGGCACACGATCTACGCAAGACGCGCGGCGTCCGGGGACAAAACGTAGCGGCGGTTCGCAGAATCGCTCAACGATGCAGTGTGCGCAAAGGAAGGTCAGCCGCGCCGCTGCCTGGCGACGGCGTCGCGTCGCCGTCGCGCGTCCCGTGCGACTCGATTTCGTGCGAAACTTCCTTTTCTCCCGCGTTTCGAAGTAAGTCGGAACTCGGCCAAGTGCCCGAACGGAGTGCCTTGAGTTGGTCAAATCACCACACTGGCGTGGGTGTTGTTTGGTGAAAGACGCTCTGACGCGCGCGATGAGCCGGCGTCCCGCACTTTCCTTAGCGTGGAAATGGCGCATCTGCGAGGCGCCGCGGACCAGCACGCCCGCTGACACCCACCAGCACGGCGCCGTTTCCGATGAAACGAAAATTAAAGTGTATCCGCGGCATCCTACCACGCCGCTTTTATGTTTACCTCGCGGCGACGCCGCCGTCGCGGCCTGCCAAGCGCGTGGGCATTTACACGTCGCACTTGCTTATGGTGCTCTGTCAGGCTGAACGAAGAAACGCGAAGCATTCACTGGCGCACACGTGCCAATGCCCCAAATGTGCGAATCGCGTGCATCTCCTGAAAAACCGAAAATTCAGGAGTTCATACGGCGTCCCACCGAGCCACATTTTTGTGAACCTCACGGCGACGCCGCCATCGCGGCCTGCCAAGTGCGCGTGCGCGACGCTCTCGAACTCATGCAATAGACCTATTCCGCCATATCAGACTACAACTTCCATGGTCTAATAACTCAAGAAGAGAAATCACTATTATTCTGCGCGCTCTGCGCCAACGACTTCGGTCGCCTGACTCCGAGAAAACGCTGTTTTGAGTGGTGATTTGGCGAGAATTACGCGCGAACAATGGCGTACGAAGTGTCGACGGCGGCCGCGCCGAGGCGCGGGATCCCTTCGTGGGAGTCATGCCGTGGACTCCGTGGGGTTCGAACGGCGAGTATCGCCGCCGCCGCGCCGTTCGGGCGCTTCCCCGTGTCTTGAGTCATTTGATCGGGAAGTGACGGTCTAAATGTGAGCATCGCCCCGCGG
>Ga0307489_10001168_pt1 | contig 17157 bp, 27 predicted proteins | sample SB12metaG_FD_202247 | JGI IMG/M metagenome (GOLD analysis project Ga0307489, IMG submission 202247) | Sea-ice brine microbial communities from Beaufort Sea near Barrow, Alaska, United States - SB 1.2 | ecosystem: Environmental > Aquatic > Marine > Coastal | place: USA: Alaska | collected...
AGGATGTTGAGCACGGGAGTTGCGTGCCGCACGGCGATTACACATTTGCATGCCATGACGAGATCTTCCTCGGTCTCCTTGAATAGCAAGCGAGCGGTTATGAGTTCCTTCTGGAGCGCATCGTCGTGGTAGCAGGCTGACGGCACACGATCGACGCAAGATGTGCGGCGTCCGTGGACCAAACGCAGCGGCGATTCGCAGAACCGCATGGCGATACGGTGTGCGCAATGGAACGCCAGCCGCGCCGCCTCCTGGCGACGTCGGCGCGTCGCTGTCGCGCGTCCCGTGCGAATCGGTTCTTGCACGAATCTTCGTTTTTCCTCGCGTTTCAAAAAATGTCCGAAATCGGCCAAGAAACCAAACTGAGTACCCTTGAATTGGCAAAACTGCCAAAATGGAGCCTGCGTGTTCTGTCGAAACACGGTCTGACGCGCGCCGAGAGCCGGCGCTGTTTACAGTGGTGAATGACCCTCCGCTGACGCGCGCCATAAGTCGGCGATACGCCATTGGACGCCGCCGCCGAAGAGCTGTACTGCTTATCGATGATGTAAGGTACGCGTCCCAGCCGCGCGCCGTGCTCGCGGACGTCGGCGCGCGTGGTGTTCCGCGGCGCCGTGCTGTTGAGTCGTCCAAGTCTTCGTATGGTGTCTAGTCAGGCAAAACGAAGAAATGGCTCAATTCCACGGCCACCGTGTGGGATCCGTCCAGATGCTCGAAACGCGTCCGGCATTTCTCCGGACGCGAAACTTTATGTGTATTCGCGGCGATCTACCGTGCCACATTTTTTTGTACCTTCCGGCGACGCCGCCATCGCGGCCTGTCAAGCGCGTGTGCATGGCGACCTCATTTCCACACAATTTCGGGACTTCTCGTTTCGTTAACTCGTCGATCTTGGTCTAAATCGATGTAACCCATAACCTGTAAGACATTTTCAAAACGCCGAAAAATGACGAAAAAAACCAAAAACGCGGACCGAAATCGGCCTGAAATGACCACTCCAAGCTGTTTTGCACCCGACGTGTGAGTGAAAGTTGCCGTAGCCGGACTACTGTCGAATCTGGTTTGACACCCCCATCGGATCTGCGCATATATCTTGACACGTGTCTCCCAGTAGATATCCCAGTAGAATATAGGTGGGATGGTACTGAGACGCAGGGAAGTCGCCTCTAGCCTTGGCATCGAATAGATAAGTAAAACAAAGTGTGGCAATGCGCATTCTGCATTGACATCAAGGAGAGCTAATCGTCCGTCTAACATTCGTGGGCTAAGGATACGTCTAAATCTAAACAGTTCACCACGATGACACGTCGCGAGGTCGCGGACGGTGAACTTGAAGGGCGGCGTGGTGAGCGGCTGCGGCGGGGTGCGTACTGCTGAAATTCGGCCTGCTCGGCGTCGGAGAGGTTGACCCACGGCCGAGAAGGTCTTTCCCTCGCCAAAGGTGAGCGTTGGGGACGTGACAATCATTGACCTTGGGGCGCTCGCTCATATAGGGGCTGGGCGCGCGCATGGGCTTGTGGGCTTTTCTGCCGTTTCCATGAAGAGTCTGACGGAGGCGTCGACAGCGGGCGCGGCGAGGCCGAGCTCGCGCATCCACAGCACGAAGCTGGGCTCCTCGGTGGGCAGGAACGTGTCCGTCAGCGCCTTGCAGGAGGGTCATTGAGAACAAGCACTCGTCCTTGAGAGTGTGGAAGCTCATTCAGACGCGCTGAGGAGGAGGAGGATATTCAACGTCGGTCGAGTACTTGTCATCAAGCCCCCCCCTGCCTTGCGCTCGTTGGTGGTGAGCAGGCGCACGGGCGGGAAGCGCGCGTCCTGCTCGTGCGGCGCGTCGCGGTGCAGGGGCACCAGGCGCGCCACCATGAAACGCGCCGCGCTGCTGCCCTCGTTGAACACGCGCAGCGGCGGCACAGGGAACCGCCCGCGCGCCAACCGCTCGCCGAACGCCGCCGCCTCGTGCCGCACCTCCGCCGCCAGCTCGGGCTGCGCCGCCAGCGTGTGACCCACCCAGCAGAACATCGCCGTGCCGTGGTCCAGGAACAACGCGTCCGCGCTGCGCAGCGCCAGGTCCGCCGGCGGCACCGCCTCGAACGCCGCCCCCCCGCGCCACACGTACAGCCGCGGCACCAGCATGCACTGCGCCGCCACCGCGCCCGCCGTCAGAAAGTGTGCGCGCGCCACGGCGCGCTCGTCCTCGTGCCCCAACAGCCGCCCCAGCATCGGCCCCCGCAGCATGTGGTACAGCGCCTCCGCAAACCCGCTGAGCTCCTCCGGGAACTCGCGCAGCAAGGCCGCGCCGCCGCCGCCGCCGCCCTCGGCCGCGTCGTTCGCCGCCGGGGCAAACACATCCGCCACGTCCAGCAGGCGCGCCTCCAAGCGGTCCACCGCCTCCGCAGGCCCCACACCGCCGCCGCCCTCCTGCGCGTCCAACGCCGCCTTCTTGGCCGCCAGCAGCGCGGCGACAGGGGCGTCCACGGCGCGGAGGTAGGCGCGCTGCGACCCCGTGGTGGGCACCCGCCGCGTCATGCACCGCGCCACGCGCTCCCCCGTGGGCCGGCAGTGCCACACCACAAACTGCAGGTACACGAAGTCCGCGGGCAGGTCCTCGGTGAACTCTAGGAACACCGCCAGACCCAGTGAGGGGTCGGTGCTCTTCAGGCGGAACACGTCTGTGGTGTCCCGCACCGGTAGGTTGATCTCGCCGTCGCGCGTGAGCGCCGGGAGTGACGGCGCGGTCGCCGCCGCCGCCGACTCCGCGCTCATGGCCTCCGCGGCGCCGATGACACGCGTGCAGCTGACCCCGGGCGAGGTGCGGACGCTGAGCGCGGCGCCGCGCCCCGCCGCGCGCCGCGCCGCTGCCGATGCGTTGGACACGAACGACCCCCCGAAGTCCTCCAGCAGCAGGATGGCGCCGCCCGACGCATCCGCCAGGGGCGCCAGCCGCATGGCGCCCACCGCTGCGCGCCCGCCCGCCAGAATGTCAACCGACACCGCAAGCGAAGCAACTGTGGAGGATAGCTCGGCGATGTACGTCTTGGCCGCCGCCTCCTCGAAGTCGAACAGCTCGGAGTCTTCGTCCACGCCGATCCCCCCGGGCCCCCTCGTGGCCGGGCCCCCCGTGCATACCAGCACCCGCCCGCCGCCCTCCGCGCTGGCGGCCCCCGCGGCGCCGGCGCCACCCCCACCGCCGCCCGCCGCGCCCACGCCGCCGCCGCGCTTCAGCAGCGCCGCCGCGGTCTCCAGCGCAGGACCCAGGCACCGCGGCCGCCCCGCCACTGGCCCCGCCGCCGACGCCGCCGGCCGCAGGCTCCCAATCACCGCCTCCACCGCCGGCATGCACGTCGCGAGCGGCGCGAGGAACGTCCCGGTCCCGTACAGCAGCGAGTGCAGGTCCGCTGGCGTGGGCGACCGCGTCCCTGGCACCACCTCCGCCGACGCCGTGCCGCTCGTCACGGACAGATCATACACGGCGACGGAGGCGGCGTAGGTTGCGATGCCGACCCGCGTGGCGCCCGGCAGGGATCGGACCACCTTGAGCATTGACGCGCGCAGCGCCGCCACCTCGTCGTCGTCCAGGCACTCATCGATGAGGAATACCACGGGGGTGGGCTCGCCGCCGCCGCCGTCGCCGTCGCCGCCGTACGCCGCCGCGCCCAAACCCCCGGACATCAGATGGTAGTCAACCGAGGTGATCATCAGCTCCGGGTAGCTCGAGAGGTCCTCCGACGCCAGCAGCGCGTCGTTGTTGTCCTCGCCGCAGAAGCAGCAGGTCCAGCCGCCGCTCCGCCCGTCCACCTTGCAGAACCCGCTCACGAACGCCAGGCACCGCGCGCACCGCACCGGGTCGCGCCGCAGCACCACTGGGCCGGCGCCGGCCTCCGCGAAGGGCGAAACCATCGCGCCCAGCGGCAGGCTGCCCACGTTGGCCACCGCCTTCTGGTTCGGGACTTTGCTGGCGGACAAACCGACGTAAGGATCGGCGGCGGCGGCGTCGAGCGGCGGCGGCGGTGCGGCACTAGACACCTCGTCAGGCACGTCCAAGGCGGATCCCTGGAGGGACGCCGTCGACAGCTCCGCGGAGGAGGAGGGCTGCCGGTCCATGGGCGCCACGCGCGGGGGCGTGGGGGGCGCCACGCGCATCGTCTGCGCCGTGGGCGCGCCCCTGCTTGACGTGTGCGTGGGAATCAACATATCCGCCATCCTTCTACCTTTTGCTTCTGATCGCCGCCGGTCGCGCCGCCCGATCAGTGCGCTAGATCTGCCCGCCAGGCGGGCGGTGAGCGAAAGGGTTGGGTGCCGTACGTTCGCGTCCTCTCTGTTTGGACATTTGAGAGTTGACCCCTCCAGCCAGTCCACGTCAGCAGTTCCTGCCATATAAACCACGGTTCGCGCGCGGCCCGCCACATAGCACAGGCGCGACGATGGCCACTCAGCCGTGCCCCTCCGCCCCCGTGATGGCGGCGAGGCGAAGAGGGGATCGACCGAGAGGAGGGCGGGCGGGGGCGGCGCCCTTAGTGGCCGCGCGGGGCACGCCGGTTGCCGCGGCGGGGGACGGGCATGGGTTCAATGGAAGCACGAGGGGGGCGCGGTCGCGGACGGTCCTCACGCTGCGTCTGATGGGAGAGCGTGCGGCGCTGTCGACGGCGGCGGCGGCAACGGCGGCGGCAACTGTGACGGTGACGGTGGCGATGGCGGTGGCTCTTTCAGGCGCGGGCCCCGCGCTCGCCGACGCCGGCGAGTTTGTCATCCCCGAAGGGCTGAGCAGCGAGGACACCGCCGGACCCAAACCACCCAGTCTGTCGACCCTCATCAAGGAAGGGCAAGGGTAACACGTGCTCGCCACGATTCAGTCCTTTACCCAGTACACCCTGCGAGGCTTGGGCGTTGGTTGTAACATGTGATGGGTTCTTGTGATGATTCTTTCGGTACTATGGTGGCTGAGGCATGATATGATGGCTGAGGTGTGGTATGGTGGCTGCGGTGTGGTGATGGTGTGGTGATGGTGTGGTGGCTGACGTGATGGAGGAGCGGGATTAATCAGTCCCTACATCCAGGGCCCGAACGGCAAGGAGATAGAGAAGTGTGCCACGAAATGCCTCACGACGTGCACGCGGGGCGGCGATGGCGCTCCAGGCAGGGCCTTCACATGTGGTTTTCAGAAACTTGCACTTGAATCATAACTAGCCAATCAGCCGTTTGGCCCTGTAGCCACACGAGTTATCCCCCTTCATACCTATAGAAGGATACTGTAGTGCTGACTGAGGTAAGGCACCGTTTGTCCCTGAAACAACAGGAGTGATCCCACAAAACATCTCAAAGATACTTGCGTGCCAACTGCCAGAAGTACTCAGGTATGGCCAGCGGTTTGTCGCTGAAACCACTCAAGTTGTTCCAGATAATACGTCAAACATGCTCAAGTGCCAACTGGAGACAGCATTCATGTAAGGCCCTGGCTCCGGGGTTGGGACCGCTCAGTGTGCGCAAGGCGCCCGTGGCAGGGGGGTCTGTGAGAAAAAACACTCTCCTCCTCCTAAATCTTCTCCTCTCCTCCGTTCGTCTGTATGAGCAGTCACCCTGACTATAAGTCATGCTCCGATCTTAAGTGAGTACTAGTTCTCAATGACCCTCCTGCGTGGTATTCAAGGACGGTTTTCGCAGCCGCCAGTATTGCCTCAGCGAGTGCACCAATATCTGCTACCTCACTGTGAACAAATCTAAGTAGCGTTGCACTGCCCCGACGGTGAGGTGCGTTGGCTCACAGCTACAGGCACCAATTATTAAATTAGGCTCTTTAGCTGCAGTACCATGCCTCACCTTAGTCTTTAGCAAACTGCAATCAATCTGCATCAGCAAGAGTGCACAGAGATCTGCTGCCTCATCGTTAACAGAGGTAGCTAGTGCAGCCGTGAACGAATGTCATAAGAGAGGGAGGGAGAGGGCGACAGACGCCTTCGCGTCTGTGAGGAGGCACCAGGCTTTCAGCATTGCCCTCCAAGAAGCACATCGATGTAGCTCGACACTACGACTACGATGACCTACTCACTCTTCACCTATGTTAGATTAAAATTAAATTAGAGCGCGGCGGCTATTTGCATCGCGTGGCGTACACTAGTCGCTAAAACAGACCGCACTTGAATGCTCACTGGGCGCGCTGGGCTTACTGGACTCACTCGGCTCACTAGACTCACTGGGCGCACACGACTCACTGGACTTACTGGACTCACGATTGGCTGCACTAAATGCTCACTGGACCCGCTGGACACTCGGGCTCATTGCCTGAGGCGGCTGAAGTTGAACCTCATAGCGACGTACGCCATGACCCGCAGCACCACCTGCATGAGCACGAGGGCGCCCAGGCACTGGCCCACGCTCAGGTCGTCCATCTCCAGCGCCTCGATCACGTCCTCCCCCGCCACCGGGCACCCCGACCTGTACGGCCGCAAGTTCAATTGATCAGCAAGATACTCGAAAGCAGTTCTTCTAATTTTAGCTTCAAGTGCTGAAACCAAAAGCGGTCAGCCCAGGATCAACCTGGGTTCAACTTGGAGGCAACCTGCACCGCCCTGCCTCGGCGTATCGCGCGTAGTTTCCCTCCGCGCACCAGGGCCGGGCAGGAATTCGTCGGAACGTCCTTCAACACGTTGCCAACCCTCGTTTATTGATAGGGAGAGGTGTTTAGATGACACCCGCAGGGCCCCTGTTCAGACCCTTCATCCACCGGGCCCTGCCGCACACTGGAACTCCCGCCCGCTGAACTCATTCACCACCATGGCCGTGAACGCGTACCGCGCCTGGCTGCACCACGACAGCCACCGGATGAACCGCGGGATGGAGGAGAATCTCACGTAAAACCCGCCGAGGATCATCAACATTAGGATGACCATGGGCGCCACGATGAGCGACACCTGGACGTTGGGAATGGCGCATGACAGTGCAAGCCCCAGGCTCTGCGCCACCAGGATGCACAGCGCGAACGCGCAAAGGAAGGTGAAGTACGCCTCAGGTGTGCGGCGTAAGCCAACGGCCCAGTACGTGACGGTGGCGTAACCGCACGGCAGCAGGAGGGTGTTGACGGTGTCGCTGGCCGTCTTGGCGATGAAGAATGGTAGCGGGTGGTACATGCCCAGCGCTAGGGGCACAACACCACTTCACGTATCGGATCAATGTCACCATTTTCTGTGGCGTACGACGAATGGTTTCGGTGACACATACGACTGCGGTTGAGCCGAAAAGTGGAGGAGTGTAAGGCGTTGCCCTTGGCCTGCTCGCGCAGCATGAGCTGCCGCTCCTTGGCGAAGGTGGACACGCACTGGATGACCACCGCGTTGGACTGGGCGATGATCACGAAGAACAGGATGGAGAACCGCTCCATGATGTGCGCGTCTGTGTCGTCCGGCAGCTGCCACCAGAAGAGCCCCGTCAGGATGCCCGTCACGAGAGCCCGGTGGATCATGATTTTTCTCGCCATGTCACATATCGGCACTTGACTCAAAAAAGTTGAGGGATTACGATGTGGTGGATGGTGCGGTGGATTATGTTGTGAGCACCGGTACACCACGTGGTGGGTGACGCGGCGGGCGAGACGCGTGGCGCCCCGCCCATAATGAGCATCTGTACCGCGTTGATCAGCGTCATGTTGGTGCCGCGCCGGGACTTGTCCTCGCGCACCGTCAGCAAATACAGCTGGCGCGCCACTGTGGCGGTCTGCTCCGGCGCGGCGGCGGCGGCGGCGGCGGCGGCGGCGGAGGAGGTGTCGTGCACAGCGACCTCCGCAACCGACACTGGGGCGGTCCCAGCCTCCGCCGCAGCCAGAGCGCCGCCGCCGCCGCCGCCGCCGACAGCCACCAAATTGACCGCGCTCCCGCTCCTACTCCCGCCCCAACTACCACCCGTGCTGCCGCTCCAGTTCCCCTCCACGTCCCCGCGGTAGTCCCGCGCGTGGTCCCACCCGGCGGGCAGCACCCGCTCCCCCGCGGGTAGCTCCTCGTCCGCGGTGATGACATCCATCAGCCAGTCCGCAGGGTTGGTCCGCGGGGGCAGCACCGTGGCGCCCACGCCCTCCAGGTGCGCCACGCAGTCCGCGGGTCTGCCGTCGAAAATCGCGTGGCCCTTGCTCAACAACACAAGGTGGTCGAAGGCATCGAACACCGTGGTACGGGGCTGGTGAATGGCCGCCACCACGGTCTGGCCGCGGCGGGCGAGGGCCTGCAGCACACGCATGAGCGCCAGTGCGGCGGCGGAGTCCAGCCCAGCAACAGGGTCATTCAGAACTACCACTCGACTGAGCTCGGAGCATGACCTCAAGTACATTCAGGGCTAATGCTCACACAAACGCGCGGTCTCGCTCGTCGATGCAAAGTGGGTGGAGTGCATGTGAGTGGCACACACACACCCCGCCCGGAGGTGGGCTCGTCCATGAGCAGCAGCGCGGGGCGCGTCACCAGCTCTACGCCCGCAATGTACCGCCGCACGTGGAACGTCAAAGCATAACTTGAAAGCGATTCATCATAATTTAGCGTCAAGCGCCGAAACCAATTGTGGTCAACCCGGCGTCAGGCCGGGGTAAACCCGGAGGTGAAGGTGCAGCGCCCTACGACGGCTAGGCGCTTGCGTTCGCCACCGCTGATGCCCCGCTGCGCCGCGCCGCCCACCAGCGCGTCCGCAACGTGCGTCAGCCCCAGCTGCGCCAGTATGCCGCTCACCGCCGCGCACCGCGAGCCAGGGGCCCCACACTCCTCCACTTCTCGGCTGAGCCCATTTGCTCACTGAGACCACCCAGCGTATCCCACAAAACGTGCGTTCGTTGAGGTGAGAAGTGGAGGAGTGTGCGGCCCTGCCGCTGGGCCTCGGTGGCGCCGCGGCTCATGCGCAGGTCTGCCGCGAACTTCATCGTCTCGAACACCGTCAGCGCGGGCAGCATCATGTCGTCCTGGAACACGATGCCCACCAGCTTCTTCGGCACGTCTTGCTTGGACCCATTGACGAGGATGTCGCCGCTCACATGTGCGCGGTCCACGAAGCCCGCGGCGCAGGGCCCGGCAAAATCTGCTCGTAGCGTCCATGCGCGACAGCTGGCATTCTGACTGAAGAAGACTAGGGATGGCGAACGTGAGGAGTAGTTTCGGCGCAGCCCTACGGCGACGACGGTGAGCAAGGAGGTCTTGCCGCTGCCGCTCGGCCCCACCAGCCAGGGCCGGGCACAGCGTTCAGCTCAACTGCCAGCACCCTTCAAGGCAGCAAGCTGGGATATCAACTGGGACGTGTTGGGACGAGGGACGTGGCAGAGCGAGAGTGGTTCCGAGGACAGAGCCGCGGCTACCACGCGACAGGTGCGACGGCTGGCAGTGGAGCCGATAAGGTGAGTCGTGCGGGGCCCAGCCATGAGCGCGGTCACCGTGCCGCAGGGCCTTTGCACTCGTGCCTCTTCAGATGTATTTCAGTATTGGCCAGATGGGATGTAACTTGCGTGGCTTCAACGCTCAAGGAAACGGGAAAAACACAGGTGTGACACGCGGGTGTGACGGCTGGCGGTTGAGCTGTAAAGGGGCCTGCTGCTCGTCTAGCGTCAGGCCCTGCCGTGCCGGGGGTGAGCGCGGTGGTGATGCCGTGAATGACGGCCTGGGTCGAGCGCTTGCCGCTGGCGTCGCGCACTTGCGGCGCGTACCTCAAGCAGCTTAAGTCGACACGGACGTGCTTCACGGGCACGATGGCCGCCGCCGCCGCGTCCGTCGCCTCCGTCTTCAACGCCGACGTTCCCAACGCCGACGATACCATCGTGTCGTGAGCGAGCGGCATCGTAGACACCCTGCTACCAGCCGCCGGCCCGCTCACACGCTGACGTCGACGCGCAGGTATCGAATGGCGGGTGGGCAGCCTCAGTAGCGTTATTCAAGCATAAACGGCCACGGCTCCCCAAAAAATAGGTGCCCACTTTATACAAATACCTTCCTGTAGTGATAGATACCTACCGAGCTCACCGATGAACCAATAAGTTCTTTCTCTTCAACCGACTGCTGTCATGCGACGTTGATGGCGGCGATGAAGGTTGGGGCAGCCACACGACGCTCACCACGCCGCCGAACGCATTCTGAACCCTAGTCTCCTGAGTTAAATGACATCCTATGACGTGGCAAGCAGTATCTGTCAGCCATTGCACTCACTGATCAAACGCATTTCGAATCGCCGTTTCTTTGAGTCAAATGACATCCTGTGACGTGGCCTGCGATATCCGTCAGACTCTAGATGCAGGCGCGACTGGACGAGAATGGCGGCGGCGGCGGCGGCGCGCCCGTGTGGGCGCCGCACGGGTGGGCCGCACTGCGCACCGCCGTGGTGTCCGAGCCCACCCGGGGCCCGGCCAAGATGTTGACTATGTTCGATGTCGTACTGAAGCTCAGAGCAGAAGGTAGGGCGGTGTGAGCTAACCCCAGGTTGACCCCGGGATGCCCGCGTTGTTTCCCGCGCTTGCTGTGGCTAAAATGAAGAATACGATGAACCGCTTTCAAACTTTGCTTCCAAGTCCAATTGCGGCGCTACTCGAAGGAGTGCAGCAACACGATGCCGAGCGCGTTGGAGCACTCACCGGGCAGCATGTTCCCGCGCCGCCGCGTGGAGCGCGCCGCGCGCCAAATCCAAGGCGGAAAAAGTCGCCAACCTCGCCCGACCAAAAGACGCCATTCAGGCGCCGCATGTAATAACCACGAGGAACCGATTGATTAGCGAGTTATCATTAGATCTAAACGTAATCTAGTCGACATAATATAGGGCCGTAGGGTAGGAGTATGTAAGTGTCTTGCCAGTACAAGAGGGAAGTCAGTGACACCGCTAGCTACATATGTCAATCATAAAATAAATTGGTTTTCTGCGTCAGGCCCGACAAGTGGGAGACCCCAGTCCTAATCGCCTTCGCCTTGTCCCCATCCCCGTCACCCCCCGCCGCCGCCGCCTCCCCCCCCCCCGCCCCCGACGCCTCCCCCCCCCCAGCCCCCGTCGCCGCCGCCGCCGCCCCCAGAGCCGCCACCGCCGCCGCTGCCGCCGGGGCCATCACCGGTCCGTCCAAGCCATCGTACTCGAAGGGGATCAGAGCGCGGATGGGCGTGGCGATCTGCACGCCGCTCTTGCGGCACGTGGCGAGGAACGCCTGCAGCAGGTCCTGCTGGATGGCCAGGAACTGGTCCTTGTTCACGGCGTCCACGTAGAAGCTGATGTGTATGACCAGCCCCTCCAGGGAGGGTCGTTGGGAACAAGCGCTTGACTGAGATCTGAGCACGAGAGAGAGGGAGAAATAGACTCTTCCGCGTGTATAAGGAGGCACCAGGCTTCGCCCTGGCCCCCATCGAATCCTGAGCACGACTTACCTTCAGGGTAAATGCTCAGACTTATAGACGACGCAAAGAGTCTACGGAGGAGGAGGGGGAGATGCAACGTCGAGGCGAATGCTCGTTCTGAAGAACCCCGGTGCCTCGGAGGTGACCTTCTGGAGGAAGACGCGGCGGTGCAGGCTCCGCAGCACGCGGTCGTCGCCCATGCGGCAGGGGCATTGGGAACAAGCACTCGACCGAGGTTGGAGCATGTCTCACCTGCGGGGTCAATGCGCACACACACGCGCGCAGTATGCGAAGAAGGATGAGAAAATTGAACGTGGGTCGAATGCTTCATCTGAAGGACCCCCCTGCCTTGAGCAGCGAGCGGTAGGTGCTGACCATCCCCTCCACGCGCGGCGCGTCCGCCACCCGCACCAGTATGTCCGCAGGCCAGGGTCATCAGAACAACCACTCGAATGATACCGGAGCATGACTTGCCTTCAGGGTGAAACCTCACACAGACGCGGAGACTCTGACTCACTGGTCATCGATTCAATGTCGGTCGAGTGCTTGTTATGGAGAACCCCCCTGCTGTGCGCACCCGCCACTCCTTCATCTTGCGCGTCACGTTGAGCACCACGATATTGGAGAAAAGCGAGTTGGGCACGTAGTACACCTCGCGCTCGAAGCTCTTGAGTGTGGTGCGAAACAACCCGATGTCTGTCACGTTCCCCTCGCAGGAGGGTCATTGAGAACAAGCACTCAAGCGAGATGGGATGATGAAGTGACCTTCATTACTTCAGGGTGAATGCTCATACATACGCGCGGAGGAGGAGGAGGACTTTAAACTCGGTGGAGTGTTTGTTCTGAAGAGCCACCGTGCCTCGATGTTCTTCTCCTGGGTGGTGCTGAACATGATCCAGTCCCCCGGCGTGAACGGCGCGGTGGCGTACAGCATCAGCCCCGTGTGCAGGGCCCGCCGCGTCATAGAATATCATCTAACTCAATAAACGAGGCCAACACGTAGTGAGTATGGGCTAATGTGGGCCACGGCAAAAGCCTGGTGCCTTTCTGTACATGCGGCGTATTTCTGTCTCACACTCTCCCTTAGCACTTCGTGAATGATGGGCCAGGCCTTAGGCATTAGATGTAGTCACTCCACCCCTGCCCATAAACGCGTTCTCCAGGATCTGGCGACCAGCCAGGCCGATGGCCAGGCCGGAGATGCCGCCCACGGTGACCAGCGCGCCCAGGTCCACGCCTAGCACCTTCAGCCCCGGGGACCACGGCCGCACACTCCTCCACTTCTGGGCTCGATCTGAGCACTTTTGGTGGGACACGTTGGGTAGTTTAAGGGACAAAATGGTTCAGGTGGAGGTGAGAGGTGGAGGAGGGTGAGGCCGTGCCATGGACGCCGCCACGATGTAGGTGGCGATGCTGGACAGCTTGTTGAGGCCCGCCAAGCGCTCCACCTGCAGCGGCTGCCCCCCCAGCTCCAGCTCGAACGTCGCCTGCGCGAAGTAGCGCTCCTGCCAGTTGAGCGCCACCCGCGCGCCCGCCACCACCAGCGCCCCCACCACCAACCGCTCCACCAGCGCCTGCAGCACCAGCGGGTAGACCAGCCCCGCGCGCTCGATGCCCGCTTCCACGGCGCGCATCCCCGCCACCGCCCACAGCGTGCCCTCCAGCGGGCCGTACACGTTCAGGATCACCCAGTAGAAGTTGGACGCCAGCCAGGACTTGTCGGTTCTGTCCGTCCCCGTCCACCAGAAGAAGACGCGGCGCGCGGCGGGCATGAGGGCCACGCGCAGCACGGCGAGCATGGCGATGCACACCACGGCCTCGATGGCGTACACGTTGCCGCGCGAGTGGGTCTGCCCGGCCCCGCCGAACAGGCGCCGCGCCAGGGACACCACCACGTCCCCCCCGTACCGCGCGGGGTCCAACAGCTGCGGGTGCACGGCGGCCGCGGCGGCGAACGAAAACACTGCCGCCCAGGAGGGTCATTGGGAGCATGACTTACCCTGAGTGAGTGTGAATGCTCATACAGACGTGGGGACTCGGTCCGTCGATTCAACGTCGCGTCGGTGGAGTGCTTGTTCGCAATAACCCTCTTGCCACGGCGAGGAACACGACGAAGGCGCGGCGGGCGACGGTGGGGTCGCCGCCGCCGGAGCCCCCGTTCGAGCTTGCCAGCACTTCCGGTTCCGGTTCCGGAGACGGAGGTTTAGGCGTGGTCGTCAACGTCAGCGTGTAGGGCCGCAACTTCAAATTGAAAGCACAACTTGGAAGCAGTTTATCGTATTTTGGATTCAAGCGCGCCGGATCCACGCGCGTTCAATATGGGTTCTAGCCTGCAGCAACCCACCATGCGTATCGGATCCCAGGTATGGATGAAGCTGTCGCTGTCCGGCGGAGTGAAGGACGCCATCCCCCGCGCCTTCTCCGGCGCCGGCTTCGAGTGTTTCCTGTCGCCCTGCTGCTGCTGCTGGGTGGGAGTTGCTGGTGTGTGTCAGACTGTTAGTCAACTGGAAGGGCTTCGTGATAGGCGGTTGGTATAATGAGGGCTCAGCAGAGCTGACAGGATGCTAGGTTCAAGTGGACTCGTTTCTTACCTGCTGCTGCTGCTTCTTCGTCTCCCCTCCGCCTCCGCCACCTGAACCACCGCGATTGCTGGCCTTTATTGTTACGTTACTCCCGAGGCCTCCTCCGCTGCCGCCCCCGCTGCCCCCACCATTCGCCGCTGCCGCCCTCCCCCGCGGCTGCGACGCGCGCCTCCTCGTGCCCCACGTCCGCCGCGACGGGCCCCACGGCGAGGCTGCGGGACTCGACACCGCGTGCATCATTGAGAACGCGTTGATTTCACTCGGCACCCCACTTTTCCCCGGGGGCGCGGGGGGGGTCCGCCACCACACACACCCGACGCGCCGCTCGGCGCCGTGAATGTACTCTGCGGGCGAGTTACGAGCGAGCACGTGAGCCTCCAGACGGGCCAGAAACTCCAGCATCAGCGCGTGCGCCTGCGGTGTGAGGGTGCGCGGACACGCGTCATTCGTCTTTCCGGAGAAACGGCCCAACTCAGACGCCGCGTCATGTAATCCGGCGGCGGGCTGAGCAAATCCGGTGGCGGTGCGTCTCAGAAGCAGAAGCCGCGGCGCGAGATGCGCGCCGGGTGATGAGAGGCAGTAAGCGGCGCGCGCGATGGCGGTGGAGCGGAGGCGGCGGTGGGTCCGCCCCCTCGTCGGCGGCGCGGCCGCGGCGCTGGGGCTGGCCCTCACCCTCGTGCTGCAGCAGCAGACCTCCTGGAGCAGCGCACCGCCGCCGGAGCAGCAGGCGCACGGGCCGGACGGAAGCGAAAGCGAAAGCGGGCACCATCGCGGTGTCACCTTCCACCTCCCGCACCTGCCGCACCTGCCGCACTTCCACTTCGGCGGTCACGAGGGCGACGGCGACCGGCACGAGCACGGCGCCAGCGGCAATGACCGCGACCTCGACCAGGCGCACGGCGAGCAGCACGACGAGTCTGCGATGGCGGCGATGGTGGACGGAGCCGAGCAATCCGAATCACACGAGCCTCCGATGGAGGCGGATGCTGCGCACGCGCGAGAGCGGCAGCACGACCACCACGCTGCGGAGGAGGCGGCGCATCACGGTGATGAGAGCCACTACGGCTACGGAGCCTCGGCGGCGAGGGCAGCGGTCGGCGGGAGCGGAGGAGGAGGAGGAGGAAGAGGAGGAAGAGGAGGAGGCGGCGGAGGAGGAAGAGGAGGAGGAGGAGGAGGAGGAGGAGGAGGAGGCGGCGGAGGAGGAGGAGAAGGAGGCCGCAGGAGAGGGGTCAGCAGAGAAGGAGACGGAGGCGGCGGGGGCGGTGGAGGCGGCGGAGGCGGAGGCGATGGCGGCGGGGTCGGAGGTGGCGACGGTGGCGGAGGTAACCCCGGCTGCCCGTCGCTCGACACCGGCGGCGAGGTGCGCGTGGCAAAGGTGCGACGCGGCTGGGTGGCGCAGACAAGTAAGGCCCGCTAGACGCTGCCCGCCATGTCATCGACACGCATTTGAGCCCTCGTGTCTGGATTCAAAACGGCATCATATGACGTGGCGAGCAATGTGTGCCAGGCCCTAGGGACGGGCGCGCATATGCGGTACATGCACATGCCGAGCCTGGCGCGCACGGGCGGCGGGCGCCTCATCGCGGTACAGCCTGGCAAATATTGTCCGCCACGTCATAGGATGCTATTTGAACCCAGAAACGAGGGATCGAAATGCGTTGGATGTCGTGGCGCCTGGCAAATAGTGTTCGCTACGTAATAGGATGTCGTTTGTTCAAGAAACGAGGGAATGGCATGCCTTGGATGAGTGGCGGGTAACATGTGTGCGGCCCTCCACGCCGGCGTGGCAGGGCGCCAAGCACGGCGAGGGCGCCAACGACCAGAGCCTGTTCACCTCCGTGGCGCTGGACGCGGCGGGCACCAGGTGGGCGCCACCGCGCCGCCTCCCAGGCGGCGGCAGCGGCGGGGGGGCGGGCGGCGGCGCCGGCGGCGCCGCGCAGGTGGGAGCCAGGTGGGGCCCGGTGCTGTTCCAGCCGCCGTCCGGCGGGCCGCTGCACCTCTTCTACAGCGAGGGCGTGACGTGCTACTTCTGCCGGGACCCGCGCTGCCGCAGCGGTATGATGAAAGCCGGCGGCGGCAGCGGCGGCGCGTCGGGCGCGCCGCCGCCCGTGTGGCGCGCGGGCGGCACCATCTTCGTGGTGACCAGCAGCACCGACGGCGCCACCTGGGGCCCGCGCCGCGTGGTGCTGGCGCAGAGCCACGAGGGGCAGGGCCTGCCAGATGTTCGTCTTCCCTGCCACCTCATCGACTCCTCACACGCAGTTCGAACCCTTGTGTATCGAGTCGGACGGCATCCTATGACGTGGCGAGCAGCATCTGGTAGACCCTGACGAGGGGCACATCCCCAAGGTGGTGGCCAACCCGCCCATCGTGCTGCGGGGAGTGGGCGCCGGCGGCAGCGGGGGGGTCGGGGGGGGCGGGGGGGGGGAGGAGGAGGGGGAGGAGTGGCTGCTGCCGTATTGGCGTCAGACTCCGCGCGGGGCAGCGCACTGCCGCGCGTCGGGCCGCGATTGGGCAGGGGGGTATCAGGCACAAGCACTCCACCGACGTTGAATCTCCTCCTCCTCCTCCTCCTCCTCCGCACGCCCGTGTGAGCATATACCCTATTACCCTGAAGCTAAGCCACGCTACGACCCCGGTTCGAGTGCTTGCTCTCAATGACCCTGACGGTGGGCGGGGGTGGTGGCGAGCACGGACGGCGGCGCCACGTGGCACCCGCGCGGGAGGATCGCGCAGCCGCGCGCCAACCCCATGGTGGACCGCCTCATTGAGGGCAGGAGCTCACACACCTCCACTTCTTGGTTTGACATGAGACGTTTTGTCACGGAAACTCGATTGAATCGCGCGATGTACCCCACAGGAAGTGCTCACGTGAAGCCGAGAAGTGGACGAGTGTAAGCCCCTAATCGAGGGCGCCATCGTGCCGCCGCCGCCGCCACTCGACGCAATGCCACCAGCGGTGGCGGCTGTGGCAGCTACCGGCGGGTCTCGGAGGCTGCAGGACGCCCACCGCAGCAACCGCCACACAGAGGACCACACTGAGGGCCACGGTGAGAGCCACATTGACCGCCATACTGATCGCCGCACTGACCGCCACAGTGAGGGCCATGCCAAAAGCCATGCTGAACGGCAGAGAGATAGCCAACAGCACGGCGAGCACAGCCGCCACGACAGCCACGAGGACCACGGGACCCACCGCGGCGGCGGCGGCGGCGGTGGTGGTGGCAGGGGCAGGGGCGGGGGCGGGG
>Ga0307489_10001169_pt1 | contig 17152 bp, 11 predicted proteins | sample SB12metaG_FD_202247 | JGI IMG/M metagenome (GOLD analysis project Ga0307489, IMG submission 202247) | Sea-ice brine microbial communities from Beaufort Sea near Barrow, Alaska, United States - SB 1.2 | ecosystem: Environmental > Aquatic > Marine > Coastal | place: USA: Alaska | collected...
ATATAGCAGCATGCCATACATTATCTTGGGGCCAACAAAAAGAGTACGGAAAAATTCTGTGTAAAGTGGTTTATTTTCAATGTAAAAGCCAGTGTGCTGATGAACGACAGTGGGCATGGGATTTATTGTGAACATCTGGATACCCAAGTAACCGGTATTAACCCTGTTGAGAGAAGAGGTGCAGCTGAATGGCTTCGATTGAGCGACCCTCTAACCAAAATGCCCCACAACCATGGCGTAATAACATCTGCCCGATACAAAATCCTACAGGTTCAGGAGTTATCAGGACATATATGATCTTCGGTAAAAAAACGGTTTTTTGTTATAAAAATTTCGCCACATTGCCCTGCCTGTATTTATGCAGTGGATATTATATTTACTTATAAATCATAAGGTTAGCTCCTAACTATGTTGGGTTTCGGATCCAAGAAAAGGCAAGGATCAAGTATGGGTCAGGCAACATCAGTATCAAGGATCGCTTTTTTAGATATTCTAAGAGGGATTTGCATCTGTTTTATATTATTCGCGAATTTAAAACTATTCTCGGCTATTATTTTTTATCACCCGAATTGGCCGGAAGTTTTAATACCGCAGGACTAGATAAGGTATTAAGATATTTTCAATCAGTCTTTATTGAAGGTAAGTTTTACACACTATTTTCTTTATTGTCTAGTATTGGGATGGTGATCGAATATCAGTCGTTTAAACATGATATCAGTGTATTTAATCATTATATGCGAAAGCGTTTGACGGTATTATTGCTCATCGGCATTTTTCATTTTTCATTTTTGGGTATTGTGGTTCGGCGATATACTCACTATTTATGCCTTACTGGGCTTGTTGGTGCTATATGTATTTCATTGGTCATCAAAAACACTGCTGATTGTAGGTATAGGCTTTATTTTATTACCCATTGCACATACTTGGTTCATGGGTGCTACCGGATTTAACTTCGACCCTCTTCTTGAGTTTTTTGCCCAGCGTATGGAATCTCTCGGCATACCCGCGGGTAATTTGCTTAAGCAATTGCTATATCGTCAACAAACCGAAAGCTTTGGGTTATATGTAGCGACTAAATTTTACGATCCAGTGGTAAGGATCGCTCATGTATCGGCTGAGGGTCGCTTATACAAGGTGTTCGAGGGGGAGTTGCGGGTCGTCATATTTTACAGCAGCAACTTTTATTAAACCGCAGTTTATTGAAAAAATCATGTTTTGGGGGATTGCCATTGGTTTACCCGCTAACATCGTTCACACGGCTATTAACGCTATGGCAGTGCCGCCTTATGAAATAATTCTTACTATGTTGTACGCTGTAGGTGTGGTGCCATTAGCCATAGGCTATGCAGCAGGATTGGCATTATTGTCGTCTAAACGTATCGGTCCTCTTGGTCTATTTTCCCCTATAGGTAAAATGGCGCTAAGTAATTACATTATGCAGACACTGTTTGCGATTACTATTTTTTATGGTTTTGGCTTAGCCCTGTCAGGTCATATGAGCTTGACGGCGATATGGGGGATAGGTTTATGCCTCATTTTTTTTCAAGGGTTGTTCAGCATTATGTGGTTAAAGCATTTTAAGCAGGGGCCACTAGAATTTATATGGCGGAAATCTATCCCAAAATGATCCACGTCGCTTAGTTACCTTAATGTTTTCTTGCTGTAACCAGCTTAGCCACTAAGGAAAATGTTGAGTAGCTGCACTGAGCAAACTCAAATAATCTGATTATAACGTTAAGGTTCCACGTTATAAGCCGAACAGCCCTTGCTGTGATGCTTTAGATGTGGATGGTGAGTTTATTTGGCACAATGATGAACGACAGATTTACTGTGAACTGGGCCGCTATCTTATTGCGGCTACTTCAGTCAGTGGGTGTGAAAATACCCAATCGAGGCTATAAAGAAAGTGCGCAATGCATAAGCCTGTACCCGTTGTTATAATCATTTTTAAGCAAATTTAACAGCACAGGCAGGCGGCTTCATCTTCATCGAACTTATCTAGGCGCTTAAATTATCTGGGTAGACTAACAACCTCCTGCCATGCATGGCATTATCGGTAATATCAAACAAAAAATTCAACTTAAGGGCTCATTCCTGTGCAAACCACCTGTCCAGTCAGTGCAACGACAATTGAATGTTACCAGCGAGATGGCGCGGTATTGATTAAGGGCTTATTTCGAGACTGGGTTGATACGTTACGTTCAGGCGTTGAAGAAAACATGTGTCGTCCTGGCCCCTATGCTTCAGAAAATTTGCACGGGGGCGACAGGGGGCGTTTTTTTGATGATTATTGCAATTGGACCCGTATTAAGGGTTTTGAAAAAGTGCTGCGAGGATCAGACGCTGGCAGGGTTGCCGCCCAGTTAATGGGTTCCAAACAGGTACAGGTATTCCACGATCATGTCCTGGTTAAAGAACCGGGAACCTCTAAAGCGACGCCCTGGCATCAGGATAGTCCCTATTATTTTGTAGACGGCCAACAAAATGTCAGTTTTTGGTCACCGCTGGACCCGGTTAGTCAGGCGAGCCTGCGCTGTGTTGCCGGTTCACACCGTTGGCCGAAGATGGTACTGCCCACGCGTTGGTTGTCCAACGATAGCTTTTATCCCGACACAGATGTGTATATGCCGGTACCCGACCCCGATAACGACGAAACCTATCGCATTCTTGAATGGGATATGGAGCCCGGTGATGCTGTTGCCTTTAACTTCAGAACGCTGCACGGCGCAAGAGGCAATAATACCTCAAGCCGCAGGCGTGCATTTTCATTACGTCTGCTTGGGGATGACGCACGTTATATATCCCGCCCGGGGCCTACTTCCCCCCCTTTCCCTGATCACCAGATGAGTGATGGTGACAAATTACGTGAAGACTGGTTTCCTGTTATTTACCCGGCCCAGTTGACTTGACAGCGAATGACAACACCACCTATGTAAAAAAAATTGCAGAGCAGGTGGTATAGCCATTACCCAAAATGACCTAGGTTTAAGCCGCTGAAAAGTAAACGAAAACATTAACATGGCTGCCCTGTTAATGTTTTCTGAGTTAAATATGACTGCCAAACATGTTAATTTGGCAGTCATATTTTTAGTTAGCTTTTTGCTGTTCAATCCATCGACTCATTTTTGCCTCAAGAATAGGCATAGGCAAGGCACCGTCTATTAATATTTGAGTATGGAATGTCTTCACATCAAACTTATCGCCAAGTATCTGCTGTGCTTTATTTCTGAGCATACGGATATGTCGTTGGCCCACTTTGTAACTCACAGCTTGACCACCTATGGCAATATAACGCTCTACTTCAGCCTCTATATCAGAAGGAGCAAGAGATGAATTGTCTATCATAAAATCAATCGCTTGTTGTCGTGTCCAGCCAAATGCATGTAAACCCGTATCCACCACCAAACGCATGGCGCGCAGTTGTTCATCTGATAAACGGCCATACCACATATAGGGATCGGTAAATAAGCCCATTTCTTTGCCTAAACTTTCGGCGTACAACGCCCACCCTTCGGCAAATACTGTGTATCCGCCAAATTTACGAAAGTCAGGCAAGCTTTCTACTTCTTGTTGAATGGCTATTTGGAAATGGTGGCCAGGAGCAGCTTCGTGAACACTGAGGGTTTCCATCAAATATTTGGGCTGAGCTTTTAAGTTATAGGCATTGATATAAAATATGCCTGGCCTGGAACCATCTGGTGCAGGGCTTTGATAACTGGCTCCTGCAGATGATGCTGCACGAAAAGCTTCTACTGCCCTGACTTCGTAATCAGCTTTAGGGAAAACGTCAAACAACAAAGGTAAGCGACTATCAATTTTTTCTTTTACTTGGGTATAACCATCAATCAGGGCTTGCTCTGAATCAAAGAAAAATTGTTCATCTGTGCGCAAAAATTCAAAAAAGGCCTGTAAGTCACCATCAAACCCCACGGTATCTTTAACCTTAGTCATTTCAGTTAAAATACGTGACACTTCCTGTTGACCAAAAGTATGAATTTCATCAGCGGTTAAGGGCAAGGTTGTATTGGTTTCGATTCGATACTCATACCATGCTTTGCCATTAGGTAAGTCATTTAACCCAACAGTATCGCGGCCCTTTGGTAAGTAGCTTTGTTCCATAAATTGATGCACACGGCCATAGGCCGGAATAATGATATTTTTTATGGTATCAATGTAGTCTTCTGTAATTTGCTTTTTATCAACATCTGTTATGTTTTCATTTTCTTTAAGGGTTGTTAACGGCGCGTAAAAAATACTTTGCGTCACGTCTTCAAGCATATGAACCTTCAATTGGGGCAACACCTTTTTAATCAGCGGTTTAGGTAGCACAATAGATTTTACTATCCCCTGCTTCATGGCCACAATCGCACTATCGATATAAGTCGCAAAACCTTGTGCTCTTCTCATAAAGTTACGGTAATCGTCTGCTGTATTAAAAGGCTGAGCACTTTTACCTGAACCCAGGGAGGCAAAATAACTATGTGCGCCGCCCATTTGATGAATAGGCATAAGGTGTGCCGGAAATTGCGCACCTTTGATGGCAATTTCTCTGTCCCGCAAAAATATTTCATAACTTAGTAAGTCTTGTCCGCTGAGTGCGGATGCATCTATGGCTTTTATCTTAGCTAAATATTTTTCTTCAAAAGCGAAAGACTGATCACGGTTTTGTTGATTAATAGGAGGACTAAATCGATCATTGTATTTGCTTATCCCCACGTAAGTAGCCGATATAGGATTCATCTGCATGCTTTCATCAAAATAAGCCTGAAACAACACATTGGCCTTCTCAGACTCAGATAGGCTTGTTATCACACTTCCTTCGTCCACTTTTTGCGTTTGTACTGTATTTGACTGATTGCAGGCGACTAACCCCAGCGAAAAAGCGACAGCAAGGGCAAGGTGTTTTTTATTCATTTTATGTCTCTTTATTCATATTTTATTAAGTGAAATTGGGATTGACGACCATGTAAGCCATTGACACCAGACTGATCGAAATAAGCGTCTTCTTCAAGCATAATGAAATAACAGGGTCAGGTCTTTGATTTTGGATGGAGAACCACCTAATCTCTATTAAAATATTTTTGGAGAGACCTGAAATGTCCAGGCCTTTACGTATAGAGTTTGCAGGTGCTCTGCATCATATTACCTCAAGGGGAGACCGGCGCGAGGACGTCTTCGAGGATGATACACATCGTGCTTCGTTCTTATCTATTTTGGACAAAATCAGTGACATTCATGCTTGGTATTATCACGCTTATTGCCTCATGGACAACCACTATCACCTCCTTATCGAAACCCCCAATGCTAATCTGTCAAAAGGTATGCGCCAATTAAACGGCGTTTACACACAAACTGCAAACCGAGCCCATAAACGAGTAGGGCATGTTTTCAGGGGCGGCATAAAGGGGGCCTGGTCGAGAGGCACAATTATTTATTGGAGCCCCTTTCTCGCTATATCGTATTGAACCCAATACGGGCTAACATGGTGCTTTATTCTGCTGATTGGCCATGGAGCAGCTATTTGGCGACAAATTGGCTGATGGCAAATTTTTCTCAAAATAAGCCCGAAGCTATTGAGCGCTACAAGCATTTTGTCGCAGAGGGCGTAGGTGAGCTGTTAATTTGGTCGTCACCAAAAATTACAAAGGCACCTATGTTAAAAATGATCGGTCTTAAATTGTACTCAGTAACCTACAGTGCTAGCTTATAGGCTAACTAGAAAGGCTGTGTCGCTAACAATACGATGTAAATAATCGACGTACTGAAAAAGTGCTACTGCTTGTCAAACCTGAGGCTTTATTTTGTTAGAAAATCCGAAAATACCTGCAAATTTAAGAGTGATGATTGCCCTGGTGAGCTCACCCACTCTGTTATTGATGGCCTATATTATCTATGTGCTTTGGCAAGGTAAATGGAGCCAAATATCTATCGCAGGGGTAATATTCTCATTATTAGGTGTATTTGCGTATTTCATTGTGATCACCGGCAGGTTACCTACTTTTTCAAAAAAAGCGAAGTGACGTAAGCAGCTGATATTCTGTGCCCGAAGGAACCGTTTTTTTGTAAAGCTTGGGTACAATCAACACTCTGTTTATATTTTTTGGCAACGCTACTTAAAATATGACGGTGTGTTAAGGGAAGATAGGCTCAGAATTTAAAGTATCGACTTTAAATACGGAATAAGAATTACACCGTCAGCCAAGTCAAAGGCAATTCCTTTGCAGAGCATTTGGTATGAGCCACTGCCCAACATACCCCTGGTTTGAACTGCGGCAAAGTAAATGAAAAAATGAACATGACTGTGGTGTTAATTTTAAACGCAGACCGAACTCTTCCATAACTTACTAAATCTTGAGCAGAAGCCAGAAAATTAATAACAAAATTGGGTATCTCCAAAAATTTAAGTAATGGCTAATGAGTTCTCTGATTAACCCAGATATTTATCAAATTAAAGAGACCGTTATGCTAAAAAACAGGCTATAAAATCAAATTTTAAAACCGGCCAAGTTAATTAATGTTGACGGCTACTTAATTGACTTTTTACACTTGTGCCAATAGTTTGATTGAAGATACTATTTAGGCGTATTGATGCCTTATTAGGCAGTGCCATCTTATTACCCATATTAATTAATCGTTATTCGAGGCTTACCCGTTATGCAACACTTCTTACCTAGCTCAATTAAGGCTATTTTCCTTAGTTTTACTCTACTATTTTCATCCGGCTTGTTCTCAAAAGCCTTATATATCAAAGCCGATCGCTTAATTGATGTGGAACAAGGCCGTAGCCTGGCTAAACCCATGGTGATAATTGAAGATGGCAAGATTACTCAACTTGGCACTCAAGGAGATATGGTCATTCCAGAGGACGCAGAAATAGTCGATCTTAGCGGTCATACTATCTTACCCGGGCTCATCGACATGCACGTGCATTTAACCAGTGAAGCGAGCAATCACGGCTATAAACGCTTAAGTGTGTCACTGCCCAGAAGTACCATTTATGGGGTGAAAAACGCCAAACGGACACTGATGGCAGGCTATACCACCGTGCGTAATGTAGGCGCTGCAGGATTTGCCGATGTTGCCCTGCGTGATGCCATTAACGAAGGGGATGTGCCTGGCCCACGGATGTTTGTTTCCGGCCCTTCACTTGGGGTAACGGGTGGCCATTGTGATAACAATCTTTTGCCCTATGAATACGCGGCTACCAGTGAAGGCGTAGCGGACGGACCGTGGGCCGTGCGAGCGGCGGTACGCCGTAATATCAAATACGGTGCTGATATGATTAAATTTTGTGCCACTGGTGGTGTGTTATCCAAAGGTACTAAAGTTGGCGTACAACAATACAGCCAAGAAGAAATGAATGCTATCGTCACTGAAGCTAAACTTCGAGGTCTCAGGGTTGCCGCCCATGCCCATGGAACGGATGGCATAAAAGCCGCGATTAAGGCTGGCGTTACTTCTGTAGAGCACGCCAGTTTTTTGGATGAAGAAGCGATTACGTTAGCCAAAAAATACGGCACCTATCTATCTATGGATATCTACGTGACTGAATACATTCTTGGCGAAGGAGAAAAAGCAGGGATTTTACCTGAAAGCCTGGATAAAGAGCGTACCGTGGGTGGCCAGCAACGTGAAAGCTTTAAACAAGCGGTGGAGGCTGGGGTCAAGATGATCTTCGGCTCTGATGCTGGTGTTTATCCCCACGGTGACAATGCTAAACAACTTTCGCGTATGGTGCAGTTTGGTATGACATCTATGCAAGCCTTGCAAGCAGCAACTATTAATTCTGCAACGGCCTTGGGTAAAAGTGAACTGCTGGGCAGTATCACTAAAGGCAAATATGCCGATATTATAGCGGTTAAGGGAAATCCTTTGGATGATATTTCTATCCTAGAAAATGTTGATGTGATTATTAAACAGGGGAAGGTTGTTAAGCAATAAGGTATTAGAAGATGAACGGGCATTGTCTTTTAAAACGACCCTACGATGGACAAAGGCGTCTATTCATATGGTCAAGAGGCCAGGGCGTTGTCAGCAGTCTTACTCACGAGTGAAAAATCAATTGTTGGCGCAGTGACTAGACTGTTAATTTGCGCCAACAAAAAGAGCACGCAAGAACGCAGTGTGAAGTTTTTTTAATCTAACATGCAGAGTACCGCTTATCCAAAGCAGTCAGGCGAGCTCTTGTGTGCATTTGTGTATGGCAAGCAAACAGGCATTAACCTTGTTGGAAAAACACTTATGAGTTATGACCAGCACGAGTCCTTAACTCATAAGTGTTTGGCTGTAATGCTATCAATATCACGCGCGAAACTTAGGTTAAATCACGATTAGGCAATATTATATTCGTAACTAATATTATTTTACCGTATTATATTCATATCATCCTAGGTTGGCGCATAATAATAAGATACATTTAGAGAATTACAAACCACATCAAAGGGTATTCTTCTCAGGCCAGCTATTTAATTCGATTTGATAGGTAGCAATATTATGAATCATTCAAAGCACTTAGAAACCAATACTATTCATGCGGGCAAAATAAAAGACACTCAATTCGGTGCGTTAAGTACACCTATCTACCAAACATCCACCTACATTTTTGATAATGTTCAGCAAGGCGCTGCGCGTTTTATGGGCGAAGAAGAAGGTTTTATTTATGGTCGTTTGGGCAACCCTACCGTTCGTGAGCTTGAGCAACGTATGGCCGCTCTTGAATTAACTGAAGATGCTGCTGCGTTTGGTTCTGGCATGGGCGCGGTATCTGCAACACTTTTAGCTAATCTCAAAAACGGTGATCATATTGTTTCATCAGCGGCTTTATATGGCTGTACCTTTGCCCTAATTAATCATAAATTTGCTGATTTTGGTATTGAAGTCACTTTTGTTGATATGACTAACGAGCAAAAGATTCTTGATGCGATAAAAGAGAATACGAAAGTTATTTACTTTGAAACGCCTATAAACCCTAATCTTGTTGTTATTGATATTGAGATGGTTGCCACAATCGCTCAAGAACATAATTTAATCAGCATCGTAGATAATACTTTCATGTCGCCAGTGCTGCAAAATCCTGCGCAATTTGGCATCGATTTAATTATTCATAGTGCAACTAAATATCTAAACGGTCATGGTGATGTAATCGCAGGTGTGACATGCGGTAGTAAAAAGCACATTGAAAACATTAAATTAACCACACTCAAGGATATGGGCGCGGTTCTTAGTCCTAATGATGCATGGTTAATTATTCGTGGTTTAAAAACATTATCAGTGCGTGTTGAAAGGCATTGTTCTAATGCTCAAACCGTTGCTGAGTTTTTACAGGCTCACCCACTCGTTAAGGTAGTTAACTATCCTGGTTTACCTTCTCATCAAGGTTTCCCACTGATCGGCAAACAAATGCGTTCGGGCGGGGGTGTTATGGCCTTTGAAATTGAAGGTGGTTTTGATGACGCAGTTGTATTTATGAATAGCTTAAAAATGTGTGTTATTGCCGTAAGCTTAGGTGATGCTGAGTCATTAATACAACATCCTGCTTCTATGACACATTCTCCCTACTCCCCGGAAGAAAGAGCCGCAGCAGGTATCAGTGAAACCTTGGTAAGATTATCTGTCGGTCTTGAGCACGTGGACGATATTATTGAAGATCTATCACAAGCTTTGCATACAATGAAGAATCGTCTTAAGTTGGTTAGCTATTAATTATATATTGGTTTAACGACGCCCTGAGTAATGAGTTATCAAGTCAGTTATGTAAAAACACCTCCGCAGAGCTCATACTATAAGCCATTTCCTAAAAAGCTCTGAATTGAACAGCGCGAAGTACACGAAAAATTAATATGGCTACTCTGTTAATTCAGTTAGGGCGGTAGTTGGGTAAAGCGTTGCATTTTTTTGCCTGATAAATGGGCTTAATTTTGTCACATACTCCTCACCTTCTGCGGAGTATTTGGCTAAACTCCTCGCAAGTTCAATGCCCCTCAATGGCTGACTATTTTGCAGAGACCTAAAATGTCCAAGCCCTTACGTATAGAGTTTGCAGCAGGTGCTCTGTATCTTATTACCTCAAGGGGATGCCATCGGGAGACGTCTTCGAGGACGATACAGATGTGCTTCGTTTTGTCTATTTTGGACAAAGCCAATGACATTCATGCTAATCGGTCAAAAGGTATGCGCCAACTAAATGGCGTTTACACGCAAACTGCAAACAAAGCCCATAAAACGAGTAGGGCATGTTTTTCACAGTCGGTATAAAGGAGTCCTGGTAAAGAGGCAGAACTATTTATTGGTGCTTTCTCGCTACATCGTTTTGAACCCAGTAAGGGCAAACATAGTGTCTTCTGTTACTCATTGGCCGTGGATAAGCTATTTTGCGACGGTGGACACAGCAAAAGACCTGCTTGTTTAGACAATAATTGGCTATTGGAACATTTTTCTCAAAATAAGCTCGAAGCTATTGAGCGCGACAAGGAGTTTGTGGCAGAGGGCCTAGGCGGGCCATCAATTTGATCGTCACTGCAGAAAAAAAATTATTTGGGAAACTCGGTATTCATCGAAGAAGTACAATCTTTAATTAATGAAAACCAGCCGTTAAGTGAGATCCCATCGACACAGATAAAACCAGTGCCAGATAGCCTCGACAATTACCGTGCAAAAATCAGGACCGCAATACGTCTATTTGCATGGCCTACCAAAGTGGCGGATACACGTTAAAGAAAACAGCGACATATTTTTTCTTGCACTATTTAACGGTAAGCGGAATAGTCAAACATCATAAATCAAAGACCTGACCCCATTCGCTTAATTCCCTGTTATGGTCAAGTTCAATGATAGACCAAGAAAGAAACTAAATTATAAAACGCCAGCCAAATTAATGGCTGAACATAGGGCGGCTACAGCCGCTTAGGGGTTATGCACTGCAGAGTTAAATCTGCCTGATGAAGGTTGTCACGTCACTGGTGTTTATTAGAAAATTTAACTAACCCCGATTTAAGATGGTATTTACCTTTCTCACAGGGCCTACCTATTAAGAATACAATAGCTACAGTCCCCCCAAGTATCAAGAATCTACTAGAGGGTGACGACACATCTTCACAAAAAGCTGCAAACATTTGCAGTAAAGGACGATGAAATAGATAAAGTGCAAACGTCATAGAAGCAAAATAAGCCACAAATGTACCAATTTTTATTAGTAATTTAGAACATAAAGTGAGTAATGGTGGGACACAAAATAAGTGTATGCATATTAAAAATGTGTATAAATAATAGGCTAAAATATTCTTATTGCCCATCTGAATGACTATTTCAACAGCATCAATCCCTCTGATCGTGGGTACGGAAAATACAAATCCGAATAACGTAACTATGGCAACTATACTAGATAATAATCTATATTCTTGGAGCCGCGGAATATACTTTTTGTGAGCATGGTAAATCATGGCGCCTAGCATCCAAATTGGAAATAACAACATAATATCTGGCCCCGCAATCAAGCAGATGGTAATTAAAATACATACTCTTTTTTTACCCTTGAAGAAAACCAAAGCAGCAAAAAGTAAGTAATATATGAATTCATAAGTCAGTGACCAAAAAGGCCCATTTAAGGGAGGATTTAGTCCCAAATACCAGACCTGTTGAAGGAGAAAAAAAGATAAGAAGTAACTTAAGAATATCGGGTCTGCGTCTGGCGCTTCCCATGGCCCATTAAAATAAATGCCTGGGTTATTACTGAATTCAATTCCAATATAATTACATATTGCAGTAAGAATTAAAGCAGGCACAATAATAGACCATAGCCTTGATATTCTAGCAATTAAATAAGAATCAATATTCTTTTCACGTGTATCTACAATATATGCGATTACGTATCCTGATAGCACAAAAAAGATCATGACCGCCGAGTCCATATAAGGAGCTAAGTGCCAAAGAAACCCTCCTGTTCAATGCCCCGAAGCATGACCAAGGAAAACGATTAATGCTGCCATAAATCTAAAAATATCCAGATAGATAGAAAACTCTTTGTTCAATTTCATACTCCACTTTTGAATAATATTTTTCGGGAAATGGTGGTATTTGGCAGGTAATATGAGTTTGGGTGTTAGATTGAAATTCAGTTTGCTTATTTCACTTATAAGATATTAAAACACCAAAATTCGAATATAGGCCAGTTTTGCTTAAATGGTAAATATTGTCCATTATATTTTTTACGGCGGTAGTTTTTCAAAAGATATATGATTTTACATTTACTCGACATTCCGCATCTTTTTCAGGATTAAAATTATTTTAATTTAGATCCAGTCTGGGCAATTCACCTACCCATCTGAATTTGCCGATACAATTACTCTCGCCAAATAACTGGATGAACTTTTTTCTTTATTCAACCCGCTAATAAAGCTAGCTTACCCCGGCATATGAATTTGATGGAGTAAGAGATTAATATAGCGTGTCTGTTTTTAGCTCAGTGCAACGGCAAAATCTCAGTATTATTCCAAGGGAGCCGGATGATAAAAAAACAAGATGAACACACCAGCAATGACAGCAACTGATCAGCGATTGGCAACATAGCGAGCAAACGGTCGCAGAGTTTTGTCAGAGCCACCATGTTACCAACGGCAATGACTGGTAACTGAAATAATCCTTCTTTCTTTTCATCCGCGTATTTGGTTGTATACGGTGGTGATTGATATGCATAAACAGTTTGATGGATTGGCTGCTCTGGAGTATTCACCATTATTTACAAATATTTATAAAGACAGCCAGATTAAAAATATTTATAAAGACAGCCAGATTAAAACATTTGCCAGGTTAAAATAAAACTCATGCAGATCATGTAATATAAGGCACTGTTCGACATAGCCCTAGATTGGGCCGCGGCAAAGTAAACTAAAAAAATGAACCTGACTTTGTTGTCAATGCTTGCAAACAGTGTAGTAAAACAGATGCTGAAACAGTATCCATAAATAGCGGTGATGCTTGTATATAAGGGGCTGACTCGCTAACGTTAGGCGTATAAAACCTAGCGTAATCGAGTAAGTTAATGTTGCCGACTAAAAAGCATTTTTCAACTTGTACTTTGTGTGAAGCCATGTGTGGCATAGAAGTGACCACACAGGGGCGAGAGATACTGTCGATAGTGGGGGATAAAAAAAATCCCTTTAGTGAAGGTCATGTTTGTCCAAAGGCGATGGCACTTAAAGATTTATACGATGATCCCGAGCGTATTCGCCAGCCGCTGGAAAAAACAGCTGATGGTTGGCAGGCTATAAGCTGGGATGACGCCCTTGATAAAGTTGCCCAAGGTCTGCATACCGTGCAGAACAAACATGGCATTGATTCGGTGGGTGTATACCTGGGTAACCCTAATGCCCATAACATGGGGGCCATTTTATTTGGCCCGCATTTTTACCGGGCCTTAAAAACAAAGAATCGCTATTCTGCTACATCGGTTGATCAACTGCCCCATCATATTGTGAGTCGCAAGTTGTTTGGCCATCAGTCACAGATCCCCATTCCTGATATCGATCATACCCAATACTTTATGATCATAGGCGGTAACCCTCTGGCTTCTAACGGCAGTATTATGACCGTGCCGCATATCAAGCGGCGCTTGAAAGCGATTCAAAATCGTGGGGGAAAAGTTGTAGTTATTGACCCTAAAAAGTCTGAAACTGCCGACATCAGCTGCGAACACCACTTTATCAAGCCAGGAACCGACGCCCTATTGCTGCTTGCCATGCTCAACACTATGTTTGCTAAGCAACTTACCAGGCCCGGCTCTTTATTGGCTTTTGCCCCTGAGCTGGAACATGTAGCCGCCTTTGTCGAAGATTATTCCCCTGAGCGAATTGCCCCTCATGTGGGTATTGACGCCGAGCAAATAATCGCCATGGTTGAGGCTTTTTGTCAGGCCGAGTCAGCGGTGTGTTATGGCAGAATGGGTGCCAGTGTCCAGGCTTTTGGCACCTTAACTCAGTACCTGATCATGTTGTTTAATATGCTCAGCGGTAACCTGGACAGACCGGGGGGCATGATGTTTACCCAACCGGCTGCAGACTTATTGCCCCACTCGGGCCGGGGTAGTATTGGCAAATACAAAACACGTGTACGAGGTTTACCTGCTTTTGGTGGTGAGTACCCTGTCTCTGCACTGGCAGAAGAGATTACAAGCCCGGGGGAGGGACAAATTAAAGCGATGGTGATTGGTGCAGGCAACCCGGTGTTAACCACGCCTAATGGCCCTCAACTTGATGGGGCCTTTGCACAACTTGAGTTTGTTGTTGCAGTTGATTTTTATATTACTGAAACCACCCGCCACGCCGATATTATTTTGCCACCGGTAACCGCCCTGGAACGGGATCACTACGATATTGTATTTCATAATTTTGCCGTGCGTAATAGCGCGAAATTTTCTCCGGCTATCTTCGAACCAGAATCACACAGCCGCACAGATTGGCAAATTTATTTAGCTCTGGCCGAGCGCATCGATGGCTTAAACGGCGTGTCAGGGGACAAATATACAAAGCTGTGGCAGCACACTCCGGTGGGGGTAGTAGATGACTTACTCCGTTCAGGTAAATATGCCAATGGTGAGTACAATTTAAGTATTAACAAACTTTTAGAACATCCCCACGGCATTGATTTAGGGCCCTTGCAGAGTGACTTACCGCAGGCGATTTATCATGATAATAAGCAAATTGATTTGGCCTTTGATTACTTTATGGGGGATCTGACCCGCCTGAATAAGTACTTTTTCGCCCAGCCGCCGACCATCGATGACAGCCTGCAACTGATTGGCCGCCGTCACCTTAAAACCAACAATTCCTGGTTACACAATAGTCAGCGTATGGTTAAAGGTACTGATAAGGGTAATAAGCGCTGTACTGCGCAAATTCATCCACAAGACGCGGCGCGTTTTGATATAGCTGATGGTCAGCAGATAAAGGTGAGATCACGGGTAGGGCAGGTGAGTATTCCTGCTGAAGTAACCGCTAAAATCATGCCAGGGGTGATTTCGATACCTCACGGTTGGGGACATAACCGAGCGGATACCAATTGGAGTACGGCCAAAGCCCACGCCGGTGTGAGTGTTAATGATCTCACTGATGAAATGGTGTTGGATGACTTATCCGGCAATGCTGTGTTAAACGGTGTACCTGTGTGGGTTGAGGCTCTTTAATCGGACCTGTTAGAACATTATTAAGGCATGGGCCGATACAGCAGTGCGGGTCAGGCCAATGTGTTATGCATCAATTGGCGACAAGATGAGTTTGTTGTGGCTATAGCCGTCAGCCTTTTTGGCTGCTTACTCACCGCTTTCTCCCACCGCGTTGCACTTAGGACGTCTAAGCTTATGGGGCTAAGTTTTTTTGCCGCCTGGCTACACTCCCAAGGCTTTTGGTATTGGTTGTGCCAATCAAAATAAAATTTACCACCGAGATCACCGAGAAAGAAAATAAATCAATCTTAAATATTATTTTCTCTGTGACCTCTGTGGTGAGACGTTGCTTTGCTGTCGGATCTGACCGCCAATGGTTTGGGGTAGTTATATTGGTAAAACCGGACTCAAATTGAGTAAAACGAAAGAGATTGTTAAAAACAGTTGTTGAGGCTTTATCAAGCAGGCGCTTTTCTTGTGTTAACAAGGGTGGCTCATCAGCAGTTAATTTTATTGCTTAAACATTTATTAAATAAGGATCGTCACCATGTCGCAAACCACCCATTTTAATGCCCTGGTCGTTGAAGAAACGGCGGATAGCACCTTCACTAAACGTATTTGTCACCGTGATATCAATGATCTGCCCGATAACGAGTTGTTAATTGAAGTGCACTACTCTTCGCTTAATTTCAAAGATGCTATGTCTGCCAGCGGCAATAAACGTATCACTGAGCATTTTCCCCATACACCCGGTATCGATGCTGCGGGCGTTGTTATCAGTGATAAATCAAATACCTTTAAAGCCGGGCAGCAGGTATTGGTTTTTGGTTACGATCTGGGCATGAATACCCCTGGAGGCCTTGGCCAGATGATATCTATCCCTGCCAATTGGGCGGTGTCTTGTCCGGACACCCTTAACCTCAAAGAAGCCATGACTTACGGAACAGGCGGGTTAACAGCAGCCTTATGTATTCAAAAACTGGAGAAAATGGGGGCTAAACCCAGTGAAGGTCCGGTTGCAGTAACCGGTGCAACTGGTGGGGTAGGGAGTATGAGTGTGGCACTGCTTAAGCAATTGGGTTACGACGTGGTGGCCTTTTCTGGTAAGCCTGAACAAAGTGATCATTTAAAATCATTAGGCGCCCGTGAAGTGCTGCACCGGGATGTGATCAATAACGTTAAGCCACACCAGCCTGTAGGGAAAGAACTGTGGGCTTATGCCATCGATACCTTGGGTGGAGAGTATCTGGCTAATCTGCTTAAACAGCTAAAATCTGGCGGCGCGGTGGCTTCCTGCGGTTTAGCTTCATCACCTGAACTGTCGCTGACAGTCATCCCTTTTATTACCCGAGGTGTGTCATTGCTAGGCGTGGATTCAGTGTATATTCCCCTGGCGGACAAACAACACATTTGGCAACGGGTTGCCACGGATATGAAACTCCCAGACCTGGATCAATATTGTGAAGAGATCACCTTGGCGCAAACGCCGGAATATTTGGATCGTTTTTTCCAAAGCAAGGTCGTGGGGCGTTATGTGGTTAATATGCGTAAGTCATTGACTGAATAAGGTAAGGTTAACGCGCGGGTTACCTGCAAAAGGAAACTTATGAGCTGGAATACCGCCAAAACCTTAGATTTATTAAATATTTAACTCCTTGGACCCAGATTTTTATCCGTAAGCAGGCCTTGCCAACAAATGCCCCCAAAGGTCAACGACATCATTACCTAGACGGTGTAAATAGACCTTTATGGGGCGTTTTGCTGGTTTTTTCAGCAGTCATTATCAATTTTAAAAACTTAGCTTGCGTAGTTGAGCGATAGCCGCTATCTTGCCGCTCGAATCGGACGCGGGATGGAGCAGTCTGGTAGCTCGTCGGGCTCATAACCCGAAGGTCGTAGGTTCAAATCCTGCTCCCGCAACCAGCCGATTCTTTCAAAAAACACTTCTTATTTAAAACGAAAAATCTATTCGCCCTCTGGCTCGCTCCATATAGCCAC
>Ga0307489_10001171_pt1 | contig 17127 bp, 28 predicted proteins | sample SB12metaG_FD_202247 | JGI IMG/M metagenome (GOLD analysis project Ga0307489, IMG submission 202247) | Sea-ice brine microbial communities from Beaufort Sea near Barrow, Alaska, United States - SB 1.2 | ecosystem: Environmental > Aquatic > Marine > Coastal | place: USA: Alaska | collected...
CCTTGTAAAAATGAGTTTCGCAATTCCTCTTGGCGCACCCCTTGATAGATTATCACGTCGGGTGTCGGTCGCAGTAGCGCGAGCGTCTCATCGTCCGTGTCTCTCATATAGACTGAACGAGCCTTACAACTACACAGATCGGTCCTCGTACCCAGCTTACCACTAACACGTGTGAGATTTCCCCTCCTAGCGAAGCGATTCGCACGTGATTTATGAAGATTTCGAAATTTCAAAACGTTCGAAATTCCCGAGGGGATGGTTTCCCAGGGATCAAACACGTGATCACACGTGGTAATCCTGAAAAAACGAAAAAAACGAGGCGCGAAATGTTCGCGCATTTCTAGTGGTAAGCTGGGTACGAGGACCGATATGTGTAGAAGCAGGAAAGGAAGGGCAGGGCAGGGCAAGGCAGGGCAGGGACGGGAAGTGATGAAGGGCCCCAAAGCGAAGACGAGCGCTCGGGGGAGGCGTCGAGGTCTCCGCAGCTGTCCACACCCTCCTCTACAAAACACATGCTAACTCCTCCAAAGCACGCACAAGGCCGCACAAACTGCCGGACTGGTTCATGGCCGGTCTCTAGGGGCGACCGCTCAGCACGTCCACGACGCTCGCCGCCCGCGCCCGCAGCACCGGCACAACCCCCCGCGGCACCGTCACGCTCACGTACACACCCGGCCGCCTCAGCCCGCCGCCGCCGCCGCCATCGCCGCCGCCGCCTCCCCGGCCGCGACTGGGGCCGTCGGCCGGTCCGTCCGGAATGACGCGCGAAGACCAGGGCACCAGCGGATACAGGCTGCCCCAGATTAGGGCCTGGAAGATGTTGCCCGCCACGTCATCGGACGCATTTGTAAACCTCATTGATTGAGTTAAATGTCATCATGTGACGTGACGAGCAATAACTGCCCGACCCTACCCCAGAACCACACAGGTCGGTCGGTCACCTCGACGGAGAAGCGCACGTCCCACAGCGGGAATGGCCACGAAGTGTAGAGGGCGTCATTCAGCGCCACGAACGCCACCACTGCCTTGAGTTGCGTGGCAATGTCGGCCGAGGCCTGCGCCAACAGGCTCCCGCGACACTCCTCGTGCTTCGCCGTGGTGCGCCACTCGTTCACGGAGGCGCGCACGGCGCGAGCCATCGCGCCGGCGGCGGCCTGGTCACCGCCCCCGCCACCGCCCCCGCCGGCGGCGGCGGCGGCGGGCGGCAGCGGCGGCATTAGCGTGACGATTTGCGTGGAGCCGTTGCCGAAGAGGTTCGGGTCCATGCCGTGGATCCCCATCCCGCGCAAGTCGATGGACTGGTACATGACGCCGTGATTGACGCCATCACCGCCACCGGCACTGGACATCGCCCGCCCCCCCTCGCCCTCGCCTCCCCGCTCGCCCTCGGCGCTTGCGTGACTGTTGCATACGCGTCCCATCCACCCTCGCCGCCACCCCTTCCCGCCGCCGCCGCCGCCGCCGCCGAGGCTCTCGCCCCTCAGCCGCCGCGTCAGCATCCACACGAACACGACCACTGCGTCGTTTGTGGACACGAAGCCGGCCCCGCCGCCGTCGGCTGCGGTTGCGGCTGCGGCTTCAGCCGTCAGGTGCGCCATCATCTAGGGCCCGCCACGTTACGGGGCTTCCCTCAACTTAAGACACGAGGGTGTATTATGTGGTGAATGACGTGGCGAGCACAATGCGCCAACCTAGCCCTACCTTCATCGCGGCGAGATCCTCCGCCCAGGGCCCGGTGGATTATGCTCGACACGTCACAGGCCTTGGGGAACACTTCGCTCAATAAAACGGTGAAACGCGTGTTTAAAATGCGATCGATGACGTGACGAGCATCATCCAGCCAATCCAGCCCCACCTCCGCTGGGATGTGAATCACCTGCTGCGACAGCGCACCGAACTTGATGGAGTACACATACGACAAGAGGTGGCGCGCCACGAAGCACCCCGAGGCCAGGCGCGGGTCATCGTCTAGGCGTAGGTCGGGGAACGGCGGGGTGTCCGTGCGGGCGCCCTGGAGTATGGCGAGACGGTCGTGGGAGGGGGGCGGGGGCGGAAGCGGGGCCGGGAGCGGGGCCGGGAGCGGGGAGGAAGGAGGGGGTTGATGATGAAGTGGTGGGGATGGTGGCGAGGGATACATGGAGAGGGGTAAGATCGGAGGAGAGACGGCGGCGGCGGCGGCTGTGGCGGGGGAGGCGTGAGCAGCGGCGGCGGCGGCGGCGGCGTGCCGCTTCTGCGACTCCGATGTCCACGCGCCGATGAAGGCGAGCATGCTGTTCCCGTCCGCCACCACGTGCGCCCACGAAACCCAAAGCCAGGGCCCTACACTCCCTCCTCTTCAGCTAATTCAAGCGTTGCCATTTGAAACACTCACACATGTTCAAATTACGCTGAAAATACAACGCACGTAAGGCCCTGCCCCCAGCACGCACCCGCCCCCGCGCAGCCGCGTTAGCTTGACGCGCATCAGCGGCCCGCGCAGATTTCGACGGTCGATGGCGCTCAGGAACTCCGGCGGCGTTTCGTTATCCGGGCCCGTGATATCATCACACATGAAATCCTCCAAGCGGCTCGCGGAGGTTGCCGTCACGAACTCCACCCGGGCGTACGGCCAGATACATGATGCTTGCCACGTCATACGATGACGTTTAATTAAACAGGCGAGGGGTTTACTTTACATGTGGGCGTGGATAACGTGATCAGCATTATGTATCTGGTAAACATACGGCCCGACCCCGGCGTCATTGAGGACAACTTTCAAGTCCTGCAGGTGCCCGCTCTGTGTCTTTACGCGCACGCGCCCCGCGAGCACGGGATAGTCCGCGAGCGCCGCCGCGAGGCAGGGCCTGGCGGATAGTGCTCGCCACGTCATGGGATGCTATTTAATTTACGAAACGAGAGTTCAAAGTTCAAAAGTGTGTGACGATGACTGACGTAGCGGGCAATATCTGCCAAGCCCCACCGCGAGCGCGTGCTGCAGGATCGCGGCGTCCAGGTTGTTTGCGTACATGAAGGCCCAGTGCACGTCCAAGCGTCGAGCGAGGGCATCGAGCGGCGACAGTGGGAGCACGGCGTCGCGCGGGTAGCCCGAGTCCGGTATCCAGGGCCCCCGGTTCCACTCCACTTCGTCGTTCGTCCCCTTTGCAGCTCAACTCGACTCGAGCACCATCAAGTATCGACTATCAAGGTGGGTGCGGGAGGGATCCTCCGCGGCGCGCTATGAAGGGGCGGAGCGACCCTCCAGTAGCGCCAGCAGCGCCGCCGTCAGCGGTTTCAGGGACACGGCCCACGACTGAGTTGTTGAGTTGAGGTGACAGGAGACCGGGGGGCGTGTGGAAGTGGAAGAAAGCCCAGGGGCAGGGCACTGCGCACGAGTCGTTGACGCGGACATAACAGGGGGGTGGAGCGGGGAGGATATACGGTGGATGTCACGGCCCGGTCCCCTCGCGCGTGTACGATGGGTCACAACACGGAGGACAGGGGGGAAGCCATGAACCTCCTCATACACGCGGAAGCGTCTCTCTCCCCTCTCAAGTGAAAGAAAGCCTTGCCGGCGGGGCCGCGCGCATTGGCGTCACCATGACGGCGCTCGTTATCCGCCCCGCTGCCGCCGACGCTGTTGCCGCTCCTCCGCCGCCGCCGCGGCCGCGCGCGGGTCGGGCCGCGCAGTTGCCCATGGCGGCGCGCCGGATGGTTTGTGTGCGTCGCTCACCAGGCGTCGTGATTCTTTATGCTCAACCTCGACGCGACAAGTGATGAATGCATCGCGCGACGTGCATCGGTCGATCCGCCTCCTCCTACGAGTAGCGCGAGTCGCCTCGGGCGTGAGCATGAAGAAGCGCGACGCTGGTGAGCGACGCACACAAGCTATCCGGCGCGCCGCCATGGGCAACTGCGCGGCCCGACCCGCGCGCGGCCGCGGCGGCGGCGGAGGAGCGGCAGCGGCGTCGGCGGCAGCGGGGCGGAGAACGAGCGCCGTCATGGTGACGCCAATGCGCGCGGCACCCCTTTCCTCGCCCCCGTCGCCAGCGTCCCCGCCTGCAAGGCCTTCTTTCACTTGAGAGGGGAGAGAGACGCTTCCGCGTGTATGAGGAGGTTCCTGGCTTCCCCCCTGTCCCCCGTGTTGTGACCCAGCGTACACGCGCGCGGGGACCGGGCCGTGTCATCCATCGTATATCCTCGCCGCGGAAGATCCCTACCGCAACCACCTTGATAGTGGAGCTAAAAAGGGGACGAGCGACGAAGTGAGTGGAATCGGCCCTGGATACCGGGCTCGGGCTACCCGCGCGACGCCGTGATCCCGCTATCGCCGCTCGACATCGCCGCCCGAGGCCTGTCCGCGCACTTGGCATTCATGTACGCGCGCGACCTGAACGCCGCGATGCTGCAGCACGCGCTCGCGGTAGGGCTTGGCAGATATTACGTCATCGTCACACACTTTGAACCGTCTCGTAAGTTAAATGGCATCCCATAACGTGGCGAGCAATATCCGCCCGGCCCTGCCTCGCGGCGGCGCTCGCGGACTACCCCGTGCTCGCGGGGCGCATGCGCGTCAAGACCCAGAGCGGGCACCAGCAAGACTTGGAAATTGTCCTCAACGACGCTGGGGTGGGGCCGTACGTTTACTAGATACATAATGTTGACCACGTCATCCACAACCGCATGTCAACCCCTCGTCTGTTCAGCTGAACTTCATCCTATGACGTGGCGAGCATCATGTATATGGCCCTTCGCCCGCGTGGAGTTCGTGACGGCAACCTCCGCGAGCAGCTTGGAGGATTTCATGTGTGATGATATCACGGGCCCGGATAACGAAACGCCGCCGGAGTTCCTGAGCGCCATCGACCGTCGAAATCTGCGCGGGCCACTGATGCGCGTCAAGCTGACGCGGCTGCGCGGGGGCGGGTGCGTGCTGGGGGCAGGGCCTTACATGCGTTGTACTCTCAACGTAATGTGATCAAGTTTGAGACATTCAAATGGCAATACTTAAATTAGCTGAAGAGGAGTCGAGTGTAAGGCCCTACTTGGGGGTGTCGTGGTCGCATGCGTTGGCGGACGCGGCCGCCATGGGCGCCTTCATCGGCGCGTGGACATCGGAGTCGCAGAAGCGGCACGCCGCCGCCGCCGCCGCCGCTGGTCACGCCTCCCCCGCCACAGCCAACGCAGCCGCCGTCTCTCCTCCGATCTTACCCCTCTCCCTGTCTCCATCACTTCATCATCAAACCCCTCCTTCCTCCCCGGCCCCAGCCCCGCTCCCAGCCCCACTCCCGGCGCCGCACCCAGCTTCGCTCCCGGCCCCGGCCCCGGCCCTGTTCCCGGGCCCGCCCCCCTCCCACGACCGTCTCGCCATACTCCAGGGCGCCCGCACGGACACCTCCCCGTTCCCCGACCTACGGCTGGACGACGACCCGCGCCTGGCCTCGGGGTGCTTCGTGGCGCGCCAGATCCTGTCCCTAGGGTACGCCGTCAAATTCCGTGCGCTGTCGCAGCAGGTGCTTCACATCCCAGCGGAGGTAGGGCTGGACTGGCCGGATGATGCTCGTCACGTCATCGATCGTGTTTCCTTACACGCGTTTCACCGTTTATTGACTGAGGTGTCGCCTTGTTGTGACGTGGCCAGTATAATCCACCGGGCCCTGGGCGGAGGATCTCGCCGCGATGAAGGTAGGGCTAGGTTGGCGGATTTTGCTCGCCACGTCATTCCCCACATGATAATCCCTCGTTTCGTAAGTTTAGCGAAGCCCCGTAACGTTGCGGGCCTTAGATGAAGGCGCACCTGACGGCTGAAGCCGCCGCCGCCGCCGCAGCCGACGGCGGCGGCGGGGCCGGCTTCGTGTCCACCAACGACGCGGTGGTCGTGTTCGTGTGGATGCTGATGCGGAGGCTGAAGGCCGAGAGCATCGGCGGCGGCGGCGGCGGCGGCGGCGGCGGCGGCGGCGGCGGCGGCGGCGGCGGCGGGACGGGGCGGTGGCTAGGTAGGATGGGAAGCGCATGCATCAATCACGCAAGCGCCGAGGGCGAGCGGGGAGGCGAGGGCGTGGACGGGCGGGCGATGTCTGGTGCCGGTGGCGGCGATGGCGTTAATCATGGCGTCATGACCCAGACGATCAACATGCGCGGGATGGGGATCCACGGCATGGACCCGAACCTCTTCGGCAACGGCGCCGCATTCATCGTCACGCGTATGCCGCCGCTGCCGCCCACCGCCGCCTCCGGCGAGGGCGGGGGCGGGGGCGGTGACCAGGCCGCCGCCGGCGCGATGGCTCGCGCCGTGCGCGCCTCCGTGAACGAGTGGCGCACCACGGCGAAGCTCGAGGTAGGACGGAGGTGCAGGTTGAGCCCGATTGAAGCCCGTATTGAAGGCGCCTGGTTTCAGCGCATGAAACTACAACATGATAAGCTCCTTTCAAATTTTGCTTTCAATTTCAACTTGCGCCACTACACCGAGGCGTTCTTCGGGAGCGTGGTTGCCCTCGCATCGGCCAACTCTGCGACGCGACTCAAGGCGGCGGTGGCGATGTTGGCGCTGACGGACGCCCGAATGACCTCGCCGCAGTTCTCGCCGTGGGACGTGCACTTCTCCGTCGAGGTGACCGACCGACCTGCGTGGTTCTGGGGTAGGGCTGGGCAGTTATTTGCTAATCGCTCGCCAACTCGAAGGATGACATTTCACTTATAAAATGACAATAAACGAGGGTACAATCGGCGGGTAGCATTTGCAAGGCCCTGTTCTGAGGTAGCGTGTACCCGCTGGCGCCCTGGGCTTCGCGCGTCTTTCCGGACAGACCGGTCGACGGCCCCAGTCGCGGCCGGGGAGGCGGCGGCGGCGATGGCGGCGGCGGCGGCGGGCTGAGGCGGCCGGGTGTGTGCGTGAGCGTGACGGTGCCGCGGGGGGTTGTGCCGGTGTTGCGGGCGCGGGCGGCGAGCGTCGTGGACGTGCTGAGCGGTCGCCCCTAGAGACCGGCCATGAACCAGTCCGGCAGTTTGTGCGGACTGTGCGTGCTTTGGAGGAGTTAGCATGTGTTTTGTAGAGGTGGAGGGTGTGGACAACTGCGGAGACCACGACGCCTCCCCCCACATGTCACATCAAACCGTCATCATGTTTGATCCATGTCACATCAAACCGTCATAGTATTTGATCCCATGTCACATCAAACCGTCAGAATGTTTGACCACACGTCACATCAAAATGGCCTAATGTTTGATCCACACGTTACTCAAGATGGTGCTGGACGCCGCCCGCCCGCCCCACCCCCGCCGGATTGGGTGTGTTTATGCGGGCTTCTTCGCCAGATCGCTACCACGTCGAAGATGTCTTTGAGAAGCGTCTCCAACCCTACCCCTATAATACGGTAGGCGCGGATGGATGCCTGCCCCAACGCCGCGAGCGGCTTCGTAAGGCCGCGGACGTTCACTGGCTAGTAATATGGCGCGTCACTGAAAAAGACGGCGCGCAATGGGTCGCCGGAGAAGATGGGGAAAAAAACGGAAATTGGAAATCGGAAATCAGAAATCGGGAAAAATGCAAAAAATGGCAAAACGCAACCACGCCGACAGTGCGCGCTCGCTGCGGCGCCGCCGCTGCTCCGATGGCGCTGAAACTTTGGAAAGCGATGCTTGCGCCACCAGCCTGACATCTCCCCGCGGTAGCGCGCCTGGGTGTGTTATTTCTTTTTTGCAAAACCAGGTTGGAAGCGTCCCTCAGCAGTCAGGCGCGCCGTCAGGGCCGGGAAAATCGCAAAATGCCGGGAGAGGGCAGGCCGGTGGCGCATCTACAGCTGTCCAACGTTTCAGCGCCGGCGGAGCAGCGGCGGCGCCGCCGTAGCGCGTGCGCACTGTCGGCGTGATCGCGTTTTGCCGTTTTCTGTTTTGGGTTGACTAATTGCCCATGAAATTTCTTTTGATTTATTTCGATTCCTTCACCATCTTCGCGCCATCTTCGCCGACGCCGACGCTATTGCGCGCCGTTTTTTCAGTGACGCGGCAGATTATTAGCGGTGAACGTTTTAAAATCGAGGCCCCGTGCATATTGTTCGCGGACGTGCCATTACGCAAATACCGCACAAGGTCGCATGGCGTCGGCATAGATGGTGTCAGCGTATTTTTGGACAACTTCGCGGAATTGAAAACTACGACTAGCTAGAACAGTCAGACCGTGAATCTCAGCTACCTGTGTTGTCTACTATAAACGTTCATCGAGCCCCATGCAAAGACGCTCCCATGGTGAGCATCACACCAACCCCGATGACCTTAACTGGTCTCATGTTGTGATTGCCGGCGAGGGGCGATGTCGATTTCCTTTTCCAACCTCGGCCAGGTCCTCCTCTTCCAGGCTCAGGTCATCCTTGTCCTGTTCCAGACTCTGTCCTCCGTCTCCATGCTCGCTTGCTGGGGTCATTATGTTCTAGGCTCAGGTCCTCCTGTCTATTACTTCCTCGCCGGTAGCAGCTCCTCGGCGACGAGAGCGGCGAGCTCAGTGGCGTGCGCGGGCGCGAGCGGGTCGCCCCAACCCGGGCGCGCGGCGGCGGTGAGGCGCGGGCAGTGCCCCGCTGCATGCGCGCGCATTGCGGCGTGCGTGGAGGATGCGCTCACGCCCGTCACCAACAGCACCGCGCCGTCGAAGGAATACGAGGGTGGCGCTGGGGCAGTACCTGACGAGTTGGAAGTGTCGAATGAGCCGGCGGCGGCGGCAACGGCTCTGGCCGCCGAGGCATACCTCCCCGCGAGGTGCAGGCCCCGGCTCGTGGCTCGCACCGCGCGGTCCACGCGCTCGTCCCACTCGCGCTGCGACGTCTCCGCCACTCCCTCGCCGCGCCGGCGGAACGTCCCGGCGTAGTCCAGCGCTGCTTCGGCGGACGTCCGACCGCCGGCAACACGGAGCCCCGCGGCGAAGGCGGCGACGGTGACGCCCTCGGCGGCGGCGGCGGCGGCAGCGGCGGCGGCGGCGGCCTCCTCCTCCGAGAGCTTGGTCGCCGCCTTCGCCGCACCGTGGCTGGTCGCGGCCTTGGCTGCGCCGCTTGCTTCCGTCTCAGCGCCGTCGGCGGGGGCGGCGTACCCGGCGTTGACCTCGTCGCGCGCCACGGCGTAGAGTGCATAGAGGTCGGCCGGCAGCGGCAGGTCCGCCTGGCCGGACACCGTTCCTTCCACCAGCAGCAGCCCCACCACCGACGCCTCGCCCACCGCCGCCGCGGACTCCCAGGTCCGCCCCGCCGCGCCCGCCGCCGCTAGCGCCTTTGCGGAAGACGAGGACGAATCCGCCGCCGCCGCCGCCGCCGTGGCGCGCTGCTGCTGCGCGGCCATCTCGAACGCCACGCGCGCGCCCAGCGGCCCGGCGCCACCGTACACGATGCTGTCGCCCGCGGTGAGCCCCAGGGCCTTGGCCGCCATGGCGCGGTAGCGCGCGGCGAGCGCAGGGATGTCGGCGTCGGGCAGGATCGCCGCGGCGCCGTCTGCGGCGTACGACGGCGTGGCGCGGATGCCGAAGGCGGCGCAAGGGAGCGCTGCGGCGAGCGGGCGCAGCGCGAGCGCCTCCCCCGAGGTGTCGTGCACGAGGATGACGACGGGCCCGGCGGTGTGCGCGTTGAGGCGCACGATGTCGGCCGGGGTGCCCACGCGCGCGGCTGGCTCCTTCCACGAGGGACTCAACACATATATTGCCAGCCGCGTCATCCACGCATTTTGAACCCTCGTTTACTGGGCCAAATGGAATCGTATTATGTGGCGAGCAACATCTGTACCAGCCCCTACCTTCCACATGGGGAGGCGGTACCCCAGGCGTTTGGCGATGTGAGCGGAGAAGGGCGTCAGGGCGCGCGGCGGCGCCGCAGAGTAGGGCCTGGTGGAAATTAATTGCCCTCAACGTCATCGACACGCATTTTGAACCCCTGATTATTGAGTTACCTGGCACCCTGTGTCGTGGCGAGCAACATCTGACAGGCCCATTGCCCGCCACGTCATCGACACGCATTATGAACCCTCGATTATCGAGTTACATGGCATTATATTTTATGACGTCAATATCTGGCAGGCCCCGCCGCGTTGCGCCACGCGTCCGCCACCACCGGGTCGATGCCGCGCCGCTCCAGCATGTGCGGGACGCCCGCGCCCGCGCCCCCCTCCGCGGCGGGCGCAACTGACGCCATGTTGCGCTCGGTGTAGGGGTTGGCCATGTCCGTCACGTACTGCACGCCGACCAGCCGGCACATCGCCCGCGCGGACGCCTCCAGTTAGTGACGAGCAAATATTGCCCGCCACGTCATCGACACGAATTCTGAATCCTCGTTTCTTGAGCTAGATGGTGGTATACTATCACGCGGCGAGCAAGGCAAAGGGCGTGGTTTCTCAGAGTGGGGCCCTACGCGTACCCGTTTACCTCCATCTAGCTTAGAATAAAAGAAAACGTGGCAAGCACTCTGCCCGGCCCCACCTCGGGCGCCGTGACCAGGTCCTCATACGCCAACTGCAGCGTGCGCTCCGGCGCCACCTGCTGGAGGAAGTCCATGGCGTTGGCGTTGCCCAGCGCCCACATGTTATCCGCCTCGCCCCACAGCGCGCGCTCAATGGCGCCCTGCGTCCCGCCGGTAGGGCCTGCCAGATGTTGCTTGCCACGTCATAGGATGTCATTTAACTCAAGAAACCAGGGTTGAAAAATGCGTGTCGATGACGAGGCGGCCAACGGCCTGGAACGTATTGCTCGCCACGTCATAGGATGCCATGTAAGTCAATACACGAGGTTTCAAAATGCGTGTCGATGACGTGGCGGGAAATGTTTGGCCGTGGTCCCTACCGGCCCTTGGCGGCGCGGGCCTTGGCGAGCGCGGCCGGGGTGGCGTGGACGGGCGGCGCCAGCGCGGACGGCGCAGCGTCGTCTCCGCCCTCGTCGTCGGGCCTGCCAAGTATTGCTCGCCACGTCATAGGATGCCATCCAACTCAAGTAACGAGGGTCAACAATGTGTGCCAATGCATGACATGGCGGGCATTATTCGCTCTGCCCTACCTCGGCTTCGGCGTCGGAGTCGCCGCCGCGGCTGGGGGAGGCAGGCGCCGCACCCGCCACGTCCCCCGCACCCGCCCCCGCCACCGACGCGGCGGCTGCTGCCGCCTCCGCTTCTTCCACCGCCGTCAATATTGTGGAGTGCGCCGCCTCCGCCGCGTCCACTGCGGTCGAGTCCAGCGCCGACGGGCCGGTGCCCATCATGCCGTCGAGCCCGCCGCTGATCCACTCGCCGTGATCCATCAACTTGGCCATGGAAGCGACGGCGGCGTAGGGGTGGCGGTGCAGGAAGATGTAGCGCGCGTCCTCGAAGATGGCCTCGGCGCGGCGCAGCGTGTCCAGGCTCGAGACGTACGACGGCGTCTTGTCCACCAGGATGCGCTCGCCCGCCCACCCCTGCAGCACCGGCGATTGGGGCCTGGCAGAATTGCTCAAATGGGCCTGCAACACATATGGTCAACCCTCGTCTCTTGAGTTAAATGCCACCCGCCTGACGTTTTTGAGCATTTTCTGGCGGGCCCTACGTGGTACACTTGGTGCGTGTCCAGCGCGTCCATCTCCGCCAGCGTGGCGTCCGCGGCGGCGGCCTCGCACTCCCGCAGCTCCATCACCGCCTTGCGCAGCCCCTCCAAGTACAGCCGGCCAGATATTGCTCGAAATGTCATTCAACACATTCGCCAACCCTCGTTTATTGAGTTATAAATGCCGCCTGCCTTTGATGTTTTGAGCAGTTTCTGTTGGGCTATGCCTCGAAGATCCAGCCCTCCAGCTCCTGTCCGGCCAGCCGGCGCCGGCGCTCCCCCATGGTATAGAAGTTCAGCAGGTACAGCTCCTGGGGCGCGAACAGGTTGGGGTTGGCGTTCAGCATGAGCTGCGTCAGCGTGGTCCCCGAGTGTACGGCCCGGCACAAAATGCTGCAAAAATCAGGCGGGCGGCATTTAACTCAAGAACCGAGGGCTGGCAAATGTGTTGAAGGATTTTTTGAGCAATTTCTGGCAGGCCCCACCCGAGCGGCGGTTGGCCAGGACGAACACCATGCGGCGCTTGTTGCGCGGCGGCGGGGCCAGCAGCAGGGAGGAGGGCTGGCGCTCCGGCTCGATGCGCTGCCGCTGCGCCTGCGACTCCATCCACGATTTGATGAACGCGCTGATGTCCATGCCCAGGTCGGCCTGGTGCCCCACCGCCGCGCGCAGCACCGCCTCGCAGGAGGGTCATTGAAAACAAGCACTCGACCAGGATCGGAGCATGACACACCTTCAGGGTAAATGCTCATACAGACGCGCGGAAGGAGGATGGAGGAGATTCAACGTCGGTCTGACTGTGCTTGTTTTGTTCTCAATAACCCCCCCGCCTCGGCCAGCTTCGCCACACTGCGGTTCCCCGCCACGATGCCCTTGGTGTAGGTGCGCAAGTTGAAATTGAAAGCAGCACTTGGATGCAGTTCATCGTCGTTTATTTCTAAGTGTTTCCAGCGCTGAAACCAGCCGCTTTGTTGATCATATTCGAGTTTCAACCTCTGAAACCAGGCGCTATCAACAGATGTTTCAACTTACACCACCCTGCCTTGGGCAAGAACGGCATCCCCAGGCGCTCCCGCACATGGTCCTCCACCTCGCGGCCCTCGGCCGGCGTCATCCCTGCGCCGGCGGCGTCGAACAGGTCCCCGCCGCGGCTCAACTTGCGGCTGGCGCCCAGGCACACGCGCAGCGTCTGCCAGATGACGTTCTCGATGTACGCCGTGGAGGAGGGCCGTAGCAGACAATGATCGTGCTCGCAACGTCGTAGGATGCTCTTGCTCGCAACGTCGTAGGATGCTCGTGCTCGCAACGTCGTAGGATGCTCGTGCTCGCAACATCGTAGGATGCCGTTTTACTTGAGAAACGAGGGTTCAAAACGCGTGTCGACGACGATCGTTCACTCCCAATCTATGCCAGACCCTACCATGGCCTCCTGTGACACGGCGTCTGTGCGCTGGCGGCCCTCCCGCTTGGGGCGCGCCACGGCCACCTCGTTGCGGAAGAAGAACGGTGAGGGCGACGGCCGGGACCGAGGGCCTGGCAGCGGATGCTCGCCACGTCATGTGATGCTAGTTGCATCAATAAACGTTAGACGGGGGTTGGCTTCAACATGTGGAGGATGACGTGGCGGGCACTAGATGGTACGGCCCCACCGCGAGCGGTCCGCGCCGGTGTGGTCCGCGATGACGTGCGCCGCGGTGTAGCGGCGCAAGTTGAAATTGCAGGCAGAGTTTGAAAGCGGTGCATCATATTTCAGCTTCAAGCGCTGAGACCAAGCGCGGGCAACCTAGGGTGAGCATGGGGTGAGCATGGGGTCAACCTGCAGCGCCCTACCATGGTGCCGCTGAAGCCGAAGGTGCTGACGCCGGCCGCGCACGTCGGGCGCGCCGAGCCGGCCGCCCCCGAGTTGGCCACTGAGAATAACGGCGTCAATCCCATGGGGAACGCGGCGGGGCACTGCTTGACGTCCACGTCCACGTCGCTCCCGGTGTGGCCCATGCCCGTGGCCGTTCCCTGCTCGGCGCCCGCCTTTCCGCGCATCAGCGGGTGCAGGCTCTTCATGTAGGGGCGCTCGTTAAATAAAATAAAGCAAAACTTGAAACCAGCTTATCATGTGTGTGTGAGAGAAAGATAACGAGAGAGAGCGAGAGAGTGAGAGAGAGCGACGCTTCCGCGTGTGTAAGGAGGCACCAGGCTTTCGCCTGGGCCCCCGTGCAGCTTATGATGTGTTGTTTCAAGCGTTGGAACCAAGCGCTTTCAACCCTTGTTTGAACTTGCATGAGCCCACCTTGAAGTGCACGATGGGCGGCGCCGCGGCGTGCTGCGCCACTAGGCACGTCTTGATGAAGCTCGCCATGCCGGTGCACCCGTCCAGTAGGGCCTGCCAGATATTGCTCGCCACGTCACAGGATGCCCATTAAGGTCATGCACCTGCTGTAATTCCGACTTTCTGCCAAAATATTTACGATGAAATTCATAACTCAATATTCTTGAGTTAATTCTTCGTAAATCCACCAAAAATATAACGCGCTGTATTGGCAGAAAGTCGGAATTACAGGTGCATGACCTTATTAACTCAGGAAACGAGAGTTGATACGTCGTTGGATGACGTGGCGGGCAATGTGTGCTGCGGCCCTACCGTCGAGGTGGCCGATGTTGGTGTGGACGGAGCCGAACACCAGCGCGTCGCGCGGGGAGCGCCCGGGCTGGAACACCGCCTGGTACGCGCCCACCTCCTCCAACTAGGGCCCGGAAGAAAACTGGTTCAAAACATCACAGCGTGGCATTTCACTCTACTAGCTAGTGCCTAGTCTGTAAAGCGTACTACCTGTAGTATCTCGTACTACCTGCGTAAGTAGGCGTTTGGTGATTTTGACCAAAAGTCAGATGACTTTTGGCCAAATCACCAAACTCCAGCTTACTAGAAGTTACTTACCCACAGACTAGGCACTAGTAGAGCTAGCAACAGGGTCTAAACTGAGTTGAAGGATATTTTGAGCAGTTTCTGGCGGTTTCTGGCGGGTCCTGCCACGCGTGGGGGTCATAGAGAGCAACGTCTCGACGGCATTCGGGGCATGACTTACGTTCAGGGTAAATGATCATACGCACGCGCGGACACGGCTCGTACTGGCCGACCGACCCATGCGCATTTACCCACGTCCAACTGTCGGTTTATCTGCGATTCAAAGTCGGTCGAGACGTTGTTCTCAAAATCCCCCCTGCCACGACGTCGCCGTTGGGCTCGCCCAGGCCCGAGGCCTCCATGTACTTCAACTCCGCCGGGGCCATGGTGTAGGGGCGCAACTTCAAATTGAGAGGAAAACTTGATAGCAGTCTATCTTATTTTAGTTTCAAGCGCTGCAACCAGGCACTTTTAACACGGGTTTCAAGTTGCAGCACCCCCACCATGGCGGCGTGGTCCAGCGCGGCGCGGACCAGCAGCTGGATGGCGGGGCCGCGCAGGGCGCGCATGGAGGCGCCGCCGCCCTTGTGGATGGTCGACGACCCGCGCACCAGGCAGGAGGGTCAATGATAATAAGTACTGAAACCCAGATCGGAGCGTGACTTACCTTCAGGGTGAATATGTAACACTCATACAGGCGTGCAGACTCGCTGCGTCGATTCAACGTCGGTCGAGTGACTTCTCTCAATGACCCCCATGCCAGTACGATGGTGCGCTCCTGCTCGGGCGGGTCGTCGGCGAGCCGGTCCGGCGCGGGGCCGGCCTTGAGGCGCTGCGTCGCGGCGTCGGCGGCGGCGGCGCCGGCGGGGGGCGCCAGTACCTCGGCGTAGGGACAAGCGATTATATTGCCCGCCACATCAAGTCATCCAACGCTTTTTGTACCCTCGTTTCTTGACGTGGCGAGCAGAAGGTGGCATGGAGGTGTGATGGCTCGCTACCAGGCACCAATTGGGCTCTTTAGCCAACATGTTTCACACCAGTCGGTAATTTACATTTTAAAACAATTACATGGACGCGGCGAGCAATCATCGACACGCATTTTGGATCCTCGTTTCTTGAGTTACATGGTATCCTATGACGTGGCGAGCGATATATAGCCGGCCTTGCCTCGGAGGCGTGGCGCATGAGCACGGCGCCGGCGCCCTCGCCTCGCTCGTAGCCGTCGGCGGAGGCGTCGAACGTCTTGCAGCGCCCGTCGTGCGCGAACAATTTCACCGCCGTGTGCAGGTCCGCAATGTTGTGGTGTAGGATCAGGTTCACCGACGCGGCCAGGCACCGCAGGCCCTTGCCCCGGCCGTTGAGTAGGGCCTGGCAGAAATTGCTGCAAACATCAGGCGAGCGGCAATTTAACTCTCTCAAGGCAAAGGGTGTGATCACTTAGAGCTGGGACCTAGGTAGGAGCCGCCGCCTGGGCCTGTCGTGGAGTGGGCAGTGTGACGCCTCCTTGACTCCGCTCTGCGCCGCGCCAGCGGCGCGGCGCGCTACAAAGCCGCGTGGATGTTTACCTCCATTTAGTCGTGCAATTGGAAATTTAAAGAGAAACATTTAACTCAAGAAAGCGGGTTTGAAAACAAGTTGAAGGACATTTTGAGCGATTTGTGGCAGGCCCTGCCCTGGCGGGCCTCTCCGGCGGCCATGTGCACGGCCACGAGGGCGGATGCGGAGGCGCAGTCTATGGACATGCACGCGCCCACGAGGCCCAACATGTAGCTCACGCGGTTGGACGCGACGGCGAAGCCGGTGTAAACAAAGCCGGACACCGTGTCCAACACGTCGTCGTACGTGCGCCGCCCGTAGGGCCCGGCACAAAAAACGCTCAAAACGTCAGCGGGCGGCATTCAACTCAAGAAACGAGTGTTGGTAAATGTGTTCCACGACATTTTGAGCAATTTCTGGCAGGCCCTACCCCCTCGAAGGTCATCTCCACCATCTGGTCGCGCAGCACCGCTTCGTAGTCGTTGGTGCAGATGCCCACGTACACCGCGGTGTTGGTGCTGTGCACACTGCTGCGGCTCATGCCGCCGCCGTGCAGCGCGTCGATGCCAACCTTGAGGATCATGCGCTGCTGCGGGTCGATCAGCGCCGCCTCGGGGTAGTGACAACCTAATATCGCCCGCCTCGTCATCCACGCGGATTTCGTACCCAACTTTCTTGAGTTGAATGGCATCACATGACGTGGCAAGTCATACGTGCAATGATCCACGTCATCCCGCGCATTTTGCACCCTCGTTTATTGAATTGAATGGCATCATGTGAGGTGGCGAGCAATATCTGCCAGGATCCACGTCATCCAACGCATTGTGAACCCTCGTTCCTTAAGTTAAACGGCATCCTGTGACGTGGCGGGCACTATCTACCAGGTCATGCCTCGGCGGGGGTATCCACCGCGAAGTAATCGCAGTCGAAGCAGTAGATGTCGTGCACGAAAGAGCCGTTGCAGAGGGTAATTCAGAACAAGCACTCGAACCGAGATCAGACGTGTCCGCATGGCGTATCTTCAGGGTGAATGCTCATACACACGCGCGGTCTCGGTTGGTCGAATTAACGTCAGTTCAGTGCGCGTTCTCAATAACCCATCTATAGGTCTAGACTGGGCAGGGCAAGAGGGTCATGGCGAACAAGCACTCGACCGAGATCGGAGCATGCTCGTACAGACA
>Ga0307489_10001172_pt1 | contig 17121 bp, 14 predicted proteins | sample SB12metaG_FD_202247 | JGI IMG/M metagenome (GOLD analysis project Ga0307489, IMG submission 202247) | Sea-ice brine microbial communities from Beaufort Sea near Barrow, Alaska, United States - SB 1.2 | ecosystem: Environmental > Aquatic > Marine > Coastal | place: USA: Alaska | collected...
CCAATTGCTCCAGCTGTAGAGAGTAATCTTCCCTCTAAATTACCATTTGCTCCCATCGTAGCGGCACCAGCATGTGCAATAATCGTTCCTTTCATATAACTAAAAGTTCCAATACTAGTGGCGCCCTCAGAGATCCAAAAAACATTACAGCGGCGAGCTCCGTTGGTTAAAATTACTTTTGATTGAGCTGCTACAGCAAATGCCCCGTTAAACTTAAAAACGAATATCGCATCTGAATCTCCTTGTGCATCTAGCGTAATAGTTCCTGCTAAAGATCCAGCTCCTGCCATGTAATAAACTCCCTGCAAGACTGTTTCTCCAAGTCCAAAAGTTGCAAGGTGTCCTAATTCAGTATTTGCTAAAAGAGTAAGTTGATTATAGGCATTGTCTAAATCAACCGCAGCTTGCGCTGTGGCAGCACCGACAAGATTAAAAGATCCAACGTGGGTTGAAGTACCAAAACCACTTATAGCACCTAAATTAGTGCCTATATCACCAACAATTCCAGATGTAGCGGCATTTGTCACAGCACCACTTCCGGTAAAAAGTGCATATTGTTTAAGACTTCCTAAAACATCAACAGCCGCTGCAGGACCACAACTACCTGAACATTTTATTGGAATCGTACTAGTCCCTTGAGGCATTATAACTGTAGAACCTGCCCCAATAGTTAAAGCTCCTTCTGATGAAAATAATCTTCCTTCTACGGTACAATTTAAACCAAGACTAAGAGCTCCTGAATGTGAGATAAATGTTCCTTTTAATTGGCTACTAGCTCCAACAGATATTGCTCCTTCAGAAATCCAAAAAACATTAGCAGCTCGCGTTCCACCAGTTAAAATAATTTCGCTACCTACTCCTATTGTAAGCGCTCCATTAAATTTAAGGATAAAATAGGCATCAGGATCTCCTTGGCCATCTAATGTAATGGTGCCGGCTAAAGACCCAGCAAGCGGTGTAGCATAAACACCTGAGAAAAGAGTTTCTGAAGATCCAAAAGTAGCAGTATGAGAACCAGGATATGTAACAAAAACATCGCTAAGATGAATGTATGCTCTAAGCAGATCTATTCTAGCTTGAACAGTTGTAGCATCATTCTCGAATATTGTACCAGTGTAACCTAACCCAAATCCAATACCACTAATTATTCCATTATTAGTTCCAGCATCCCCTGTCATCTCGCCATTATTTGTAATGGCTCCTGCCCCGGTATAAGCTCCAAAAGAATCAAGTGATAATAAATCAAGTGTTTGACTAAAGTTTACATTTGAAAAGAAAATTAATGCAATAGTTATTACAAAGAATCTTATACGTCTTTTCATAATGATTTGTTTTATTTATCTATAACATTGATTACTATCCTTTGGCCGTTTTACAAGAAAATATTTTTTAAAATTTAGTGGTTGTCTACTTACTGATATAGTTATGTACTGTATGTTTTCCTGAAATTACTTCTATATAATTCGTAATTTACTGACAACTAGAAAGTTGGTTTTAATTTTTCGATTAATGAAAACAGAATTGAGGTGGAATACAATTTTCTTTCGATGAATTGCAGTTGCTAAAAAACTTAAAACGCCAAAGAACATCGTTATTTTAAATACGTTTTTGAACAATTAAGTTATCGCTAGCTTCACCCCAAACTTAATGGCGACTTAGCAGTAAATTAATTTTAAAGTATACGTTATGTGTTCGTTAAGTAGGAGTTTAGAGTACAAAGTTGCGTCTACCAATTTAGTGTTGGTAATAAAATTTAGGTTTTAGCCTAGTGCCTTAAAAATATTTATAAAATGTGAACCTCTGTTATGTATTCTTCAAAAGAAAAAAATATTCCTGCTATAAAACTCTTATAGACAAGAATAATAGTACTGAAGTGCAACGTCAAAGAGCTTTTAATAACACTTATATGATACAACAGTAATCCAAAAAGAGTGGCGTCTAGTGTTTCATTAGGAATACGAAATGAACTAATTAAAGGTTGGTAACGGGTAAGAAAACCTCTTAAAAATGATATGTCCTATTAAAAAATAAATAATTAGGCTTTTAGAAATTCAAAAAAATAACAAAGACCTCAGAAGGTTTGGCCTCCTCTATCGACCCATCATAAAACCCAAAACCTTGAGCTCTGTATTATATATCGGTGCATTATTTAAAGATACAGCCAAAAATTATACCTTTCAAAACTCAAAAAATGTTGTGAAAACGAGTGCGTTTCATAAGCAAACGTTGTGCATCTTAGAATGTTACAGAATAGATTAAAAAAGAATACAATGTAGCGATAGAACAGCAAAAATTAAGAGTTACTTCAATAAATATTTTAAACTTAAAAACCTTAAGAAATCGCACTGTCTGAAGAAAGCATAGTAAAATGTAGCCCCGAAATTTTCAATGCTAGTTTTGTATTTAGCCAAACAGGAACTATAAAACATTGTAATTACCATATTCACTTAGACGATAATAACTAAGTTGTCCTATAAATAAGAAGTAAGCACTGTCCTAAAGCAACTTCCAATCTTCTTAATCGTACTATTAAATTTGCCTTTCTCATCAATTTTAAAACAAAACATAAGCTAGTTTCCATTTTGAATATGCCGGCGGTAGCAGTCCTATTTTCAGAAACTTGATATATTTGAAACTTTCGCTCACTTAAACAGCCATACGACAACAGTATCTATATTTTTATAGCCCACTATGAAGTCATTTATAGAAAACAAATTCAACCCAAACTCTTTAAAAAGATTATTTGAATTATAATCAAGCAATGTACTTTGATCTTTAATTCTAGTTTTGAAGTTTTTAGAAACCAGAGTGTTTTTATTTTTTTTACATGGTACCAGTAGCATACCAATTAAAAAACCAACTATCTTAACTAGATAATTGGTTTTGCTTAAGTGACTCCAGCAGGGCTCGAACCTGCAACCGTCAGGGTCGAAACCTGATATTCTATCCAATTGAACTATGGAGCCATTGCATTATATTTCGCAAAAGTAAGCAACTATAATTTAAGCCATCAAATTATTTTTCACCAAAGTAGCAATCACTTTTCCATCTGCTTTGCCAGACAACTCCTCAGAAACAATACCCATGACTTTTCCCATGTCTTTCATTCCAGAAGCACCCAATTTATGAATTGTAGCAATCACCAACTTTTCAACTTCTTCTTCGGTTATAGAATCTGGTAAAAATTGTTCTAAAACAACTATTTCTGCCAACTCTGGTGCGGCTAAATCTTCTCTATTTTGTTTGATAAAAATAGCGACACTGTCTTTTCTTTGTTTTACTTGTTTCTGAATAATCTTTATTTCTTGCTCTTCTGTAATTTCCTCTTGAACACCTGTTGCAGTTTTTGCTACTAAAAAAGCAGCTTTTACAGCTCTTAAAGCTTGCAAAGCAATTGTGTCTTTTGCCTTCATTGCGGCTTTCATTTTATCCATTACTTGTGTTTGCAAACTCATATCTTTCAATTATTAGCTATTAATTAAATACACGTAAGTGTTTTCTCTGTCTTCAAAGATACACATACCTGTTTTAAATTTTTACCTTTTTTAGGTACAAAACATATTTATTATAATCTATAAACGCTTTTCCTTTGCGTAAAATATCTGCACCAATAATACCATCTACTTCCTTTGCTTTATGCTGTGTTAGTGCGGTGTTTACGTGGTATAAATCAAAGAGTACCAAATGTAATTTAGAAGTTGTCCAACTACCTATTTTTAAATTGTTGTTTTTAGAAAGCTGAGTTTCCATATCAATAGCTCCAGCACCAGATGCTTTTGTTTCACTTTCTTCTGCGATCAGCTTAAAATTTTCAATAGCGTCTAAACCTACGCAAGAATTAGAAGCACCTGTATCTAGAATAAAACGACCTTTTACTCCGTTGATCTTTGCTCTTAATTCTAAGTGATTCGTGGCTATTTTTTTTAGAGGAATCTTTACGTATTTCTTCTTCTTTAAAATCTTTTCTAAGCGTTTCATATAGCAATATAGAACCCCAAAAATACAATTTATATGCCTCAGAAAAAACAACCAATCAAATCAATTCCACTTTTTATACACAATGTGTATTATACCTACTATTATCATATTGGGGGCATCTTTGGTTTCTTCAAACTAAATGCTATTAATAACTTTCTAATCCTATTTCAGAAGCTTAAAAAAAGAGACCTTGCATTTATACATTCAAAAATAAAGAGACCTTCATTCCAACCGCCTTTAAATTACCGCTATTTCCATGGCAAAATAAAACAATACCTTTTGGTTTTTTTAACTTGTAATGAAGGGCGTTTATAAAGTTGCCATCTGCTGTCTTTAAAAAAATATCTTCAAAATTATTTGAAACTTGAATTCAAAATTACGGACTAAATTTTCACCATCTACAAAAATAAAATGCTCTTGAAACATGTATATCCCTGCAATAAAAGTGCTAATGAATGCAATTTTAAAAAAAACTAAGTGTATTGTTTTAAATTGATTTGTGAAAACACTCATTTTTAAAGAGTCTAAATAAAAACTTTAACATAAATAGATTTGAGTTGTGTTGCATTAATTATTATTTTTAAGTAATTGTAAAATAGAAAGTATGAAAACTTCAAAAAGATTAGAAAACGCACTTGTAAAATTATATACTGCTTTTCATAACAACACTTTAAATCCCGAAGATTGCACTGCTTGTGCTGTTGGTAATATTTTAGATAATTATGATAGTTGGAAACATCTCTCTAATGAACACGGTTCTGTTCAACTAAATTATGTTGGCAGCGTTCATCAAAATTTAGGGAGACGTTTTAATGGATATTCACCTATGGAAATATTGCAAGTAGAAAAAGTTTTCTTAGAAGCTTGTGGATTTAAAACACCGCTTTGCAACTACAATCAAAAACCCGAAAACCCAAAAAACAAGGAAGTTTTATTCAATGCTTTATGCGCTGTTGTGTCCCTTTTATGTGAATTAGATAACATACCCAATGTACTTGATTATTCGAAGCTGTTTGAATATGAAGACAATGTTCCTACCTATGCTATTGAAACCTTATTTGCATATTAAAAAAGAGCTCTTACTTAGTTGAAAAGAGTCATCTAGAAATATTAATTATACTTAAATTATAGCTGGAAAACAAAAAAACCGATTCATTACTGAATCGGTTTCTTTTATTTATATACCTACTAAAAATAATTTAGTATTGCTCTTAGCCTATCCTCCAAAGTCGTCAAAGCGGATATTTTCATCTGCCAAACCAAAATCTTCTCCCATCTTTTGAACTGCATTGTTCATTAAAGGGGGTCCACAAAAATACAACTCTATATCTTCTGGTGTTTCGTGATGGTCTAAATAATTTTCTATTACAGAATTATGAATGAATCCTATGAAACCGTCTCCAACTTCATCATCAATATCTTTTTTAACAGTCCAGTTATCAACCTCTAAAGGGTCCGACAAGGCAATATAAAATTTAAAATTAGGGAAATCCTTTTCTAAAGCTCTAAAGTGTTCTAAATAAAACAATTCTGCCTTCGACCTTCCACCGTACCAATAGCTTACTTTTCTACCCGTTTTTAAAGTTCTGAATAAGTGGTATAAGTGAGATCTCATTGGTGCCATACCAGCCCCACCGCCTACATATAACATTTCTGCTTCAGACTCATTAATAAAGAATTCTCCATAAGGTCCTGAAATCACACATTTGTCACCTTTCTTTAAGCTAAATATGTATGAGGAAGCTACCCCAGGATTTACATCCATCCATCCACCTTTTGCTCTATCAAAAGGAGGGGTCGCAATACGTACATTTAACATAATTTCTCTTCCTTCAGCCGGGTAAGAAGCCATAGAATATGCTCTTTCTATTGTCTCCTTATTTTTCATTACTAAAGGTCTTAGTTTAAACTTCTCCCATTCAGCAATGAACTTATCTGGTGCATCGTGCTCTTCTGGATGCGCTGTAATATCCATATCTGCAAACTTAACCTCTCCAGGAGGTATTTCGATTTGAATATATCCACCTGCTTTATAACCCATATCTGCAGGGATTTCTACAACAAATTCTTTAATAAATGAAGCTACATTGTAGTTCCTGACTACTACTGCATCCCATTTCTTAATTCCAAAAACTTCTTCTGGAATAGAAATATTCATATTTTGCTTTACCTTTACTTGGCAAGCTAAACGTGCACCACTTTTCAACTCTTTTCTAGAAAAGTGTGGTAATTCTGTTGGTAACGCTTCACCTCCACCTTCGTTGACATGACACTCGCACTGAATGCAAGTTCCACCTCCACCGCAGGCAGATGGTAAGAAAATCTTATTACTTCCTAAGGTAGTTAATAAAGAAGAACCAGAAGATACTTCTATTTCTCTTTCACCGTTAATCATAATCGTTACTGGACCAGATGGTGATAATTTTTGTTTTACAAACAATAACAGACTTACTAACAATAAAGTTATTAATAGAAATGCTGCCACTGTTGCAATAACTGTCCCTGATGTTCCTGCCGCTAAAATCATGTTATTTTATAGTTTTAGTATTAATTGCTATATCTTTTTTCACTTGTTTTTTTTCACTTTTTTTCACTTTCTCAATAACTGCTTCAACTTTTGGCGCGGGTGCTGCCTCTTCATCTCCTCCTGTTAGCATTCCACCAAAACTCATAAAACCAATTGCCATTAATCCTGTAATAATAAAAGTAATTCCTAAACCTCTTAAGGCTGGTGGTACACTTGAATATCTAATTTTTTCCCGAATAGCTGCAATTGCTAATATTGCTAAAAACCATCCAATTCCTGAGCCAACTCCATATGTAAGTGCCAATCCTAAAGTAGGAATTTCACGAGATTGCATGAATAAACTTCCCCCTAAAATAGCACAATTTACTGCTATTAAAGGTAAGAAAATACCCAGAGAATTATACAATGAAGGTGAGAATTTTTCGACAATTATTTCTACTAATTGTACCATGGTTGCAATGGTTGCAATGAACATAATAAATGATAGGAAACTTAAATCGTATTGTGCAAACTCTGCACCTAACCAAGACAATGCTCCCTCTTGCAATATATACTGATCTAACAACCAGTTTAAAGGCACTGTTACTGCTAGTACAAAAATTACAGCCGCTCCTAAACCAACAGCAGTAGCTACTTTTTTGGATACCGCGAGGTAAGAACACATTCCTAAGAAAGTTGCAAATACCATGTTATCTATAAATATCGATTTGAAAAATAATTCTATATGTTCCATTTTCTTATTTTTTGGTTGGTGGTTTTTGGTTGGTGGTTTCTACTAAAAACCATCAACGAATAACCGTCAACTAGTTTTCTTCTATTAGTGTTGCGTTTCTACTACGTTGAATCCAAATGATAATTCCAACTACAATCAGTGCCATTGGTGATAATAACATAAATCCGTTATCTTCATATCCAATTGCATATAATCCTGTTTTTTCTATTGAATCTCCCAAAACTTTATACCCCAATAAAGTACCAGAACCCAAAAGTTCTCTAAAAAAACCGACAGCAATAAGGATTGCACCATAACCAACTGCATTTCCTATTCCGTCTAGGAAAGATCTCCAAGGACCGTTTGCCAGTGCAAAAGCCTCAAAACGTCCCATAATAATACAGTTTGTAATGATCAACCCAACAAAAACAGATAGCGTTTTACTTAGCTCATAAGCGTATGCTTTTAAAACTAAATCAACAATAATAACCAAGGTAGCTACCACAATTAATTGCACAATAATTCTAATTTTTGAAGGTATAATATTTCTCATTAAAGAAATTACTACGTTTCCTAAACCCAGCACAAATAATACAGAAATAGCCATTACAATCGAAGCTTTTAATTCTGCTGTAATCGCTAGCGCCGAGCATATACCCAATACTTGTATGGTTATTGGATTGTTATCCGCTAAAGGATCTGTAAGTAATACTGCGTCTTTTTTTGATAAAAGTCCCATAAATTATTTTTTTAAGCTTTTGAAATAAGGTACATACAATGCTAAATCTTTCTTTATCATCGCAGAGACACCGTCACCAGTAATTGTTGCACCTGCAATTGCATCTACCTGATAATCTGTCTTGTCTTCGTTTATAGCGTCATTATTCCCTTTCTTTACGGTAATTCCTTTAAAAACTCCAGTTTCAGACATTAGATGTTCACCAATGAAATCATCCATAAAATAACGTTGTTTTATGTTTGCTCCTAAACCCGGTGTTTCTCCTTTGTGGTCAAAATAGGCTCCTTGTACCACCATATTTTCATCCATAGAAATATACCCCCAAATTGCATCCCACAAACCTTTTCCTCTAATTGGTGCAACATAAAATGTTTTTCCATCTTTTTGACCTACAAATAAAGGCAACTTTCTAATTTTACCCTGTTTTGCGTTTGTCTGTTGCTTCTTAACATCAATCGTGTATGCGTCTTGACTCTCAGAAATTTTATCACCTTCTAGAACCAATTGTTTTGTGATGTATTTCTTAAACTCTCCACCCGCAATTTTTGTAGAAACAAAATTTGCACTAGAGCCTTCATTTTCATTTACACCCATTGCATACAAAATATTTTGCTGGGTTTCTATTCTTTCGTTTTCTTTGATTGCAGGCTTTAAAGACGATGCTAAAAAGGCTAACAAAGAACCAACAACAAACACCATTACAATGGCGAAAATCATGGTATAACTATTACTATCTGTTCTCTTACTCATAATTAGGCAGTTTTAACTTTAGCGCGTTTTAATCTTTTATTTACGTTTCCTTGAACCACGTAATGGTCTATTGTTGGTGCGAATACATTCATTAACAAAATTGCTAAAAATACGCCTTCGGGGTACGCAGGATTAAATACACGAATCATAATTGATATAAAACCGATTAAGAAACCATAAATCCATTTTCCTTTATTTGTTTGTGAACCTGTTACTGGATCTGTCGCCATAAAAACAGCACCAAATGCCAAACCACCAATGGTTAGATGTTCCCACCAAACAGTACTCATTAATCCGTAAAACTTACTAGATTCTGTAATAATGTCTGCTGCAACAACTTGATTAAATATGAATCCCATTACGGCTGCTCCTACAAATGCTGAAAGAATAATCCTCCAACTTGCAATTTTTGTAAAAATTAAAATAGCAGCTCCTATTAGAATTAAGAAGGTAGAAGTTTCTCCTACAGATCCTGGTATGAATCCCATAAACTTATCAAAAGTAGAGTACAATTCATTTGCTCTATCTCCATAAGTAGTTACAATATCTGCAGCGCCATTGGCACCCGCAATTGTTAAATCTTGACCTGACTTCGCGTAATACCCTAACATTGTTTCTCCAGAAATAGCATCTGCTTCTGACATATTCACTGCATCATAGACCCAAACTTTATCTCCTGACATCCACGTTGGATATGCAAAAAACAAGAAAGCTCTAATGGTTAAGGCAGGATTTAAAATATTCATTCCTGTTCCTCCAAATACTTCCTTACCTATTACAACACCAAAAATAACTGCCACAGAAAGCATCCATAATGGAGTATCAATAGGTACGATTAACGGAACCAACATTCCTGTAACTAAATAACCTTCTTCGACCTCATGTCCTTTTATTACTGCAAAAATAAATTCTACTAAAAGACCAACTCCATAAGATACTACTACTAAAGGTAACACCTTTATAATTCCAATCCAAAGATTGTCAAAAGTAAAAAAATTAGCTAAAACATCTGCTCTTAAAGAATTATCGATCGCTGCATAATGTTGATACCCTGCATTGAACATTCCGAACAGCAAACAAGGAATTAAAGCTATAATTACAATATTCATTGTACGCTTTAAATCATCTGCTGCTTTTATATGAGTTCCTCCATGAGTTACTTCATTTGGTAAATATAAAAAGGTATGGATTGCATTGAATGCAGGTGCCATTTTGGTTCCTTTGTATTTCTCTTTTAAATTGTGTAAGTTATCTTTTAAGCTCATAATCTTATCCTAATTCTTCTCTCATTAAATCTAAACCTTCGCGAATTATCTTTTGATGAGGCTGTTTAGAAACACAAACAAATTCTGTTAACGCAAAATCTTCCGGTGCAACTTCGTATCCTCCTAAAGCCTCCATTTCATCTAAATCCTTATACATAAATGCTTTTAATAATTGCATTGGATAAATATCTAATGGAAACACTTCTTCATAAGAGCCAGTTACTACAAAAGCTCTATGCTCACCATTTGTATTGGTGTTTAGGTCGTATTTTTTCTTTGGTGTTAACCAAGAAAAAGTAAATGCTCTAGAAGTAGAGATTTTATTAAAAATTGGTTTGTTCCATCCAAAAAACTCATAATCATCTCCTTCTGGTATTGCGGTTATTTGATTGTCATAATGCCCCAAAAATCCAGCTGCTTTTACTTCCTTTCCAGAGAGTACGTTTCCGCTGATAATTCTAGTATTATTGTCAATCAGATTATTTGCAGTTACATCTAAAATTGATGCTCCTGAAATTGCAGTCACATATTGTGGTTTGCTAAACTGAGAACCTGTTAGCGCGACTGTTCTTGTTAAATTTAATTTTCCAGTTAAAAGCAACTCACCAATGACTACTAAATCTTGAGGTGTAATTATCCAAACAACTTCTCCTTTATTAATAGGATCTAGTTTTGCAATTTGTGTACCAACATTTCCTGACGGATGTGGTCCTGAAACGGTATGCAATTCTATACCAGATAGCTTTGCTAGCGGAGAGTTAGAATCTACACCAATAGAAACATGCACTTTGCCTTCTGTTAAACGCGAGACCGCAGTAATTGCTGCTTGAAGCTCAGCTTCTTTCCCTGCTAAAGTATAGTCTAAATCTGCTGCTAATGGTGCGCTTGCATATGCAGATACAAAAATAGCTTTTGGAGCTTGATTAGGATTTGCAACAACGTCATATGGACGTTGCTTTATAAACGGCCAACAACCTGCAGTAAACAAATGACTCTTTACCTCCTCTGCAGACATTTCATCCGCAGCTTTAGTGCCAAAATCTTCATATACTTGTTTTGTATCGGCAGCAATTTTAACTGCTAAAACTTTTCTTCTTGCTCCACGTTCAACCGCTACTATTTTACCGGAAACAGGACTTGAAAATAAAATACGTGGATCACTTTTTGAATGAAAAAGTGCTTCTCCTGCTTTTACTTCTGCCCCTTCCTTAGTAATAAGTTTGGGTATTATTCCGTGAAAATCTTCTGGCCTTACTGCATAAACACTACTTTGAGAACTATCTATAGTGTTTTTTTCGGCAACGCCAACCAGCTTAATATCTAAGCCTTTTTTAATACGAATGTCTTTTGACATGGGAAATTGTAATGTTTAGTTATCTAAAAAAATCATGCAAATTTAAAGATTTTGTAAGTGGGGACTGATACAATTAACAGTTAATCGTAGCTAATTATTATTATTTATACTCATTATAAATTACAGTAATTTATAAAATTGATGAAGTCGTTTGTAGAAAAAAGAAATTAATTATAAATCTTAACTTTAAATAATTTTGAGGCTTGAGCAGAGCTACCTCTAAATTCCAAAGTTTCTTTAATAATTTTTAAATATCAAATATCAGAAAAAAGTCATCTCTAGATTTCTTCAGAACAAAAAGACTTGAATATGAAACGGATACTAAAATCCTTACTACCATTTTAGCCCCTATCTTTACTTATATTTTTCCTTTTAACGCCATTCTTTAATGAAATTTCAACTAAATAAAAGCCTATTTTTAGTATTTGCATACCTATTTCTGATTCTTACCTGCAAATCTTCTCCTAAAAAATAAACTGCCATTTACATTATAATATTTTCTAATCTTATTCTTTCGAAAGAAATTATAATACTTTTATTTGCTAGGTTTGGGTATGTTTTCACTTGAATATCTTCAAAGTATTTGCAAGAACAAAGGGTTTTTGTAATTACCAAATTTGCTGCAACAAACAACACCTCATACATTGAAACCCCATAAGAATTAACGTCCTTGAATTAGATAAACTTTAACCTCTGTTCTAATTGCTAAAAACAACCTCCCTCCAATAAATAAGAGTTCAGTAAACTACTTTCTATAATCTGATAAGTGAACTCTGGGTCAACTTCACCTTCTGACTTTGTTATACTATTAGCAGTATTGGTAATTGCTCTTTTAGTTCAACTCAAATTAGTGCTTATACCAGTACTCCCTTTATAGCATCTAATACTATTAAACCAATCGCAAGGGTCTCTTCTCTTCACCACCAAAGCCTGCTTAAAATTATTGTCAGACTATTGCTAATTTCTAATGACCTGTTGTTATTTCATAGATTACTATTGCACTTGTATTTTTAAAAATCTTAGACTGCGTATTTGTAATCGCAGCGCTTGTTTTATCGTTGCAACTTTTTACACAAAAACACCCTTTACAAAAGAATACAATACTACTATATTGTCTAATTTTTCATGGTACTTAAAATAAAATAACTTTTTTATTCTGCACAAGCCTCGGTAGCGAAATAATTTAACAAAAGAAGAAAAAGAAGAAGTTAATGCAAGGATCTTTTAAACCGCTATGAAAGGTGTTTTTATCTAAATGTATACCGCTGGGTCATTCTAACAAAAAGAAAAAATAGTACTTTTACAGAGTTCAAAATAGAGATATGCCACAGAAATTAATTATTCTTTTTATGTTTTTTACGTCTAGTTTTTTTTCCCAACAGATAAAAACAATTCAATTAAGGCCACTTCAAGAAAATAGTTTTTCTTCGATAGTGCCTTTAGGGACAGTTTTAGAATTGTCTTTTGATGATTTAGAAGCAGATAGTAAACAGCTCAAATACAAGATAGAACACAAAACCCATGACTGGAAACCCAGTCGATTATTATCTAGTCAATTTATAAATGGTTTTGACCAAAACACCATCATAAACGTTACCAATTCGTTTAACACGTTGCAAAATTACAGTCATTATTCAGTTAAAATTCCAAATATAAATACGGTAATTACCAAAAGCGGCAATTATTTGTTATCTGTTCTAAATAGCTATGACGAGGTTGTTTTTACCAGAAGGTTTGTATTGTATGAAAATGCAACAGCAGTGCCTGTTTCTGTAATTAGAAGTAGAAATACAAAGACGTTAAATACGCAACAAACAATAGAGTTTTCTGTAAACCATCCTAGCATTCGAATAAACAATCCAGGTCAAGAAATACATGTTGCCATTCTTAAAAATAATAATTGGAATGAGTGTATTACTGACTTACAACCTACTTTTTTTAAACCAAATCAGCTTTTATATAACTATACAAATAAGACCAACTTTTGGGGAGGAAATGAGTACTTAAACTTTGACAGTAAAATTATCAGAAATAAAAGTTTAAACATTGTAAAAATAACAAAAGAGAAGGTGTTCAATCATTTTATATATCCTTATACCTATAATAAGTTCATAGACTATACATATAGCCCTGATATTAATGGGCAATTTGCCATTAGAACCTTAGAAGGTAATGATAACAATACAGAAGCAGATTACGCTTTAATGCATTTTACAATAGCAATAGATAAAATGTTCAAAGAAAAGGAAGTGTACGTTTATGGTGCATTTAATGATTTTTCTATTGCTGACACAAATAGGATGTATTACAACCCAAAAAACCAAACGTACACTGCAAATATTTTATTAAAGCAAGGTTTTTACAACTACACATTTGCAACAATTGGCAGCGATAATTTTGTGAATACAAATGAAATTAATGGTACTTTCTTTGAAACGGAAAATGAATATACCGTGCTTGTTTACTTCAAACCTGTAGGAAGTCTATACGATAGAGTTATTGGAGTTGGACAAGGATATTTCGATCAAAACAGGTAATTAAACATTTGATTTGTACATTCAAATCAAAAAAGCTATATTTACTTTAGCATGATTCAACAAATAACAAAAGGCATAAAAATTTCTGTAGAAACAAACTATAACGGCACAAGTTATAGAAACAATGCGTTGCACTATATTTTCTCGTACACCATTTCTATTGAAAATAAAAGCTTAGAAACAGTAAAACTAACAGACCGGTTTTGGACTATTTATGACTCTCTAAACGCAACAGAAATTGTAAGTGGAGAGGGCGTTGTTGGTCAAACGCCAACTTTATTACCAAGTGAAAATTACAGGTACAAGTCTGGTTGCCTTTTAACATCTAATTTAGGTGCAATGAGAGGCTTTTACACCATGATAAATTTAGAAACCTACGAACAATTCAAGGTCTATATTCCAACTTTTCAACTAACAACAGCTGTGTTATTAAATTAATGAAACCGAAAAAGAACCTCGCTAAGATTAAAGATTCAGAATGTCTAAATTGTGGGTACCCTTTTAACGGACAATAAAGATTCTGCCCAGATTGTGGCGAAAAAAACAAAGGAAATAGCATTACTTTTAAACTTTTTATTCTCGCAGTTTTTAATGGGCTGTTTAGTTTGGATGGAAAATTTTGGAATACACTTATTCTACTTTTGACAAAACTAGGAGGTATTTCTCGAAATTACATGGATAGAAATAGACAGCGCTACGCATACCCTTTTCTCGTTTATTTAACGGTTTCTCTTTTCTTCTTTTTAATATTTAGGACACTCTAAAAGTATCGATAAATTTGAAGCACTTAAAAACGGAACTATAAAGAATAAATCGAACATTATTTCTTCCTGAGAGAATTGTTGATTCCTTAAAAACCAGTCTACAAAACACTCTTTCCTTAATGCTTTGATACCTTCTGTATATAAAATTGAAGAAGACAAATTTTAGGTTCTTGCGAAAGTTCTTTAAAATGAGTAAGCATTCCATCCCAAACAAATTCATGCGTTTTTAAATCCCCCAACCAAGCTACCAAAATCAAAGTAAAAGGTTCGATTCCTTTAAAATTAAAAGTAGGAATGAAAGAAACAACATCCTCCTCTAGAGATGTTTTTTTTTACAATAACACCTCTACTCATTTTATATGGTGTATTTCCTATGTGCGTTTCAAACCCACCGTTCAGCAGACAAACCATGCATTTTTTTTCACTTAAACCAATCCAATTTTCCCCGGCTAACGCCTCTTTTGAATATGTTAATTCAATACCCTTTTCTAAACACCTTTTGGTGAAAGCGTTTTTCTAAATGGCGTTTCATCTCTACTAGAAGTTAAAATGAAATTATTATTCCCAAAAGGAAGATAGGCTGCAGTGCAAACCGTTACTTTTTAATTAATTACTATATTTTGGTGATGATTGTTGAATTTATCGTAATAAAATACCTCAAAATTCCTTTCAATTTATTAAAACAAAAATTGTACCTTCCGCACTCAAAATTAGTAGATTAAAACCTAAATATAGATACAATGGCAAGAGGATTTTTTAATGTTCCAAAAGCAGTGAACGAACCCGTAAACGAGTATACTCCAGGTTCTCCAGAAAGAGAGCAATTATTAGCTACTTATAGAGCTATGTTTAATAGCAACCTTGATGTGCCTATGCATATTAATGGGGAGGAAGTTAGAACTGGAAATACAAAAAATATTACACCTCCGCATGACCACAAACATGTTGTTGGGCAATATCATACTGCAGATAAAACGCATGTAGATAGCGCAATTTCTACTGCTTTGGCAGCAAGAACAGCCTGGTCTCGAGTAAGTTGGACGGAACGCGCAACTATTTTCTTAAAAGCTGCTGAATTATTAGCAGGACCCTATAGAGCAAGAATGAATGCTGCAACCATGATTGGGCAGTCTAAAAATGTACATCAAGCAGAAATAGATGCTGCTTGTGAAACCGTTGACTTTTTACGATTTAATGTACAGTACATGATTGATATTTTCAAAGACCAACCCGCATCTTCACCAGGTATCTGGAACAGAGTTGAATACAGACCTTTAGAAGGATTTGTGTATGCAATATCTCCTTTTAACTTTACAGCTATTGCAGCAAATTTACCTGCATCAGCAGCGATGATGGGAAATGTTGTAGTTTGGAAACCTTCTGATCATCAAGCATATTCTGCACAAGTAATTGTAGAGTTATTTAAAGAAGCTGGTTTACCAGATGGCGTTATTAATGTAGTTTATGGAGATCCTGTAATGATTTCTGATACTGTTTTAGCTTCTAGAGATTTCTCTGGATTACACTTTACAGGTTCTACACATGTTTTCAAAAATTTGTGGAAACAAATAGGAAATAACATTCACAATTATAGAACGTATCCAAGAATCGTTGGAGAAACGGGTGGAAAAGATTTTATTTGGGTACACAACTCTTCAGATCCAATACAAGTTGCAACTGCAATTGTACGAGGAACTTTTGAGTATCAAGGTCAGAAATGTTCTGCTGCTTCAAGATCTTATATTCCTGCATCTCTTTGGGAAGAGGTAAAGAAACATGTCATCGCCCAGACAAATGATATTAAAATGGGTTCTCCTGAAGATACTGACAACTTTGTAAATGCAGTAATTCACGAAGGTTCTTTTGATAAGATTGCGAGCTTTATTGATGCTGCGAAAGCAGACAAAGATGCAGAAATTATTGTTGGTGGAAACCACGATAAATCTGTAGGATATTTTATTCAGCCAACTGTAATTTTAGCAAAATCACCAACATACGCAACTATGACTACTGAGTTATTTGGACCAGTTATGACTGTTTATGTATACGAGGATTCAGAATGGGAAGCTTCTTTAAAATTAGTAGATGAATCTACTGAATACGGATTAACGGGAGCTATTTTCTCTAATGACAGATATATTGTAGAAAAAGCTTCTGAAGCTTTAGAAAATGCAGCTGGAAACTTTTATATTAATGACAAACCAACTGGAGCAGTGGTAGGTCAGCAACCATTTGGAGGCGCAAGAGCTTCGGGAACAAATGACAAAGCTGGCTCTGCACAAAACTTATTACGTTGGACGTCTGCACGTTTAATTAAAGAAACTTTTGTTACACCAACAAATTATAAATATCCTTTCTTAGGATAAGACCAAATCACTTTTTTATAAAAACCGCATCAAATTTGATGCGGTTTTTTTTATCTTAATTTTAAAAAACGCTCAATCATTCTTATTAAAAAACACTTTATCCTTTGCTACTACTCTTTTTAAAACAAA
>Ga0307489_10001173_pt1 | contig 17118 bp, 12 predicted proteins | sample SB12metaG_FD_202247 | JGI IMG/M metagenome (GOLD analysis project Ga0307489, IMG submission 202247) | Sea-ice brine microbial communities from Beaufort Sea near Barrow, Alaska, United States - SB 1.2 | ecosystem: Environmental > Aquatic > Marine > Coastal | place: USA: Alaska | collected...
GCTTGGGCAACAACACCGATTGCCGCCGCTACTTTTAGAAACTCACGACGTGAAACTTTGCCCGCATTAAAATCGCTATACAGCTGTGTTTCTTTTGAACTTTTTATAGCGCTTTTAGCTGACATATTTTTTAAAAATCGTTTTCGATCATGATTGGTATCTGACATATTAGGAACCCTAATTGGCTTTTATTTTGCTTAAATAGAAAATAGCATGATAAATGCACTGAAATAAATAGGTTTATTTCAGTATGCTCAAAGCTGCCACTGCCTTGGATTGATAGAACGCTCTAACAGATAATAGACTCTGAATTTAAATCAGGTCTGCTATACCGAAAAAATTATCGACACCTAGCAGGCTAATATGATTATTCTTTAGGTATCTTATCCCGATGTTCTGCGCAGCATAGTTGGGTGTCGCTTGCAGGTTCATCAAATAAAAAGTTAACGAACCGACACCTACATATATTTTTAACTGATTAGTCTGTAAGACGATGACCATTATTTAGCTTTTCGGTCATGGGGTGCGCAATATAGTTGGCGAGACGCATAGAGTCATTACGTTAGCAGTAGCGCTATTTTTTGACGACTATATTTTTCTGCGAGATTGCTTGCTACAACAATGACAAAACACCCGTTAGACATCGCGATATTAAACTATCCATCACTTCCCATTTGGCATTTTCTGCTGGCACAGGAAGCCCATAGAAGTGGGCACTGTGTAACTATAAACAAATAACTAAATGTAAGACAATCGACTTTTGTAGTGGGATAGATTTAAATTTATGGGCTTATTATAGTCATAAGTAACGTAGATTATGATGCTATCACTAAGTCGTTTTATGCGGACTTAATACACTTACTCACTGGCTAAAACCTAACTCACTTGAATTGACGGAGCATCTTTTATTGTTTGATTATTCGTCGAGTAATCTCAGAGGATGCTGGCCGTTAACCATGCCCATAAAGGGAGAATGAATCGAATAGCCTACTAGAGCGCGAAGTTCTGGTGAAAGTTTTTTTACAGTCGCTTTGTTCAATTCTAACAAGTAATTTTCCTGTTGACGCATAAATGCCTCACAGTATTGATGTGTAACAGCAAGTCTTGGAGATTTAGCATGGTTTGCACCACCGCCATGCCAAGTTGTTCCGAGAAAAAATATAACAGAGCCGGCCGGCATCACCGCTTTAATAACACTGTCGGGAGTGGGTCGCTGCTGACCATCCCATTTATGACTTGCTGGTACAACTACCGTCGCACCATTTTCCTCAGTGAAATCGTCTATAGCCCAAATACTGGCCGCACCTAGCGGTGGTCTAGGCCTAGGGATTTGATAAAATGAATCATCGTAATGATAAGCTTGTTGCTTTTCGCCGGGTAAAATATTGATCACTTGACTTTGGCTCAGGAGAAAATTAGGTCTAAACATTAAATCCATCAACCCCAACAATCTTGGATGGTCTGCCAAAATATCGATGCACCGAGTTTTTGCCAACACATTATATAATCGCTGCGTTCTTTCTCCCTCAAATTCATTTCTACCCTTGTGCGACATTAAAGGCAGGCACGTGGTTTTAATTTCATTACACTGAGATGGGGTGAGTAATCCTTTAATAATGACATAACCATCAGACATTAAACTTTCGAAATCTTGATCAATCAGCGCCGACTTCCGATCCGCGGATGGTTGCAGTTGTTTGAATTTTTTAGCCAGCTCCCTGTCCGAATAACCCTTAATATTGCCTTCAATTTTCATAATAGAATTATCCTCATCAATTAATTGCCAAGCTTAATACATTACAGATTAAATGTGTATTCAGTAGTCATCACAAAACTCCCACACCATCAGAACAGACTTACTAAGCCACCCATAATAGATTTGAATACCAACTTCCCCCTTGAAGCTGGGTCTTGATAGTTCGCAAAATTATTATGGGTGGCTTGGTAAATATTGTTTAGTACACTTGACTCTTATGTTGTGGCGTAATGTGGACAATAGAATGATTAAGTGTGTTTTTGGTCTTAATCTATAAGTTGGTACTTTGACGCAGAGTTAAGTCAATATTTGCGACAGAGATAGGTCAAAGCCAATTCAAACTGTTTGATGGTATCAGTTTGAATTGGCTCGCGACTATCGAATAACATGCCTCGATTTTTGTCATAATTTAAATCTGGGTAAACCACACGAAACTCTTCGATTAAAGTTGTTTGGCAATGCACAAACAAACCATATTCAGACGGATTGGATTTACGTTGTGACAACCTTAAAGTGGTGCCTGATTTAGGTGACAGTGTTACATAACTAGTCTCACCTTATTTTAGGCATTCTTAAATTTGGCCTATATCATCTGAGCTTTCGGCAGTTTCAAAAATACATTCCCGAATGGTTAATAAAGCTTGTTTGGTATGAGGCGAGCACTTATAAAATACAGGCCTTATCTCTGAGTTTAAAAAGTCCATTATTCACACTCTGATTAATCAGTTCAATTGCTCTACAATATTATAAGCATAGATAGAGTCGAGTTTGTTTGCCGCCACTCTATCACTCAGACCAATCCTAGATAGTCCTGACAGTACCGCCAGTTTAGCTTGCTCAATAGGTGAACTCATATGGTACAAAGCTGCATTTTTTCGGGCGTTAAGTTGAATGTCACGTGAACGTGGTAGGCGTATATTTTGATAGGTTTGTAATGCTGTATGGGTATCAGTATCGCTTGCCAAGCAATGCGCCAAAGCATAGCTATCCTCAATTGCCATAGCTGCACCTTGAGCTAAAAATGGCAACATGGGGTGGCAGGCATCGCCTAAAAGGGCAACGTTGTTATCTGTCCACTGGTTAAGAGGTTGTCTGTCGAACAAAGCCCATAGAAAACATGATTCTGTAGCCACTAATAATTCTGTCACTTCTGGATGCCAGCCATCAAATGTCTGTCGCAGCTCGTTAATATCACCAGGTTCATTCCATGATTCTTTTTGCCAGTCAGTACGTTCTTGCACTGCTACAAAATTGACTAAGTCACCGCCGCGCAGATAATAACTAACAAAGTGTTTGCCCGGGCCTACCCATAAATTGGCATTTGGTTTAATTAGTTCATTCGGAAGTTTGTTTGCTTCGACCACTCCTCGCCAGGCAACTTGTCCGGTGAACTCTGCGGATGTCTGACCTAACATACAAGCTTGTACTTTTGACTTAATGCCATCAGCACCTATTAATACATCTGCTTCTATGCTTTCGCCATTTGCAAGATGGATAGTTAAATTGGGGGGAGTTAAGTTTTGGGAAGTTAAGTTTTGGAAAGTTAGCTTTTGAAAATCATGCTGATAACTTTCAACAGCTTGGCCTAAGTGAATACTTACCCCCATATTTTGGCAGGCATTGAGCAAAGTGCGATGTAAATCAGCACGATGAATATGCAGATAATCCGCCCCGTATTTTTGGGTGGCAGTATCCGCTAACGGTACATTAAAGTAGGATTTTCCGGTTTGATAGTGACGCATTACTGCTGACTTAGGTCTAAATGCATTAGCTTTGACTTTGTCAGCGATACCTAGGGCTTGTAACACATGTATCGCATTGGGGCTGAGTTGTAAGCCTGCCCCTAATTCCCCAAGGTGTGAGCTTTGTTCGTAAATTGCTGCATCAAACCCATGCTTAGCTAGGGCCAATGCTGCACACAAACCGCCAATACCTGCCCCTGCAATAACAATTTTTTTGCTCAAAGCCACTGTCCAGCGTTTTAGTCTCGTTTGCGCCAGATAGTAATATGGTTGTTAGCTGTTTGGCTAGTACGTTGATCTAATTCAAACTGGCTAGTCACTTGTGTTTCTTGTAGCAAATCAAATTTAGCTGACATAATTTCAAACAAATGTGCTTCGCTACTAAGGTTTTCACCATTTCGTTTAAAACCGCCGATCCAATATGGCAAGTCGGTGATAGTCACATCCCAAGCATAACTGCTGCCCAACACCACTACTCCGCCCGGCTTTATGCGTCGGCTAAGTTGCTGTAATAATTCTTGTGGTTGATAACTGTATTCGATAACACGATGACAAATAGCCAAGTCGTAGTCGCCAAACTGTGGTTTTAAGTTAAGCCCATCACCTTGTGCAAAATGTAAGTTTTCTGGTGATTGCTCAAATCCTAAGTTTTCTAGGGTTACTTCATGGAAATCGAAAATGTCACCTTGAGTAGGCATAGCATAACGCAGTTGCCCCTGCTCTTTTAAATCAAGACAATGTTGAATATGTCTTGCGGTAAAGTCGATTCCATCAACATGGTTGGCTGTTTTAGATAATTCAAAAGACAAACGACCTACACCACAACCCAGATCGAGAATTTTACTGCTTGGCGTTAAATAGGGTTGCACTACTTTTAGAATTTGCTGTAAATCATGGTTTTGCTGATGACTGCACGCACCAAAGTGGTGGTGTAATTGACGACTAATATCGGTTTGCATCTCACATTTTGTCACGGCTGTAATGGGTACGTCCTGATTTTTGCTTGAAACATAACGAAAACCTGAATGTTGATGGAAATGACGACGGAATGCATAGCGAGAATCACGAGTTGCCTCGTTACCGGTGGACATCCAGCTACCACCTTTTATTAAATTATGCTGACCATCAAAGGTTGGCGTTGAAAAATCATCATACAAAGGATGTACTTTGAACCCTTCATAACCATCTATTGGGCTTTCCGTCCATTGCCATACGTTACCAATTACGTCATAAAATTCTGTCTGCTTAAATTTATCCACTGGGCATGATGAAGCAAAATGTTCTAGATTGATGTTTCCTGGTGCCTTATCCCAATCAGCTAAATCTGTATCTAATTGGTCACGCAGCACTTGCCATTCAGCTTCCGTAGGCAGCCGCACATAATCTTCACAGCTGTTATCTTTCCAGTTGCAAAATGCCTTGGCTTCAAGATAATTCACTTCGACTGGCCAACTTAAAGGCAAAGGAATTTCTTCGGTTAGATTTCTTTGCCAATACTCACCATCTTTGCGTCGCCAAAAACGTGGCATTTCACTTTTAGAGAAGTCTAGCCAACCTTGCCCTTCTTGTGTCCACAAGGTAGGCGTTTTGTAACCACCAGCATCAACAAATTCCATAAACTCTTGGTTAGAAACTAAATATTGTGAGGCAGAAAAATCGCTTACATCAATCGGTAATTGACCATACTCGTTATCCCAACCGTAAGTTACGTTGGAATCTGGCTTACCTAAAACTAAAGACTTACTGGCAACATTTAATAAAGCATTATTTGGTGCTTTACCAGAGTCTGTGCAATCTTTCCATATGTTGGATGAGGTTAGATATTTGGTATCGAGCATGCGCATGATCACCGACGATGTCTCGATGTGAATACGCTCATGCTCACACCCCATAAGGATAACCCAAGCTAATGAATCTTGAGTGATAGGTAACGTTAACGGCATATTTTCAATTAAATCCGAAACGGTCTCTTTCACTTGATCGCGATATTCAGACACAGCTTCAACACTTGGCCATTGATAATTACCCGGCGATAAATCGTCCCAAGACATTTCATCTACACCGACGGCACAAACAGACTCTATTTGGCTGTTCACACGATGTTGAATAAATTTGCCAAGCAATAATTTATTCACGTAAAAAACAGCCGTATGTCCGTAATAAAAAATGAGCGGGTGGCGCAATGGTTCTGGGCGCAAGACAAAAGCTTCGTCTTCATTAATTAACGAAAAAAGCGACTCGTAAAGCTCCCAAGTTTGCTCAAAATATGCTCTAAGTTCAGCCCGCTTGTTTTCAACGTCAGTGCCTGTTAAAAGTGGAGGCTTATCTAATATAATTAATTTTTGTTTAAGCAAAACGTGCTTTCCTAATTTTTATCAATTTGAATCAACCCAAATATTGTTGATACAACTTTTATGAATATCACGTAATAACCGTTAATTGGTATTTACTAAGCATTATTTCTTTAATCTTTACACCCAATCCCAGTTCACTATTATTGGGCATGTCTTGGCAGTAATAATCTATTTTGTCTGCAAACCAGCCATTATTTTTAAATAAAGATAGCGCACCTAATTTTTCTTGCCCATCTTCTTTGCTATGTTGGTCATACAAAGATACGGGTAAAGCTTTTTCTTCAAAATTTGGCAACGATTCTGATTGTTGCCATTTACCAATACCTTCAAGAACGTTTATTAGAATAAACAACATATTCAAATAAGGATCATAGTTTTTACTGGTTGCGCCAATTCTATGCTCTACTCGCGCTGTTTTTCGCCAGTCACCAGCATAATGTAGTACTGAGTTGTCGGCAGCAAAAAATAGTGGTTCTAAACCCATTGCTTGATTGTGTTTACCTATTTCTTTGTACAATGCAATGCTGCCTTGATGCCCGCCAGACAGCACCACTGGTGAACTAAGCTCAGCGTCCAATTCATAATCTTGACGTAACGCTAAACGTTTAAAAGCATCTTCTTCGGGCAAAAACAAAAGACAACAATCATAGCTATTCACCAACAATTCATATTGTATCCACTCACCTAGACCTTGTTGAGCAAATAAATTTTCGCCTTGATGATTTTTAACGCTGACATTCATTTGAATCGCATTAGGAATATGTACTGACCGAGTATCCAATGAAAAAATTGCGCCAGACCCATGCACGTAACGACCTTTATCTGCTCCCCACGCAACGGGTGACATCATTACTTTAGCAGCACCATGCTGGCACATTATTGCAGGTAAGACCCGCATAGCATGAGCTAAGTTTTGCGCTTCTTTTAACGGCGACTGACCATTAAAAAGTGATACAAGCTCCCACTGATTTTTCCAATACTCAGATTTCAACTCACCGTCTATGTTCAGTTTCGCAAGCATCTTGTTGATACTTTTATAATCAAGCTTTTTCTGATCACTGCGTAGCTCGCACACTCCTTCCAACTCGAAATGCACTAAAGCTTTAAAACCTTTTGCTTCAAGAATATTTAGTAGGTGTTGGATAACATTTTGTATCAACATAAAAAAACATTGAACACTTTTTTTGAAGGGTGAGTTTAATTAGTGTAAAGCGCAACGGATAACAATCAAGGTTATTTACCGCGGCTGTGTTTGTATTGTGTTTTGCAATAACCACGCAATATGCCTTCAGGCCTCAAACCAAGATGCTTGGTTTGTCTGCCCCGCATGCGTTTACGCCATACTTTGAAAGAACCAATTTTCAGTTCACTACGCATGATGTCGACTAACTGATTAGAATTAACGCCAAATAATCCCTCGATGGCTTCGAATGGGGTTCTATCTTCCCAAGCCATTTCGATAATGCGTGATTTTTCTTCAGTGTTAAAATTTTGGATAGTTTTCTTCATCGATACCTTTACGGATAAAGAAAATATCTGGTTCACTAATTTCAAAAAAATTAACAATAATTCGATCTAGAAACACTTATTTTCAGTAATATATGGCCTACAGACAATACTTGGAGTGTTATTTATCACCGAATTAACATTGGTTTGGTTTCGTCAGGATCTACGTTTACGAGATAACCCAGCTCTAACCTACGCGAGTAAACGCGGACATGTTATACCGCTGTATATTTCTGATACTGATTGCCCCGAACATTTTATACCTGGTGGTGCCAGCAAATGGTGGCTACACCAATCACTTAATTCATTGAATGATTCATTAAACGGTCAGTTGCATTGTCTAAAGGGTGATGCGAGTAAGCTTCTGATTGAATTTATTCAGCTAAACGACATCAAAAGTGTCGTCTGGAATCGGTCCTACGAACCTTGGCAAATAAAGCGAGACACACAACTTAAGCATGCTTTAATTGAAGCGGGTATCGATGTTCAAAGTTTTAATAGCCATTTATTGTGGGAGCCATGGCAAGTATTAAAAAAAGACGAAACACCTTACAAAGTGTTTACTCCCTATTATCGTCGAGGTTGTTTATCTAAAGCTCCCCCAAGAATGCCGGTTGAATTACCAAAAAACTTACAGATTGAATATTTCCCAGAATCAGATAAAGGCATCGACTCGTTAGAGTTAATGCCACATATCAATTGGTACGCTAAAATTGAAGAAATGTGGATGCCAGGTGAACAAGGTGCAGCAAATCACCTCAGTGATTTTTTACCTGATGGCGCTAAAGCATATAAAAACAAACGAGATTTCCCAGACTTAGGTGCAACATCCAAACTATCAGCACACTTACATTTTGGAGAAATATCTCCAAATCAAATTTGGTATGCGGCCATTGATTCTTTAAATGGCAATACCGAAGACGTAGGCCTAGATTGTTATTTAAGTGAATTAGGATGGCGGGAATTTTCACATTCCTTATTATTTCATTTCCCGCACATTCCGCAAAAGAACTTCAGCCCTAAGTTTGAGTATTTCCCATGGCGCACTGATGACAAATCACTCAAAGCCTGGCAGCTAGGTCAAACAGGTATTCCAATCGTCGATGCAGGTATGCGTGAATTATGGCAAACCGGCACTATGCATAACCGCTTGCGTATGGTGGTAGGCTCATTCTTAGTGAAAAACTTATTAATTGATTGGCGCAAAGGCGAGCGTTGGTTCTGGGATTGTTTATTAGATGCAGATCTAGCCGCCAATAGTGCAAGCTGGCAATGGATAGCGGGCACAGGAGCTGATGCTGCACCTTACTTCAGGATTTTTAATCCCGTCACTCAAGGGCAGCGTTTTGACCCAAAGGGAGATTACGTGAAACGTTATTGCCCAGAACTTAGCAAATTACCTGATAAATTTATCCATAACCCATGGGATGCCCCACAAAACATTCTCGATTATGCGGGTATTAGACTAGGTGATAACTATCCTAAACCTTTAGTTGATTTAAAAATATCACGGCAGCGTGCTCTTGATGCATTAGCACAATCGAAACAACAACCAAATGAAGAAGCAGTTTAAAAATGGCTACCCTCAGACTGATACTTGCTGACCAACTGAGCCATTCGTTGGCCAGTCTCCAACAATGCGACTTAGAAAACGACTGGATCTTAATCGCCGAAGTGCGCCAAGAAGCTAGTTACGTTAAACATCACCAAAAGAAAATAGCCTTTTTGTTCTCAGCTATGCGTCACTTTGCCCAAGAATTAATATCTCAGGGATATATCCTTCATTACACCCGTTATGATGACCAGAACAATCAGGGTAGTTTATTTGGCGAGGTAGAACGGCTGTGTAAACAAAAAAAAATCAAAAAGATTGTACTTACCCACCCCGGTGAATATCGCGTATTAGCAGAAATGCAAAGCTGGCAAGACAAGTTAAATATACCTGTTGAAATTTGCCAAGATGACCGATTTTTATCAAGCCTTGATGAATTCGCCAATTGGGCAAAGGACCGTAAGCAATTACGTATGGAGTTTTTTTACCGAGAAATGCGCAAAAAATGGCATTTTTTGATGGATGGTGACAAGCCAGTAGGCGATAAATGGAATTTTGACAGTTCAAACCGCAAAGCATTACCCAAAGGTATGTCTCCGCCATTACCCACAAAGTTCGAACCTGACTCCATTACTCAAGACGTTTTGCAATTAGTAGCAGATAATTTTAGTGACCATTTTGGGGAACTCGGTAACTTTCACTTTGCCGTCAATCGAGAAGAGGCATTGGTTGTGTTAGATGAATTTGTAGCCCAGCGCTTAATTCATTTTGGCGATTACCAAGACGCTATGGTGCAAGGCGAACCTTGGATGTATCACTCACATATTGGTTTTTACTTAAACTGCGGGCTGTTAACGCCCAAAGAAGTGATTGAAAAAGCAGAGAACGCATACCGAAATGGTGATGCCCCGCTAAATGCAGTTGAAGGCTTTATTCGTCAAGTATTAGGCTGGCGCGAATATGTGCGCGGTTTGTATTGGCTAAAAATGCCTGATTACAAAACTGAAAATTTCCTCGAAGCGACTCGCTCTCTTCCTAAATTTTTTTGGGATACAAAAACCAAAATGAATTGCCTTCATCAATGCATCAAAGAAACCTCAGAAAACGCTTATGCGCACCATATTCAGAGATTAATGGTATTAGGTAACTTCGCCTTATTAGCAGGACTGCACCCTGATGAAGTCAACGAATGGTATTTGATTGTGTATGCCGACGCCTATGAGTGGGTAGAAATGCCCAATGTCACTGGCATGATCCTCTTTGCAGATGGTGGTTTACTGGCTAGCAAACCTTATGCAGCCAGCGGTAGTTATATCAATAAAATGTCTAACTATTGCAAAAGTTGCCACTATAAAGTGAAAGAAAAAAATGGCCCACACGCCTGCCCATTTAATTATTTGTACTGGGATTTTTTAGACCGGAATAAAGAAAAATTAGGCAATAATCCGCGTTTAGGTATGCCCTACCGTACCCTAAACAAAATGACCGACGAAAAGCGCCAAGCTATCCAGCGTGACGGCCAAATATTTTTTAAAGCTTTAGACAACCATGAAAAAGTCTGAGCTGCCTAGCAAAATCTGTCCCGTATGCAATCGCCCGTTTAATTGGCGTAAAAAATGGGAAAGATGCTGGGATGAGGTGAAGTATTGTTCGAAACGCTGTAGTCAAGAGCGAAAATAACGGACGAACACTTAAAATATCATAAAGGTGTCAGCACCCTTATTATTTTATTCCCCCTATGTAACGCGTTCTTTTTTGTTCCTTGGGCGCGCTCAGCATTACTAAAATGCACAACAACCACTGAACAAAATTTAGATACCCTGATCTATGATTGCACGAAAATCATACGACCAACCATCATGCCAAGAGTGATGCTATCGCACTATTAATGAGGGTTTTCAGTGAATATCTGCAATATGGTGCTAGCCTCTAAAACTTGATGGCAAAGCGAAGATGACTTCTTTTGGATTGCACCGATGACTGCAAATGTTATTGTTGTTTTCGATAGTTTATGATCCTCAAAACACCGATAATCAAACAACACCTAAACTGGCAGGACTCGAAAAATCAAAGTCAGTGGGTGTTGTACGTGGTGATTATCGCGCAGACATTTTGCGCAATCACGGGGTAAAGAACGTGGTCGAGTACAATAGTTGGAAACAAGCTATTGGCGCAGTGCTAAAAGGTAAAGTATCCTCGATACTCTACTCTGAATTAGGCGTTTCGGTCACCTACAAATTAGCCAAATTTGACTGTTCATCATTGATGCAGAACATATCGCTGTTGCCACAACATCATGGCAAGTTGCGTTGCAAAAATTCTAACGGGGAACCTAATTATTTGTTTTTCTCGGATGGCGTGATTGACATAATATGCTTAACAATTGAAAGATCCTGCACTGATATTACCAGAGTATTTCAGTTTCAACTGGCGACCACTTATTTAGCCGTTTCAAAGCTTGGAACCCCGCCACAATTAGTTTAAAAGTTGAAGTCTGCAGCAACTTAATTTTAAACGAACAGCACAGTATCAAGCGTTATCTAAACACTGGCTAATAGAATTTAAACAGCGCAAATTGCCCAGCATGCATCAGCAAGATGGAATGATTAAACTTTGACCGCGAACCTCTAACCAAGAATAACTAAACAAAGTTATTTAGTTATTAACCTTAGATGAAAACATCTTTGAATTAGTACCGCTTTAGTACAGCTAGTATTTTAAATAGTATTACATTTATTGTTTTGGCGACTAACTAGATAAAAGTCTTTAAGCGCCTTCTATCTAGTCTATAGCCCAGAGCGTTATTATTTTAGACCTTAGCCTTCAAACGGGCAAAGAAACCACGCCATCCTAGCAATATGAGAAGCAAGCCAAGATTAAGGGCAAACACCCCACCACTGCTGCTTTTTTCTGGATCAAGGGTTTTGACGATTTCATTTACAGACTTCAGCGCTATGCCACCGGGATCTTCAATAGTGCCGTTGGCTATGCCATCAGCATCATTAGGACCACCGTCTTTGATAGTTAAACGCACACAGTCGTCGCCTCTGGTCAGGCCTCTTGAGTACAAATTACTCTCTGGTGCTGGGCATACATCGTTAACAGATACAGTTGACGCTAAACTATTGTCGGAATTTTCCACAAAATCCTGCCAGCCATTTTCTGCAGAAAACTTTCTATAAATGGCAAATTCAGGAATATTCTGTTGTAAAGGCAAGACAATATCTACTGAGCTTCCGACCGGCAGAATGTCACTTATTTCAAAATCATAATACTCATTTTGATGGTCAATCGTATCAGCGATAATTAACCCTGTAGCTTTAATTTCTTGTTCAGACAACATCACACCGTCCGACTGTTGTAGCCTAGCAAATTTCCCCAAAGACAGCACCAGGCCTGGTTCTGTCTCAACAAACTTAGTGATGGCAGAATTAACATGTATAGGCTGAATATAGGTAACGTCTGATACATCCATAAATGCTGGCAGACCATCGAAGTCCTCATCTAGAAAACCTTCTTCTTTATCGGTTAACCCATCGCGATCAACATCAGTGTTAGTCAATGCGGGTTGGGTAGTCAAAATCGGAATATGCACAACTTCAGTGGTAACTAAGGCACCCAAACCACTATCTGTCACTTCTACTGACAAAGATAAAATATCACTATTAGTAATAGGTAAATTTACGTTACTAGGAGTGATCACTACCACCATCTGATTAGCACTGACTTGCGCTTGATACACCGCGGGAATAGTCCATTCAATAATATGTGTATCGCCAGGATTGGAGTCGTCAATGTTTAACCTTAGCTCAATATCACCATCGTCTTTGGCGACATTGGATAACATCAAGCCTCGTTGTGTGACTAAAACTGATAATTTAGGGGCTAGGTTTTCTTCACTCACGGTAATCGTATGAGTTGGTTGTGAGCCCACATTTAAGCCATCACCAAATTCCAAAATAAGTCGCTCATCCCCTTCATCTTGAAAGTCTTCATTTAAATTAATATTGATGTACCCAACAGTGCCACTTTCAATCACCACAAACTCATCATCTATACTGTAGTCGAAAGCATCGACATCACCCACCACCGCAACTGGGATCTTAAATGGATAAATTGGCGAAATACCTGAGAGCACAATCTTTACAGTAGCAATGCCACCTTCTGCAACAGTCTGGTCAGGCTCAAAATTAACTAAAGGATAAAGATTAATCGTTTGCTCTATGAAGGCAATATTGCCAGCGTTATCAATTGCTCTCCACTTAATCGGATATTGACCAGACTTTAACACCTGTATACCTCGCTCAAAACCTACAGGTGTTAGACTGCAGCAGTTATCACCATCTAGACCATCACTAGCAGAAATTCTTGTCGCCGCCACCAATGCTGCTTCAGTAAGCGTAGTAAAGATATGATCCGCATTAAGTTGCAGCGATGCTGGAAGGCTAATCTTTGGTGGATAATCATCAACCAAAGGATTTTTATTGTCTTGCGCTTCATCACCGTTAATTACGCCATCTGAATCACTATCAAGTAAGGCATCATCAGGATCAAGTGTATTCAAACCATACCTGATTTCAAATTCATCGCTCATGCCGTCGTTATCGTCATCGAGATCTGCATTATTGCCAATGCTGTCATTGTCGGTGTCTACCCATTCTAATGGGTCCAAGGGGAAATCGTCTTCTGTATCTAAAAACCCATCATTGTCGTCATTAGTATCGGTATTGTTACCGGTGCCGTCACTATCGGTATCAATAAACTCCGTTGGGTCGAGTGGAAATGGGTCATTAATATCAGAGATCCCATCACCGTCATCATCTGTATCTGTATTGTTGCCTGTACCGTCACCATCGGTATCCAGTGTCTCAGTGCTATCTAGCGGAAAGGCATCATCAGAATCAACTACACCGTCACCATCATCATCAATATCGAATACATTTCCTATACCATCTAGATCGGTATCTTTGGTTTCTACAGGATCAAGTGGAAAGGCATCTTCGATGTCTCTTACGCCATCATTATCGTCATCGCTGTCTGCATTATTACCGATGCCATCAACATCGGTATCTAGCCATTCAGTGTTATCTAGCCGGAATAAATCCAGATTATCAGTTACTTCATCACCGTCATCGTCCGTATCTAAATTGTTGCCAATGCCATCTAAGTCGGTATCGAGCCATTCCGATATATCCAGTGGGAATGTATCATCATTATCGATAAAACCATCGCCATCGTCATCACTGTCTGCGTTATTACCCACACCATCAGCATCCGTGTCGACAGATTCAAAACTGTCTAGAGGGAATATATCTAACGAATCTTTAACTCCGTCATTATCATCATCGTTGTCTGCATTGTTGCCAACACCGTCATTGTCAGTGTCTAACCACTCTAATGAATTTAAGGGAAAATCGTCATCGGTATCAATAAAAAAGTCATTGTCGTCATCACTATCAGCATTGTTACCTACACCATCACCATCGGTGTCTTTAGACTCAGCAGCGTTGAGTCTAAAAGCATCGATACTATCAATAGTGCCGTCGCCGTCATCATCTGAGTCTGCATTATTGCCAACACCATCACTATCAGTATCAAGCCACTCAGTTCTATCTAAGGGGAAAGGGTCATCAGAATCAACGGTGCCGTCATTATCATCATCGGCATCACCTAGGTTATTACCTAAGCCATCGCCATCCGTGTCTAGTGTTTCATTACCGTTAAGCGGGAAAGCATCAAAGCCATCGGCTACGCCGTCTCCGTCATCATCGGGATCGGCAATGTTACCAATGCCATCGCCGTCGGTATCGGTATCTTCAGCCATATTCAGAGGATCAGGGTCAACATTGTCAGGCACACCATCACCATCGTCATCAGTGTCGGTATTATTTCCAATGCCGTCGCCATCTGTATCAATAGATTCTGTTCTATCAAGCGAAAACTTATCTAAACCGTCTTCTACGCCATCACCGTCATCATCGGTATCGGTATTGTTACCTATGCCGTCATTGTCAGTATCGATGAACTCAGTAGGGTCGAGTGGAAACGCGTCAGAAGCGTCAGCCACGCCATCAGCGTCATCATCACTGTCGGCATTGTTACCGACACCATCGCCATCCGTGTCTAAGTTTTCAGCAGGATCAGTTCTAAACGCGTCAACGCCATCGGCAAAGCCATCGTTGTCATCATCAGGATCAGCATTATCACCTACAAGATCCCCATCACTATCGAAGGATTCAGAAGGGTCATCTGGCAAAAAGTCATTCGCGTCTAATACACCGTCGTCATCATTGTCAGGGTCAGAGTTATTTCCGATGCCATCATTGTCTGTGTCTAAGGTTTCATTGGCGTTCAGCGGAAACGCATCATCTACATCATCAATACCGTCATTATCATCGTCTTCATCGGCATTATTACCTACACCATCGCTATCCGTATCGGTTTGTTCATTTGGATCCAAAGGTTTGGCATCATATAAATCAATCACACCGTCGTTATCGTCATCAGCATCGGCGTTATTACCTATCCGGTCACTGTCAGTGTCTTCCCATTCAAAGCCATTCAAAGGAAACGGGTCAATACTATCTGCAAATCCATCGCCGTCATCGTCTAGATCTGCATTATTGCCGAGGCAGTCACGATCGGTATCGAGCCACTCAAGAGGGTCTTCGGGGAAAGGATCATAGAAATTAATGACTTGGTCAGCATCTAGATTATTATCATCTCCGTCCAGAACACCGTCGCCGTCATCATCATCTTCATCGAAGTTACTGATGCCATCTAAGTCATAGTCATAATGGCGAATAGGATCGTTTGGGAATACATCTATATTGTCGTCGTAACCATCGCCGTCGGTATCTGTGGTGGTTAAAGGTGGTGGACCTGGACAAAATACTTGGGCGTAACTGGGTTGTGGCCAAGCCAAGCCAATCATCACTATCAAACTAAATAGGTACAATCTTAACCAATTGCGCAAAGGCACTGCGCCACTTTGCGGATTTAATCTACACATAAACAATATTCACTTCTCACTTATTCACTACGCTTTCTAACCTTCAACATTTATTCAAATGTGATTAGTTACCATAATAAGTTGGACCAACGCCGAAGTTAAACTTAACCCCCAGAAAAACAGAACTCATGCTGCCAAATTCGGACATCTGAGGAAAATGTTTTACCCCCATGATGGCAGAGACATTGGAAGTCACTTTATAATGGGCGGAAATAGCTAGAAAGCCATTGATATCACCGGTTTCTGAAAAATACTTTTCTTCATTAAGTTCAGCCCAAGTAAACTTATTATCGGTTAATGACGCGGCTATACCTAATTGGTATTCCATACTGAAGCGTCTCATTGTAGGGTTTCGAGCTGTGAATTGATGGCGATAAGATAATGATGCTTCGGCGCTATTTATAGGGAACTTCAAATTACTGTTATTCCACTCAACCAACACTTCATCATATCGACTGGCGCCTAAGCGCCAATAAAAAGGGCTTTTTCGAGAAAAGTTATTGGTTATAAATATTGAAAATCCTTGAGTCTCATACTCAGTTCCTTGGTGAGCACTGCCGCCAATTTCTAAGGCTAGTGCAGGCAGAGAACACACTAATAGAGACAAAACCGTTAGAAGGACGGCGAAGACTTGCCCCTTAATCGAAACACATCGCTCAACCAAATTATTCATAAACACCATAAATTCCTCAACTTAAAATAACCAGATGCACCATTTAACGGAACATTTGCCAGTATTAGATAGAACATTAGCAAGTATTAAACCAACAACGCTTAACATATCCTCAAGGAGTAAACGCGCAATATTCTGAGGCCTAACCAAACAAATTGTTTTCGAGAGTTTATGGTTCCTCTGGTGCTGCTATATTTATTCTCTGTGATGAAACCACACGATTTTAATGACCAATAAATCTCTATGCATATTTTTATCCCAGCCGGATATTATACCAATTTATAAGTGCTTAAAGATCTATACTCCCTTAACCAAGAAAAAACTTCAGCGGAGAAACCAATGTATTCACCTATTCATTCGATTCACTCTTTATTCGATCAATTAGGCCTTGATAGCTCCGAGCAAGCTATTAATACCTTTGTTAGTCAACATGGCTCACTACCCGCCAATGTCAAATTACATCAAGCCGATTTTTGGAACTCAGCTCAGAAGACATTTTTACAACAAATGATTGACGAAGATG
>Ga0307489_10001174_pt1 | contig 17117 bp, 24 predicted proteins | sample SB12metaG_FD_202247 | JGI IMG/M metagenome (GOLD analysis project Ga0307489, IMG submission 202247) | Sea-ice brine microbial communities from Beaufort Sea near Barrow, Alaska, United States - SB 1.2 | ecosystem: Environmental > Aquatic > Marine > Coastal | place: USA: Alaska | collected...
CAGAATTGCCCAAAATAGCCCGGAATAGCTCAAAATCTGACGCTAAAAAATAGGCCGCGTATCTGCGGAAGTACGTAGTTCCTGATAACGGGTTCTGGGCGGTGCTCGTTTATGATGACCTGCTTTCAGGTTTCAGTTTCAAATTCAACGTGCGCCGCTGCCGCCCGGAGTGTCCTGATCAGCCCGCGAGCGTCGGTGATGTATGACTCGACGGCCTGCACAGGTAAGGCAGTGCAATTCGAAACCAGTCTAACTCCGTGTTGAAAGCGCCTGGTGTCAGCCCTGTAAACAAAATAATATTAAAATGCTTTCAAACTTTGCTTTCAAATATTATCTGCGCCGCTACACATAGGGAGCTACAAGTACATGGCCCCAGAGGTGTTTCTGGTGAGGCCTGACAGCAGAGTGACAAGATATGGAGGATCGATCTCCAGGATGACCATGAATCCTGTCATCCTGTCGCTTTGAGGATGACCTTGAAATCCTGAACATAGCCTTAGAATCTTGAGGATGACTCCCAAAATCCTGTCATCCTGTCATCCTGTCGGTCAACCGCACAGTATGACCAGATCATATCTTGTCACTCTGCCTGACAGATAATGCCTGCCACCGCATTATCCACATTGTATGACAAAGTGCGTAAAACCACTAAGGCACCTAGCAACAAGTAGTACTAAGTTTTCCAAATGGGGTGTTATGATTGGTCGAGCGGGCACTGAGTTGCACTAAGTAGCACTATGTCTAAGTAGGTGTCTAAGTGGTTTCCGCACTTTTTCATAGATCAACGTGTCTTGAGGTAGAATGGAATTACTTGATGCGGCGAGAATTATTAGTCAGTACCTGCCACATCATCATCCACAGTGTAAAACCTCGTTTCTTGAGTTCAATGGAGTCACACGACGCGGCGAGCACTATCTAGCAGGCCCTGGTTTCTGGGGCGGATGTCGAACGAGCGCGCGGACGTGTACTCGTGGGCGATGGTGGCGTACGAGCTGCACACGCGCCAGCCGTTTCTCAGAGGGTAGGGGGTTGTTGAGAACAAACACTCGACTGACGTTACATCCCATCCCCCTTCTCCTCCGCGCGAGGTTCTTTCAGTACAAGCACTTGACGACCGTTGGATCGCCTCTTCCCCCTCCTCCGCGCGGGGTTCCCGATAACAAGCACTCGACCGACGTTGAATCTCGTCCTCATTCTCCGCCGGTCAGTATGAGCAGACACTCGCAAGGTGAATCATGCTCCGATAGGTGTATATTAAGGAGGAGAATGTGATTAGTGTGCATAGGTGCACTACGAGCAAACAGTTGGGGAACGAGGGAACATAGGCCAGGGCGGTGGATCAGAGAAGAAGAGGAGGTTGCGGTGCGTGTGTACACGTGCATGTGCACTATGAGCAAACTGGAATAACTGGTGCGACGGCTTGTTCTCATTGACTCTCCAGTCGGGATGCAGATAAAGGGCGATTGGGGCTGGTACGATTACCCGCCAGATGAGTGGGCGGCAGGGACTTCACTCGTCCACTTCTCACCTCAACCTAAGCCATTCTGGTCTGTGAGCCGTTTGTGTCTAGTTTGTGACGAGCTGTGACCCATCAATCATGTTACACACTACCGGAACCACCCAACGTATTCCGCAAAGAAAGTTTACGTTGAGCTGAAATGTGGACGAGTGTAGTAAGGCCCTGGTAGGTGATGGCCGCTGCCGGCTTGGAGGAGGCGCGACCGACATTGAACGCGGTCATCAATCCCAAGTGGGAACGAGAACGTGACTGGTAAGGCGGTTCGGGTGGAAACCTAAATAACCCCGTGTTCAATGCGCCTTGTTACAGCGCTTGACACTAAATTGTGTGAAACTGCTTTCAAGTTTGCTTTCAATTTCAGCTTGAGCCAGTACAGATTGGCGGTCGTTGCTGGAGCGTGCGTGGGTTGGGGATCCGGTGGAGCGGCTATCGTCGGAAGAGCTGGTAGGGCCTAATGGAATGTGCTCACCACGACAAGACGTCATAGGTTTCCATTCAATTCAATAAACGAGGGTTCACAGCGTGTTTAATGACGTGGCAAATACCATGACAAAGTGCGTGAAACCGCTTAGACACTTAGTGCTGATTAGTGCAACTTAGCGCCCGCTCGACCAATCAGAACGCTCCATTTGGAATACTTGTACTACTTGTTGCTAAGTGTCTAAGTGGTTTCACGCACTTTGTCATATGCAGCAGTCCCTAGGAGCTGGTGGCTGCGCTGCTGCTCATGTACGAGCCGAGCAAGTGCACGAATCCGCGAATTCGTCCGCCCTCGTGTTGCGCGGTGATGTGACGGCCGTGCGTCGACGGCATATCACGGCGAGTTTGGCAATCGTGCCCTCCATCGTCCTCAGAGAGGAGCGGAGCGCTGGCGGCGGTAAGGGGGGGGGCGGGGGGGAGCGGAGGGGGGGCTGGGGCGGGGGTGTTGGCGGGGCGGCGGGGGGGGGGGGACAGCGGCAGGGAGGAGTGGGTTGGGATATGTCGGGTTGGGCTGGGTCAGAGCGGTTAGTCTAGTGTGGGTGAAACAGATTGTTCTTCGTGTGGATCTTCGCATGATGACGTGCTATTTTGGTGTATAAGGATTGTCTCTGTTTCTAGAGTTAACTAGGAGTTGACCATATCGGAAGGCACATCTTTAATAAAGGCAAGCGATAGTTGTGCGTGTGCCCAGGGGGCTTGGCTCGCGTTCACGCTCATCGCATTCGCATCGCACCGCTCGCTCCAGGCGTGTATGCCCTTCCTCACATGCATCTCATTGACCTCATTCATCTCATTGGCCTCGTTATTCTCATTCACATCATTCGTCCCATTTATGAATCTTCTTTTGTCATCATCTCATTCGTCTCAGGCACTCGCCGCATCCTCCTCGGCTGTGGGCTCGTAGGCGCCTCCACTCGGCCTTCATCCTCGTCCTCTGCATTACAGGGGCGCTCGTTGAAACTGAAAACTAAGCTTGACCGTAATTGATCAGATGATAGCTTCACAGTGCTGAGAGGATGCGCTTTCAGCACGAATTTCAACCAGGGGCTTGCACTCGCCCCCTTCCGCTCAACCCGCGCCGCTTTTGTAACTGACATACTGACGTAACCCGAGCGGATCCAAACAAATGAGTGTGTAACGTTGATCTGAAAAGTGGACTAGTGTACGCCCCTGGACTAGTGTACGCCCTTGGGTTGAACTTGCTCCACCACACCATTTCCTGGATACCGTGATCTAATGCCGTCTGCCTCCCCACCTTCCTGCGCAGCGTTGTGGGATCCGTGGTTGGTCTCAGGGTCTCAGTGACGCGTGCGTGGTCTCAGGTAGTCAGGTGGACTGATACTACGACTCGTAAAACCGGCTGCCAGCTGTCAGACAGACATTGGCAAACCGCACAACATATTCAAATCTGCTGAGTTTCCCGCCCAACACGCACCAACAGCGAGCCGTCGCTGCCACAACGCACCGAGCGGGACCCGTGCACACAACGGTGAACCCGGCGAGGCGCGGAGGGTGAGGACGGGGGGCGATGGCGCCGAGTCGACACGCGAAGCAGCTGCGCAGGGAGACCGAGCGCGGCACCGCGTCCGCGGAGGAACAGTGGCTGCTCGGAGGGTTGCACGAGCGGGGCGAGGAGGGTGTCACGCAGGACAACGTCAAGGCGTCGTCGTTATTCCGCAGGGCGGCCGACCGCGGGCACTTGACGGCTCACATCAACCTATCCCGATGCTACGACCGTGGCCATGGCGTCGAGCAGAGCCGGTCGCTGGCGGTGGAGTGGCTGCGCAAGGGGGCCGACCTTGGTAGTGCGGGTGCGCAGTTTGCTATCGGCAAAAGATTTGCGCGTGGGCACTACGTTAAGAAGGACTTGCCCCTAGGTAAGATGTACCTGGAGCTATGCGCTGCGCACGGGCGACATGCTTCTGCGTCCCTGGACGCCGTCGCGCTCCTGCGGGAGCTCCGCAAGTGCGTGGCCTGCGGGAAGCTCGACGTGCACCACATGATCTGCTCGCGGTGCCGCAACGTGCGGTACTGTGACGCTGCGTGCCAGCTACGGCACTGGAACAGCCCGGCGGACCCGCACACGCTCCACTGCAGCCCTCGGCGCTAGGCGGCGGGAGAGGCGGGGCGGGTCCGCCTCGCACCGCGTAGATCCCAGCGCCGAACGCAACCAGCGCGGCGCAGTGTCACAGGCGGCGTCGTCAGTAACAGCAGCGGCGGCAGCGGTGACAAAGGTGGTGGCTAAGGTGGAGGCGGATCCGGCGGCGGCGGCGGTGGTTGAGGCGACAACGGAGGCGGGCGTGGGATCTGGAGGCGGCGGTACCGGCGGCGACAAAATTGGATGCGACCGCCGTGGACATCAAGACGGCGGCGGGTTTGTGAGGGGTGTACCGGGGTGTATTATTAGGGGTGTACCGGGGTGTATGACGCGGATGTATAAGGGGTGTACCGGGGTGTATGAGGGATGTATTAGGAGTGAATCGGGTTGTACTAGGGGTGTACGAGTGTTGGAAGGCAGCGATGACGGCGATGCGGAGAGCGAAGGTGACAGTGGAGGCGGGGCTAGCCGCATGAAAAAACCCGCTGGGTGAAGGCAGTGGCTATGTTGGCCGGTGGCGGCAGCGGAGGCAGTGGCGGTCTCACAGAAACACACAGTGGCGGCTGAGGCAACGAAGGCGGTGGCGGCGGCGCATGATAATGTGAATGAGTATATGCATGAGAATGAGTGGATATGTGTGTACACGTATGTAGTGGAATGAAGTGTACGGGACTTGATGATTCGAAATATATAGACAGCGATATTCTCTGTTGAGCTAAAATTAGTCGCATGGTACACGGAACTCCTACCGCCCCGTCTTCGACGAGGTAGGCTCATCATCTATATTGAAACGTCTTGCGTCTTTGAGCTACCGTAATCATCAATGTCATGAACTCCTTCTTCACAAAAACTATACATGTCACTATCGCATCTCCTCGTGATGAGAGAGAGGAGGTGGGCCGCCCCTGCCAATCCCCGCCCCCGCCCCCGCCACGGGGGGCGCCCCCGGACCGTGACATATTCGCAGAAACCTCTCCGCGGGGCTGGAGCGTTGTACCTTGTTGCTGCGCATCCACACAACTAGGTTGTAGCGCCGGCCGGAGGTCAGCCGGTGCGCCGTGTGCAAGTGTTGCCCCACGTGTTAGGGCCTGACAGATAATGCTAGCCACGTCCACATAATGACAAGGGGGGGGGGTTAAATTCAAAACATTCCGTCTAGATCGACGAAGGTACTGAGATGGAGCCACGGCTGAAAACCAAATTCTTGCGAGCTCTGCGCCATATTGAACAGGCGCGGTGATGAATGAGGCTGCGTGTTGTACTGCTGCGGCGTCGGCGATGCCACGTCAGCCGACGCGTTTTGAATCCCCGTTTATTGAGTTACAGGCCATCCTGTGACGTGGCGGGCAATACACATATATATCAGTCCCTACCACGTGTAACACACCGACACCCGGCGAGTGCGCCATGTGAAACTTCTCCCGCCCGCCTCCAACACTGTAATTACCCTTCTCCGACGGCGAGTCCCTGACCCCTTCGAACAGCAGCTCCCCCCCCGTGAACCCCTCCACCCTGAGGCAAGTGGCTTACACTCGTACACATTTCGGCTCGCAGTGAGCAGTTTATGTGGGAAGCGTTGGGTGAATCCAGTGAAAATACTCAAAACGGCTCAGGTTGGGCTGAGAAGCGGACGAGTGTGTACCCCTGCCCGAGGCACAGGTTGAGTGTCACCTCAGAGGCATCCATGTGCTGCGACAGCTCCAGATCCTCACCCTGAGCTTAAGGACTGATAGATTTTGCTCGCCACGTTATCAAACGCATTGTGAACCTTCGTTTCTTAGGTCAACTGGCATCCTATGACGTGCTGAGCACAATCCATCTGTTACTACCTGGGCGTACTGCACTGTGAACGCGTGGAAGTCGTCCAGCGCCGCGCCGTAGGGAACACATCTACCATTTCACTAACGTTCATCAAGCCTCAAGGCGCTCACATGGTGAGCATTAACCAACCCCCTGCGCCATTTTAAGCGGACAAACCCCAGAAGAAATAGTTCCTGCTACGACATAATTGCTATTCAACTCAAGGCACGTGCATGGCCCTTACCGCGCCGCCCCATTCCGGATACGCAGGCGCAGCCAGAGGACCCAAAACGTGCCGCATCAGGTCCTCGATGAAGCCGCCCAGCCCAATCTCGTGCAGGATCAGCCCGTAATGTAGGGACCAATAGACAGTGCTTGCCATGTCATCAAACGCATTCCAAACCCTCGTTTCCTAAATCAGACAGCAGCCTGTGACGTGGCGAGCACTATCCATTAGTCATGTGACGTGGCAAGCACTGTCCATCGGTTCCACCATAATTGTTCATGGAGTTTGGTCGTTTGAGCTTCAGGCCGCTGGCTTGGGCGTGCTCAATCTCTTCCACCAGCCCTATCCGCGCGCCAGGGGCATACACTCATCCAATTTTCGGCTCAACTATAGCTGGTTTTGACACTGACACTCCAAGAAACAACCCAATGCATCCCACAAAAAGTGATGACGTCATGCCGAAAAGTGAACGAGTGTGCAGGGGCTTCCACTAGGCCACTCATCAGCTCAACCTGGGCCGTTTTTGTCATCGACACTACCCAATGCATCCCATACATAGTGCTTATGTTGAGCTTGGAACTGGACGAGCGGGACCCCCTGCCGTGCTTGGTCGGTTAACACGGGGGTGGACACAGAGTACAATCCGCTGGGTAGGGACATACACTCGTCCACCTTCACAGCTCAACATAAGCACTTGTCGTGGAATACGCTGGTTGGCGTCAATCTTGAAAGTGACAAACACGGCTCAGGTTGAGCTGAAAAGTGGACGAGTGTAAGCCCCTGCCGCTGGGTGTGAGGCGCGTAAGCAGACCCCGCTTCCGCTGCAATGCCGCCGCCGCCCCCGCTACGGCTGTGTCGTTGTCACCCCCGCCGCCCAGGGGCTTACACTCGTACACTTTTCGGCTCAAAATAAGCGCATTTTGTGGCATACCTTGGGTGCATGATATTTCCCCAATATATTAGACAGGGGAAAGCGGGGAGGTGTGACCAAAACGGCTTAGGTTCAGAAGAAAATTGGACGAGTGTAAGCCCCTGCCGCCGCCCCCTCCTCCTCCGCTGTCATTGTCGAGAGCGGCGAGGAGGTCCGGGTGCACCAGTTCCCGCCACGGCCCCCACAGGAGGGGCTTACACTCGTCCACCTTTCAGCTCAACTTGAGCGCTTTGTATGGGATAGGGGGATGCGCGTAGGGGTTGTGTAGCCCGTGTTAAGGGGTGTGCAGGCTTTTTCCTTGGGTCAGACACGGCCCAAGTTGAGCTGAGAAGTGGACGAGTGTGAGCCCCTGCCCCACAGCTGGGGGTGTAGGCGACTGTACTGCGCCAGCGTGCGCGACGCCTCCTGCAAGGGGCTCACACTGGTCCTCTTCACATTTCAACCTGAGCCGTTTATGTCACTGACAGACTGTCGCCACCCAGCATACCCAACGAAAATTGTGTAACGTTGAGCCGAATAGTGGACGAGTGGAATCCCCGCCTCCTGCTGTGCCACGCGGTCCTCCTCCGTACGTTTCTTGCGCTTGCCGACAGCGTCGCGCGCGACGGCAGTAAACGGTCTGGGATTCGCATCCATTGAGGTCACAAGGAACGCCATCTCCACGATGTAGCGGCGCAAGTTTAATTGAATCCAAAACTTGAAAGCACCTGGTCATATTCTGATCCCAAACGACGGAACCAGGCGCTTCCGATACACCAGCACGTGATGACATCATAGAGCATCACACACCCGCGTTGAGTCAGACAGGCCATCGCCAGTAATGCTTTGTCCCGCCATGTGTGCTAATACTGGTTCCAACCTGGGGTCAACCTGCACCGCCCTACCGCGGGTGGCAACCCCACGACGCCGATGTCGTCAGCGACGTGCGCTGCGACGTGGTAATACCCGGACGTCAGCATCAGCCCCTCATCGGCGGCGAAAGAAACGGTGCGCAATGGGGAGTCTTGGTAGTCGCCGGAGGGGTCGGGGATGGTGGTGGCGCAGGCGTGAACAGTGCGTGTGGAGGTCGTGGGACAGGGGCTTCCACTCGTCCACTTCTTCACAGCTCAAGGTGAGCTCTTCGTGTCACTGAAATCGACTGAAAACACCCGACGTGTCCCTTACGAACATGCTTTTGTTGAGCCGAAAAGTGGTCGATTGCAAGCCCCTGCCGTGGGTGTTGGCGGCACGTCGAAGTGCCAGACGTCCTCAGACGGTCCCGCAAGCACCGCCATGCAGAAGGATCACTGAGAACAAGCACTCGACCGAGTTCGAAGCATGCCTTACCTTCAGGGTCGATGCACAGAAATACGCGGAGGAGGAGCAGAAAATTCAACGTCGGTCGATTACGTTTTTGCAATAAACCCCCTGCCATGACGCAGCAGTGTTGAGGAGAAGCGGCGCACGCGTCCGCGCGGACCTCAAAGGCCAGTCGCACCGGCGCCGCGGCGCTGAGGACCGCGCATGGAGCAGGGGAGGTGATCGCGATCATTGGAGTGGAGATGGCCGAGTCCGCCTCCTCCTTCCGCGACGCTTCCCCCATCCCCGCCGCCTGCGCCCCAGTTGCTTCTGCGGCGCCGCTCAGCGACCCCAGCGCCGCAAGCAGCAGCAGCAGCGGCAACCGCGGCCGTGGCTGCGCTTCCGGCGTCGCCCCAACACGTGGAGGCGACATTCTTGCGAGGAAAGGGGGCTCCACAGGACGGTCCGGCGCCACGGGTAAACTGGCCGGGTTTCGCCACCCACACTTCGGGTCAGTAATAACGACGGGCGGCCTCCGACCCGCAGAGGCTGGCGCACTCGGGGTCTCCGAGGGGGCGCTTGTCCGTGGCGACGCGGAGGCGCGCGCGACCAAATAAATGCTCCGGGGCGATACAGGTCAACCCTTCCTGTCGCAGTTGGGATCCTCGATCCGGGGGGCCGGGTGCCGACTCAGAGTACTTTTATCGGCCGCCACGCCTCGTGTTGAGGTCAACACTCCACATTCCCCTAGCCCCTGGGCGCACGGCAAGACGACCGCGACCCGCTCCGGTACATCGTCCTTCGGGTACACGGACCTCCGCAAAGGTCAGTCAGCTGCGGCGGCCCGCGCGCGTGCTGTCGCGCAGAGGCTCGTGGGATCCAGGAAAAAGACGTCCCCCACAAGCCACTGCGAGTTCATAGTTGCCAGTGGTTCGGTCACCGCCATATTAAACCGCGTACGGGAGCATATGAAGAAACGGCAGCGTGAAGCGACGGCGGAGGCGGCGGCTCCGCCCGCGGCCGGTTCCCCGCCACTAACCAAGGTGTCGCACAAACGTGCCCGGGCGGAGAAACCTTCGGGGCTCGACGCGTGGGCCGCGGAGGAGGCTGTCGAGGTTGAAGATGCCGTGCCCTTGACGTTGACTGTTGAACAGGGTGCCGTAGTTGGTGGCGGCGGCGGCGGCGGCGGCGGCGGAAGCGGCAGCGGCGGCAGCGGCGGCGGCGGCGACGACGGCGGCAACGGGGCCGGCGGCGGTGGCTGCGGGGGTGGCAGTGGCGGCGGCGGCGACGGCGGCGGCGGCGGCGGTGGCGGCGGCAGCGGGGTGAGCGGGAGCGGGAGCGGGGGCGGGCGTGGGCGCAAAAATGCAACGGGCTCTAAGGCGGCACTGGATACGGCCGGGTGGGGCGGCGGCAGCGAGCGCCGTGCGGGCGACTGGACCTGTCCGGGGTGCCAGGCGTACAACTTCAAGAGCCGCACCGTGTGCTTCCGGTGCCAGCACGCTAGTACGCTTCAACAGGCACAACTGCGAACAACGCACCCTGGCGACGGCGACGGCACTCGACCTGCAGCACAGGGCGGCGGCGGCACCGGTGCCTCTGTTCGACCTCCGGCGCCGCAGCAGCAGCAAACGCAACCGCCGCCCCAGGCGCAAGCGCAAGCAACGCCGCCGAACGCGGACGCGGAGTGCGGCGGAGCCCAGTCCGGCGGCAAGAAGAACCGCAAGTGCTTCCGCTACGGCAACTACCACGCCTACTACGGCAGGGGCTTACACTAGATCACGTTAGAGCTCAACTTTAGCGAATCCAGGACACGGTCATGAGCTAAGTCGGGTATATTGGACAGAGCAGCGCAAGTTGAGCTGAATTTGGAACGAGTGTAAGCCCCTGTACTACGGCTACCGCGTGGGGGAGACGCTCGAGGACCACCGCATTGCCCATTTCAAAGCTGAGTGGTTTGCGGGCAAGCGAGTGGTAGGGGCTTACACGCGTCCACTTCTCAGCTGAACCTGAGCCGTTTCTGTCACTGACAGATCGACGCCACTCGACATTTCCCATAAAAGTGCTTACGTCGAGCTGAAAAGGTGGACGAGTGTAAGCCCCTGGCGGGTGGTCGACATTGGGTGCAACGAAGGGTTGGTGTCGTTGTCCGTCGCCGTGCAGTTTCACCCGGCGTCCGTACTGGGGATTGACATCGACACATTCCTGGTGGGAAAGGCGCAAGAGAAGCTGGGTCGGCTGCGACGGAGCGCGGTATGGCCTGGCAGATGTCGCTCGCCACGTCATTCAACGCATTTTGGCATTTTGAACCCCGATTATTGAGTTACATGGCATAGTATGATGTGGCGAGCGAAATCTGCCGGGCCTTAGAGCGCGGCGAGGCAGGCGGGGGAGCTGGAGGAGGCGCGGGTGGCTGGGGTAGCGGCAGGGGGGATCGGGGGATCGGGGTCGAGTGGGGCCGGGAAGGTGGCGGCGGCCGGGACGAGTGGTCCGGGGCAGACGACGGCGGCAGCGGTGGCGGCGGGAACGAGCCGGGCGGGTGGAGCGAGCGGATGGGTGGCGGGCGAGGTGGCCGGAACTAGCGGGGGAAGCGGCGGTGGCGGCGGCGGTGGCGGCGGCGATGGCGGCAGCCGAGGGGTGGATGGAGGGACGGGCAAGGGCAAGGGCCAGATGGAGCAGGACGACAAATGGAACAGTAAGATAGACACAGGAATACGCGTCCGCGGCGTGAGCGGCGGCGGCGGTGGCGGCGGCGGCGGCCGGGAGGGCGCGGGTGGGGGCAGCGGCGGAGGCGGAGGCGGTGACGAGGGTGACCGCAATGAACAGGAGGTAGACAAAGAGGCAGGCAGGGTGGCCGGGGTGGATGGCGTGCCGTCCTCCACGCTGGCGGACGCGGGCGCCGCGCTGGGCGGTGTGGTGTTCCGCCACGGCAACTACCTGGACCAGGTAGGCCAAGGCGGAATGTGCTTCTTCTTTTACCCAAATTCCCTATGCTCAATTCCCAAATTTCAGCCTATTATGCTCGAATTATGCCAAATTATGCCGAAGTCTGCCGACTTAATCCCGAGGAACTGCCCACAATTCCCGGCATTATGCCGGAATTCTCGATTTGCCTATCATGCCGAATGTGATGCCGGCATATTCCGCCTGGCCCTAGGACCAGGACCCGGCGGAGGGTAGCGTGGACGCGCTGCTGTGCCTGTCCGTCGCCAAGTGGCAGGGGCCTACACTCGGTCACTTCTCAGCTCAACGTAAGCACAGTTTATGGGACACGTTGGGTACCCTCGGAGAATATATGGGTCTTAACTCGTCACAATCTGGACACACAACGTCTCACTGACCAGAATGGCTTAGCTTCAGCTGAATAGTGGGCGAGTGTAAGCCCCTGCCAAGCGGGTGCAGCTCAACTGGGGTGACGAGGGCCTGATCAAGATGTTCCGAACCGTGTACAAAGCGCTGACACCTGGCGGGGTGTTCCTGCTGGTAGGGTCTGGTGGATATCGGATGTCGCCCGCCACCTCATCCAACGCACTTTGAACCCTGGTCGCTTGAGTTAAACGTCGCCCTATAACTTGGCGCGAGCATTAGCACAATCAGCCAAACCCTAAACCCTAAACCCTAAACCTCAAACCCTAAACCCTAAACCCTAAATCCCTACCAGCTGGAGCCGCAACCGTGGAAGAGCTACAAGCAGGCGTTCCGCAAGCAGAAGATGCCGGACTCCACGCGGGAGCACTTCCGCAACATCAAGCTCAAGCCAGAGCGCTTCGCCGAGTTCCTGCGGGCCGAGGTGGGGTTCCGCGCGGTGGAGGTAGGGGCTTACACTCGTCCACATCCTTGCTCAACCTGAGCCATTTTTGTCACTCAACCCAGCACAGTACCCCAATACATGGTACACAACGTGCTCACGTTGAGCTGAAAAGTGGACGAGTGTAAGCCCCTGGGTGGAGGCGCTGCGGCCGGCGAACATGACGGAGGCCGAGGGCTTTGACCGCACAGTGTTGCTGTGCACCAAGTAGACTTAAGATATATTGACCGCCTTGATTCGGCGCCGCTGGTGGAGCGCGCGCCGGGCGACGAATCAGAGCGTGGAATTGCAATCATCACCTACAAGGCATCCTCAGCACAACACTCGCGTCGTGTTCGCTTACTGCGGCGGAGCGTGGAAGTGCGATCATCGTTTACGAGGCATCGTCAACACAACGCTTGCATCTTCGTTTACTGCGGTGGTTGAGGAATACGAAGACCGGTTGCTGCATGAGAAAGTATTTGAGCAATGGGGAGTTCCCACATGTTAATCAAACGACTGGGTTGCTATTCAAATCATGGATTGAGGGTTCAAAATGCGTTCGCGTTGTCGTCGTCTTTCTCCTTCTACACCGTGATGATACACCTATTTGCCGTTGCGAAAGAATGCACCACACGTTGCCTAATGAATCCTTTACCCTAAACCCTAAACCCTGAACCTATGAAATCCTGTACTCGCTGGACTACTGCGAGCATCGGACGTGCCACACGTTTCCTTGTGCCCCCCCGTAGTCCAGTCTTGGTTCTGACACGCGGCTCGCAATACCGGGCGTCCTTGCACTGCGGGCAAACCTTGAAGTCTTTCAGATGTCCCACAACCTCGCACCCTTCGTTGAAGCAATACGAATCGCCCTCCAACGCTTCTCTGCGAAATTTGTTGAGTATGACATGACATCTGGATGCCCCCCCTTGTGTAACCAATTTACCACGCCAGTCAAGACATCCAAGGGGACGTCACGGCCCTCCATGAGACCAGACGACGTGGCGACCCCAGCGGCCTCCTCCACGTGCCCAACCTCGCGGGCATAGGGAAGGTCCATGTACATGTGCCAAGCGAGTTCCAAGCACTCGTCAGCGTGGCTGTTCTCGGCGGCTTTGCGACACCATTGCAGCGCCCGCCGCTTGCTGCGCGTGACGCCGCGCCATAGGGCCTGACATACAAAGCACGCCACGTCATGTAATGCCATTTAACCCAAGGAACGACAGTATACGGAGGCAGACATATTCTGCCAGGCCCTGCCGCGGCCGACCTGGTACATATGGTACACAGGTTACTCGCCGCCTCCGAATATCCAGCCTCTGCCGCGAGTCTGTACCAGTCGGCCGCTGCTTGGTAGTCTGGCGCCGCCACGCCCTCCCCCGCGTCGAGTATGCACCCGAGGAGGTACATCGCTTTCGGCAACCCGGCCTCGGCGCCCTTGGTGGCCCACTCCACGGCAAGGGCGTATTCCTGCCTCGCGTGGTGAACACCTCACAACTCAAACATAGCGTACGCGTGCCCTTGAGCCGCCGCCTTCTCGAAGAGCGCCGTGCCCTCCCCCGACTAGGGTTCACCCGCAAATATTAAACCAGATGCTCACGTGACCACTCGACACGTCGCAGTCTGGTGAGCGACGGGGAAACTGTGAGGTGCAAACCCTACATCGGCCCATGGCGATCTACCGGCCGTGCCCAGAGGAGTTCCCGTAGCCCCTTCCGCTTCACTCGGCAACCGGTAGCCCTGGCTGTACTGCGCTCCCCCGTCACCCTCGCCCGCCATCCGCTTCACGTTCTCGGCTCCGATCGCTCGGAACGCAAAATGGTCCTCTGCCTGGGTCGTCCAGTGGCCGAGCGGGTTCAAGTTTACATTCGCGAGAGCGGCAGCGGCTACAGTGGCGCCCGCGGCTCCCGCCTGAGCCGGCGCGCGCTTTGCAGCATCGCGCTCCGCTCTGCGACGTTCCTGGGATGGCATCTGACTGTCGAAGGGATCTGTTGAGTGCAGCGTCCGGGTTTCGCCCTCCACCCTTCGCGTCAAGTAAAGGCGACGGGCGGGCCGACACGTACAGACTCACGCGCACGCCGGGGGCACCGTCGAGGGGCACAGGTGTTGCTGCGCGGGCGAGGGGGGCGCGCGAAAAATGCACCTGCGAGCTTGGCGGAACGAGATATGAGAGGCACATGCGCAGATCTGGTGGGGGGTCATGAGCGTGACTAACCGGATCCGCGCAGGGTGGCTGCGGCTTGCACTCCCACCCTCTCTCTCTGGTCAAATGTGTTGCGCACGTTTCAGCCCACAGCAAGCACCTCGACTCAGTCTCCCGTCCTTCGACATTCAGGCAGCCCGGAAGAACCGCGCCGCCGCCAACACTCGTAGTTCTGCTGTGGTATTTTTTGGCTGAATTGCGAGCGTTTCCACGTTCCATCTTCACACTCTCCCACCCCAAGCGGCACCCCCCTCCGCGCTCCCCCAGGCAGTAACCAGACCGCCCCACCGACAGGTTCCCCTCCTCCACGGACTGCCCGACCTGACAGCCCGCGTGTCGGTCCGCCCCGTCGCCCGTTACTCGACGCGGACTGACCGAGGGGGGGTTGGGTTGAATCCGCCGGTTTGCACAAGGTCGTCACATCCGACGGAAAACTCGCGGCGCCGCTCGGTTGCTCGTCCCGTCCGATGCCTTCGAGGCAGGAACGACGCCAGGCGGAACGTGATGCCACCAGGCACGCGGCAGCTCAGGCGCGAGCCGCAGCAACCGGGGGAGCTGCCGCCGCTCGCGCGAACGTGAACGTGAATCCGGTCGGGGACTGGACCACACAAACGTCAGCCCCCGAGGCAGGGGCTTACACTCGTCCACTTTTTGGCTCAACGTAAGCGCTTTCTGTGGGATAGGGGGTGCATTTAGCGGTTGCTTAGGGGGTGTTCAGGAGGTGTCATGGGTTGTACGGGGTGTGTATGGCGTATTTCGTGTCAGAAACGGCTCAGGTTGAGCTGAAAAGTGGACGAGTGTATGCCCCTGCCCCGTGGAGCTGATAAATGCGCTTGGGCCCGAGACTGTGATGCAGATGGCCCAAGCGGGTGACGCGGGCGGGGGCTCACAGTCGTCCACTTCTCAGCTCACCCTAAGCCTCTATTGTCGATGAGCCGTTTTGTGCCGGGTTTGCGACGAGTTATTACCCATCGTTATTGTTGCACGCAGCTGAAACCACTCGGCGTTTTCCGTAAAAGGTGCTTACTTTGAGCTGAGAAGTGGACGAGTGTAAGACCCTGGATGCTGAAGCGCAACATAGCCTGGGGTACTTCTTCCTGACTCTTACGCCCGAGCAGGGCTTCCCCGGGGATTCGCAAACGCAACAGGCGGTAGGATTGGCGCTTTGTACCGACCCTGTTCGCCTCTAATCAGACCTGATCAAGACCGAGACGCATCGATGTGGCGATGTGATCACCTGGACACTTGCCAGCTGTGGTCACTCGCCAGCTGTGTGGTCACGTGCAAGCTGTGAGGTCACTTGCTAGCTGTGTGGCCACTCGCGACGACCAAGTGTTTTGAAATGGATGGGTGCCACCCTCGGCATAGGCGGGCATTGCGCTTCTGAAGAAGGCATCGTTTCAGGGGCACGCGTACGCGATGCAGCGGTTGGGACATATATACTACGACAAGGAGGAGTATGAACAGTCCTTGGTAGGGCGGTGCAGGTTGACACTATCGGACCGATGTGGAAAGTGCCTGGAAGTAAGCGCTTGGAACTATGGCATGATGAACTGCTTTCAATATTTGCTTTCAATTTCAACCTGCGCCGCTACACCTTGGTGTGGCTAACCAAGAGCGCTGAGACCGGGCTACCCAGCTCGATGTTCAACCTCGCGCGGTGTCTGGACACCGGGGTGGGCGTGCCGGCGCCGGACTACCCGGCGGCGGCCGAATGGTATAAGTAGGGTCTGGCGGTTATCGCTCGCCACGCCATCCAACGCACTTTGAGCCCCCGTCCCGTGAGTGTCATGGCACCCTACAACGAGGCGAGTAATGTCCGCTAGACCTATCATCCAACGCACTTGAAACCCTACTATCCTGAGTTAAATGGCAACCTCGTATCTTGAGTTGAGTGGCGAGCAGTCTCCGCCAGGCCCTGTCATGCAACGCACTTTGAGCCCTTGACCCGGCAGTGTAATGCCACCGCAAGACGTGGCGAGCAGTATTCCGCCTGGCCTGACGAGGGTTCAAAGTGCGTTTGATGACATGGCGAGATATATCCGCCAAGCCCTCGGTGCGGGCGTGCGGCCGATGCGGGCGATGCGGCCGCCGCGAGTAACCTCTCCGCAATGTATGAAGTCGGGCGCGGTAGGGCCTGGCAGAGAATGCCTATGCCTGCCACGTCACGGGGGGCAGGGCGAAAACCTGGTGCTTCCTGGTACTCGCGGAAGCGTCTCTCTATCTCTTTGCCTGCCACGTCATCGTTCATATTTTGGGCCCTCATTTCTTGATTTGGATGGAATTGCACGGCGCGGCGAGCGGTATATGCCAGGCCCTGAGGCGCGGCGTCACGCGCAGCAAGCGGCGATACATTCAATGCGTGCGCCAGGCCGCCGACGCTGGCAACCTTTTGGCAGGGAGGTGAAAGTTGACAGCATCAAAACCTCGTATATTGAGTCAAACGCCACCTTCTTGATCAACGTAGACCGTGCCAACGACGTGCCATCCCACGGTAAAGCGGTGCAGGTTGACAGTATCAACCCGCCTTGAAAGCGCTTGTGGTTTCAGCGCTTGAAACTATAATGTCACATTAAATTGCTTTCCAACGTTTGCTTTCAATTTAATGTTGCGCCAGCACTCCTTGGCCTGCATGGACCTCGCCCAACACATGTACGGAGACCGTCCCTACGCCCGCGAGGTTGGGCGTGTGGGGCAGGCCACCGGGGTCGCCACTGGGGCGGCGGCGGGCGCAGGAGTGGCGGGGGCGGAAGCGAGGGGGGGCTTCGGGCCCGGGGCTACTGGGGTCGCCACGTCAG
>Ga0307489_10001175_pt1 | contig 17107 bp, 4 predicted proteins | sample SB12metaG_FD_202247 | JGI IMG/M metagenome (GOLD analysis project Ga0307489, IMG submission 202247) | Sea-ice brine microbial communities from Beaufort Sea near Barrow, Alaska, United States - SB 1.2 | ecosystem: Environmental > Aquatic > Marine > Coastal | place: USA: Alaska | collected 2017-05-06
GCTCACGGGACGACGCTCCTCTGGCGGCGGCGGCACATTCGGCGCGACGGCGTCGGCGGCGCGCATTGTGTTTTCCCATATAAATGACTCAAGAGTTAACTCGTCAAACGCCATGCGCGCTGCACATGCCGTCGCGCCGAATCTGCCGCCGCTGCCAGAGGAGCGTCTTTCCGCGAGCGATATCAAACCTCTGGCACGCTTGAAGTATCGCCGCCGTCGCCGCGGCACTCCGCCATGCCGCGATGCAGATTGCGAATTACAGTGGCGTTTTCTTCATTTTCGTGCCTGCGCCCCACCAAGCATTTCCGCGAGGAACGATATTGACGAATCATTAACCCAACATCTTTACCGAAATGGTGTATTCGAATGCGGGACCTAAGAAAATTGAGCTGAGGATAATTTAATACTAGGGGAAAGGACAAGGCATCGTTTTTAGGTCTGGATATTCACTAAGGACCGCACCTCCCCGAGGGTAGTTGTTGTTTTTGGCCTTCATTCGTCTTTAGCGCGGCCAATCTTCCCATCCGAAGCGCGCCGCTCGACGCCGTGCGACTCAAAGTGCGTGCGCGACGCCGAAGTCCTTTCATGCTAGTCCATGTACTGCGCTGACCCGGTCGGCGGCCGGAACCGGTGCGCAGGCGGCCTCCTCGGCCGCCGCTTTTCCGGGTACCCAAGAGGTGAGAGCGCCCGCTACCCCCCATTCCCGCTATCGCGCTATGTTTGGCCGCGAACGGCGCGCGGCATGTGCTGCTCGTGACATAGGAGGCGTACATCGCGTCCTCGCGCGAAAATGACGCTCGCGGCGCGTATGTCGCCTCTGCCGCGCACAGCGATGCATCAGGCCCGGCTGTTTTCGAAAAACGGACGCCAAGCGCTTCAGAGGGGGGGTCGAGAAACTTGGGTCGAGATGCTATGTTTTCCGCCTTTTCCCTGTATTAGTTACGAGTAAGATTCTCAAAAGTAGGCTCGCTGCTCAGCGTCGGAGCGTGGACTGAAAAAACACGGGGCGCGGGCGCGGACATCAACTTTCGTGCAGCTGACCACACGGTGCCCACTTCCCGTTACAGGCGGCACGCAATGAACCGTTGAAGGGTGCCGTAGCATTAGGCAACGAGACCGGCGCTGTGCACGCCAACGGTGATGAGATCGATTAAACCGCTCGCTTTTCAGGAGAGGAGCTGCTGGACCTACTAGGAGGGGGCTGAAAGTGGCGCGGCTTGAGGTGGTGTGCAGCAGCGACCATGGGGCGCAGCGGGGTGGATGGTAGCACTGTTATACTCGCGGTTCTGAGCTTCGTGCTCCTGTTGCAACCGGTGGCGGTGTCAGGTGGGTCAGCCCCTCTAATTCATCGTCAGCTCCACTTTGCATCATGCGTATCGCAGTACCCCTAAAGCGGAAATCTGGCGAGTGGAGACCGCGGTTGAACTGCGCCCAGGTCGCAATAGCCACTCGCCGTGGCGGCTTCCTTATTGGCACGATGGCTGCCTCGGCTGAGCGCGACACTCTGGCTCTCAGAGCGCTGCCCCGTAGCCCGCACGTGTTGATTGTCCACTGGAGCTTTGACAAATCGCACGGGACTCCCTCACCGCCCGGCACCCATGTTTGCTTTCGTCCATCGCGTCCCCATCCCTCCCCCCGCCGGCCCGCGCAACGCGTATCGACCCCTGCACACACACCCATCCAAGTTTCTAATGTCCCCGTGCTCCATCCCTCCTTCTCTTTCCCCCTCCACACCCGCATCCACACTCATTCCCGCCTCTCTCCGCAGCCGGGCACTTCCGCTACGGCACGCTGTCATGGCGGCCAACCAGCGCCAGCAGCAACCGAGTCAAGTTCTACATGAACGTCGCCTTCCAGAGAGACTACGACTGGGGGAAATACTTCCGCACGCAATGGTCGACGGGCCCAACGGCAAGCCCCGTTTGGCAGGACGCCGGCAGCTGCTACAACGATGCCAGCTGTTGCCGCATCGCCTCTAGCGGGTGTACTGCCACCCCCGGCGCGGTTCAGAACTTCAACGGCTCTACCTCGTACGTCGGGTACCTCATAAAGTTCGCGGTGGGCAACGGATTCTATAACCTCACCAACGGCACCATATGCGACAGTCCCTACGACACCGGCGACCGTCCGACGTGCACACCCGGTGGCGCTGCCACCGTCCAGCGGGTCAACCCTTACGGCGTGAAGATCCCGTTCAACGCCAACCCAGAGTCGACCGAGGTGCCTTGCGAGATGGCAAGCGACGATGACGCTGATTACTGCTCGCCCTGGTCTAGCACGTATGGCATGTTCTATGGCGACGGCACCCACGGCGACGTGACGGTGACGGTGACGGGGGTGGAGCAAGATGCCTCACTTGACGGCAACCTCGTGTTCGCCTCCGGGTCATGGGAGCACACGTACCCGGCGCACAAGAAGTCTGCGCAGGAGCCGTGGACGGCGTTCTTCATCGGCGGCGAGCGCCTCGGGAGGGTGGTCGGGAAGCTACAGAACAATGCCCGGGGCCGCTTTCGCCTTGAGACGCGTGTGAACATCATCGGCCAGAACCGGGCCCCCACTGCAGTCTCCCCGGCCGTCGTCCCCGTTACATACACCGGCCGTGCCTCACGCTCCGAGCTCGGCATCATGTCCACCCTCCAGGTGGCAGCCCACGACATGGACACATCAGTCGGAGGGCAGGACCAGGTTTACTTTGTGACGGGCACCTCGGCACAGCACGGCGCGGTGCTGGCCAACCAGGTGCCGGAGGGTGCATATCTGCCACTGTCCAAAGCGGTGGGCACCAACCCGCCGACGTCGCCATGGCACAAGGCTGCGTTCGACGCGGAACGAGCACAGTGCGTGGAAGTGGCGTGCGCAGAGGACGGGCAGGAGGATGAACCGGACACGGACGGGTATGCGCGACCAAAGGGTGGCACGGTGTCCTGTGTTCACTGCCCTGCGGGCGGTGACAGGTGGTGCCGGCAGATAACTGAGCCCAATGCCGTCACTGGCGAGCTCGTGCACCGTAAGCTCCCCTTCTCGTGCGCTGAGTACCCCGAATGGGATAACTCCCGTAACCTCGCCGCCGCCCCTCCCCGCATGTCGCTCGACGTCTCCACCGGCGTCATCACGTGGGAAACGGGTGTCGGGCCATTCGAGGTGGACACCGATGCCTACGCTGATAACTGGGACGCCAACAATGATGGCGTGCTTGACGCCACCAACGGCACCATCCCGGCGCCCATGCAGCCGCTCGCGCCTGGCTTCTACTCCATCGTCGTCGAGGTTCGCTCCGCCTCCAACGATCCCGACTGCGCTCTGTTCCACTCTGCCGCCGTTTGCGCCGACATCGGCAGCCTGGGCGCCCCGGCGATGACGTACGTCTCCACCACAGTTGACTTCCTTGTCTACTTAACCCCCATCCCCGCGTTCTGCTCCGCTGAGTGTCTCAACACCAAGGGCGGCGTCGCCACGTTCCACGACGGTTCCGGCTTCTACGGCGACGCAGCGTCCCCCGGGGAGATGTATGCCGAGTACAGATACGAGGCAGCCGGGTCGGGGCGGTGTGCCATCTGCGGCGGCGGTGAGACAGTCGCTACGCTCTTGGACCGGTCGCAGTGCGTGCCCACGTCGTCAGAGTGTGTGGGCAACTGCCCGGGCATCTTTGTGGACGACGACGGGAACCCCTCGGGTGATAATGCTAAGGACTTGGACTGCAACACTGTGGCATCATCCGGCCGGCCCACCTTGGCGCGCGTCCCCGCGTTTGCGTCATGCGTGGTGAACCGCAGGCCAGTGTGGGTCGAGCTGGCCGACGGCAGCACCCCCAATACGGTCGACGGCGGCATCGCTGTTATCAAAGGTGTCCTCGGGCAGCCCGTCACCTTCGATCTCATCCTCGAGGATCCTGACGAGTGCAGCGAGCTGCACATTGCCGCTGACGGGCTGTTTCAGGGGCACATGATGTTGGCGCTGCCCCGCAACGGCTCAGGGAACACTGTGTGCTCCGAGGGCGAGGCGGATTGCGGTTGGGACATGATTCTGGGTTCAACTGTGCGTCCAGAGGTAAGTGGGTCAACTGTGCGTTCAACCAAGCGCATCAAGCGGACGTTCACATGGGCGGCGAAAAGCATGCCCACCGACACTGACACCCTTCCGGACAACGATCCCCGCCCGCGGAACACGGAGGTGTGCTTCAGAGGCAGTGACGGGTACCTCGCGCCCACCCGCCGGTGCGTCAACATCGTGCTGGTGCGCGATGAGCAGGTGTACTGGCGTGACCAGCGGCCGGGGCTGGAGGCGAGCGTCGGGTTCAACGGCACCACCCCGGCAAATGGCACCATCTTCTACGTCACCCCGGGCAACACCCTCGAGTTCCAGCTCAGCGCCAAACAGGGCATTGACATGGGGAATATCACTGTGTACCCGTCCCAAGGCGCCATCCCCTCGGGTGCCACGCTCACCGACGATACCTTGAACGAGGGCGAAGATCCCCACTCCATGACGTTTAAGTGGATCCCGGCTCACGGGCAGGAATGCACGTATCAGGTGTGCTTCCTCGCCAAGAGCACGCGCGTTGACGGGTCCCCCATCGACTACGCGTATACCATTGAGAGCAATCCTCACATTGACGAGCGCTGCTATACTATTGTGGTTGCGCGCTCGGCGCTGGCGCTCAGCGGGGCGACGGCATGGGTAGATGCTCCGGAATCAGTGCCCGCCGCAATGCAGGCGTCGTGCGGTGCCACGGTGGCCATGTGGTTCAGGGCCAGGGCGGGTGCCAACAGTTCCATGCCGCTGATCTCGCTAGGCTATGGCGTCTCCGCTGATGGGACGGCCATCGCTTGGCAGCAGGTGACATGGAACACCACCACTGGCGGCAAGCGGTGGGCGCTGCGACTGACTGACGCGTCGGGCGATGGGGCGGTGGTCAACGCCGCCACCCAGGAGGTGGCGTGCGCAGGCCAGTGGCACTTCGCCGCTCTCACCGTCGAGGCGTCCACGAAAAAGGCGGTGATCTACCTCGATGGCGTGGTCGCATCACATGTCACGCCGGACACGCGCAACTTTCACCCGTCGGGCACAGCGTCGCTTACTGTTTCCAAGCTCCCCGGGGATGCCGAGACGCTGCCCGCAGGAGCGTTCCCACTCCTCCGCCTCGGCGGTTTCGGTGAATCTGACTTCGCCGGTGAGCTCACGGGCGTCCGCGCGTACAAGCGCAAGCTCTCTGCCCACGAGGTGGCGAGTGCGATGGAGTCACCGCCAAAGGACGACGAGTTCGGCTTGCTGGCGTATTACGGATTTGGGGACGGCGCGCAGGGTGCTGCAGCCGCGGGCGGGTTTAATCGCTACGCGGCCGTCGCTGTTGTGGAGGGCAGGAGCACGGGCGACACCACGGGCAGCGGCACAGCAGACTCGCCCTTGGCGCCATCTGCGACGGAGATGTCCGCGCTGGGCAAGTCAGTGCGTAACACTGTGAATGGCGATTCCTCGGGTGCGGTGGTGTGTTCAGGCAGCGCATGCGCCAACGGCATCGCGCACTTTGTCTTCGCGAGCCCACCCGACGCGCCTGCGTGCCCTGCCACCTTGGAGCCCACCACGATTCACTTCAACTCCGCCGCTGAAGTCACAGTCACCGGCTCCGGCTTCGCCAAGTCCGCCTTCCTCACCTGTCATTTCTCCAACCCCGACGGCGCGGACGCCACGCAAGTGCGTGCCACGTGGGTTTCAGACACTCAAGTCAAGTGCAAAGCGCCTCGGGTCCCCTACGCTACAGTTGCCGCGGTCGAGGTGGCGAACCTCCCCGCTGCGCCCAGCGCCCAGCGGGTCCCCCTTTACATGTTGCAGCAGGTGCTAGCATTACGCACTGCCACCGATACCGTCTCGCTCTCGGGAGTTTGCGGTTCGATCGCCAAGGCAGAGGCATTCACCGTTGCCGCCTGGGTGAAGCCGGCATCGGCCAAGGAGGGCACTGTGCTCACTGTGGTCAGCGATGATAAATCTGTGACGGTTGTGTACACTGGTGAGCGGTTCGAGCTGCGCACGGTTGCAGCAGGGGTCGATGCTACGGTGGCGGTGTCTGCTACCGCGCCAGCTGCCGGATCGGGACAGCCTCGCTCAGGCTGGCACTTTGTTGTGGCGACGCTGGGCGCTGGCGGTGCAGCAACGCTTGCAGTCGATGGCGACACGCCCACCGTGGGCACTGGCCCGTTCCCCCCCATGGGCCTGGCCCCCGCCTCTGCCGGATCGTGCTCTGTGTCTCTCGGCGGCGCCACCCACACCACGGCCGCCGCTCAGGGCAACGGCCTCGCCGCTCACCTCGAGGACGTCACCTTCTGGACCAAGTCGCTCACCCCGTGCGAGGCATACGGCGTCATGTGGGGCACCCATGTGAGCCCAGAGACGTGCCCCGCCGGCGCCCGTCCGACCACATCGCCGACGGACGGCCTGCTCACACATTATGGGTTCGATGGCGGCGTTGTTGCCGGCAAGGGCCCCACAGGTGCCACCTTCGCCACTACCATATCCGGCAACGCTGAGGTGGCTTTCAGTGCAACTCCAACTCTCCCTCCCACGTTTAACAGGCCTCACGCGGCGAATTGCGCACCCTCAACCGTCGCCTACGCCAATGGCAAGGCGTTCCGGTACGTCAGGCAGCGCTTCGCCGTTGACGGCGCCGTCGCCGAGCCTGTCGGAAGCCCTGCAAAATGCGAGGAGTATGACCCCGAGGCGTCCCCATCAAACATTCCGGTGGAAGGGCTCGGACGGGTGACCTTAAAGGGGTTCGGCTTCGCGGAAAGCCAGTGGCTGCAGTGCCAGGGCGAGGGCGGCACCGCTCTGGCCACCAAGTTCGTGGGGGTGATGGGAGTGGAGTGTACTGTGCCCGCCTCCACCGTCCCGATCGTTGCCCCGGTGGGGGTCACCAACGCGGCGGCGGCGCTCCCCGAGTCGTGCAAGATAGCGGGCAGCGATGCAGTGGCCGCAGCTCACACCATGCTGGCATCCGTCCCACCATTGCATATGCTGGACCCATCGTTGTCGCTCGATGGTGGTGTTACAGTGCCGCACGTCTCCGCCCCCGCCGTAGCAAATGCCGTCGCTGACGCCTATGCTGGTGCGACGATGGGGGCGTGGTTCCAACCCGCCACTGGCGCGCCCGCCTGCGCCGAACAGACCATCGTCTGCCTGAATCGCGCTTGCCCAGGAAGCGCCGACAACGACGTTCCGCTGTTCCCGCTGGCATACCTGTGCGTCGTGTACGTCAATGGCACTGTACGTCTCCTCTCTGATTCAAACACCACCGCCCCCGGCGCCCTCTTTGGGTACAGCGCGGCATCTATCGATGCTGCCCCGGGCGAATGGCACTACGCCTCGGTGACCGTGGAGGCACTGGAGTTCGACCCGCCGCTCGCGGGGACGTTCAATCCGGCGATGCATACCCCGCGCTTCGCAGCCACGCTGCTCGTCGACGGCACAGCACACGCGGGTGACGAGGTCCTCATCGCAGGCGTGCCCCCGGCGGACGGGAGTTTTTCGTTCGGCGGCACGTCATGCCTCGGGACCAAGGCTGATGCGGTGCCGCTGGCAGACGCCATGGCGCCGGGCAATTGCGACGCCTCCGCCGCTAGACGCCGCCGCGCGTTCAAGGGAATCATTGACGAGGTTCGTGTATTCCGCGGGGAGCCGAGGGATCTGTGGGCAGTCGGACTGACGGCGACAACGGCGGCCAGCGCTGGCGCCGTCGCCTACTTCCGCATGGACCCTCCGGCTTCGGATGTCAGCCGCGAAGTGCACACGTACCAGCCGTCTTCCTCCGCTGTGCGATCGATAATCGGCAACATCGTAGGCATCTACACCGTCTCGGGCGCTGCCGCTGATGAGCCCACCTACGTCTACGCAGAGACTCCCTGGTCCCCTGCGGGTACCACCGTTGCGGGCAATGCGGGCGCCATCAACGTGGGCATCGACGGCGGGCAGGTCATCACCATACACGGCTTCAATGTCGCTCCCACTGCCGCCGCAGGATGCCTTTTCACCGCACCTACCGATCTCAACGATAGCGGCACCGCACCCGTCCCAAAGTTCGTCAAGGCGACGAGCTACGCCGCGGGTGCGGTGTCGTGCATTGTCCCGCGCATGGGCCGTCCAGGCGTGGGATCGGTGCGCGCTGCCAACCCAGGGGGCGCTGTTCCAACAGGCCCCGCGCGTACGCTGCACGTCCATGAAATGGCTCTTGACCTCCAGGGAGACGTCACCACCACCACTGTCACCATCGGTGGGTCTTCCAACACTGACACCACGCTCATCCTCAAGTGCCCGGCCGGTCTGCGCGTCGAGGCCGTCACCTTTGCGGCATACGGTCAACCCCTTAACCGCTGCACGCCGACTGATTATGCCGACTGTGATGGCGGCACGGCGACGACGACGTGCGACTTCGCCGCCTTTGCAGTGAACGCCACGTGCAACTCGGAGGTTAATCCTGTCAGCATCGTCGCGGCAGCGTGTGAGGGCAAGGCAGAGTGCAGCTACACGCCCACTGCTGCAGTCTGGCCGCCCCCATGCGGCGGCCAACAATACCTTTCAGTGCACGCCACGTGCACGGACCGTTGGGCGACGCGTGACTTTGCCGTTGCCAATGGTATTTCTGCATCACTGTCACCTCAGGTCATCGGCGGGTCATCCTCTTACACAATCATGGCTTGGTTGATGCCCCGCGGCGGCGGCGGGCTCCGTGCTGTCACCTCGTTCGGTGCTGGTGCGCCGTTCCGCAACCGCGGTATCATCCAGTGGGACGGTGCCACTTCGGCATTCTACTACTTCGACGACTACGTAAACGACGTCTCCATGCGCACCGCTACCGGCGCGCCACTCACCGCTGCCGCGGACCAGTGGCACCACGTTGCTGTCACTGTTGCCAGCGACAACACCGCTGCGCTGTATCTGGACGGCGCCCAGGCGGCTGCCTTCAGCACTGCCGCGCGCCCCGCGGCCGACGGCACGTTCATCATCGGCGCTGGCCTGGATGACGCGGATGTGCCGCACGAGTTCTTCAATGGTTTGATCGACAATTTTTTCGCTTACTCGGCGGCACTCGCGCCGACAGAAATCGCGTCGGCGATCTGCGGCGGCGTGGCGGCGACGCCAGTGGCGAACTTGATTGCGCACTACCGCTTCAACGGTGAGGTCTTCCCTTTTAATTTGTATTTCGTCCGTGAATCTATCGTGATGCAAATCATTTTTGAAGTATAAAATCGAGGTGCTTCATTTGTTTACTCGAATGTACTTATCAGCAGTCATGTACTTATCAGCAGTCAGCCAGCTATCAAAGAATTCATCCATTTTCTTTAGGCACGTGTATATCTTCGAGTTGCGCGTGTGTTTTCCAAGACTCTAGCGAACGGGCCAGCGATTGCAGGCGCCACCACCGGCCTCGACGCCGCCCAGCTGCCCAACGAAGTGGACGGAGGGCCAGCCGCGACTCTAGCCTACGGCACCGCGTTCGTGTGGAATTCTACTTCGAGATCCTACGCCGGCGCCGCTGATGCCGACGCTGCCGTGCTCCCGGAATACGCCTACGTAGGTGTGCCCTGGTTCCCGGCAGTAACGCTGTCCGCAACAATCGTGGGCAGCACCCACACCGCCCCGGCTGCAACACTCGTAGCTGGTGAGATGGTCGCGCTCAGTGGCATTAACTTTTCCCCTGGCACCTCAAAGGTGCATTATGGCGCCGCCGCAGTCTCAGCGGGAACCTTCATATCCAACGTGGCGGCGAGGGCAACACTGCCTGCCGCTGCTCCTGGTGGCACAGCCACGTGCACGACTGCGGCAATGGGCGCCGTGGGTGACCTCTCTGTCGTCAACTACCTCGCGACTGGTGCCAGCTGCTCAGCCTCTGCCGGAGCTGTCGCCACCTCTGTCACCCTGGTGCGCTCCCTAGCGGACCGAGACGTCAACGCCGGCCTCATCGCGCACCTTCCCTTCTATGGCGACGCCAAGGACACTGCCGGCGCCGGAAACGACGGCGTCGTCGCGGGTGGCGCAATACTGGCGCCCAACGCAGACGGTGCCGCCAACCAGGCTTACAGGTTCCCTTCCGCGGCCGCCTCCATCACGGTGCCCAATGTCGCCACCGCCAAATCCGTCGCAATCTGGATTTACCTGGAGGAGCCGGCGTTCCCCACCTTTGCCTTCGGCGCCAACTCCGGCGCCCTGGACGAGTACCTCAAGTGCCAGGACCCGGACAATGGTGCCACACTCAAGGGCGTATGGCAGTTCCTGGCGGGGTCGTTCCCGTTGGGGGCGCATTCCACTGAGGGCGGCACCGTGTGGGTCAATGGAGTGGAACCCTCTACAGCGGCAGCCAAGGGTGTGGTATCGTTGCTGCTCCAGGCTATCATCTCTACTGGCAAGCTGGGCGACTCGGCGGGCTTTGTCGGCACCGTGGACGCCTTTTGGGCGTGGTCCCGCGAGGTGTGCACTGCCGAGGTGCACAGACTATACGCCGCTCGCGGCTCTGCATTACGCTTCCACGGCGTTGGGGGCGGAGTCACCGCCAGCATCCCCGTTGCCGGCGCGACCTCCAACCCTGGTGCCGCTGCCTTCACGCTCGTCGCGTGGGTGCGCCCCGACTCAGTCGCCGGCCGTCAAACGTTCATCGGGCAGCAGTTGTCGTCCTCCTCCCCGCCGTTGACGGGTTTTGCCCTCGGTGTCGATAGTGGCGCACTGTCAGCGGCGGTGCGCGTGGAGTGCCCAACGGCGTCCTGCGGCTGCGACCAACACCGGGAGGCGCGCCACTGGCGCGCCACGCTCCAAGCGGGCCGCTGGGCTCACGTCGCCGCCGCCTACGACGGCACTGCTTGGGCCTTGTATGTCGACGGTGCCCTCAAGGCAACTGTACCGTTCGCAGACGGTTCGCTCTTCAGTGGTGCTGGTGACGCCGCCGCGCCCATCCTCATCGGCGCGGAGGGCACTGCTGAGGGCGTCGCGAGCGGACCGTCGGAGATGCGTCCGTTCGGTGGCCTCGTCGCGTCTGCATCGGTGTGGTCCAAGGCGCTCACCCCGGCGGAGGTGCTGGCGGCGATGTCGTGCCCGCCCACCTCCGGCGCTGCGGGACTTCTTGCACACGTTGAGCTCGACGAGGGTGTGGGGTCCTCTGGCGCTAACGCCGTGGCGGGGAACTACAGCGCCGCCGCTGTCACAGTCGACACCGACGCGCACCCTGCCGCGGAGTCCTGGGCAGCCACCACGTGCGGCGCGTACGCTGTCAATGGATCCAAGGTGGAGATGAATGGTGTGGGGCTGGTGCAGGGGATTGCCGGCAAGTGCGTTGTCTTCTCCATCGTCTCGCGTGATTCGTGTGGCCGCCGCCTCCTTGTTGGCGGCGATGACTACACCGTCGAAATCCTAGGCCCGCTCCACCTCCACACGGAACTACTTGTACTTTCTCTGGGGAGTGTGAATCCCGGCGGCTCCATCGTCGACCGCGGCGACGGCTCTTACGCCGTCCACTACACCCGCTTCATCGCTGGTTACTATCTGGTGACGGTGAAACTGGCCGGCTCTGTTGTCGGCTCGCCGGCAAAGGCGTACCTTCACGCGTACAAGGCGAGCCACGTTGCCACCTACGCCTATGACGACCCCGACGGCCTCTCCGGCGACGAGCTCGAGTCCGCTGTCGCCGGCCGCCCGGCGTCGTTCTTGGTACAGAGCGTTGACTCCTACGGTAATCTCCTCGCCGGAGGCGGGTTGACGGCCTGGTCACTGACGTTATCGGGCCCTGAGACGATGACAGGGGCATTTACTGATCTCGGTAACGGGGCGTATCGCTTCAGCTATCACCCACAGATACCTGGGCGTTACATCATGACGCTGACCCTCGGCGGCAAGCCCATCTGTCTATACGGCGGCAAGGAATGCTGTGGCGCCGCCTGGTCATCGCTCGAGGCGTGCAGCACCAAGAAGCTTCCAGCAGATAACCACGGCGCTTGCCGCTTCTGCCTGCGCGTTCGTGAGGATGCCTCCCTCAACTTCGGACTCCCGGGGCTACACGCGACCCTCCCTCACCACTCGTCCCGCGACTTTGACTCTACAGGGTTTACTATATCGGCCTGGATCCGCAAGCCCCGGGCATCGATGGGTACCGCTAAGGAGTACATCTACTCGAAGCGGTCAACAACCTCGGGCAAGGGGTCCTGGCTCGCACTCCTGCCGACGGCAGCATCTGTTAATGGCACGTACGAGCTCGAGGGGTCTGTGTATGTGGGCGGCGAGACGTATCGCATCGTCCGGAACACGATTACTGTGCCGGTGAACACCTGGACGCACGTGGCCTTGGCGTACAGCGGCACAACGATGAAGCTGTTCGTGGGGGAGGCGATGGTGAAGGAAACGGATTGGTCCGCGATGCAACCGGGGGCGGTGTGGGCTGTCGCGTCCACCGCCGATGTCACCATCGGCGAGAACTTCACGGGCACCATCGATAATATCAAGGTGTTCTCAGCCTCGCGGGGTGCGCCGGGCGGTGCTGACGCCAAGTGTCCGTCGCGCGTCGTCGCCGGTGGCGCCGCAGTGGACGCGCAGCTCCAGACGTACCTGCGCATGAACGAGGGCGGCGGCTACACCACTGCAGATATCGCCGGCCGTGCCACCGATGCCACGTCACTGGCCATCCATGGCCTGCAATGTGCCACCGCCACTGAAGGCACCTCAGCCGAGCTGCGCTGCCCGCCTGGCTCTGTGGTTTCGGCGATCCGCCTTGCCGTGTATGGTACATCATCGGGATCCTGTGGAACGTTTGCGTCGGACCCTGCCAACTGTGCGGTGGACGTGTCGCATGAGGTGACGGAGGCTTGTGACGGGAAGGTTGCGTGTAACCTCACCGCCACCGCTGCCTCTCTCAACGGTAAGGCCCCCGCCGCCGATGCCGGTTGCGGCACGCTATCGCTCACAGTCGAGGCGACGTGTGCTTCGGTGGACAAAACCTTGTCTGCCTGGGCGAAGACCGCTGCTCCCACCGACGTTGGTGTCGCCGCCGGCACTGCTGCTTCCATCGTCTGCCCTTTCAACCTCACGGGCACCGGCCGCCTGAGCGCCGCTCAGGAGTTGTTCATCGGCAACGGCACCTGCAATGGATGGAACCTCTCTAGCCTCAGCGCCGGAGTTACCGTTCATGCTGCTATCCTCGCCAGGGACGGGTGCGGCTACATGCACCTGCCCGAGTCAACGGCGGCGGTGGTGGCAGGCGGCATACTGGCGTACACCGATGTCGTCGACGCTTCCATTGGCGTCACCGGCGGGCAGGCAGAGTGTCCCACCACGCTTCCCACCCGCACCCCACCTCCGATGGCGATGTCGTCAATGTGGTACGGCGCGGATGGCTTCTGTGGCGTCAATGCCGACGTCCACGTACTGCGTGTCACTCCCACTGTCGCTGGTGTTGCTGAGGTGAGGTTCAATATTGGTGGCAGTGATACATTCCACGTGGTGGCCACTGAGGTGGGGGTCGACCAAGGCGGCATGTCACCAGCTGCGACCCACATCGTCGGCGCAGGCATCGTCGCCGCGGAGGCCGGCGTTCCCATCGAGTTCCTGGTCGCCCCCGCGGACAAGTACGGGAATCCGGTGATGCCCATGACCAACCCTATCGACGCGTTGCTCAACATCGCATTTTCTGATGCAGACGCGTCGGTGGTATCCAAGGCGGTGAAAGGGGGCAACTATGCGGTCACGGTGTTATTCCCAAACGCCAGGTCAGTGACAGTGACGGTGATGGTGTCGGGCAAGGCGGCCGCATCTCTGCTCGTGCACGTGACCCCCGCGCCCCCGCGCAAGGTGGTGCTCCTCGATGCCATGAACACGGTGGTTCCTGCGGCGCGCTCCATGCACGCCGCCAGCCCTGCAGGCTCGGACGTCTTCGCCTTCGGTGGCGCCCTCAGTGACCGCTCCTACACCGACGAGATGTGGCGGTTCCGCCCGGGTGTGGTGGGTAACACGCTCTGGCGGTGGCGCCACGTTGTCGCTGTCACCGGCATCGCCGCCACTGATTCTGCTGTCGTCCCCATCACCCTGGACTCCGGCGGTGCTATTGCCGCAGGCCGCATGCGAGCTGACTGCGCTGATATCCGCGTGGTTACATCGGGCGGCGTTGACGTCGCGCACTTCGTGGAGCCCGCCGGCGCGCCTTCGGGCTGCGGCTCCACGTCCACGCTCATCTGGGCCAAGGTGACCGGGGACGCCGCGGGTAGCGCGGGTGTCGCCGTACTCTATGGCAACACTGCGGCTACGTCTATGTCCAACCCCGCTCATGTTTTCACATTGTTTGAGGACTTTGAGAGTGACGACGTAGGCGACGCCCCCAGCGGGTGGGCGCTGGATGCCGCGGCGAGTGCGGCATGCGGCGTAGCCGCCCCAGATGCCACCACTTTCACCATCTCCAACGATGTTGCCCTCTCTGGATCCAGATCGCTCAAGGTGTCCGGCGCGACCAAAACAGGCGGTGCATTCAAGCGCGACATCGCCGGCATGGGCAATGCCTTCGTCCTCAAGGGGTTCTTGCATGACAGTGCGTGCACAGGGAGCTTTTGGATCTCTCCGGACTTCACCACTTGCGACACCGCCGGTGGCGGTGAGGCCAGTGAGGCCAGCGGTGACAAAGCTGTGCTGCCGGCTACTGCACGCGCTGTGGGTGTGCACTCATGCGCAACACCCACGCACTACGCGGCGACGTACCCATGGCAGGCATCCACTGTGCCGCGCACCGGCGGTTGGCACTCCCTCACGTTTTTTTCCGGCGGTGATGATGGCAACACCTCTGCTGTTGTCGACGACAACGCTATAGCGCGACACAGTGCCGGACCTGTTACCATGGACCGTGTGTTCCTTTGGGGATCCAAGGTGTCCGGTGCCTCCTCGGCATCTGACGTTTACTGGGACACCATCTTTGCGGCGCCCTGGTCGCCCTCGATGGCAGCTGCTGTGGGTGCCGCCGAGGCCGTGGCTTGGTCGACGTCCATGTCGTGGTCCAAAGTTGGCTCAGCATCCCCGCCGTCACCACGACAGGGTCACTCGCTCACAGCGGTTGGCGCCGTGGGTGGGGAGGGAGAGCTCATCGTATTCGGCGGTGAGCGCGGCGGGCACTACTTCGGCGACGTCTGGCGCTACACTGTGGCTACGGATGCGTGGGAGTTTGTCGCTACTCGCAACACCAGCGCCGCCATTGCGCGCGCAGAGCATGTTGCGGTAGTTCACGGCTCGATGCTGGTAATTTTCGGTGGGCGCGGGCCCACTCCCAAAGGAGACCTCTGGACGCTTGACCTTGACACCACCGGAACCAGTGCTGCCGCGGGGGCGTGGATCGAGCGTGCTACCCCGCTGGACCTCACCCCCCGCTTCGGCCACGCCGCCGCCGTCTACAACGGCAAGATGTATGTCATCGGCGGGTATGCGTCAGGCAGCACAGCGGCCACGGCTCCCGTCGCATCCCAGGAAGTTGGTACGGACGCCATCGGGGGTCTGAGCTCCGAGTTGTGGTGCCTGGACCTCACCACGTACGCGTGGACGTTCCTCGGGCCTCGCAGCACTGCGGTGGGCGCCCTCGCGGTCAGCGCTACTGCGGCTGAGCTATCCACCACGCTTCAGTTCCCCTCACCGTTGCCTGCTGCGCGCCTCTCTGCCCTGGGCGCCGCCGCGTCCGCCACACAGGCGATGTACCTCATTGGCGGCGTGGGCGGCGCCAGCGGCGACATCGATATGCAGGACGCATGGCGCCTCGACCTTACTAACCTCACGTGGAGCCATGTTGGCGCCTACAGTCATAAGTCGCTGACTCGTGCCGATGGGTCACTGGTGGTACTCGGGGACGGCAAGACGGGCTTTGTGTTCGGCGGCGCCAGTGGGGGAGCGCCGCTCTCCGACCTTGACGGGGGCTCGTACATGCTATATATGGAGTGAGGGTTAGCGCGCAGTACTAGTAAGATGAGGTTTATCGTGCAGTAAGAATAAAGCGTGTCATTTGAGAAAGGCGAATGAAGGAGCGTGGAGAGGCAGCAAAGGCAATGAGCACTGCTTGCTGTAAACGAGTCTCCGAGACATATGGTAGATAGTCACAAAGGCATACCCAACGTAAGGTGGTGTTTTGTAAAGACTCAGACTACCCATAGCTCTGAGTAGAACACACAAATGTAAAATACCTGCACGGATAATATCTGCAAGATTTAAACCTTAAATTCGAATCAGCCGATTGAGAGGACTGATTTTTTGGTTTCTGACTCCCAAGAGTTCTTCGCATAGTTACGGGGGCGGGGGAGGCGGGATTTTGGTGTCGTTCACCAGGAATATTTTCGCCTTGACTGACCGCACTTTCGTGGAAATTATCTGAAAACTGTTCGGCCGTTCTGCTTTTTGTAGATCGAACGACGAGATACAAACGGTCGACGAATTCAAACGATCCGACGAATGAAATAAACCGGTCGACGAATGAAAACACATCGCGCGGGTTGTGCTTTACAGGTGGGTTTTCACATTTGACGAGTTAACTCAGGAAAATGGACAAACGCTTATTTACCAAAATTCCTGCTCCATAACTATGCGAAGTTGGTTGCTAGCTAGCTCTACATTGTATACATTTGAAGAAATATCTCAGCTGCCGCTTTTGCTGGCCGCTACTCGAGGTCGGGGACCGCGTCGTCGATGTCGTCTTACTGCACCGCCTTGTCGCCATCCTCGCGAAGTGTGAATAAGCCACACTTGTCCTTGTGCCCACCCGCAGCCCAGTCGTGTTTCCGACACGCGTGGCCCCAGTACCGGTAAGCGACAAACTCGAGCACGCACAGGAAACACATAAATCTGAAGGGCACGCCGCCCCATTCAGCGGCAGATGTGTGCATGCTTGCGGCAGCCCATCAAGACTATGGTCTACACACTTGTATTTATTGAAAACAAACAGATCAAAGAGCTGGTACGAATATACATTTGGCGTTCGTATGGCATTCATTATGGCTGCTTGCGGATGTTTGCGGCCTCTTTTATTATGCGCGCACCGAATGTACACGGATTGTTTACTCGTACTCGTATTCGAGAAACTATCGAATGCTAGAGCTATTCATACTTCGGAGCACAATGTATTTTT
>Ga0307489_10001177_pt1 | contig 17094 bp, 27 predicted proteins | sample SB12metaG_FD_202247 | JGI IMG/M metagenome (GOLD analysis project Ga0307489, IMG submission 202247) | Sea-ice brine microbial communities from Beaufort Sea near Barrow, Alaska, United States - SB 1.2 | ecosystem: Environmental > Aquatic > Marine > Coastal | place: USA: Alaska | collected...
GATGTGGCGGTAGGCCCTGGCAGATATTGCCGGCCGAGTTATACTCGTAGGATGCCATTTAGTGAAGGCACGAGGGTTCAAACTGCGTTGGATGACGTGGCGAGCAATACATGCCAGGCCCTACATGGTGGGGGCTATGCGCGAGGTCTGAGGCGGGGGGACGGGCGGCGGCGGCGGGGGCGGGTGCGGCGGCGGCGGGGGGGCAGGGGGCGGGGGCGGGCATGGGGGCCTGCGCGGTGACCTCAGACGGGCAGCACGTGTGCAGCCCTGGAGCCGGGGCCGGGGCGGCGGGTGAGGCGGCGCCGGCGCCGGCGGCCGCGGCGGCCGCACAGGCCGCACAGGCACAGGCGATGGACGACTGGCCAGTGCACATCAACTGGATGATGGAGGAGTATGCCACAGCCAACCGCGCGGTAGGGCGGTGCAGGTTCACCCTATGAAACCCAAGTTGTGATACACTGCTTTTAACTTCTGCTTTCAAAATCAACTTGCGCCGCTATAGTGCGGTGGCGACCGACCTCAGCGCGTCGTCCAAGAGCCGCGTGGAGGCGTACAACCGCCTGGGTGTCCTGCTCAGCCAGTCCGGCAACTTCTCCGGGCGCCTGGGTAGAGCGGTGCAGGTTGACCCTATCAAACCGATGTTGAAAGCGCCTGGAACTATTCTCTTAGCACTGAGATGTGATGAACCGCTTTCAAACTTTGCTTTCAATTTCAACTTGCGCCGCTACACCTGGGGTGCCACGAGGCAGCGCTGGTCATCAAGCGGGCGCACTACGGAAACCCCAAAGGTGAGGCCTGGCAGACACTGCTCGCCACGTTATAGGCTGCCATTTGACACAAGAAACGAGAGGGTTCCATGTGCATTGCATGACGTGGTGAGCAACATCAACCCTAAACCCTAAACCCTGAACCCTGAACCCTAAACCCTAAACGCTAAACCCTATCAGCCCGGCCCTACCTGACGATGACGACCACCCCGAGCTGGCGCACGAGCTGCAGGTCATCGCCAACCACTACTCCATGTTCAACCGCCATAAGGAGGCGGTCAGATACCTGAAGCGCGCGCTGGTCATCAATCGCAAGAGGAAGGACCCCAAGGTCGGGCCCGGCAGATGTGCGGATCTTGCTCGCCGTGTCATAGCATGTCATTCGGGTGTCATTAATTCAAGAGACGAAGAATCACAACCCGGTGGATGAGGTTCTTGCTATTATCGCTTGTTGGAGGCATTACAAAAACTGATGCTCTGGTGATCCCAATCATTTATGCTGCTCTAATCTGCCAGCATATCAACAGAGGTGACGAGCAATATCTGGCAGGCGCTACACCACGGGTAACCCGATGCCGCACATGGAGAGTGCCAGCCTTGGCGACCTGGGCAGCGCGCTGATCCGGTCGGGTGACGAGGCGCGGGCGCTCGAGTCGTATGCGGCCAGCCTAGCCATCGAGGTGGCGCTGTACGGCGAGGCAGGGGCTTACACTCGTCCACTCTTCAGCTCAACTTAAGCGCCTTCTGTTGTGTGACAGGGGGTGCAGTTAAGGGTTGTTCCAGGGTTGTTTCGGGGGTGTTTAGGGGGTCGTAGATGATGGTAGGGGTGTGTAGGTTGTGCTTTCGCGACAGAAACGGCTCAAATTGAGCTGAATAGTGGACGATTGTAAGCCCCTGCGGCGAGGTGCACAAAAACACGGCGGACACCTTGTTCAACATGGGCATCGCGCACGACCGCCTGCTTCACCCCGAGGCGGGGGTTGCTGCTGCGGCTGGACGGGGCCCCACGTCATTAGATGTCATGTACAACTCAAGACAAGAGGGCTCACCACGCGTGTCGATGACGTGGCGGGCTGCATGTGCTTGTCCTGTCCGGATTCATAGGATGCCACTTAACTCAAGAAACGAGTGTTCAAAATGCGTGTCGATGACGTGGCGGTACATATCTGCTAGGCCCTAGCCCCAGGAGGCGGCGAGGTACCTGCAACGCGCGCTCAAGGCAGGGCGGTGCAGGTTGACCCCATCAAACCCACGTTGAAAGCGCCTGGAACTAAGCGCTTGAAACTGTTGTATGATAAACTGCTTTCAACTTCTGCTTTCAATTTCAACTTCCGCTGCTACATCAAGGGATACGAGTGTTTTCTGTCGCCTGAGCACCCCACGCTGCTGCGCACGCGGTAGGGTGGTGCAGGTTGACCCTACTAAACCCAAGCTGAAACCGCCTGGAACTAGGCACTTTGAACGAGAATGTGATATGCTACTTTCAACTTTTGCTTTCAATCTCTACTTGCGCCGCTACAATGCGGCAGAGCCTCAACACGCTGAAGCGCGGCAAAACGCTGCATGACAACCCGCAGACGTAGACCCACCGTGCCGCGCGCCCCGAGTTGACCGACCACCGGACGGACTAGCTGTAATTAATTATTTCTTTCCTGAACCCGCAGCAGCGGAACGGCGAGATGTAGCGGCGTGCGTCGAGCTTGGTCTGACTGTTTGCTCATACTGAACGACACGCGCCACGGCAGCAGTGTGGGCGCTCCACGTGCGGCCAGGCGCGCCGGCAGCAGTGTGGGCGCTCCACGTGCGGCCAGCGGGCGCCACTCCCTATAACTCCTGGATTCCACGAATTTAGGGGCTATATGCCGTTGGCAGACTGGTGTGTACGCGTGACGCGGCGAGTACTATTGGTAGTAGCAGCCTGAGCGTTTTTATCTAGCCCTGTAGCTTCTTCAAAGCAGTGCAGAGTGAAGGCTGGCAGTGCCAACATCAACAGTCCAAGACAGAAGCGTCCCCTCCGAAAAGAAACCGTGGCCCGAGGCCCCCCCCTGACCCCCTCCCTAAAAATAAATTACCCCCTTACTCCGGGAGGCCACGTGGCGTCACAGAAGGCCAGCAAACTCGCCAGATTTCGGATACGACAAGGAGGCGTGTCGCCGCTGCCGCAAACGCTCACAACCACCCCACGTCGCCTTGCCGGACCGATGTACTCTGCCATTGCCACTCAGCGCGCCGCCGTCGCCGCCGTCACCACCCGCGCCACCTCCTCCGTCAAGCGCGCCTCCACCCTCAAGTCATCCAAAACATCCCTCGGGTGCCCTTCCCCTTCCACCCGCCTCACACGTCGCGGGCAGTCCACCACCCCGCGCGCGGGTGAGTCGGAGATCATGGACCAGCTGATGGCGATGATGGGCGGCGGGAAGGCCGGGATGGCAGGGCGCGACGCCACGGGCCACTGGAGGGCTGCCGCTCTCTTTCGATAATTGAAGATGTCCATTAATCCAACTACGATTATACCGCCGCGTCATCAATCCCTTCGCTACGTACACAGAGCACCTGATTGCACCACACGAATGCCCGAACGCTGCACTGCGGAGCGAAGAGTAGTTTGTATCACTTGTACCAAAGTAGATGATGTGATGATGCGGTCACCAGATCGCTGGAGAGCTGGTCCTCACCGAACAGGAGACGTGGCCATCGATACGCTCACCTCGGCTGCTCGGGCAGCGAAAGAGTTTCGTTCGTTTTTTACGACACGGTCGATGGTCACCTGACGAAACCGTTTGTGTTTGCTGGGTGTCGCCCTACGTAAAGGTGGAGAAGGGGAACGCGCTGCCTGGCCGCACACAGGAGATGCGCGTGACCGACAAGCACTTCGTGCTGGGCAACCCGATCAAGGGCCCGTTCCCGGAGGGCATCGAGAGCTGCGTGTTCGCCACCGGGTGCTTCTGGGGCACGGAGAAGATGTTCTGGCGCGTGCCGGGCGTGTGGTCCACCTCCGTGGGCTACGCGGGCGGCTTCACGCCCAACCCCACTTACGAGGAGGCAGGGGCTTATTACACTCGTTCACTTCTCAGCTCAATTTGAGCGCTGTTTTTGGGATAGGGGGTGCCCGTAGGTGTTGTGTAGCCTGTGTTAAGGGGGTGTTTAGGGTGTTTTGTGTGCGTCAGACACGGCTCAAGTTGAGCTGAAAAGGGAACGAGTGTAAGCCCCTGCGAGGAGGCCTGCAGCGGCCAGTCCGGCCACACCGAGGCGGTGCAGATCGCGTACGACCCCAAGGTAGGCCGGTGCAGGTCCACCCTATCAAGCCCACGTTGAAAGCTTGAAACCGCCTGGACCTAAGCGCTTGAAACTAAAATTTGGTGTACCGCTTTCAACTTCTGCTTTCAAATTCAAGTTGCGCCGCTACGCCCAGGTGATCTCGTTCACGGACCTGTTGGCCATGCACTGGACGAGCCACGACCCCACGCAGGGCAACCGCCAGGGCAACGACTCCGGCACCCAGTACCGCAGCGGCAGGGCCACGCGTCCATCATGCGCATCCACGTCATTTTACACGGTATACACCCTCGTTTCAGTTACTTGACATCCCATGACGCGGCGCACTTTCCACGGGCCCACGTCATTGTACACGGTTTACACCCTCGTTTCTTGAGTTACGTGACATCCCATGACGCGGCGAGCACTCTCCACGTGCCCGCGTCATTTTACACGGTTTACACCCTTGTTTCTCGCGCTACGTGACATCCCATGACGCGGCGAGCCTCGCACTGCCCACCCGACCCTGCACACGGGTATCTACACCTCCACGCAGGAGCAGTACGACCTCGCCATGGCGTCCAAGGCGGGGTGCAAACTCCCGCGGCACCACAATATCCACTCTTACTTTTGAACCCCCGCGGTGTGCTCAATTCCCTCCGGCTTTAGAAATTTCACGGCGTGCGGTATGGTGTCCTTTACGAACCAGAGATGTGTGCGATATGGTCAGCTGGGACCCGACCACCGTATTCACCGCGTTGCCCTAATCCTAAACTCGAGATCCTAAATCCTAAATCCTAAACCTGTTGGCTGTTCGCGGGCGGCACCCTGCTGTTTGGAGGCGTACCAGGCTGTGCTGACCGCCGCCGGCAAGCCCGCCATCACCACCCAGATCGTGGAGCCCACGGTGGGGCGGTGCAGGTTGACCCTATCAAACCCATGTTGAAAGCGCCTGGAATTGAGCGCTCAAAACTATAATATGATGAACCGCCTTCAAACTGTGCTTTCAAATTCATCTTGCGCCGCTACACCACGGGCAACAACGTGTACTACTTCGCCGAGGACTACCACCAGCAGTACCTTGCCAAGCCGGGGTCGCGGCCGTACTGCAGCGCGCAGCCCACGGGTGTGCCGGCAGGGGCTTACACTCATCCACGTCTCAGCTCGACCTGAGCCGTTTTCTGACACAAAACACACCCTGAATACCCCCCGATACTCCTTAATACCCCCTGACGCCTCCTAAAAAAATCACCCCTGTCCTACACAATACAATGCGCCTAAGTTGAGCCGTAAAGTGGACGAGTGTAAGCCCCTGGGTGCCGGTGCCGGGTGCCTTCCTGGAGGCCAACGGCGCCAAGCTGTCCGTCGAGTACTGGGCCAAGTACGGCCCGCGGCCGGGGTGCACCATCCAGACCTCCAACGACCCCATCACCATGGCCGAGGCCCTCAAGGCGTGACCTTGTTAACAACGTTCATCGAGCCCCAAGGCGCTTCGTATGGCGTGAGCGCACCATGTGCAATAGCTGGCGTGTAAATCAATTACTTTGCGAGACACCATTGCTCGCTGCAACGGCAAATCATATTACTTTCCTAACCTTGTAATTCAAAGAACAAAACTTTGACACAACGCGAGAGCATCGTCCATGTGTGTACTACTGAGAGCGCAAAGCATCACTCATCATCATCACTTTTTTTACAACGCGAGTAGCTAATGACGGGAAGGGAGCGCGTGATTCCTCTCAAGTTGATCTACTGAGGCTATCTCATACCCTACTGTTGTCTATGTGGCACGTCTAATTTCATCACACCCATGTGTACACCCCGAGTCCATCGCGCCCCCGTGGAGACTGTGTCTACGAGGCAGCTCTAGTTTCATCGCGCCCCGGTGGAGACACAGTCCACGAGGCAGCTCTAGTTTCATCGCGCCCCCGTGGAGACTGTGTCTACGGGGCAGCTCTAACTGCATCGTGCCCGCGTGCAGACACCGAGACCCACGGTTTCGTCACTTCCCTGCTGCCCCCCCGCCACCGACGGGCAGTCCCACGATCTCATCGCCCTGGTCGGACGCCTCCCGCGGGCGCAGGATCTCGTAGACGCGGGCACTGATGGCGGGCCCGATCCTGCGGCCCGCCGCCGCCGCCTGCCAGGGGCTCACACTCGTCCACTTTTCGGCTCAACGTAAGCGATGTCTGTGGGATAGGGGGTACATATAGGGGTCGTTTAGGGGGTGTGTACGGGGTGTTAGGGCATATCAGTGGGTGTTTAGGGTGCATTTTGTGTCAAGAAACGGCTCAGGTTGAGCTGAAAAGTGGACGAGTGTAAGCCCCTGCCGCCTGCGCGGTGTGCGTCACCGGCACCCGCACCAGTTCCGCCACCGCGCACCAGAGTCACTCACAACACCACTCCATCCGATATCAAAGCATGACTTAATACCTTATGCCTCCTGCCGTAAAACGATATTACCCGCCACGTCATCAAGCATAACTGGCGGCAGCTTGATGATACATCTCGTTCAACGAAGTGGATGTTGGAATGTGGAAGATGGAATATGCAAGATGCAAAATGGACGGGTACAGCTGTCCGCCACCCTGCCAGGTTCCTCTTGTGCGCGGTGGTGAGCGCCGGGTCGGAATAGCGCGCCATGATGCAGCGGCGCAAGCTGAAATTGAAAGCAAAGTTTGAAAGCGGTTCGGCATAGTTTAGCTTCAAGCGCTAAACCCAGGCGCTTTCAACACGGGGTTCAACTGGTTTCAACCTGCACCGCCCTACCATGAGGCCCGCCATGGTGGGGTGCGCGCGCACGATGGCCAGGGCGCTCGCCGTGCCGTACGGCCCGCCAGATGTTGCGCGCCACGTCATCCAATGCATCGTCATCTGATGCATCATCATCCAACGCATCGTCATCCGACGCATCGTCATCCGTTTTCAACCCTCGTTTTGTTGAATTAAAGGGCATCCTATGACGTGGAGAGCAACATTTGCAAGGTCCTACATCCGACAATCCCTCGATCGTCATGAGCGCCGACGCCCACACCTCCCCCTGGGAAACGGTCCGCCGCTTCCCTCCTCCTCCCGCGCTGACGCCGCCCCACCCGCCGCCGCCGCTCTCCTGACTCTCGCCGCCTACCGTCTGGCTGTCAGACCGCCCGCTGCCCCCCGCCCCGGTCTCCTGACTGTCGCCCCCGCCCCCGCCATCGCCACCGCCCCTGCCCCCGCTGCCGCCATAGCCCTGGCTCTGGCTCTGGCTGGCCGGCCCCGTGCCGTCCACCCCCACGCCGGCGCCCCGGGAGCCCGCCGCCACCGCCGCCTCCAGTGCCGCCCCCGCCGGCGCACCCTTCACTGACTTGTGCCCCGGAGTGCAGGGCCGCACATCAGTCTTTTGTTCAGGTTTAGGGGGTTAGGGTTCAGGGTGTAGGGTTTAGCACTGGTCTTCTGTTCAGCTGGCACTTGGTATGACGTGGCGAGCACCGTTGCACTATGCGGTGGATGATGTGGCGAGCACCGGTAAACTACGTGATGTGTCACGTGTCCACCACCGAGCTAGTGTTCATACCTTCTGAGGATTTACATGGGGTAACGTAAGTGATTTCAGGGACAAACGGCGTTAATTCAAAGCCTCGAAAAGAAAACCTATGTAAGGACCTGCCATGATGTCCAGGATGCCCACTTCTTTTTCGAACGGGCGCTTGGCCAGCGCCACGGTGGTGGTGACCACGTGCTCCCACGATGTAGCGGCGCAAGTTGAATTTTAAAGCAACATTCGAAAGCAGCTCATCATATCTGAGTTTCAATCGCTTACTTCCAGTTGCTTTCGACGCAGGTTTGATAGGGTCAACATGCACCATCCTACGACGAGGCGGTGAAGTCGGGCACCAGAGTGATGCGCACGCCCGGAGTGGCCACCATGATATAGCGGCGCAAGTTGAATTTGAACGCAGAACTTGAGAGCAGTTTATGGTATTTCAGTTTCAAGCGCTTAGTTCCAGGCGGTTTCAGCGTGGGTTTGATAGGGTCAACCTGCACCGCCCTACCATGAGGCGCGCCACCGCTGCGTCCACCGGCGCGCGCGAGAACCTGCCAGGTGGAGCCAGGGTGGGTTAGGGTTTAGGGTTAAGGGTTTAGGGTTTAGGGTTGAGGCAGGGTGGGTTAGTGAGGGTGAGTCAGTGGGGGTCAGTCCGTGAGGATGAGTGAGTGAGAGTGAGTCAACGAGGCTGAGTGAGTGAGGGTGGGTCACTGTAATGAATGTCAAGTTATATTTAGTGCACGGGACCGCGGGTGACGAGGCATCAAGGCAGGGGAGACGCCGCGCTGTCACCGGCTCACCCAAAGGTACCGGTGGACTTGAACTCCTTCCGCTCCCGCGCCGTGCAGTGCGCGGTCAGCCCCTCCACCAGCAGTCCCAGCTGTAGCGGCGCAAGTTGAATTTGAAAGCAAAAATTGACAGCGATTCAACACATCTCAGTTTCAAGCGCTCAGATCCAGGCGCTTTCAACTTCGGTTTGATAGAGTCAACCTGCACCGCCCTACCCAGCGTGTGCCCCGGCAGCTCCTGCCGCGCCAGCACCAACAGCTCCCGCAGCCCCCCGGCCGGCGCCGCCGCAGCGCCCCAGCTACTCCCCCCGCCGCCGCCGCCGCCGCCGCCGTCACTGACGCCGACGCGCCGCGCCGCCGCGTGATCCGCCATGCACATATCCGTAAAGCGCTTGCCCTCAAAGTAAATCAGGGTGTACAGCGCCGAGCTGTAGCGGCGCAAGTTGAATTTGAAAGCAGAAGTTGAAAGCAGTTTATCACACATTAGTTTGAAGCGCTTAGTTCCAGACAGTTTCAACTTGGGTTTGATAGGGTCAACCTGCACTGCCCTACTGAGCGAGCGCCGAAATCGGGGTCATCGTCCAGAGCGGTGCCGCCGGGGTCCGGAGGGCCCACCGTGTACGGGCGCAAGTTGACATTGAAAGCAGAAATTGAAAGCAGATTATTGTATTTTAGTTTGAAGCGCTGAAACCAGGCGCTTTTAACGTGGGTGTCAAGTTACAGCACCCCACCACGGGAATGTCGGAGGGCGGGTGGTAGCGCCACGTTGTAGCGGCGCAAGTTGAAATTGAAAGCAAAGTTTGAAAGCGGTTCGTCACATTTTAGTTTCAAGCCCTTAGTTCCAGGCGCTTTCAAGGTGAGTTTGATAGGGTCAACCTGCACCACCCTACCACGTGATGGACTTTTCGAGCGGCAGTGGCTCGAGGTGGAACAGCAGAGGCGTGGCGGCGGCGGTGCCGTCCCGCTCGCCAGGGGCTTACACTCGTTCACGTTAGAGCTCAACTTGAGCAACTCCAGGACACATTCATGAGTTAAGTTGGGTTACACGGTGGACAGAAGAGCTCAAGTTGAGCTGAAAACGGAACGAGTGTAAGTCCCTGCCGCACACCCTGGTCGAACGCGTCGCCGATGGCGCGCCCCAGGCCCATCGCGCCCAGCCGCGTGTCTATCACCGTCGTCACCTACCTGCAGGGGCTCACGTCCAAATTCAAATCAACACTTGAACGCGGTCTACAATACTGTAGTTTCAAGCACTGAAACGAGGCGGTTTGAACCAGGGGCTTACACGGCTCAAGTTGAGCTGAGAAGTGGACGAGCGTAAGCCTTTGGTTTAAACACGGGTTTAAACTTGCGGTGCCCCACCTGTCGCATCTTGTGTTTGCCCGACAGCAGCCGCTCCTCGTCGCGCATCACCTGCTTGCTGCTCTTCTCGCGCTCGCGCGCAGCCTGCTCGTAGGGACACGCACATAGCGCCCGCCACGTCATCCTCATCCAACGCATTCTGAACCCTCGTTCCTTGAGTTGAATGGAAACGTCATCCTCTGACGTGGCAAGCAATATCGGCTGGTGTGTGCCTGGTCTACGTGGTATAGACACCCGCTGAGTCAGCTAAGCTAGCTTGGTCTCAGGCCCTTGTGGTATCCACATCACTTTCCCCAGACGTATCATATCAGCCATGCCCTACCTGCTGCGTCTCCTTGGCGGCGCGCACGCCCTCCGCCAGGGGCTTACACTCGTCCACTTTTCGGCTCAACGTAAGCGCTGTCTGGGTGATAGGGGGTGGCATTAGGAGTTGTTTAAGGGGTGTTTAGCAGGTGGCAGGGGGTATCAGGGGGTGTATAGGGTGTATTTTGTGTCAGAAAGGGCTCAGGTTGAGCTGAAAAGTGGACGAGTGTAAGCCCCTGCCCTCCGCCTTGCGCCGCCGCTCCTCCTCCTTCTCCGCCGCGTTCTTCGCCTTGAGGACCTCGGCCTCCCCCGCGCGCCGAACGCGGTCCCGCTCTTTGTCCTCCGCCTTCTCGGCCCTCACTCGTTCGCGCTCTATCCGCGCGGTCTCCTTGGCAATGGCAGCAGCCTCCTTGCAGGGGCTTTATACACTCGTCCACTTCTCAGCTCAACTTGAGCCGTGTCTGACACAAGTCAACACCCTGCACATCCTCAAACACCCCCTAGAACCCCCTTAATACGGCCTACACGACCCCTACGCGCAACCCCTATCCCATACCAAGCGCTCAAGTTGAGCTGAAAAGTGGACGAGTGTAAGCCCCTGCCTCCTTGGCAGTGGGCGCGCCGGTGCCGGTAGATGCAGTGCTCGTTGTCGCGGCGGCGGCGGCGGCGGCGGCGGCGGCGGGGGCGGCGGCGATGGTTGGGGCGGTGGTGGTGGTGGTGGTGGTGGTGGTGGCGGTGGGTGTGGCTGTGGTCGTTGTCGCCGCATTGGTGCCCGTGCCACCGCGGCCGAAGCTGAGGCGGGGCGCCTTGGTAGGTCGTTTGTTGCCGGGCATGGCGAGCTCGAGGTCGCTGCTGTCGCTGTCGTTGCCGTCGAGGGGCGAGGCGGCGGCGGGTGGGGCGGCAGGTGCGGAGGGTCGATGCGGATGCGGCGCGGCGGGGGCGGGGGCGGCGGCGGCGGCAGGGGCGGGGGCGTCATCGCTGTCGCTGTCGAGGCAGATGACTCCGGCGTTGTTGTCGGGGGGTGCCGTTCTTGCTGGGTTTGGGGGTGGTGGCTCATCCTCCGCCTTTCTCTTGGTCGCCCACGGCACGTCCCCCAGGTCATCATCGTCGTCGTCGCTAATCTCAACCTCCTCCCGCGGCGCGGGGCGCGGCGGCCGGCGGAAGTCGAACTCGTCGTCGTCCTCGTCCACCATCGTGCGCGGCTGGAATGCAAACGCTGTGCATTCTGTACAGCGTTCAGTCGAAGTGCGTTCGTGACAGCTATATCGATATCGGTGCATATCCGATGGGGGGAAGGGGCACCGGTGAACTCTCAAGAAGTCGGCCGATCCCAGAGCGTGTGGCACTCACACTGCACCATGTCTGCAATCGCGTCGCCCCTCCTCGCCCTCGCGGCGGGCCGCGTCCTACCCCGGAGGAGTGCCGCCCCCTGCCGCGCCAGCGCCAGCGCCGCCTCCCCCCGTCCCGTCCGCGCCGCCGCCTTGGGGCCGAATGGGCATCGCCTCGTCAGAATGGGCATCAGGTTGCCGGGCCTGGCGCGCGGCGGGCGACTCCCCGCCCAGGCCACAGGTGAGACCCGCTCGCCCTCGCACCACCTCACACGACAGCCTGGTTGCCCATAGTATACCCGTGCTATAGTATACCCGCGCTGAAGCCTCCACCGCCCTAGGTACTCGGAAATTGCAAGAGGAGGGTGGATCATCCAAACTCCTCGCAATGCATTCTTCCGATTGCCGGACTACACGGTTCACACGTCAGACCAAATGCCTGTAGTGTACCTCGGCGTGCCCCCACACTCACACATGCACCCGCCCTCCCGTCCCGCCACGCCCTCGTGAGCTCGGCGGCGAAACAACGCAGTGGAATTTGGATAATCCGACTTGTTTGCCCTACAGTACTCATACTGGAACTCGTAAACTCGGGAAACCCGGAGGTTGCTGACGTGTCCCCGCCCATCCGCGCCCCTGCACCGGCGCAGGGAGCGAGGGTTCGCCGCCCGGCGACGGCGGCGGCGACAAGGGGGACGAGGGCGGCGGCGGGCAGGGCGACAACGACAAGCAGGAAGAGGATGACTTCGCCTGGCCCGAGTGGGTCCCTGAGGTGGGGCCTGCCAGATATTGCTCGCCACGTCACAGGATGCCGTTTAACTCCAGAAACAGGAGCTCTGAATGCGTATCGATGACAAGGCAGAAAGTGTCTGCTCAGCGCTACCGTAGCGGTACTCTTACTACCACGGAATGGATTACAATCGTTCCTGCTTCAACTAAAGCACCTTTTGGTTGTTTGATTTTTTTCAGGCGAGGTGTCAGACGTGCGTCGATGACGTGGCGAGCAATATCTGCGACGGCCCTACACTGAGGGCCTGCGGTTGAATCGCGACGACGTGGCCACCGTGCTCATCACATTCGCCGTGTCGCTGACCTTCCGCGCCACCGTGGCGGAGCCGCGCTTCATCCCGAGCCTGTCAATGTACCCCTCGTTCGACGTCGGCGACCGCCTCATAGCCGAGAAGATCACCTACCGGCAGGGGCTTACACTCGTCCACATCTCAGCTCAACCTGAGTCGTTTCTGACACAAAATACACCCTAAACACCACCTGATACTCCTTAACATCCCCTGGCACCTCCTAAACACCACTAAATCAACCCCTAATTGCAGCCCTAAATGCAGCCCTGTCCCACAGAATGCGCTTAAGTTGAGCCGGAAGTGGACGAGTGTGAGCCCCTGCCTACTGGTTCCAGCATGACCCGGTTGCGGGCGACGTGATCATCTTCCACCCGCCCAAGACGGACAAGACGTCGGAGGCGCTGACGCGGGAGGTGTTCATCAAGCGGGTGGTGGCGGTGGAGGGTGACAAGGTAAGGCGGTGCAGGTTGACCCTATGAAACCCAAGTTGAAACCGCCTGGAACTAAGCGCTTGCAACTATGATATGACGAACTGCTTTCAAACTTTGCTTTCAATTTCAACTTGCGCCGCTACAACAAGGTGGAGGTCAAGCGGGGTGAGCTCTACGTCAACGACGTGTCAAGGGGGAAGGTGGGGCATTCCAGACCCGTCGAATGACATCCTATGGCGTGAAGAGCATACGACCCTTGTTTGTCGAGATGGCAAGCATGATAGTCTTATGAACTGGACTGTGTGGCATCCTGTGACGTGGAAAGTATGGCATGATTTGTGAGGCCCTCGTGCAAGGAAATGAAGATGGAGCCGGCGAGCTACACGATGAGTCCGCTGATTGTGCCGGACGGGGACGTGTTCGTGATGGGCGATAACCGTAACAACAGCTTCGACTCCCACATCTGGGGCCCGCTGCCAATGGAGAACATCCTGGTAGGAAGGTGCAGGTTGACCCTATCAAGCCCAAGTTGAAAGCGCCTGGAACTAAGCGCTTGAAACTAGAATATGATGAACTGCTTTCAAGTTTTGCTTTCAAATTCAACTTGCGCCGCTACATCCTGGGCCGCGCGTGCTTCAAGTACTGGCCGCCGTCCAAGATCGGTGGCCTGCCGCTGTACGCCGATAACGTTCCTCTCGGGTCGTTGTCGGCGCCCAGTGTGGTGGCTGATGCGAGTGATCAATTTCTGCCTGCCCCCCCGAGCGAGTGAGCGGTCAGCCGGGAGCCGGGGGGTAAGGGGGGCGGGGGGGGCAGGGGGTGGGTGACTGACGCGACGCCGGGGGGGCGGGTGGCTGACGTCCTCAGCGAGTGCATGGTGAGCATGGGGTGCGCAGGCGTGTGGGGCACTGACATTGAGTGAGCGAGTGAGTGATCGGCGCGGGGGGGGGGGGTTGACTGACGCGAGTGAGTGAGCGGTCAGTGGGGGGGGAGTGGGGTGGCGGGTGACTAACGTGAGCGAGTGAGTGGTCGGGGTGCGGGAGGTGAGTCGGACCATGCTGATGGGGGGTGCAAACGGGTGCACCGTCTTTGGCGCTCTTGCCGGAAAGCGCCGCCGGGGGGGAGGAGGTGGGGGGGCTCGGTTCCCCTGCGCGCGGGGCGGGGCGGCCGAGCGCGTGTATAGAGTTGTTATTATTTGGCGAAGGTACCGTCTCGGATAGGAGCGCCATTGAGGCATAGAAGTATCTAATATTAATCGCGAAAAACGCGACTTTGTGTTCCTCGAGGGCGGTGGGGGCCACGGTAGAATCGAATGGCGTCTTGCGTCACATGCAATTTGTTGTTGGTCGGACATGTTCCGTCGGACAGTCCATTCTCAACAGTTGGCTAAAAACTATGAATACAACAATGCACCACCCCCACCCCACCCCTACTGGTACGCCCCACCCCAGCACATCAAAGGCTGATACCGTAATGCTAAAACGCCAGACTAAACATCAGAAACCCAAGTGACCCCGAGTGACTCCGCATAAACAGCACACTGTTCTAGAAGCGCGCTGTGTTCCTGCTGTTGAGTGGCCTGGGGGGCGCCGCGGCGGTGACGCGCAGGATGTGCCCCGGCGGCGGCGTGATGTCGTGCGGCAGGCCGTATCCGGACAACCCGTTGCTGAGCCGTTGCAGCCCCCCCTGCCCGGCCGTCGTGGGCCCCTGGGTGTAGCGGAGCAAGGTGATCGTGAAAGCAAAATTTGAAAGCGGTGCGTCATTTTCAGTTTTAAGAGCTTAATTCCAGGCGCTCCAACGTGGGTTTGATCGGGTCAACCTGCACCGCCTCACCTTGGAGGTGATCACGGGCAACAAGGGAAGTGATCTCATTGGCCGAATGTCAGGGCCTGGTAGATACTGCTCGCCACGTCATCATACGCATTGTGAACCCTCGTCTCGGCAGATATTGCTCGCCACGTCAACAAACGCAGTTTGAACCCTCGTCTCTAATGTAAATGGCATCTGATGACGTGGTGAGCAACGTCTGCCCGGGTCATTTCCAGCCACGTCATCGACACTTGTTTTTTGAGTTGAAGGGCATCCTACGACGTGGCGGGCGATATCTGGCAGGCCACACCTGATGTCCTCGAGCACCAGCTCGTGGGTGCCCATCTTGTGCGCGTGCTCCATGGTGACGCCGTACGCGCGGTGCCGCTTGTCAGGGGCTTATACTCGTTCACTTTTCAGCTCAATGTAAGCGCTTTCTGTGGGATAGGGGGTGCGTTTAGAGGTTATTGAGGGGGTCATCAGGGGGTATTGAGGGGTCATAGGGGGTGTTTAGGGTGTGCCCTTGTGTCAGAAAACGGCTCAGGTTCAGCTGAAAGGTGAAAGAGTGTAAGCCCCTGCCGCTTGTCCAGCGCCACGCGCGCCTGGTCCACGAACTTCTCCAGCTTGGCGAACGCCTTGATGTGGCGGCGCAAGTTGATTTTGAAAGCAAAACTTGAAAGCGGTTCATCATGTTTTCGTCAAGCGCTTAGTTCCAGGCGGTTTCAACTTGGGTTTCATAGGGTCAATCCGCACCGCCCTACCTTGATGCGCAGCGCCTTGAGCTTCTTGCGCTGTGTGGCCAGCTCCTTGGTGTACCGGCGCAGGTGAATTTTGAAAGCAAAATTTGAAAGCAGTTTATGATGTTCTAGCTTCAAGCACTGAAAGCATTGGCGCTTTCAACATGGATTTTTATACTATCAACCTGCACCGCCCGACCTTGGTGAGGTCGCGCTCCTTCTGCGCGAAGTACGCGGGCGATGACATGGCGTGCTTGGCGTGCGCGTCGTCCTCCATGTTGTGCAGCACCTTCTGCTACGGCCGAACAGATGTTGCCCGCCACGTCATAGGATGGGTATCAACTCAAGAAACGAGGGTTCAAAATGCGCTGAATGACGTGGCGGGCAATGGGCCTGGCAGATATTGCTCGCCACGTCATCGGAAACCAGAAACCTCAAGAAACTATGGTCCAAAATCTGTGTCGATGACGTGGCGGGCAATGGGCCAGCCACGTCACAGGAAACAATTTCACTCCGAAATGAGGGTCAAATTGCGTTGGCTGACGTGGCAAGCTATGTTTGCCAGGCCCTACCTTCTGCAGGCGTTCACCCTCCATGAGCTGGATGTCATTCGGACGCTTGAGATGGCTCAACGATTGCAACTTGGCGCGGATCTGCAGCACCTCCGGCTGGAACTTGGTCACGATGGGCCCCGTCGGGTTGCGGATAGTACGGCCTTGCACGTCATTCCTTTTCCAGCTTAACTGGCAGCAGCTTCGTGGTGTCATCTTAGAGGTGCAAACAAACAGTCAGGTTGAGCTGAAATGGGGACGCCGTGCGCGGCTATACTTGTCGAACTAGGCTAATGCTAGCGAGGGGGGGTGTTAAACTAAGCTAGTTTAAGCTAGTTTAGGGGCTAGTGGCTAGTGGGTTAGTGGGTTAGTATCAGCGCCTACAGTGGGTTAGTAAAATAGGGGGGTCTAAACTAAGCTAGTTTAAGCTAGTTTAAGGGCTAGTGCTTAGCAGGCTAGTTTAGGGGCAACAAGTATAGAAATGGGGGCGCCGTGAGCGGCCCTGCCGGGCCGTGGCGGCACCGGCGCGCAACAGTTTGAACTTCTGCTCGTACACGCGGTCCAGGAACATCTCCTTCTCGTCCGACGCCGCCGTCAGCGTCGCGTGCAGCCGCGCCCAGGGACACACACCGCACACATGTGGTCTGGTTGACAGCTGACCGGCCTGGTCTGCCCTTGAATACACACTCGAACACATACACACATACACACACACACACACACACACACGCACACACACACGCTCACCGCAAACACAGCTATTGAGTGTGCTTCAGAACCATATGGGCACACAGGTGTGAGGTACACTATCGGCAGACAGTGTGAGGTGACTACAGCCATATGTGTACAGGTCATACCAGACAAGACAAGGCACGTGCACGAGGCAAGTGACAAGGGCAGATGGGCAGTGCAGCGGCAGCCTTACCTCCCCCACGCGCTGCTTATAGAACACCTCCTCGCTGACCTCCACCTTGGCATAGCGCGCCGCGAACTTCCCCTGCAAACCGATCACCTCCTCCGTGTGGTCCCCCTTCAGCTGCGCCTTCAGCCAGGGGCTTACACTCGTCCACTTCTCGGCTCAACTTAAGCGCATTCTGTGGGAAAGGGGTGCATTTAGGGGTTGTTTAGGGGGTGTTTAGGGGGTGTTTAGGGGGTGTTTAGGGG
>Ga0307489_10001178_pt1 | contig 17087 bp, 24 predicted proteins | sample SB12metaG_FD_202247 | JGI IMG/M metagenome (GOLD analysis project Ga0307489, IMG submission 202247) | Sea-ice brine microbial communities from Beaufort Sea near Barrow, Alaska, United States - SB 1.2 | ecosystem: Environmental > Aquatic > Marine > Coastal | place: USA: Alaska | collected...
CCGACGCCGACCTGTTCGGCGGCGCTGCCTCGGGCGGCGGCGGCGGCAGCGGCGCGGCCACCCGCCGCGCCCGCACGGCGCCCTTCCGCGGCGTCACCGGCGGCGTGCACAAAAAGCAGCACCACAAAAAGCTGCCGCACACGCGCGGCGGGTGAGGGTTGTTTTTGTAGCTTAATGTGGTTTAGCCCCAGCTTTGCTATCATGCCACTGACCCGCCGCTGTGGCTTGTTTCCAGGGGGGCTTTGGGAGGTGCCGGCGCGGTACCGAAGCAGCGGGGGGGGATCAAGGTGGGTAACACCATTGTTTGCATGCTATTGATGATTCTCCTGACGCTTTGCTTACTGACTGTGCTCGCCTCGCAGGTTGCCCCTGGCACGCTGTGCGACACGTGCGGGTGCGAGGAGCACATACCAGCGGTTTCGCCAACAGCACGATGACGAAGGGCGATATTGTCTGCGCGACGTGCCGCCTCAAGGAGGTACGCAAACCCCTTACTTTGCATGTTCCATAACAAGAGACTTTCGAATATGTTTGACGACACACTGCGCGTCTTACGCAGGCTCCGGAGGGGACGACGTGCAAGTGCGGCAATACCGCGGACCAGGTCAGCAGCTGGCGCAAGAGCAAGATGGAGGAGGGTGTGCTACTCTGCCCGCTTTGCGCCGGCAAGGAGGTAAGCGTACGCATGACCCACTGACTCACACCCTGACTCACTACTGAATTATTTATGCTTGACACCACACATTGAGTCTTACACAGGCGCCGGAGGGGACGACGTGCAAGTGCGGCAAGACCGCTGACCAGGTCAGCGCGTGGCGCAAGAGCAAGCTGGACGAGGACGTGCTGCTCTGCCAGCCCTGCAGCAAGAAGGAGGTACGTGTATGCATGTCTTCAAACACCCTGCTGACTGAATTGACATCACACTGCGCGAGTCACGCAGGCTCCGGAAGGCACGACGTGCAAGTGCGGCAAGACTGCGGACCAGGTCAGCGGTTGGTGGGCGAGCAAGCTGGAGGAGGACGTGCTGCTCTGTAAGCCCTGCAGCATGAAGGAGGTACGCATGACGCACGTACATCCTGCTTGATGAAATGTGTGTGCCTGACTTCACCATGTGCACATATTACGCAGGCTCCGGCCGGCACGGCGTGCGCGGAGTGCAAGTCGGAGGACCCGCGCAGCGGGTGGTTCAGGAGCAAGCTCAAGGAGGGCAACCCGCTGATGTGCAGCAAGTGCAGCAAGGCTGAGGTATGCGTGCGCGCAATTGCATTTATCTGCGCCAGTATTCCTTGAGTCCTGACTCCGATGATGATTAATAATATAGAGCTGATGTGTATGTTGTACCAATGTTTGCAGCCTCCGTACGTCGGAGCGAAGTGCTGCACGCCTGGGTCCGGGGCGCTTGAGACCTGCCTGTGGTACAAGAGCAAGAGCGTGGAGACGCTGGGCGAGCCGCAGTGCAAGAAGTGCAACGACCGCGTGGTCGCGGCGGCCAAGAAGGCAGTCAAGGTAGGGCGGTGCAGGTTGACAGTATTGAATCCCGTGTTGAATGCGCCTGTGATTCCTTCCATCGCTCGACAGTGAGAGACGCTTCCGCGTGTATGTGGAGGCACCAGGCTTTCGCCCTGGCCCCCATGGTTTCAGCGCTTGAAAGTATAATATCATAAATTGCTTTCAACGTTTGCTTTCAATTTCAACTCGCGCCGCTACATCAAGGAGTAGACGCTCCCGCGCCCACCGACGATGCGCCGCGGCGACCACCAGCAGCAGCCATCATCGACACTGCGGCACCGGGCCGCTCACCCACCCTACACACACTCACACACCCACGTTTCAAACACTGAGTTTCGACCAACCCCAGATTCCTTGAATCAAATCCCACACACAAATAAACGTAGCCGCGCTTATCCGCGTAAACACGCCAGCTCGATTACTAGCTCTAGCTCTACCAGAGCATGAAAGGCTTTCTTATATTTTTAATAACGTTCATCTAGCCCCAAGGCTGTCATATAGTGACCATAGAGCAGAGCTGACTGCTTGTAATATAACATAACGCAAAAACATCCTAATATCACTCTGCCTGTCGCGTCAGGTTCGGAGCGCGGTGATCGAACTCCACAGTTTCAAATTAGTCAGCGATTACAGTCTGAGCTGAACATAGTACTCAGTAACTCTCCTCAAAACAAGCCTGAAAACAAAACCAGTTCTGGTGAATGTTGCTGAATCAATGGTCACCATGTGAGTGCCTTGGGGCTCGATGATTTTATTACAGTATCATTTACATTTCAGGGCTAGCTCTAGCTCTCATCGCTACTATGACATTCAAAGACAAGCCCACGTTCGAAGTGTTATTATGACTCAAGAAGTTCTGACTTAAGAGGTCTGTCATGTACATAAGCTGCCCCCTCTCTATCTCGCTCACTCACAAATCACCCACACATCACTCACACATCACTCGCACACCGCACCCCGGTGTTGCTGGAGGAGCTGTCCACCGTGTTCTAGGGTCCGATGGATACTGCTCGCCACGTCATCGAGCGCATTTTGAACTATATGATTTTTTCAATTAAACGACATCCTATTGACCTGGCGAGCACTATCCATCAGTATTGATTTAAATGGCATGATGTGACATGGCGAGCACTATCCATCAGTCTTGTGTTGAATGGCATCCTATGACGTGGCGAGAACTATCCACCAGTCCCCATGGACAGTGCTCGCCACATCAGAGAACGCATGTTTAACCCTCGTTTCTTGAGTTTTCTGACACCCGATGATGAGGCGAGCACTATCCATCAGTCCCTACCGTGTTCTTGATCCTCGCGCTGGTGCGGTACCGGAAGCAGTACGACCGGTGCCCAGGGGCTTACACTCGTCCACTTTTCCAGTTCAACGTATGGAGCATTTTTGTGGGATATGCTGGAATGTGGGGCTATGCTGGGATATGATCGCCTCAGTCTGTAAGTGACAAAGCGGATCAGGCTGAGGTAAAAAGTGGACGAGTGCAAGCCCCGACTTGTGGCACATGAAGCTGCCGCCGCGCTTCACTCGCCGCTCCTCCCACGTAGGGCCCGGCAGATATTGCTCTCCGCGTCATGGGATGACACGAGGGCCTGGCAGGTATTGTTCGCCGCGTCATAGGATGACACTAGGTCCTGGCAGATCTTGCTTACCACGTCATAGGATGACGCTAGGGCCTGGCAGATAATACTTACCACGTCATAGGATGAAGGGCCTGGCAGATATTGCTCGTCACGTCATAGGATGCCACGTAACGTAATAAAGGAGGTTCAAATCACATATCGATGACGTGGCAGGAAATGTGTGCGTGTCCCTGGTTCGCCAGCTGTCGCCACGTCATAGGATGTCATTTGACTAAGGAGAGGAGGGTTTCAAACGCGTGTCGCTGACGTGGCGGGCAAGATTTGCTTGTCACTGATTCTTCAGGTATTGCCACGTCATAGGACGACATTTGACTCAAGAGACGAGGGTTCAAAACGCGTTTCGATGACGTGGCGGGCAGTATCAGCCAGGCCCTACCTCCCCGCTCGCCGTGGGCTCCTGCGGGTCTGACGTCCACTCCCACAGGTTGCCCACGGTGTTATACAGCCCGTATCCGTTGGGGGGGTAGCTGCGGCTGGGGGCGGCACCCAGGCCGAAGGGTCGTTGATGTTTAGCACTCGAACTACGATTGGGATCGGACGTGCTCGTATGACTTGCCTTCACGGTGAATGCTGATACAGACGCACGGTGGAGGAGGAGGGGATTCAACGTCGGTCGAGTGCTTGTTGTCTCTAATCCCCCTGGAGCATGGTTTACCTTCAGGGTGCATGCTCATACATACGCGCAGAGGAGGAGGCATAAGAGATTCAACGTCGGTCGAAAGCTTGTTCTCAATCCCCCCCCTGCCAGGTAGCCGTCCGGGGGTGGCATGGTCGGTTTGCCCGGAAACTCGCCCTCGAAAGTGTTAGCCTTCAGGTGCAGTTTCTTGGCGCTTTGGCCCCACCAGTCAGGGTCTGGCGAACCTTGCATGCCACATCATGGGATGTCATTTAGCCTTCCACGTTACAGTATGTCATTGTGCTCGCCTCGTCATAGGATGCTGTTGTGCTCGTCACGTCATAGGATGCCATTGAGCTGAAGAAACGAAGGTTCAAAATGCATGTCGACGACGTGGCGGGCAACATCTGTCATGTCCTACCACGGGTAGCGCCGGCCGACCTTGCCACCCCTCGCCGCGAATTCCCACTCCCTCTCCGTCGGAAGCCGCTTGCCTGCCCAGCTATTAAAGCCCGGCATCATTCAGACTGCTCGCTCATAGTGTACCAGCGCAACACCACCGTCAGTGCTACTGAGCCCCGGCATCATCCACATCCATGTCAGTATGATAATTGCCTTTAAACCTATACTACTCAAACGGTCATGGTCGTTAAGAAAAATGCAGTCGTCTGATGCCGGGCCATACCAGTCACAGAAGGACTTGGCGTCGTTGTGACTCACGTGCTGCGACGGGTAGTGGGAAGCGGCGGGGGGTACGCCGGTACTCTAGAGCAAAAAGTCGGTTGTGGATGGTATCGGGCCATACCAGGCACAGAACGCCTTGGCGTCGTTGTAGCTCACGTGCTGCGCTGGGAAGTCCTCCCTTCAGGGCCTTGCAACCGTTCCCTGTTTTGATCAACCTGACTATTTGCTCATCGTGTACCACTGTGCCCGTACACACTCGCCACTGCCTCCTGCTCCCTGGCCTTACACTCGTTCCGTTTTCTGCTCAACTTCAGCACGTTTTGAGGGATGCTCAATGTGGAATCAGTGACAAAACGGCTCGAGTTGTGCTGAACGAGGGCATGATTGTTAGGTCCTGCCTGGCGCCACTCATACGTCGTCCCGGGACCCTCGGGCTGCTTCCAGCTGGCGCCGTCCACGGGCAGCCACCACTCCGCGCCTGCCACCGCCTGCGTGTAAGGCCTGCCAGACATTGCTCGCCACATCATATAGTGACATCTGACTCAAGGGAGGAGGGTGAAAATTGCGTCTCGATCACGTGGCGGGCATGAGCCTGGTAGATGTTCTTCGCCACGTCATAGGATGCCAATTGAATCAATAATAGAGGGCTCGAAGTGCGTTGGGTGACGCAGCGAGAGCAATATCTGCCAGGCAAACGAGAGTTGAAATTGCGTTGGGTGACGTGGCGAGGCAATATCTGTCAGGCCCTACCTGGGTGATGGTCTTACTGAGCTCGGGCAGCACCAGGTAGGGCCCGGCAGATATTACTCGCAACGTCACAGGGTGCCGTTTGATAGAATAAAAAAGTGTCCAACAAGCGCTTGATGACGTGGCGAGCGATATCTGCCTGGCCGTACCACCAGGAGCTCGAACACGAAGGACTGGTTGAACTTCTCCGCGTCCGTCAGGTACCCCGCATGTATGATGCATTTGCCACCAAGGCGCTGAATGATTGGAGGTGGGTATCAGACGGGGATGGATATCGAACGTACGTGGGTATCAAGAGGAGATGGGTGTACAACGGAGGCGGCCCGGCCGCACCCATGGCCGTGGAGAACGCGGCGACATTGCGGGTGGTGGGGGGTGCACCGGTACACTATGAGCATACAGTCAGGACCTCACCCGTGGCCGAGGAGAAGGCGGCGAAATCACGGGTGGTGGCTTCTATGTCATCGATGGCGAACCGCGCCACATACCAGGGACTGATGGTATATGCTTGTGGAACTAAGTTAGTGCTGGCCATGGGGGGGTTTAAACTAAGCTAGTATAAGTTAATTTAGGGGCTAGTGGTTAGTGGGTTAGTGGGTTAGCATTGAGGACTAGAGTGGGTTAGTTAAATAGGGGGGTTTAAACTAGGCTGGTTTAAGCTAGTTTAGGGGCTAGTGCTTACTTAGGAGGCTAGTTTAGGGGCGACAAGTATACGTGATGGATGGTGCTCGCCACGTCATAGCATGCCATTTGTCTCCACAAACGAGGGTTCAAAAAGCTTGTGATGACGGGGCGAGCACTATCCGTCAGTCCCTACCACATACTCGAAGCGCGCCGGGTACTCACCGTCCGCGTGGTAGGGCCTGGCACATGTTGCTAGCCACGTCATAGGATTCCATTTGACTCAAGAAACGAGCGTTCACAATGCGTTGGAGGGCGTGGCAGGCAGTATCTGGTTGTCCCGGCCAGAGGTAAAGGCGACTTGGTTGGGGATGTGGTGCACCGGTACAGCATGTGGAGGATGACATGACATGAAGAGCGCGGGTAGACTCTACGGTGGTGACGTGGCAATCACCGATACACCATGTGGTGGCTGACGCAGCGAGCACCAATACACGTTGTGGTAGATGACATGCCGAGCGCCAGTACACCATGTGGTGAATGACGTGGCGAGCACTGGCGAACGATGCAGAGGATGACGTGACGAGCGCTGGTACACTATGTGGTGGATGACGTGGCGAACACCGGTACGCCATGTGGTGGATGACGTAAAGAGGACCGTTACACTATGAGGTGGATGACGCGCCGAGCGCCGGTACACTATATGGTCAGGTGGCAAGCACCGATACACGGTGTGGTAGGCGACTCAGCGAGCACCGGGAGCACCGGAACAGTACCGAAGACATGTGTTGGATGACGTGGCGAGCGCTGGTACACAATGTGGTGGACGACGTGGCGAGGACGGGTACACTATGTGGTGGATGGCATGGCGGGCAATATCTGCTTGTCCCAACCTCGGGGTACACGACGTCGCGCTCGTCGCTGCCCATCAGGAACTCGCCACCCGGCAGCAAGGCCTGGCAAATGTTACTCGCTGCGTCATCCGCGTCATCCACGTGCACTTTGAACGCTCGTTTCTTGAGTCGAACGGCTGCGGCATCCCACGACGTGGCGAGCAATGTCCTCTAAACTCAAAGCTCTGTAGGTCCCTGCTGCCCGCACCTCCGCGTGGGCACCAGGGGCTTACACACGTCCACTTTCCCGCTCAACATAAGCACCGTTTGTGGGATACGCCGGGTGGTTCCAGTGTGCCAGTGACACACAACGTCTCAAGTTGAGCTGAGAAGTGGACGAGTGTAAGCCACTGGTGGGCACCCCTGAGGCCGAAAGGGGCGAGTACTAAGTAGCGGGAGGAGCTATCTGCCCTGGCCCTACCCGGCAGCGTGACCAAGACGGCGTCGAGTGCGCCGCGCGCTCCGGCCTCCGGGCTCGCACTGTCTCGCTGTGCCGCCGCCGCCGCCGCCGCCGCCGACCAGGGGCTTACACTCGCTCACTTCAGAGCTCAACTTGAGGACCTTCGGGACACATCGCTCACGTTAGAGCTTTTCTTGAGCACCTTCGGGCCACATCAACGGGTTACGTCGGGTTATATGGGGGACACCGTCAGCTTAAGTTGAGCGGAAATGGGCAAGGTAAGCTCAAGTTGAGCGGAAATGTGAACGAGTGGAAGCCCCTGCCGCCGACGCCGACGCGCCGGCGGGGCGCTTCATTGCCTGCTCGCCGCAGCCACATGGTTTTTCCTCGGAAGCTCCGCTGCCGCCGCAGCTCCCGGTCCTGTCCTCCGCCGCCGCCGCTTCGCACGAGCCCTCGCCGGGGACGGATGCGGGGTAGGTGGTGGTGGTGGCGGCGGCGGCCGCCAGCACTACGAGCGTGAGCGCCAGCCTCGCGATTGCGCGTGCCATCGGTTATGACCGAGGCGCGAGAGGCAGGCGTTTCTGATCGATTGTCGTTGTTGACGTGATTGAAAACTTAGTCCATGCTAAGCAAGATTCGGCTGACGTCGATGTTGCGATCCACACTGGAGGAGTCATAGGCCATGAATACCAATCGATTACGTCATGGTACGAAGAGCATGCACTAAGACTTTCGTCTCACATTGCGATATCTCATTGGACGGTCTTCAGGTCTGACGGTGAGTCAGACTGAACGACCGTTAGCTTTCCCCGCTCCCCGCGCGCCCCGCGCCGCCCTCACTTTATATTTACCACCGCCCGTTGCCGCCTCCGCTTCAACACACTTCGCGCCCCACGGTGCACATCGCGCCACTACCCCTCGCACCTCCGCGCGGTAAACACACACCGGATACAGGTATGACCCCGTTCACTCAAGCTAGCCGATAATCTTTATCTCGTGGTCCAACAACGACGTACGAATACAGAAAATAACGAACTCGCTGTGTCACATATCGCTGCACTCTCCCAGCTCTACCCCCCGCTCCCGCCGCCTTCAAGCGCCGATCACCGCGTCCACTTGTGTCGATCCGGCTTGTGTTTACAGGTCTGCAGCTCTGCTCCTTGGAAAACATTTTCTGCACTCATTTCAGTTGGGGTGCCACAGAGCTGGAACCCTACTCGTACTCGCTTTGCACATGCACCCTCACACCCCGTTGACACGCACGGAGTGCTCGTCAGACTGGGAGAGCCTCGGGGGACTGCCTCGCGCATCCTCTTCGCATCCCGTCTTAGCACACGTAGTATACTGTCAGACTGTTCGGGACTGGGTAAGATGCTCGACCTATACAACCTGAGAACCCAAGGTGCTGACTAGTGCTTACTTTACTCATGACTCGCTTTGTACCTTATGCCTTTCCGCCGCGGCGGCGGCGACAGCGGCGGCGGCGGGGACACGAAACCGGATACTGCCGCCGCGAGCCATACATACGCTGCCGACCACCGCTTGCTGTGTGCGATCCTTTCACAAACCGCGCGCGTCTCCTCTTCCTCTTTTCATTATCAATCCAGAAGATAGCTAAGGGCCTTATACACCCTGATTCACCCCTATTACACCCCTAATATACCCCCAATCCACCCCTAATACACCCCTAACACGCCCCTATTACGCCCCTAATACATCCCTAATACACCCCTAACACACATCTGATACACCCCTTTTAATGCAGAACATGGAGCCAAGGATGTCTGGGGCGGAGAAGTTCGCAGTCATCGACCTGGTAGGGCGGTGCAGGTTGATCCCAGGCTGACCCTGGTTGACCCCAGGCTGTCCCTGGGTTGACTCTGGGCTGACCCTGGGTTGACCCCAGGTTGACCCCAGGCTGACCCCACGCCGACCCCTGGCTGACCCCAGGCTGACCCCAGGCTGACCCAAGGCTGATCCCAGGCTGAACCCAGGCTGAGCCTGGGGTGACCCCAGGATCACCCCAGGCTGAAACTATGGTGCCCCCAGGGTGACCCCAGGCTGAGCAAGGGGCTGACTACATGCTGACCCCAAGCTGACCATGGGCTGACCCCAGTCTGACCCCAGGCTGACCCCATACGAGTACTGACCCCAGGCTGACCCCAGGCTCGCCCTGGGTTGACCCTGGGTTGCCCGTGCTTGGTCTCACCGCTTGAAGCTAAAACATGATAAACCGCTTTCAAACGTTGCTTTCGACATCAAGTTGCGGCGCTTCAACCTGGTGGCGCATCTGTACCAGGGAGGCGGCGACGGGAGGGGCGAAATCGGCGGCGGCAGGGGCTTACACTCGTCTACTTTTGAGCTCAACCTGAGCTGTTTCCGACACAGAATACACTCTAACCCCCCTGTGATATCCCCGAACACCTGCTAAACACCCCGAAGCAACCCCTAAATGCACTCCCTATCCCACAGAAAGCACTTACGTTGAGCCGAGAAGTGAACGAGTGTAAGCCCCTGAGCGGTGGCAGAGCGGAGCTGGCGAAGATCTGGGAGAAATACAGCGATGGCAGCGAGGCGGAGCGCAAGCAGCCGGGTAGGGTCCGGGCAGATACTCGTATTACCTGCCATGTCATCATCCACATTGTATACCCTCTTTTCTTGAGTTGAACGGCTTCACAGTATGCGGCGAGAGAAAGGGCCTGGCAGATCATACCTGCCACGTCATCCTTCACATCGTAGACCCTCGTGTCTTGAGTCAGATGGCATCACATGACGAGGCGAGCTGTATCTGCTAGGCCCTGCAGCCGGGGTTTGAGATTGTGCGGCTGAAACATCAAGCGCTGTCGCGGCTGTTCAAGGATGACCCAGACGGCCAGTGCATGAACCTTGAGGATCTGCAATGTGCGTGGGAGGAATTTGTGGACGCGCTGCGGGTGAGGCCCCCCCTCTTTCGGTGAAATGCCCACACTGTGCGGTGTTATGCGATGTGAAATAAGTATACTGAGTGTTTTCTCGTATCGTGTTTAGCGACATGACCACAGAGTGGTATTACATAGGGTGAACTGAGCATGCACTGACTTGGGAGAAACCAGGGCTTGGCCTGGTGGCATGGCAGCGGGTACACCGGTATACTACAAGCAAAAGGTCTGGCATGGATCACACTTGGCTCTGGGTGCAGGACGCCATGGGCGCGCAGAACGACGTGACAGAGGGCGCTGCCCCTAACAGCTACGAGACCATCGAGGGCCCCGTGGCAGGGGGGGCATTGAGACAAGCACTCGACCGAGGTTGAATCTCCTCCTCCTCCTCCTCCTCCTCCTCCACTGGGGGGGGCATTGAGAACAAGCACTCGACCGACGTTGAATCTCCTCCTCTCTTCCACACGCGTCTGTATGTCGACCGGGATCGGAGCATGATTTACCTTCAGGGTGACTTGACTGCTCATATAGACGCGTGGAGGAGGAGGATGAGATTCAACGTCTGTCGAGTGCTTGTTCGAAACGACCCTCCCTCGTGGTGAAGCGCAACGCTAGTTTCGCCAACATGGTGCAGGAGCTGGAGTCGGCAACCACCACTCCCGAGGGGTCTGTGCATGGCATCAAGCGCGTCAGCGGTCGGGGCATGGTGCTGGGCGTGGGTGCCAGCAGCCGGCAGGGCCCTGACTGTTTGCGCACAGTGTACCCGTGTACCTGAGGATGCGGCGAGCGTGACAAGTACACAAGTACACCGTAAGCAGACTGATAGGGAACGAGTGGCCAGGCCAGGCAGGAGGATGCGGCGAGTGTGTACGGGTACACCGGTACACCATGGGCAAAAAGTCAGTGAATCTGTGGCCAGGCCGGGAGGGAGCAGGCGGCGGGTGTGTTCTGGTACACTGGTAACTATGACTAAGCTGTGTAGGAACTAGTGCCACGGCCCTGGCAACAGCGAGTCGAGCCTGCGAGGCGGCAACGCGAGCGGGTCCAAGGGCCTCCCCGGCGCCCAGTCCGCCGAGGTCATGGCGGCAGGGCCTGAGCTCGGCATCACCTCTCCAGCTCTCACTGTTTGCTCATAGTGTACCAGTGCATCCGGTCCCCTCCCCAGCTCTGACTGTTTGCTCATAGTGTACCAGCGCACCCGGTCCCCTCTCCAGCTCTGACTGTTTGCTCCTCCCTGGTTGGTCTGGCCACTAGCACCCTGACTGTTTGCTCATAGTATACCAGTGCACTCGCACACACACACACACACTCGCCGCATCCTCCTCCTCCCTAATCTGGCCACTCGATCCCTGACTGTTTGCTCATAGTCATGGGTGAGGCTCTGCATGACGGCGCTCTCCAAGCTCTCCAAAGCGGAGGCCGAGTAAGATGGCAGTGCGGTCGGTCGGCGAGTGTGTACGGCAGGGGCTTACCATCGTCCACTTCTCACCTCAACCTGAGCTGTTTTTGACACTGAAATCACCCAATGCATCCCAAGAAAAGTGCTTACGCTGAGTTGAGAGGTGGACGTGTGTAAGCCCCTGGTAAACGGGCACACCGCTCAAACTACGAGCAAACAGTCAGGCGAAGCAGGTGGAGGAACAGGGTGGCAGCAGACTGTAAGGAAACTGGTTTTATGTTTGATGATTACGGGTGCACCGGCACACTATGAGCAAACTGCCAGGTTGAGCTGAGAAGGGGACGCTGTGTCAGGCGAGAGGTGGCGGATAAACAAGGCGATAGGACAGCCCTGGGTTCATCGTGAGTTTCTGGCTGGCGGACGAGGGGACCGAGTAACGAGGCTCATGCATAGTTGGGAGTTGTGAGTCTAGCGCGATGAGAGAAAACGACGAGCTCTGCGATAATTGTAGGGTTGTAGGTCTTATTACTATGAGATACGATTGAATACAACATGATGTGAAGCGCCTTGCGCCTTGCTTGGGGCTCGATGATCGTTAGCAAAATACAATATAATGCGCACGTTTGTGCCAGCGGCAGTTACACTTGTGGCTGGCCTGAATACAGACACTACGTATCACTCAAAAAGTGCTTACGTTGAGATGGAAAGTGGGCAGTCTTTTCTTGGAGCCCACTACTAGCACTAGAATGCATCTAGCGTTCACACATAGGGGAGTCCGTCAATAACATCACTGTCGTCGTCAGGGGGTGAGAATAAAGCCACATGGGAACCACGATCCGGACGCAAACCGGGGGGTTACAATCTGCGCATATCCGGTGGGGGGTTGAGTTGACCCCAAACGGGATCTGCGAAGACGATAGTTCGAGTTGCAGATGCCATTCGTCCTCATTCCATTCCGTAGCTGAGTAGTGGTAGGCTTTCACGTGCGCACTCAATCCTCCACACCTCCCCCCCCTCCCCGTATCCTCCTCGCCACATCTGCTAGGCGCGCGACTGGGCAACGGGAGGCATGCGCGCAGCGCTTGGGGTGAATCTCGGTGTTCGCGCAGGTAGTCGGCACCCCGTCCGAGTCAGCAGAGTCATCTTACATACGATTTGTGTCGTTACTCAAGCAACACACAGACCGCAGTCTTTCAAGCACGCGACACGCACCGAGCGCACACACGTGGAAATAAAGTGCTACTGGCTGGCGCCGCGCGCTCCTGCTCTCACGTTCCCACTAAACCCATCGTTCAACATGGTACGAGGATGTTGAATCTCACCATTCTGCTGCCGCTGCTGCTGCTGGTGCTGTTCGCCGTGGTGGCGGGGGCGGGGGTGAGTAACGAGCAGTGTCCCGCCGGTTCGGGCGCTGCTCCTTGCGGCGCCCCCCCACCGGCGCGCTACGAGTACTGCGTGGTTGGAGCCGGGCCAGGTAGGGCCTGTCAGATATTTCTCGCCACGCCATAGGCTGCCATTCAACTCAAGGAACAAGGCTACGAAGTGCGCTGGATAATGTGGCAAGCAATATCTGCGCCACGTCATAGATTACTTTTAACTCCAAGGAAAAAGGGTTCTGAATGCGTTGGGCGACGTGGCGAACAATGTCTGTAAGTCCCCAGGGCCAGGCGGATTGCAAGTTGCCGCGATGCTCGTCGAGGCCAACATCTCATCGGTTGTCGTGTTTGATAAAGCCCCCCGCGCCGGCTCCTTCTTCGCCACGTTCCCCATCCACCGCAAGGTCAGGCCTGGCAGATATGCTAGCCACGTCAGGAAAGCTCACCTCGAACCCTCGTTTCTTGAGTATTATGGCAATCTACGACGTGGTGAGCAGCATCTGCCAGGCCCTGCATCAAGCTCATCTCCATCAACAAGAAGTACTTCACGCGGCGCCAGGTGGGAGGGTCATGTCATTGGGAACAAGCAGTCGACCGATGTTCAATCTCCTCTTCTTCCTCTGCGCGTCTGCATTGCTTTCACCCTAAAGGTAAGTCACGCTCGGATACCGGTTCGAGTGCTTGTTGTCATTGACCCTTCTACAAGATGGACCCACGCACGTTCGGCCCGGAGTTCCAGCTGCGGCACGACTGGAACTCCCTCATTCACCTCAACGGCGGCGTGGCCCTCAAGTTCGGTGACTTCTCCGGTGAGGCCTGCTGACGGGTGCTGGCGCCTGATCTCAACTCCCCTCACACGATGAATCACGCAAGGATACAGTCCTCTGTCTTGCGCGGTAGTGCTCATGCTGGAGCATACGAGTACCTGCCGGAATTGTGTTCATACTCAGTGCTGCGGGTTGGACTCCTGTTCCGCGCGTTTTGAAATGGAATCCTCTCTGTTACATACCAGCTGTACTACTCGTACTGCCCTCATGCGGGCATCTGGTGATGTCACGCTGTAGGTGAACCGCCCTCTCGCTGTCACGTTGTAGGGAAAACGCCTTTTTGATTGCACGTTGCAGATGCATCTGACGTGCGTAGATCATGCACCACCGGGCCTTACTCAGCGACGAGTACTACCCGCACGCCGACGCGCTGCTGCGGTATCTGCAGGCGTTCGCCGACGCCATGCTTCCGGAGCGCATTGCGTACCGCACGGAGGTCAGGTCTATCGTCAAGCGCAAGGCACCGGACCGCGCCGGCGGCTGGCCCACTGGCGAGAACCCGTACTATTTCGACGTCAAAACCAGCGGCGGGGGCGGGGGCGGGGGTGAGGACGGGGGCGGATATGAGGGTGAGGGCGGGGCCGGGGCTGGGGGCATGGGAGCAGACACCAGCTGGACGTGCGGGAAAGTGATCGTGGCGACGGGTCTGTCCAAACCCAACCGCTTACCGGTAGGGCTGGACAGGTGATGCCTGCCACGTCAGCATACACATGTTCGTTGGTTACATATAAGTAAATGACGTGAGGAGCATTATCTGACGGGCCTGCGTTATTGGGGCTGCTGCACGGCGACGAGGTTGTGGGGTACCACCAGCTCCCAGCGGACCCGGCGCGGTTTCGGGGCCAGCGCGTGGGGATCTTTGGGCAGGGTGATTGTTGGGAGCAAGCACTCGTCCGATGTTGAATCTCCTACTCCTCCTCTGCGCGTCTGTATGAGCACTTACATTCTGAAGGCAAGCCGTGTTCCAATCTTGGTCGAGTGCTTTCTTTCAGTGATTCTCCTGCCGGGGGCGGCAATGCTGCGTTCGAAGCCGCCGCCGCCATCTCGCAAGTCGCCGCGCACGTCGACTTGTGGACGCCCGGTAAAATTAGCCTGGCGTGGCAGAACCACTACCCGGGTAGGGACGGGTGGTTAATGCTCGCCACGTCATCAAACGCATCACAAACCCTCGTTGCTTGAGTTGTTCGCCTTCCTATGACTAAATGACGTGGCGAGCAGTATCCATCACTCCCTATACCCGGGCTCGGTGCGCATACCAAACTCTGGTATTCTGGACCAGTACCAGCTGAAGAGTTTGGACAGCATCTTAGAGGTAGGGCCTGATGGACATCTTCGCCAGGTCTTCAAACGCATTTTGAACCCTCGCCTCGATTCATGAGTTGCATGACATCATATGACGTGGTGATCACTATGCATCAGTCTCTACTTATTGGGCAACGACTTGGAGGAGTGGCGCCTGACCAACGTGAGTCTGCGCGTTTCCGAGGGCGACACCGGCGGCGGCGGGGGCGGCGACGAGAGCATGACGGAGCTCCGCATCCACCCGGCGAGCCCCACCCCGGACGCGCTGCGACCGTGGGGGGAGAGATAGGGACTGATGGATAGTGCTTGCCACGTCATAGGATACCATTTCACTCGAGAAACCAGGCGTAAGAATGCGATTGATGACGTGGCGAGCACTATCCTATCTGATAGATAGTACTCACCACGTCATGGATGCCATTCAACTGAAGAATGAAGGGTTCAAGGGTTCAAAATGCGTGTGATCACGTGGCGAGTACTGTCCATCAGCCCCTTGGGAGAGGAAGCACGGGAAGTACGGCGTGACGGACATCAGCACTACGGAGACGCACCCGGTGACGGGCCACCCCGTGTGCTCGTCAATGAATCTGTGCTTCGCGTACGACGCCGTTATCTGCGCTCTTGGCAGGGCCTTACGCTTATTCCCTTTTCAATTTCCCCTGAGCCCTTTAGGTGGGATGCGTGGGATGATTTCTCAGCTTTAGTAACGGCTCAGGTTGAGAAGAGAAGTGGACGAGTGGAAGCCCCGCCCCTGGTGCTGGGCTGGACATTTGACCTCTCCATCTTCGGACGAGACGGCGGCGCAGATACGGACGAGGGCGCTTCCTTTGAGTCGGTCCCGGCACTGAACCTGGACGGGGAGATGGTGGGGCGGTGCAGGGTGACCCCAGGTTGACCCCAGGTTGATCCCAGGTTGACCACAGGTTGACCCCAGGTTGCTCCAGGGTTAACCCCAGGTTGACCCCAGGTTGACCGCAAGTTGACCCCATATTGACCCCAGGTTGACCCCAGGTTAACCGCGGATTGACCGCGCTTGGCTTCGGTGCTTGGAGCCGAATGATGACGAACCGCTTTCAAAACTTACTGTCCAATTATAATTTGCGCCGTTACAAGATGGGCATCGCGCGCGGCGGCAAGTACCCGTCCATGACGGCTCACTACGAGGCAGGGGCTTACACTGGTCCACTTCTCAACTCAACCTGAGCCATTTCTTGTCGATTAAACTACACCCTAAACACCCCCAAAACACACCCTAGACAACCCCTTACCCCCCCCTAAACAGTCCCTCAACATTTCCTGGACCCCCTCTGAACCTTCCCTGACTTCCGCCTTGACACCCCCATAACACTCCCTTCCCCCCAAAAAGCGCTTACGTTATGCCGAAAAGTGGACCAGTGTAAGCCCCTGCTACGAGAGCACCAACGTCCCGGGTAGGGACTGGTGAATAACGCTCGCCACGTCATCGAACGCGTTTTTAACCCTCGTTTGGGATTGGTGGACAGTGCTCGCCACGTCATCAAATGCATTTTGAACTCTCGTTCGGGACTGATGGATATTGCCCGCCACCTCATCAATCGCATTTTGAGCCCTCGTTTCTTGAAACAAGTCAAGCTACTGGCTGATAGTGCTCAAAACGTCATGAGATGCCACTTGACTGTAGAAAAGAGGGTTCAAAACGCGTTTGATGACGTGGCGAGCACTATGTATAAGTCCGTAGTCCCAGGGTTATTCTTCGCCGGCGCTGCGGCGCACGCCCTGGACTACCGCAAGGCAGGGGCTTCCATTCCTCCACTTCTCACCGCGACCTCAGACGTTTTCGTCACTGTAATCACCAACCGCTCCCCACAAAAAGTTTTTACGCTGCGCTGAGTAGTAGACGGGTGTAAGCCCCTTCTAGTCGTCCACTTCTCAGCTCAACCTGAGCCAAAGTTGTCACTGAAACCTTGCAACCACCCAACGTATCCTACAAACATGCTGACGTTGACCTGAGAAGTGGACGAGTGAAAGCCCCTACTGCAAGGCGGCAGGCGGGTTCATCCACGGGTTCCGGTACACAGCTCAGGCGCTGGTGCGGGACCTGCGGCGGAGGTTTCACAACGAGTCGTGGCCGATTCGGGAGCTGGCGGCCGAAGGTGAGTACGGA
>Ga0307489_10001179_pt1 | contig 17086 bp, 18 predicted proteins | sample SB12metaG_FD_202247 | JGI IMG/M metagenome (GOLD analysis project Ga0307489, IMG submission 202247) | Sea-ice brine microbial communities from Beaufort Sea near Barrow, Alaska, United States - SB 1.2 | ecosystem: Environmental > Aquatic > Marine > Coastal | place: USA: Alaska | collected...
ATGTGCTGTTAAATCTCTTGAAGCCTTTAGAAAATTATAAACAAAAGACAAACCATGGTCTTTATTTATATTCCAATCTAATTTAAACAATCCATGCGTACTATTACAAGCATGATGTAAAACCTTCATCATTTTGTGTACAAGAACCAATTGTAGCCAATGCGCTTTGCACTTCATCTAAGTCTGCTTTCAAAATTATAGGTTCATTCACGGCATTAGAACCCTTGTTTGGTAACAACGATTGCCCTAAATCAGATCTGTCATCGTTTTCTGAATTTATAAAAACGAATAATTTATCTTTTAGTAGTGGAGCTTCTGTACTCACGCCTACTTAAGATTGAGCTAATTTTAGCATAAAAATGCTTTCTCCTTTAAACTTTCCGCCCGTAAAATCTTGATTTTTAAAAAATCCATAAACGGTTCCCTCTACAATATTGGTTTCACTTTTTAGTACCGAGTTTACAGAAGCTCCAGTAAATTTAGATAAAGTGATAGTATAGGGTCCTATAGAGACAGAAATCTATTCTATGGCATCTAAAGAGACTGGCCGAGCAAAGCTTTTTGCCCTCCTGGTGTTGCTGCAACTAATCCGAATGGGTTGTTCAAAATAGATCCATCTAAAGTAAAGTTATTAAATTGATTGTTTCTACCTTCAACCGATCCTCTAGTAGCGGCAGGATCTAAACGTGTGAAATCTGCCGCAGATCTTGAAATTGTTGGCAATGTTCTTAAATCTTTAGCTCTAATACTTGTATGCGCTCTTGCGCTATCATTGTTAATAACAGCATTTTTAGTTGTACCAATAACAAGCCCTTCTAAAGTGTTGCTGTCTTCTAATAAGGGTACGTCGATATTGATTGTCTTCCCTAAGGTTAAAAAGACATTTGTTCTCTTTTTAGGCATAACCTAGATACCTAATTGAAATGGCATAAGGCCCTGCAATTCTTAAATTAGACAATGCATATCTACCATTATCTAATGCTGTAGTTCCAGAAACTGCGCCAGTAGATGTGTGCACTGCCATGTGTTTGCTCCAAACAAGGTTTCACCAATGGTAGCTGTAATCATTCCATTTGTTTTTGATGCAGTTGTCTGTGCGGTTGCACTTAAACCAATTAATAAAAAACGAAAAGTAAAAAAAAGTAATTTTTATTTCGTCTTAATTTTTTAGTCTCTTTTATGACGCGAATAAACTAAAAAAAAAAGCCTACTAAGAATAGTAGACTTTTATTTTTTAATAAGTATTTAATATTTTGGTAATTACTCTGAAACCACTTCAAAAGTAATGTCAACAACCACTGCTCTGTGTAATCTTACAGCCGCTTCGTATTTACCTAATCTTTTAACAGAACCACCAACAACTTTGATAAATTTCTTATCTAAATCTGTTCCTGCTTTTGCTAATGCTGCCGCTAAATTAATGTTGTTTACAGAACCAAATAATTTGTCTCCTGAACCAACTTTAGATGCAATCTTAATTTCATATCCTTTAACTGTTTCTGCAATTACATTCGCATCTTCAATTAATTTAGCTTCTTTGTAAGCTCTCTGTTTTAAATTCTCCTGCAAAACTTTCCTTGCAGATGAAGTAGCCAAAGATGCTTTTCCTGTAGGGATTAAAAAATTTCTACCGTACCCGTTCTTAACAGCTACAACATCATCTTTAAATCCTAAATTTTCTACGTCTTGTCTTAATATAAGTTCCATGTTCTACGTCTTTATTATTTTAACAAATCTCCAACGTAAGGCATTAACGCTAAATGACGACACCTTTTAATTGCTTGCGCAACTTTACGTTGATATTTTAATGAAGTTCCTGTTAAACGTCTTGGTAAAATTTTACCTTGTTCGTTTACTAAATACATTAAGAAGTCTGCATCTTTATAGTCGATATACTTGATACCTTTCTTTTTAAATCTGCAATATTTTGCTTCTTTTTTAGTGTCTATGTCTAACGGCGTTAAATATCTAACGTCAGCAGATTTACCACCTTTTGCTTGTTGTTCAATTGATGCCATTTCTTATTTTTTAGTAGATTTAACACGTTCAGTTCTAATTTTTGCCCAAGCTGCAGCATGTTTGTCTAATCTAATAGAAAGGTAACGCATAACGCTATCATCTCTTCTAAATTCTAGTTCAAATGCAGAAATTTCTTCTCCAGCAACTTTGTACTCTAATAAGTGATAAAAACCACTTTTCTTTTTTTGAATTGGATACGCTAATTTTTTTAAGCCCCAATCTTCTTTAGAAATCATTTCGGCACCTCTAGAAACCAAATAGTCATTAAACTTTTGTACTGTCTCCTTTATCTGAGCATCAGATAAAACGGGATTCAAAATGAAAACAGTTTCGTAATGATTCATAAATTAAATTTTTATTGTTTATTTTTAAGGCTGCAAATATAGTTACTTTTTACTAATTTTCACTATGAATATCTAATTGTTTACCATGTACTAATTTTACCTTTATTTATAATTTTAAAGCCTCACTTATTTCTTTATAAAAAATTGCCCCCTTTACAATACTTCAATCTTTAAATACACTTTTATCTAAGTTACATGCCTACTGCCAGCCATTATGTGCAATCTTTAAAATAAACGGCAACGTTACATTTGTTAATGCTATTGTAGCTGTATAAGCTGCGGCTCCTTGCATATGTGCTACACCTCTCTTCAAAGTTTGCAATTTTACCATCCGTTTTATCAGGAAAAAATATAGGAACAAATTATTATATGACAACTCTAAACTTAGTAGGTCCAAAAAATAGAAGAAGTATTGCACTAAAGTTAAAATAAATTGTGGGCGTTATTCTTTCACAAAGTAATACTTGGCCAAATTTTAATATCTTTTTGCGTCTACAAAAAGAGGCTACAAGGCTATCTAATCTTAATAGAAAAATCAAAAAAGGAGCTGGTTTTATTCTTTTAGGTGCTTCATCAACAGAAAATAGACACCAAGATATTAAAGATATAAGGTGTTTTAATGAAGTAAAAACCAAAAACAAAGCACTTAAGTTGCGGCAGCAAATTCATTTTACAATTAATTCTCGTATCTTATTTATAATAAACACAGTCTCTTTTAAAGTCAATTAATTCCTTTTTATTACCTTAGATCCACAAATTAAAGTGTTTAAAAATTATGTAATTTTTAAACACTTCTTTTAAACCCGTGTGCTCTTATGCTATATATCGCATAAGTTTTGAGCGCTTTAAATTATTATGAAAAATATTTATGAAAAAAATATTAGTAGCATTTGTATTCTTAATTCCTTTTCTTACGTGCTCACAGGATGAAAGTAATAAATTTAAAACAATTTCAGGTTTTGTATCTTTTGAAAACGAAACACTTTCAAATGTTAAAGTTTTTGTAGCCGGTGCAAGTAGATTTGACATCACAAATGCAAAAGGTTTTTTTAAGGTGGAAGCTAAAACAGGAGAAGTTTTAAGTTTTAATTATTTCGGATTTAAAAAAACAACCATCTTTATTGAAGATATTACTACGACTCTTAATGTTACTTTGAATCCTGTGGATCGCTTTCCTGAACAAAAAGGAGAGAAGGTTTTAAAGTTAGGTGGCAGTACTATTGGCGCCCAACCTTTCGATTTTAAAGTACTGCAAATTGACGCAGAAAAAATGGATAAAAATGCAACTTCATTAACAGCTGCCATTCTAGAAAAAGCTCCTATGCTTTTTGGAAAACGAAATGATTTTAATGAAAATATTCTCTATCTAAGAGGAAAAGAGTTGTACGGTCCTGTTATTTGGAATATTGATGGTGTTATTTATGATATTCCAATACCGATTTACATCTCTGAAGTAAAAAATATTATAATCTTAAATTATAAAGTAAATGGATGTGTTATTAAAGTGAATACAACTATTGATTATTCAAAGTTAAAAACCTTTAACTTTGGAAATCATTTTTTTTCAGAAGATGATTACTATAATAATGACGCTACCTTATATGAGGACATTAAAGTTAGCGCATCCAATGCTTTAAATGAATATGAAAAAACATCTAATTCAAAAGAAGCATTAAATACATATTTAAAGCAGTGCTCAAAATATAAGGATAAAACTAATTATCATTTCAATGTCATTAATTATTTTGAAAAAAAATACAATGATAAAAAGAGTTTACTAAAAATTATTTCAGCTTACGAAGATTTTTCAGAAAAAAACCCAGAAGATTTAAAAGGAATCGCTTATAAATACCAAGCTCTAAATGAACCTAAAAGAGCAGTTGCTGTTTATAAAAAAATAATAGCGCTTAGACCCGGTTATTTGCAATCCTATAGAGACTTAGCAAATACCTTTTTAGAGCAAAAAGAGCATAGAAATGCATGGTTAGTTTATAATTATTATTTAAATAAAGGTTTTAAAATAGCCAATAATGATATCGGAGAAATCATTGCCTCTGAAATAATATCAAATTACAATTACGACCAAGAAGATGACGGTTTTAAGCAAAAAATAAAAATAAAAAATCCCAACAAAAATACTGAAAGTGATGTTCGATTGGTTTTTGAATGGAATACATCAGAAGCTGAGTTTATCCTTGAATTTGTAAATCCAGAAATGCAAGTATATTCAATTGAAAATTCTATACATAAAAATAATGCTTTAATTTTAGATCAAAAAAAGAAAGGGTATACCTCAAAAGAAATCTTTATTGAGACCTTAGGAAAAGGAGATTGGCTTGTAAATGCCACCTATTTGGGAAATAAACAATACAAACCAACAATTTTTAAGATTACGAGTTACTATAATTGGGGAAGGCCAAATCAATCTAAAAAAATAAAAGTGTATGAGCTTACATTAGAAAACGTAAAAACGCAGTTACTAAAACTAAATGCCTATTTACTTTAATAAGGGTCTACATCAATTATAAACCGAATGGGTCTAAAATCTTTCACAGCTTCAAAGGTGTTTCTAATTTTAGTAATTTGGTTTTTTGTGTTCGCTAAGCTTTGCTTTGGCGGAATTTTAATTACAATATTCTTAATATACTGATTTCTAATTCTTGCAACCGCTGGGGCAGTGGGTCCTAGTACATTTTCTCCGAAAGAACTATACAAGGCTTTAAATAACCAGTTTACGCCACTATCAACTTTATTATAATCTCTGTGTTTTAGTGTAATTTTAATCAATCTAAAATAAGGTGGGTATTTATATTGCCAGCGCTCTTGCAGCTGCTCTTTATACATTTCTGTATAATTTGTAGTAGAAACTTGTTGCAATATTTGATGCTGTGGATTGTAGGTTTGTATAGCTACATTTCCTTGTTTTTTGCTTCTTCCTGCCCTACCAGAAACTTGAACCATCATGTCATATCCGCGCTCATGCGCTCTAAAATCTGGAAAATTAAGCATGGTGTCTGCATTTAAAATTCCTACCAAAGAGACATTCTCAAAATCCAATCCTTTTGAAAGCATTTGAGTTCCCACCAAAACATCTATTTCTTTGGCTTCAAAAGCGCCAATTATTTTTTGATATCCAAATTTTCCGCGGGTGGTATCTAAATCCATTCTACCAATTTTGAAATCTGGAAAAATTTCTTTTAATTCTAATTCTATTTGTTCCGTTCCAAAACCTTTGGTATCTAAAGTATTGCTGCCACAAGCGCCACAACTATTTGGCATTGCACGCTGGTAGTTGCAATAATGGCAACGCAGTTCGTGTTTGAACTTGTGATACGTTAAGGTAACATCACAATTGGGGCATTCTGGTGAAACACCACAAGTTTTACATTCTACAACAGGTGAATATCCACGTCTATTTTGAAATAAAATAATTTGCTCTTTTAAGTCTAAAGCTTCCTGTATAAGTGCGAGCATTCTATCTGAAAAATGGCCCTTCATTTCCTTTTTCTTATACTTTTCCTTTACATTCACTAATTCTATTTTTGGCAATTGCACGTTTCCATGACGCCTATTTAGCGCTACAAAACCGTATTTATTTTGTTGCGCATTAAAATAGGTTTCTAAAGAAGGCGTTGCAGAACCTAACAATATTTTTGCTTTGTGAATCTTAGCTAAAACGATTGCCGCATCTCTTGCATTGTATCTTGGTGAAGGTTCAAATTGCTTGTATGAATTTTCGTGTTCTTCATCTACCACAATCAGACCTAAATTAGAAAAAGGCAAGAAAATAGAAGATCTTGCACCTAAAATAATACGTGCTTTTGGTTTGTTATCTAAAACATTGTTCCACACTTCTACCCTTTCATTGATGGAGTATTTAGAGTGAAAAACAGAAATTTGTTCGCCAAAATAAAATTGCAAACGCACAATAATCTGGGTTGTCAAAGCAATTTCAGGTAATAAAAATAAGACTTGTTTGCCTGCGTCTAAAACCTCTTGAATAAGCTTTGTGTACACTTCTGTTTTACCAGAACTTGTAATTCCGTGTAAAAGTGTTACGTCTTTTTCTTTAAAGGTTTCTTTAATTTCAGAAAGTGCTTTTTCTTGAAATTCATTCAAAACTTTCAAATCATTCCTATTTCCTTTGAATTGAACTCTATCGGTTTGAATGTGATAAAATTCGAAAATATCTTTTGCTACTAAAGACTTTAAAATGGTAGAAGAAACAGCTGCTTTTTCTTCTAAATCTTTTGCTTTTATTGGTTTTTTTGAAGTTGATAACTGAAAAAATCCTAAAACAGCTTCTCGTTGTTTTTTTGCCTTGGATAGTTCTTCTAACAATTTCCCTAAAGAATCATCTGAAGTATAGTTGGCATTTAAACGAACATATTTCACCAACTTTGGTTTGTATTGTTCGTAAATTTCTTCTTTAATTATAATTGCCTCTTTTTTAATCAATGCATTTACAATGGGCATTACTTTTTTCTTACCAAGAATGTCTACAATCTGATGAATTGTCAATTGAGATTGCTGTTGCAAAGCTTCAAAAATCAAGAATTCATCATCCTCTAGAATAGTGACGTCTAAAAAAACATCATTCTTATAAATAACGGTTTCACTTTCTAATAAAAAAGCCGAGGGTAAAGAAGCCCTATATACATCTCCCAGAGAACACATGTAATAGTTCGAAATCCACTGCCAATGTTGTAATTGCTTATCATTTACCAAAGGTGTTTCATCTAGGATTTGATGAATTTCTTTGGCTTCATACAGGGTTGGTGCATTGGTATGAATATTAAAAACCAACCCCGTGTACATTTTAGACTTCCCAAAAGAAACGGCTACACGCATTCCTTTCTGTAGGAAATTTGCTTCGTCTCCTGTTACAGAATACGTAAACGTTCTCTGAATAGGAATTGGTAGTATGACGTCTATATAATGTATCAAATAATTGATTTTTAATTACCTGCCATTATCTAAGTGAAGAGAAATGTAGTATTGTATACTACTCTTTAAAAATTTCTCTGCATTCTCCATTCGAAATGACAGTGGGAATCAAAATTACGTAAAAATAGAATTAAAATAATGATATTTTAGAGAGATATTTACAAATTAACTCTAAATAAAAAAGCAGCTATATACAAATAGATCGTATTTGAACGGTACAAAATGCTAGCAAAAAAGTCTCATTTAACTTCGCATTTATACTCTTAAATTCCTGGCGCTATTAAAAGATGTATTTCAAAATAATAGTAAAAAAATAAAACATTTTGAGGCCATTAAGCACCCTTAAAAAAGCATAGCTTTGGTTGCAATGACATCCTTTTAATTATAATTTAAATCAATTGAACGCTACATAAAACGGCCTTATCACACACACAAAACGGGATCTACAATGAGCTATTCAAAAGAGATCGTAAGAAGTAAGAAATAGCTTCAAAAAAAACTCTAACTAAATTGCGCTCTGCGCATACATAACATTGTAAACTATTCTTCTGAATTAATTACAGACTCTGTCTCAGAACCTGAATCTTTTGGCTCTTTAAATTTTCGAGTTCCCTCGTACAAGTCATACTTCACAAACTTACAGTTTAAATCTGCATTTTTCAATGCAATTCTGCGAGAAGTTCTTAGTCCAACTGCTTTTAGAGCGTCTGTGTCTGAAGTGATTAACCATGCTGTAGAACCTGAATAATTATTTTTCAGGGTATCGCCAATTTTCTTATAAAACTCTTCTATATCAATATTTAAACGCTCACCATAAGGTGGATTGAACAAGATTGTTGTGTTTCCGAAAACCTCTTTTTTTGAGTTAAAGAAGTTCACGTGATGCACCCCAATAAATTCATCTAAATTTGCGTTTGCTACGTTGGCAATTGCTTTTTCTACTGCAGATGGCGCTTTGTCAAATCCCATAATTTTAAAATGAGAAGAGCGAATTTTCTTTAATAAAGATTCTTGAATTGTAAAATATAAATCTTCGTCATAATCCTTCCATTGCTCAAAAGCAAACAATTTTCTGTTGATATTTGCCGGAATATTATTGGCAATCATAGCAGCTTCAATTAAAATAGTCCCAGAACCACACATGGGATCGATAAAATTTTCTTCTCCTGTATACCCAGACAATAAAACCATACCAGCGGCTAAAACTTCATTAATTGGTGCAATATTTGTAGCGGTTCTGTACCCTCTTTTGTGCAAAGAGTCTCCAGAAGAATCTATGGAAACGGTCAACCATTCTTTCTGAATATGAATGTGAATTTTAACATCTGGATATTTTAAATCTACATTCGGTCTTTTACTATATTTATGTCGGAAATAATCTGCAACTGCATCTTTCGACTTTAAAGAAATATAATGAGAATTTGTGGTAAAATTTTTAGAGTTTACAACAGCTCCAATGGCAAAAGTACCTTCTACGTCTAAATAATTTTCCCATTTTATTTTCTGAATAGCATCATATAAATCTTCTTCATCATAAATTTTACAAATTTTTATAGGCTTTAAAATACGCACAGCTGTTCTTAAAGCAATATTTGCTTTGTACAGAAAACCCTTGTCGCCTCTAAAAGTAACGCTTCTTACCGCTTCCTTTACTTCCTGTGCGCCTAAGTTTTTCAACTCTTCTGCCAATACACCTTCTAAACCGAAAAGTGTTGTTGCCGTCATTTTAAAATCTTTCTCCATACCTGTAAAATTAACTGCAAAAATACATTTTATTGTTTAAATGAAGAAGATAGAATCCCAAATTTTTCGCTGAATACCTGTCCTTGCTGTTCCTGTAAAATAAATAACTTTAAATTTTAATTCATAATTAAATTGATAGTTTTGTATTGAATAGCGTAGTTTGTTTAAATATCATTTTACAGCACGTAAGATTTAGTTACTTTTGCAGATTCAAAACACTTATGAAAACAACAGATTGGTTTACAGATTGGTTCAATACAAAGTATTATCACATTCTTTACAAAGAAAGAAATGACTTTGAAGCTCAGCTATTTATGAAGAATATCACTAAACTTTTGGGTTTAGATACAACTTCTCATATTTTCGATTTACCTTGTGGTAAAGGGCGTCATGCTGTATTTTTAAATTCTTTAGGATATAGAGTTACGGGTGCCGATTTGGCTAAAAACAGCATTGTGTCTGCAAAAGAGTATGAGAATGACTCCTTAGATTTTGAGGTTCATGACATGCGTGCCCCATTCAATACTAAATATGACGCTATTTTTAACCTATTTACAAGTTTTGGTTATTTTGAAGATGATAAAGAAGACCTTCTAATTTTACAGAATATCAAAAACGGATTGACAACAAATGGTTTTTTTGTGTTCGATTTTTTAAATGCTGCATTAGTAAAAGAAAATTTGGTTGCTGAAGAAACAAAAATCGTGGATGCTATTACTTTTAATATCAAAAGAGAATTTACAAATGGTTTTATTGTAAAGCATATTTCCTTTTTTGCAGATAGTAAAAATCACACATATACAGAACGCGTAAAATATTTAGATCTCGCGAAAATGACTTCTTATTTAGAAAAAGTTGGTTTTAAAATTGAACAAACTTTTGGAGATTATCTGTTAAACAGTTTTGATGCGAAACATTCTAATCGATTAATTATAGTTGCAAAATGAGTTACCTCTTACTAATTGCTTCTGTCCTTTTAGGATCTTTATTAGTTTATATCATCAAACCAAAAAACAAGATTGTACGTTTATTATTAGCTTTTAGTGGAGCTTATCTTTTATCTGTGACCATTTTGCATCTATTACCAGAGGTGTATACAGAAAGTACAGATCATAAAAGAATTGGGGTTTTTATTTTAATTGGTATTATTTTGCAATCGATTTTAGAATCTTTTTCTAAAGGTGCAGAACACGGTCACATTCACATTCACGCTGATGGAAATAAATTTCCAACCTTGCTTTTTGTAAGTTTATGTTTGCACGCTTTTTCTGAAGGCTTGCCAATTCATCATACAGGCGATAATTTATTATGGGCAATTATTGTACATAAAGTGCCAATTGCCATCGTTTTAACCACCTTTTTAATTCAAACGAAATATTCTAAAAAAATAATTTTTATTTTTCTTTTATTCTTTTCAATTATGAGCCCATTAGGCGTTTTATTAGGAAATAAAATTGATTTTTTTACAAACTACTACACAGAAATAACCGCACTTATTGTTGGTGTTTTCCTACACATTTCTACCATCATTCTTTTCGAAAGTTCGGAGAATCACAAATTTAATGTACAAAAATTCACTGCGATTCTTTTAGGAGTACTGCTGACTATTTTTAGTTTGTAGTCTCTTGTTTTATCCTTTAATCTTGATCTGAGGCCTATTCTTATTTAAACTAGTGGAGTAGGATGAAAACTAAAAAATACGTTTCGCAGACTAAAATTCACCTTTTGAATCTCAGAGATTTGAAGAGGTAGCTGTCAAGAAGTATCCGCGCTAATTCCCTACTTCATTTATAAATTTAATTCGCATCAAACGCAGTTCGTCCTCATCATAATCTCCATCAAATTCATCTAAAGCCAACTGAATGCTGTCTGAATCTGCTTCCATAAAGTACTCATGAATATCTTCTTGTTGGTCTTCGTCTAACAAATCATCTAATGCATACCCAATATTCAATTTTGTGCCAGAAAAAATAATGGCTTCCATTTCTTTAATCAAATCTGTCATTTCTTTACCTTTAGACTTGGCAATGTCTTCTAAAGGCAACTTTCTATCGGTATTTTGAATAATGTACAATTTTAATCCAGAATTAACACCAGTGCTTTTTACAATTAAATCATCTGGCCTTAAAATGTCATTTTCATCAACATAAACCGCAATTAACGAAACAAATTCTTTACCAAATTTTCTAGCCTTCCCTTCACCAATTCCATGAACTGTAGACATTTCTTCTAAGTTAATAGGGTACTTTAAAGCCATATCATCTAAAGACGGGTCTTGAAAAACAGCAAATGGAGGCACACCTAGTTTTAAAGCCACTTTTTTACGTAAATCTTTTAATAGCTTTACTAAAACTGGATCTGCAGCTCCGCCAGAAGATTTCGCATTTGTAACAATAGTAGCGTCATTTTTTTCTGTGTATGAATGATCTTCTGTCATCATAAAAGAAGTTGGATGCTCTAAGTAGCTCCTGCCTTCATTGGTTAATTTTACAACACCATATTGTTCAATCTCTTTTTTAATGAAATATACTACTAAAACTTGGCGAATTAATGCCATCCAATACGCCGCAGATTTATCCTTACCAGATCCAAAAAATGGTTGCAAATGCGTTTTATGTGAACTTAATAAAGCATTTTCTTTACCAATTAATGTATTTACAACTTCTTTAGATTTGTATTTTTGAAGTGTTTGTTTCACTACAGAAAGTAATTTAACAACATCTTCTTTTGCCTCATGTTTTTTCTTAGGATTTCTAGAATTATCATCCATATCCGCACCATCACCAGTTATAGCATCAAACTCTTCGCCAAAATAGTGTAATAAATATTTACGCCTGTTCATAGAAGTTTCTGCATACCCCACAACTTCTTGCAACAATGCATGTCCAATTTCTTGTTCTGCTACAGGCTTGCTAGACATAAATTTTTCTAACTTCTCAATATCTTTGTAAGCATAAAAAGCCAAACAATAGCCTTCACCGTCATCACGTCCTGCCCTACCCGTTTCTTGGTAATAACTTTCCAGACTTTTCGGAATATCATGATGAATTACAAAACGAACATCTGGCTTGTCTATCCCCATACCAAACGCTATGGTTGCCACAACAATGTCACAATTTTCCATTAAAAACATGTCTTGATGTTTTACGCGCGTTTTAGCGTCTAAACCTGCGTGATAAGGAACTGCATTTAGGCCGTTTACCTGTAAAATCTGAGCAACTTCTTCTACTTTTTTTCTACTTAAACAATAAATAATACCAGATTTCCCAATCCGTTGTTTTACAAAGCGAATAATATCTTTTTCTACCTCTTTGGTTTTTGGCCGCACTTCGTAAAACAAGTTGGCTCTATTGAAAGAAGCTTTAAATCTATTTGCATCTGTAATTCCTAAAGTTTTAAGAATATCTTCTTGTACTTTTTCTGTTGCTGTAGCAGTTAAGCATATCACTGGAACATCATCAATGGCCTTAATAATATGTTTTAAATTTCTGTATTCGGGTCTAAAATCGTGTCCCCATTCTGAAATACAATGTGCTTCATCAATGGCCACAAAAGAAATTTTTTGTGTTCTTAGAAACGCAACGTATTCCTCTTTAATTAAAGATTCTGGGGCTACATATAAAAGTTTTGTAATACCACTTGAAATGTCTTCTTTCACCTGCGCAATTTCAGTTTTATTTAAAGAAGAATTTAAAACGTGTGCCACGCCATTGTGTTCAGAAATACCTCTTATGGCATCTACTTGATTTTTCATTAGTGCTATTAAAGGAGAAACCACAATTGCAGTGCCTTCTTGCATTAATGCAGGAAGCTGATAACAGAGAGATTTACCTCCTCCTGTTGGCATAATTACAAAGGTATTCTTTCTTTCTGTGATACTTTTAATTACTTGCTCTTGGAGGCCTTTAAACTTATTAAAACCAAAAAACTTTTTTAAAGGGGTATGTAAATCCATTTATAGATATTCATTTAACATTAAAACAACACACAAACTTTAGATATTATTTGTTGTAACTATTATTTATAGTAAATTTGCTTCTTCATTAATCTAAAGATATAACTTTTTTTTATTCTGATAAAATACCATACTATTGAAAAACTCAAACTCTATTTTACAAACAGCAAAAGAGACCATTTTATTAGAAAGTAGTGCTATTGCGAATTTAGCAAAATTATTAGATGAAAACTTTGAAAAAGCAGTTAATTTTATTTTAAATTCTAATGGAAGGATTATTGTAACCGGAATTGGAAAAAGCGCAAATATTGCTACAAAAATTGTTGCTACATTTAATTCTACTGGAACTCCAGCAATTTTTATGCACGCAGCAGACGCAATTCATGGAGATTTAGGGAACGTTCAGGAAAATGACGTAGTAATTTGCTTATCCAAGAGCGGCAATACACCAGAAATAAAGGTATTAGTCCCATTAATTAAAAATTATGGGAATAAAATAATTGCAATTACAGGAAACATCGACTCTTTTTTGGGGAAAAATTCGGACTTTACTTTGAATACTTTTGTAGAAAAAGAAGCTTGTCCTAATAATTTAGCACCCACATCAAGTACTACTGCGCAGTTAGTAATGGGAGATGCTTTGGCTGTATGTTTGCAAGACTTAAGAGGTTTCTCTAGTAAGGATTTTGCAAAATACCATCCCGGAGGAGCACTCGGAAAACGTTTGTATTTAAGAGTCTCTGATTTAATTAAAAACAATCAAACTCCAAAAGTTGATATCGACAGCGCCATTGCAAAAGTAATTATAGAAATTTCCGAAAAAAGGTTAGGAGTTACAGCTGTTTTAGAAGACGAAAAAATTATTGGCATCATTACTGATGGTGATATTAGACGCATGTTGCATACGTCTACAGACATCGCTCTTTTTAAAGCAAGAGATATTATGGGTAAAGACCCAAAGACAATCTATCAAGATGCCATGGCTATTGAAGCTTTAGAAAAATTAGAGCAAGGTAATATTACTCAAATTTTAGTGGTGGATGCGCAAGAAAAATACATAGGTGTAGTGCACTTACATGATTTAATTAAAGAAGGAATTTTCTAATGGCAGAAAAACAAGAAGAGATGTCTTTTTTAGGACATTTAGAAGAATTAAGATGGCATTTAGTAAGAAGTGCAGCCGCAATATGTATCATTGGTATTTTATTATTTGTTTTTCAAAAAGAAGTATATGAACACTTTCTGTTAGCACATAGAAAACCCAATTTTATAACCTATCAAATATTTTGTGAATTTTTCAATCTATTTGGAATGGATAGTACTTTCTGTGCCGTAAAATTTAATGATAATTTAATTAGTTTAAAGCCTACCCAACAATTGATGAATGCTATTTGGTCTTCTTTCATATTAGGCATCATTTTATCATTTCCATACCTCGTGTGGGAACTTTGGCGCTTTATTTCACCAGGGTTAACAATTAAAGAAGTTAAAAGCTCAAAAGGATTTATTTTCATTGCTTCTTTTTTGTTTTTCTGTGGAATTGCTTTCAGCTTTTATGTAATTGCTCCGATCTCTATTCATTTCTTATACAATTATCAAATTTCAGATTTAATACAAAATAATTTTACACTAGATTCTCATATTGGTTTAGTTACCAACATGTTACTAGGTGTTTCTATACTTTTTGAATTACCTGTTTTAATTTATTTTTTAACAAAAATTGGATTGGTAACTCCAGAATTTTTAAGAAAATACAGAAAACATGCGTTAGTAGTGGTGTTAATTTTAGCAGCAATTATTACGCCTCCAGATATTGCAAGTCAAGTTATCGTAGCAATACCAATACTTATATTATATGAAATAAGTATTAAAGTTTCTAAAATAGTTATTAAAAAACAACAAAAAGATGCACAAAAAAGTACAAGAGTTTAACGATTATCGTTCTAAAATGAACGATAAGATCTTAGCTTCTGATAATAAAGTAATTAAAAGAATATTTAATTTAGATACAAATGCCTTTAAAGAAGGACATTTGCCAGTAAAAACAAAAGAATTGTTAGGTTTAGTAGCATCTGCAGTATTAAGATGTGACGATTGTGTACAGTATCATTTAGAAGCTGCGAAAAAAAATGGGGTAACTACGGAAGAAATGATGGAAACCATGTCTATTGCAAATTTAGTTGGCGGTACCATTGTAATCCCTCACCTAAGAAAAGCTTTAGAATATTGGGAGGCGCTTGATGAAACAGCGGAGTAATTGTGCAGCTGTATCTGTGTTTAGCGCCGTTAGAAAGGTTTCATTTTCTTAACGGCGCTTGTTACTTTTATAGAATTCAAAAATTATAAAGTTTAAAAAAACATGATTTTAAAAGCAGAAAATATTCAAAAAATCTACGGAAGTAGAAAAGTGGTACAAGGAATTTCGTTGGAAGTTCAGCAAGGTGAAATTATTGGTTTGTTAGGACCTAATGGCGCTGGTAAAACAACATCTTTCTATATGATTGTTGGTATGATAAAACCGAATGCTGGTAAGATTTTTTTAAATGATGAAGACATCACCCAAGATGCTATGTACAAGCGTGCGCAAAAAGGAATTGGTTATTTGGCGCAAGAAGCGTCCATCTTTAGAAAATTATCCGTAGAAGATAATATTATGGCCGTTTTACAATTTACAGGACTTTCTAAAAAAGCTCAGAAAATAAAACTAGAATCGTTAATTGAAGAATTTAATATTGGACATGTTCGTAAAAACATCGGAGATTTATTGTCTGGTGGTGAAAGACGTAGAACAGAAATTGCACGTTGTTTAGCTTCTGATCCAAACTTTATTCTTTTAGATGAACCTTTTGCAGGTGTAGATCCAATTGCTGTAGAAGACATACAAAGTATTGTTGCGCAATTAAAAAACAGAAATATTGGAATTCTAATTACAGATCATGATGTGCAAGCAACTTTGGCAATTACAGACAAAACATATTTAATGTACAATGGAAGTATCTTAAAAGAAGGAACTCCCGAAGAATTAGCTGCAGATGAAATGGTACGTAAAGTATATCTTGGTAAAGATTTTGAATTAAAAAGAAAGCGGGTTTTTTAATCTTTTAGCTTCCTCCTAACCTTTCAAGCATCCCGTTAACTATAGAAAAACCAATTCCAGTGCTATTTTCTTTACCTAACGTTTTAAATAATTGAAATACTTTTTCTTTGTCTTTTTCTTCAATTCCGGGGCCATTGTCTTTGTAAATTATTTTATAAAAATTAGGTTCAATTTCTAAAGAAATAGAAATAATTGATGGTTCTAAATCACTATTAATTATATTATTAGTATACTAAATTTTGAAAAATTTAAATAAAAGCTATTTTTGTTTTTTTTACAGAAATCTCACAATTAGTGTACTTAATTTCAGAGGTGCTTTCCCTGTTACAAGAAGATGTAACCTGCTCAAATAATTCCTTAAAAAAACGTTTCATAAACTATTTCGGTGTTGGTAACATTTGTGAAATTCAACATTCCTTCAACTATTGAATACAGCTTAGCACTCCGAGAAGAGCGTAAATGAAGTACATTAATTCCATTTTACATACGTGTTCAGCATCGTTTTCTTGGATACTTTCAGAAAGGTATTTTACACCACGTATTGAAGTTTTTATGTCATGTGACAATCTGCAAGCGAATTTACTTAATTGCTTATTTAGTCTTAAAAATTGCTCATAAGCCTTCATTAACTTTTGATTGTTTTTCCTTAATTCGAGAAGATAAGTAACCTGTTTTGATACTAATTGTAAACTCTCTTTTTTATTTTCATCCAAATCATTTGGTTCTTTATCCATAACACATAAAATTCCTAAAGGATATTCTTCTTAGCTGTTGAGTGGTGCTCCTGCGTAAAAAAAAAGACTAGGGTCACTGGGAGTTAATGGGTTGTCATGAAAGCCATCGTCTTTTGAAGCATCTTTTACGATAAATAAATCATTCGGTTTTAAAATACGATGCAAACAAAAAGCCAAATCTCTTGGCGTTCCTATGCTATTTAAACCATTGTCTATCTTTATCAAGAATAGAAATAAGAGCAATAAG
>Ga0307489_10001181_pt1 | contig 17076 bp, 34 predicted proteins | sample SB12metaG_FD_202247 | JGI IMG/M metagenome (GOLD analysis project Ga0307489, IMG submission 202247) | Sea-ice brine microbial communities from Beaufort Sea near Barrow, Alaska, United States - SB 1.2 | ecosystem: Environmental > Aquatic > Marine > Coastal | place: USA: Alaska | collected...
CCTGACGCCGCGGTCGTCTCAACGAGAATTCGCGTCCACAGATGATTTGACAGTCTAGATCGATTTAACTCAAGATCCCCAGTCTAAAGCTCCGATACCGATTTCAACACCTCCCAGAACTGCATAGTACGGATAGTGCGCAAATCAGACAAGGCACTAGCTGCTCGTGGAACTTCCAACTTGTGTACATAAGTCATTTCCAAACAGAACACCGATGTGCAGGTACGCAGTTATCACGCTTGCGTGTGTGACGGCAGCGGTGGATGTCTCGTGCGGGTGTTTCCCACGTTGTACCTCGTGGGATTCATTGTTTTACATTGCAGATCGACAGGCTTTCAACACGAAAAATGGATTGTCTGAGTCACCGCAGCCGTTCAGAAGTCCACCGTCGACGATGTCAAGCGGCGCAATCACCTCCAGCTTCGAAGCTTCCGCCGCGCCCGTCTCCGCATCAAGTTGCACCGCCGCCTCCGCCGTACCCCCCACCGCCTTTCCCCCTGCCGCCGCCACCGCACAAGCGCCCGCTGCAGCCACCACCGCAGTGTGTATCGGGGCCTCCTTGCCGCAGCCGTCTAAGAGTCCACGTCGATGATGTCACGCGGCGCCAACACCTCGTCTGCCGACCACGACAGAACCGCCGTCGCCTCCGCCACCTCCACCTCTGCCTCCGCCTCTTCCGCCTCCGCATTCGTCTCCACTGCTGCCGCCGCCTCCGCCTGCGCCAACGCCGCCTCCGCCTCCGCCTCCTCCTCCTCCGCCCCTGCCTCCGTCTGCGGCGTCGCATCCGCCACCGCCTCTGTGTACGCCCGCACATCAGCATCGTCCGCAATTGCTGCGGCCCGGCTTCTCGTTGTCGAACTCCGGGGGCTTCGGTCCGAGATCTCCCTTGTCCTTGCCCTTGCCCTTGCCCTTGCCCCTGTCGCCGACCGGAATGAAGGGGCCGTCGCCGTCAATGAGGTCGCCGCCGCGTTCGTCGCGCCCGGGGCGGCGCTTGTACGGCGTGTCGTCCTTGCCGCCGGCGTCGTCCTTGCCGCCGCGGTCCTTGCCGCTGCGGATGAAGCCGCCGTCCTTCTCGCGCTGCTCGCGCTCCTCGCGCGCGGCGGTTGTAGTTGTCGTCGTCGTCAGCGAGGCGCCCGCCGCGCTCCTTGTCCCACTCGACCGCTTCGCGCTCGGGGCGCAGGGGCTTACACTCGTGCACTGTTCGCTGAATAAACGTAAGCACTTTTGGGGGGAGTAGTTGTTGAGTTTCAGTGACAAAAACGGCTCAGGTTGGGTAGAATAGTGGATGAGTGTAAGCCCCTGCCGGGGTGCAGCAGGCCCGGGGCGGCTTGTGTACGGCTCGTGTACGGATTGCGCTGCAGCAGCTTGCGAGCGCCACCAACCGACTCGGAGGTAGTGTCCGACTGGGAGGAAGTCGCCGAGAAGGTGGGGGCTCCGGCGGAGGTGGCGGCGAGGGCGGCGAGGAGCGCGAGCAGCAGGCCCGCGGCGAGGAGCGGGCGCCGCATCGAGGTGTTCATCATGCGGGACTCGGTCGTGGCCTGTTGTGAACAAGCGAGGAAGAAGCGGCGGCGTCTGAAGGACAGACACCTTTCGCGTCACAACCAAACTTTCTCTCGGGAGCCGGGGCGAAACGCGGAAGCCAAACGGTGGGAAGAAGAACAAGTAGAAGGAACGCGATGCCAAGAACGCGGGGCCGCGGCGAAATTAACATGCACGCTTCTACGAGCGAAGCATCCGCCTGCGCGCACCGATACGCGTGCGTTGCCTGCGCGGCGCGGCGCCGACATTCCGTAAAAGCTAGCCCCGCCAGAGGCCGACGGCACCCCTCGTTGTTATTATGGTGCGAAGCCACACGGACACGGACGCGGAACGAGAAGGAACGCGCCGCCAACCAGCGCGGCGCCGCGGTGACATAGGTGCCGTACACGCCGGCGGGATCAGCATTCGCCCGCGCGCGTTGATACGCGCGCACGCGTTGCTCGCGCGGTGCCGATATCCCGTAAAAGCTGCGTCAGCAACCGTCGTGGTTATGGCTCCGATGGTGGACGCGGAGGATAGCCCGGCTCCGTCTCTCGTCTCCAGCCGCGGCGGCGAACGCGCCGGCGCGACGATGCGACACCTGCCGCGCGGCGTCGGCGGCGGCACACGCCCCGCGGTCGCCGCGGGCTGCCGTGTTTCCCGCGCCCTCCCACCGAGCGGCGCGCACTTGAGCGCCTACCGGGAGCCTCCGGGCGCCCGGGAGCGAAGAGACGGAAAAAGCCGGCAGGTGGTTTGCCCAGTCCCCGGTTTTCGCTCGTCTCTGTGACGGTGTGTGTGAGGGGTCGGGCGTTGGGGGAGGGCGCTCACCTGCCGGGGAGCGGGCGCCATGTCGCGTATGACCGGTGGGTCGGTGCTGTTGGGCAAGAAGCACAAGCCTGCTCGCGGCGCCAACACTTGTGGCGGCACGGCATGTTGTATGCCCAAAGCGTCAGCGCTCAGCGCGGGAAACGATATACCGAAATCGGCCTGTTCCAACTCGAGCCGCTACGCCACGGCTGACGCGGGGTTGCTGCAGCGCCTGGCTGCGCTGTCCGAGCTCAAGCGCGCCGAGGATGAGGATCGCGAGGTGGTGGCGGTGGATTCGTGGCAGAGGCTTACACTCGTCCACGTCTTAGCTCAACTTCAGCCGTTTCTGAGGCATAATACACCCTGAACACCCCCTAACATCCCCCAACACCTCTTAAACACCCCCTATGCAACCCCTGAATGCACCCCCTATCACATAGAAAGCGCTTATGTTGAGCCGGAAAGTAAACGAATGTAAGCCCCTGATTCGTGGTCGATGGACGAGGTGCTGGCGCCGCGCGACATCGTCGACGTGGACTCTTAACCGGCTGCTGTGTGTAGAGTATGTCGAGACATTGGTAACCGTGCAGGCGATGGGCGCAGCAGAGGCGACGGTGTAAGTGGGGGCTTCGGCGGCAGCGGCCGCCGCGGCGGCGGCGGAGGAGTATGCAGCGGAGGCGGCGGTGCGAGTGGGGGCGGCGGCGGCGGCGGCGTTGGTGCGGGCGTGAGCGGTGTGGGTGGAGGTGATGGCGCCGCAGGACATCGACAATGTGGATTTCAAGTTGGAGGGCTGGTGCTGTTACTGTGTGGGTGCCCGCGTGGGGGGGGATTGCCTAAGAGAGCGAGGAAATGTAGACTAGCTCCTTGTCTGTTGATAAGTAGCTCTAAGCAAGTTGGAGTTTGGTAATTTGGCCCAAAGTCAATTGACTATTGGTCAAATGCACCAAACTACAACTTTCTACCCGTTGTATGAGATTCTACGGATCGTGCGCACAGACAAGGCACCAGACTTCCAACTTGTGTACATAAGTCATTTTCAAACAGAACACCGGTGTGCAGGTTCGCTGTTTCCACGCTTGTGGGTGTGACGGCAGCGGTGGATGTCTATTTCGGGCGTTTCTCACGTCATATCGCATTGTACTCATTGTTTTACACTGCCGATTGACAGGACTTACACACGAAGTCATGTTTGTCTGTATCACCACAGCCGTTCAGAATTCCAACGTTGACGATGTCAAGCGGCGCAAGCACGTTCAGTGTCGAAGTGTGCACCGCGCCGGTCTCCGCATCTGGTCGCACCGCCGCCTCCGCCGCAGCCCCCACCGCCTTTCCCCCCTGCCGCCGCCACCGCACAAGCGCCCGCTGCCGCCACCACTGCCGTGTGTGTCGGAGCCTCCTCACCGCAGCCATCTAGAGGTCTACGTCGACAATGTCATGCAGTGCCAGCACCTCGTCCGCCGCCGCCGCCACCTCCGCCGCCACCTCCGCCGCATCCGTCGCCTGCAATTCCGCCTCTACATCGCACCGTAGCCTCCGCCGCGACCGTTTACTGCCGCCATTTATGAGTCAACGTCGACGATGTCACGCGGCGCCAACACCTCGTCCGCCGACCACGCCACAACCGTATCCTCCTCCGCCTCCGCATCCGCCTCCGCCGCCGCCTCCTCCGCATCCGCCTCCGCCTCCGGCGTCGCATTCGCCGCCGCCTCTGTGTACGCCCGCACATCAGCATCGTCCGTCCACGACGCCAACGCCTTCGACGACACCGTCGCCGACCGGCCAGTGAACCACGCGGTGAACTCCTTGAGGTTCACTGTGCCGCTCCCGACTGCCAAGGTACCTCGGTGTGCCGAGTGCAGGATTTAGGGGTTAGGGTGTAGGGGTTAGGAGTAAGGGGTTAGGGGCTAGGGGCTAGTGCCTGGTATGTACTCCGTACTACATGTAGTACGGTAATCTGGCCAAAAGTCAAATGTGTTGCGGTGATTTGGCCAAAAGTCAGACGGTACTACAAGTACTACACATTAAGTCGGAGCAGACCAGGCACTAGAGGTTAGGGGTATACGACATGAGAAAGGAGTCAGTGCATGGGTACCTTGGTGCCACACCACATCATCAGCCAAACGACCCCAAGTACAGTTACACTATGAGCAAACAGTCAGGGCCCAAGTATCTCGGCGCCACATCAGACATCAAATCAACTGCCAAATCACCCCAACACACCGCCCCACAGCCCCACCATTAGCATCCAGCACCTTCATGGCCAGCTTCACCTCGTCTTCTCCAAACTTCTCGTCGCCACCCAGGGTTAGGACCGGACAGACAATGCCTGTCACGTCACACGCCACATCGTAGACCCTCGTTTTTTCTAATTTAATGGAATCACATGCATCCTCCACATCTCATACCCTCGTTAGTCGTTACTCGAGTTGAATGGAAATGCATTAAGTGGCGAGCATGCCCTGCCCAGGGCGCCTAGCAGCTCGCCCAGCTCCAGGGGCTTTCACTCGTCCACTTCTCAGCTCATACTGTGCCTGTTTAGTAACTTAAATCGACTTAAAGTCACGGAAACCACCCGATGTGTCGCTCAAAGAATGCGTACGTCAGGCCGGAGAGTAGACGAGTATGAGCCCCTGCGCAGCTCCTCCATGTCGATGATACCGTCGCTCAGGGCCTGGCACCCCTCATACTCCCCAATGTACCACTAACACACCCCTAATATACCCTTCATATACAGCCAACACAACCCAAATACACCCCTATAAACCCCCAAACACACCCCTGATACACCCCCATTACGCCCCAAATACAGCCCTCATACATCCCTAAAACACCAAGAAAACACCCCTGCTACACCCCTAATACACTGCGAACACACCCCTCACAAAGTCCGAGTGCAACCCTCATGCACCCCTGATAAACCCCTGCCGTCGCTGTTTGTGTCGTGCTTAGCGAAAACCGCCGCGATGCGGATGACTTCGTCGGTGGTCAGGTCGTGCGCCGTGCGGTAGGGTCTGCGGTTATTGCAGAGTGACAAGATATGATCTGGTCATACTGTCCGGTTGACCGACAGGATCATAGGATGACAGGTGTTTGGGGGTCATCCTCAGGATTCTAAGGCTATGTTCAGGATGGTAAGATCATCCTCAAACCGCAGGATGACAGGATTCATGGTCATCCTGGAGATCGATCCTCCATGTCTTGTCACTTTGCTGAGGTTATTGCCGACCACGTCAATAAACACACTTTGTACCCTGGTTAGTCGACATCCTACGACGTGGCGAGTACATGTTTGCCCGGCATGAAAAGGGGCGCCACGTCATCGAATTGACACGCATTCTGAACGCTTGCTCGTTGCGTTAATCGGCATTCGATGACGCGGCGAGCGGTGAGCAATGGCTGCCAGGCCCCACCGCGGGGATGAAGCGGTCCTCCTCCCCGACGCGCGCGAGCTCGAACAGCGCAGCGAGACGCGGCAGCGACCCCATCGCGTCCGCCGTGGCGTAGCGGCGCAAGCTCAAATCGAAAGCAAAGTGGGAAAGAGATTCAGAATACGTCAGGTTCACGCACTGAAATCAGGCGGTCAATCCGGGGCGCAGATGGAAACTGGGCGCAACGTTTGAAATCGCTTCATCATGCTTCATGTTTAAGCGCTAATTCTCAGCGTTGTCAAGCCAAGGTCGGCCAGGGGACAGCCAGTACCACCCTTACAGAGTGACAAGATATGATCGGCAGATCGATATGGGAGATCGATATGGGAGATGGATATGGGAGATCGGACATCAATGCGATATCGATAGTGATATCGATATGGAATATGTGTTATCAATTTGGGATATGGTATGTCGATATGGTTATCTACCATATCGATATGGTCATCCTAGATATATATATGGGAGATGAGGACAATGATATGGGAGATGACAGTATCGATACGGTCATCTCCCATATCGATATGAGATATCTTGTCACTCTGCACCCTTACCGTGGCCGGCAGGCGCTCCACCTCGTGCTCCAGCTCGGTGTAGCGGCGCACGTTGGAGTTGAAAGCACATTTTGAAAGCACTTGACCGTATTTCAGCTTCCGGCGCTGAAACCAGGCGCAGTTGGGATAGAAAATTATGATGGGTGACGCTTCTGCGTGTCTAAGGAGGCACCGGGCGTTCGATCTGAACCCCGTATCCAGGCGCGGTCAACCTGGGGTCAACCTGCACGACCGCCCTACCTCGGAACGAATGTTTGACAGCGCCTGCATGACGCGGACCGAACTGGCGGCGTCCCTCACGCTAGAGCCTCAACTGGTTAGTGCTCGCCACGTCATACGATGCCAGTCAACTAAATCATAATCGAGGGTAAAATATGGGTCCGATCAGGGTTAAACATGCGTGCAAGGACGTGGCGTGCTCGCCACGTCCTATGATGCAGTGTAATTCATGAATTGAGGATTAAAACAATTTTCCCTTTCGTGGCGAGCACTATCTATCGGTTCCAACCTCACGCTGGACATCATGGGCCGCATGCTGAAGCCAACGGCTTCCTGGCCAGACATGTGCCGCATGGCGGTCACGGAGCCCTCGAGGTTGGAAGTGCCGAAGCAGACGGCGGAGGCCATGAAGGTGCCAAAGATCATGGCGTGTGCCAGCGCCTCCGCGCAGGGTCGTGAAGCTTGACGGACCGCGCGTAGTGGACCAGCGCACCTGTACACTCCACCCTACTCTTTGCTCGTGGTGTATCAGTGCGCCCCGCCTCTTGAGTCATCGCATATGTGCGAATTCTAGAGCGGTCGGATTCAGTTATAGCGGCTACAGACATCACGCCACGCGAGGCTTCTAACCTCCGCGTTTGTCTTTTCGTTTATGTACCAGTGTGCCCCGCCTCTGTGGCGAAGATGCCGCCGAGCAGGAACACTGCCCCTTTGGCGGCGACCCACAGCAGTGTGTCAATGCCGGCTGCGTGAATCATGGGCAGGCTGAAGAGCCTGTATAGCCCAATCGCCATGCCGCCATTGTGTAGCGGCGCAAGTTCAAATTCCAAGCGAAGTTTGAATGAGCTTCATCATGCGTCAGGTTCAAGCGATGAAACCAGGCGAGGTCAAGCAAGCCATGGTCAACCCGGGGACATCCTGCGTCGCCGTACCGTTGATGAGCAAGCGGAAGAGCTCGATGGATATCAGGGGGAGGCTTCGACCCAAGACCTAGAGTCTGAAAGAAACTGCTCGCCACGTCATGCGAGACCATTGATCAAGAAACGAGAGTTCACAATTTGGATGATGATGAGAGAGAGACGCGTCAGCGTGTATGCGGAGGTACCAGACTTCCGCCTGGGCCCCAGTCCATTGTGGAGGATGACGTGGCAGGCATTATCTGACCGGCCCTACCAAGAACAGGCGCCGCAGCTTGCCAGGGGTGTCGACGCCGATGTTGAGGAATGCCTTGGAGATGGCGCGAGCGGCATTAGGGCCCATGTGGGTGTGAAGGGTTTTCTCAATGATGCCCGAGGTATAGCGACACAAATTTGAAATGCAAGCAAAGCTTGACTACACTTCATCATGTGCTAGCTTCGAAAGATGAAACTATGCGCTTTTAAAACGGAAGCCAAGTTGAAAGCTTGGTGCATCCCTGTGAACGCGGAAGCGTTGCTCTCTCACTCTATCTCTCTCTGGAGGCGCGTTCAAAAGAATGTCACGTGGGAATACCACACAGGCACACACGGGCAATGCGCTAGACGCACCAACGACTTATTCCGTGCTTGCAAAGTAATACAGGTTTCGAACTGCACCGGCCTACCAGAGCTTCGTCGTCTGACATGTCATCCTTCTCCTCGGTGGTCTCCCCGGAGTTGGGGCAGGCAGATAATGCTCGCCACGTCATGCTCGACCGCAGGCTGCCCTGGTTGGGCGACAACTTCGATGACGCGGAATGCAAGAGCCACACAGTATTGTCCACTTCGCTACGTCATAGGATGCTGAGGGTTCACAATTCACATTGTGTTTCGATGACGGGGCGGGTAAGTGCTTGGCAGATATTGCTCGCCACGTCGTAGGAAGCCATGTGACACAAGCAACGACAGTCTAAATGGAGGATGACGTGGCGGGCACTATCGGCCAGGCCCTACCTCGGAAAGCTTCGGCTGCGTGTCGCGCTTGTCGTCGCCGTGTACCCTCCAGGACGCAAAGTCGTCGAGCTGAGCTGGGGAAAGGGAACGAGTACATATGGGGACCCTGTTGTTGCTTTTGGTTCGTCCGAGGCTGGGAGGGTAAGGCGGCCGCGGCGCGGCCGCCCTGGCCGCGGATAAGCGAGGCCGGTAGCGGGGCGTAGCGGCAGCTGCCGTCGCTCCCATGGCAACAATGCACACGCGCCGGGAGGTGGTTACAGGGACGCGACGGCGTCAAGTTGAGCAGGGGACCGAAAGAAGGGGACGAGTTTAAGTTGGCCCTTTGCGGTCGTTGTTGGTGGTTTTGGATCGTCTGAGGCCGGGCGTGAGACGGCCGCGGGAGAGCGCGGCCGATGGAGGCGAGGGGTCTACGCGAGGGCATCTCACGCGCGTCGACACGCACATGCGCCAAGTGGTTAAATGAACGCGGAGGCATCATAGTTTGAGCTGGGAAACAGGGAACGAGTACTGACAGAAAGTTGGCCCTGCTCTTGTTGTCGTTGTTGGCGTTGGTTCGACCGAGGCGGGGACGGAGGCGCCGACGGGAGAGCGCGGCAGTCGGCAGTGCGGGGGCGGCGCGGCGGCAGCTGACGCTCGCGCGGCGGCGCACGGCCATGGCGGGGGCGACGGTGGGGCGTAGGGCGGCGAGCGATAATATCGTCATGGCAGCGTAGTGCACGAGTGAGTGACTTCAGTGACGGCAAGCAAGAGGCGTGCTTCCACTGCGCAAATCCGGTCCGAGTGGTTGGAGATTCAACGTCTACGAGTAGAAGTCCGGAAGAGATTGGGAAAAGAGCGGCTCGATGAACGTTATAAAAAAAGAAGAAAAAAAGAAAAAACGATTCTGAGCGTGCTCTGTGCGTCCTGTATTACAAAATGGTTGCCAGGTGGCAGCGCTATGTCGCTTTGAGCTATTATCTCGTGTTTTGGACTATTTTCGAGCGCTTCAACCCGAAGAATTCTCCACGTCACTGTTCCCCGGCCCCGGCCCCTGCTCGTCGCATCCGGCGCTGGCGCTCCCTCCCCCGGGCCCACCGCCTCCGCGTCGCCGTCGCCGTCGACGGCGGCGACGACGCCGGCGCTGGCGGCGCTCTAGCCCCGGCCCCACCGCCCCCGCCTTGCCTCGCCGCGGCGGTTAAATTCTCGCGTCACCCACCGCCGGCGCCCTCTTCCTCTTCCTTCTCCCATACCCCCCCCTCCCCGGCTTCTCACCCGTCGTCTCCTTCGGCGCTGAAGACTGTTGACGCGGGCCACGGCGTGCGCGTGCATATGCCCGATTGGCGGCGCTTCCGTCGCAACGTAGGACGACCCGAGTTCAGGGAAGTCGTCGACCGCGCCGCCATGGGTAGCGTGTCGTTGTACTGCACCAGCTCGGGCAAGGCCTTCAGCGCGTGGCTGTTCCTCACCGGCCGCCGCCGTAACACGCCGCGTGGACCGCATCGCCGAGTCGGTGGAGGTTGTCGCGCCCGTAGGCATGCCTCGCTCTGGTTGGCGGGTGGCTCAACGTGCGCGGTGCGTTGGAAGTGGTGGTGGGCAGCAGCAACCGACGTGGCGAACGACCCTGTGGGTCCCTCCGAGGTAACTTCGAGGGAAAGCGATGTTATATGATGACTCAATGCTCGGTCTCGGAATGGGAAAAACTGGAATAGAAAAGGTTCGAAATGGCCATACACCCGCCCCGTGGCACTTTGCAGCCCCCGTTTGAGACTCAAAAGTCCGGAAGAGATTCACCTGGGCACCCAAGATACTGACATCCCTTGCAAGGAGCAACGCTTGCGCCCACTCTAACGCGCGCGCTCGCCTCCCCAGGGCGCCGCACGCAAGAGCTGACTGCGTCATGGCGGGGATCTCCTATTCCGCCGCCGATGTCGCTACCCGATGGCTGCCGCCCGAGCCGCCCGCAACTGAGTTCCACGCCGGCGTTGGCACCGACGACGACACGGACAACGACAACAACACGGACAACAACGCTGTTTCGCCGCTGCTCGACCTGGTCGAGAGGTTTCCCGACCTATTTGAGCGGGAGGTGCTACGGCGGGTTGACCCCGTCGACCGCACATTCCTCGCGCAGGCGGGCGGAGTCTGCCTGGCGGCGGTGGCGGCCTCCGACCTGCCGCGTGCGGGGACGAGAGAGGAGGTGCTGGGGAAGAGTGTGTGGGTGGTGACGCACCGGCTCAGGGACTTCGTCGGGTCTGTCCGTCGGCTAGCGTGGGCCAAGTCGAGCGGCTGCCCATGGGTTGCACAGACGTGTCAGCTCGTCGCATCGGGCGGGCGTCTGGAGGTGCTGCAGTGGGCGCGGGAGCACAGCTGCCCGTGGGATGTATGGAACGTGTGTAAGGACGCCGCGCGGGGCGGGCATCTGGAGATGCTGCGGTGGGCGCGGGAGAACCACTGCCCATGGAATGATTATACTACTTTCTGGGCCGCTGCGCGCGGGCACCTCGAAATGTTGCGCTGGGCGCGGGAGAACGGCTGCCCGTGGGACAAGGATGCATGTGAAGATGTTTCCTGGGAACGCCCCGGGACTCAGGCATGGGTGCGGGGTCAACCATAGGACGGCTGCCGCACTTCACAAACACGCAATATTGGGGACGTCATATTATGCGCTGGAAAGCCTCAGGGGCTGACCCGACGAGGCGGCGCGGTGGCGCGGGAGCACGGGTGCCCGCATCCGAACCGCACACCATCGCTCAGGCCGAGCAACGCAATGCTAAGAGTGTTTTCTCACCAACCCCGGATGTACCGCTATGATCTGTTTGACTACTATTGGGATATAAACAACGTGCAATGCACACGTACCCACTGTGGGGAGGAGGACGTCAACGTGTAGTACAGGTCACTAGGATGATGAGAAAGTCAGCACAGGCGTGTAAGTATGTAGCTTTAGTGCCTCGGGATCAATAGTTAAACATAGCGAACAGTATGTCCAAAGCTACAGGGTTACAACCAAACACACAAATGATAACAAACCACCAAAACAACGCACTCTCACGTCTCACCTACTCATCATGTCACAACCCGCTAGCCGCGTCCGCCAGTTCCCCCTCCTTCTGAGTTTTATTCTTGGCTGCCTTCTTTTTGGCGTCCATGCCACTCTTCTTCGGGGTTTGCATTTTGTGCTCCTTCTCCCACTTCCCCGGATTCTTATTATATAGCTTGAATGCATCGCCGGTGAGCAGGGTCCTACCATACTTCACGCAGCAGCTCAACGTTAGCTGTTGTGGACTTGTATCAACTGGCAGGTTTGCCACATAGATGCTTCCGGGAACGATTGGAAGACTCTGACAGGAGCCGAAAGCGAAGAGTCTGTAAGGCCCTCCATGTAAGGCCATCTAAGGTGCTGACAGGGAAGGCCCTGGATGCTTCTCGAGGATGCTGAAAGGGAACGATTGCAAAGCCCTGCCGGTGAGCTTCAAGCATCCCTGCCCCGGGCCCCCACATAATATTTTGCAGTTGGGATCGTAAGTTGACTCCGCCACTGGCGCGTCAGCGGCCAGCATCCCTCTGGCAGTAGGGTCAACGAGAACAAGCACTCGAACCAAGATGTTTGTTTGCTCATAGTGCACCGGTGCACCCGTACACACCCTCCGCGGCAGGGCCTGACTGTTTGCTCGTAGTGTACCGGTGCACCCGTACACACTCGCCACCACTGGGCCTGACTGTTTGCGCATAGTGTACCGGTGCACCCGTAAACACCCGCCGCGGCAGGGCCTGACTTTTTGCTCATAGTGTACCGGTGCACCCGTACACACCCGCCGCGGCAGGGCCTGACTGTTTGCTCATAGTGTACCGGTGCACCCGTACTCACCCGCCGCGGCAGGGCCTGACTGTTTGCTCATAGTGTACCCGTGCACCCGTACACACCCGCCGCGGCAGGGCCTGACTGTTTGCTCGTAGTGTACCGGTGCACCCGTACACACCCGCCGCTGCACGGCTTGACTGTTTTCTCATAGTGTACAGGTGCAACCATACACACGCGCCACGGCTGGGCCTGACTGTTTGCAAAAAGTGTACCAGTGTACCCGTACATTTACCTTTATGGTGCCTGCTCAGTCAGTCGCGCGGACTCGGTTCGTCGGAACACTACGTTGGTTGAGTGCTTGTTATCAATAACCTGGATGGGCGAATTCCCATTCCGGGGTCCAGGAATCCACCCGAATTTACCCGAATCCGACCCTCGACCGAATCTGTCCAAATCCGAAAGCGGAATCCATTTCTGTAGAGTCAAACTGCCCATTCAGACCGTAGAATACCGCAAAATATCCCTCTGCTTCCTGCGGGGCTGCTCGGAATGCACCCGAATCCGCCCGAATCCGACCCTCGGCCGATTCCGTCTGAATCCGGAAACACAAACCCAGCGATAACCCCCCTGCCTCCATGCCCCCGTTCCCTTCTTAGCCGGCGCGGGCGCCGGCTCCAGGCGCTTCAGCCGGCCCTCCTCGAAGGGACTGGACAATGTTGCTCGCAACGTCATAGGACGCCATCTAATACAACAAGTGAGGGTCCGAAATGCGTTGGAAGATGTGGCGGCAGAGAGTGAGACGCAGGCTTCCGCGTGTGACAGGAGGCACCATGCTTTCACAGTCAAAGCTCGCCACGTCATAGGACACCATACACAACAAGGAAATGATGCTGCAGAATGCGTTGAATGACTTGACAGGCGATGGGCGTGGCAGATGCTGCTCGTTACGCCATTCAACTCCAGAGACAAAGGTTCAAAATGCGTCGGTTGCCGTGGCGGACAATGTCTGCCAAGCCATTATAAACACGAGGGTATTGCATGGGGTTAATGACATGGCGGGCGACATCTGCCAGGCCGTACCTCCTCGATAAAGCGCCGGATTATCAGCGCCTCCTGGCAGGAGGGTCATAGGTAACAATCACTCGAACGACGTTGAGTCGACGAAATGTTGCCGCGCGTCTGCATGAGCATTCAACCTGAATAAGTGGAGGTGTGTCATGTTCCGGTACCACTTGGAGTGGATGTTCTCACTACCCCCCTTGCCTGGTTCATGTTGTGGCACGTCTGGTTCTTCTCCTTCTTCTCCCAGTAGTAGGGCAGCAACTCAGAATTGAAAGCATGCCTCGAAAGCTGTTGATTATAATTTAGTTTCAAACACTGAAACCATGCGCTGTCAACACGGGTTTCAACTTGCGCCACCCCACCCAGTAGTGGTCATGGTCTGCGGACTCAAAGTCGAACCCAAGGAACGCCACCTGATCGTAGGGCCTAATCAGGCATTGCTCGCCAAGTCAAATGATGTCACGTTCCTCAAGAAACGAGGGTTCCAAAATGCGTTGGATGACCTGGCGAGCCAAGGGCCTCGCAGATATTGCTTGCCGCGTCATAGAATAACACTTGACACATACACCAGGGTTTACATGCATGTCAACAGCGTGGAGAGCAGTGTCCTCCAATGCCAGGTCCTACCTCGTCATACTGCTCCGCTGCCATGTTCAGAATCTGCAGACCCGTGCTGGGAAACTTCTCGTACAACTCATACTTGCCGTACAGAACCTTGTTCTCAGCGATGGGCAGAGCCTTGATGTAGCGGCGCAAGTTAATCTTGAAATCAAATTTTGAAAGTGTTTCATCATATCCTAGCTTCAAGCGCCGAAAACATACGCGCTTTCAACACGTGTTTGTTGAGGGTTTAGGATTTATTGTTTAGGGTATCTGGTCTAAGTTTTAGGGTTTATGGTTATTGGTCACTGTCAACCTGCACCGCCCTACCTTGACGTTGACCTTCTCTGGAAGGTCCTTCCAGCTCTTGGACAACGCCTCGGCATCCTTCATCGACTTCGCGGACTTTTTGCTTATCCCAGTACCGGGGCATCCCTTACCTGAGGGTCGTTGAAAAAAACAATCGAGCCGAGATCGAATGTGCCCGACTGTCCGCATGACTGACATGCAGGGTGAATGCTCATACATACGCGCGGATGTGGTTTGTCGATTCAGCGTCGGTCGAGTGCTTGTCCTCAATAACATAGGTCGTCCGGATTTCAACGGTCACGAGAGAGCCAAAGAGTGAAGGTTGTGATGGTGCTTCAACAACCGTCCTGCCTTGGCAGCATCCGAAGGTTTCTTGCACTCGCGGAACGCCATGGGAATCATGATTTTCTCCAGGTTGGAGGGGCGCGAGTTGTAACTGACAGCAAACCTTCAAAGTGTTTCATCATGTTTAGCTTCAAGCGCTGAAACCAAGCAAGGTCACCGCAAGGTCAACCTGGGGTTAACATGGAGTCAATCTGGGGTTAACCTGGGATCAACCTGGGGTCAAAGCACCCCCCTACCAGGTGCTCAGTTAGGGCGGGAACCTCCTCGTCATCGATATCCGCCGGCTTCTTGATCATCGACAGAATCCAGTGCGTGGTCTTGCTCCCCGCGTCAGCCTCAAACCCCGTGGCGTAAAGTCCCAGCCCCGTTTATACCAACCCGCGTCACAGGTGCGAAATAACTATTGCAACCAAGTGCCATCGTCCGGACTCAGCTCCCATTCATACTGCCCCACGTCACAAGTCATACTGGAGTATTTCGCGCGAGACACGAGGTTCGTACAACACGCGGTGTACGACGTGGCAGGTAGCGGCAATCCTACCCTGTCGCTGGCCCAGAGATAGAGGGAAGCTTTCACGTGTAAATTGGGCACCAGGCATTCGCCCTAGGACCCGTGTTCTGTGTCAAGCCTCACCTTGGTCTTGAACAGGTTGAAACGGTACACGTGGTCGTACCCGTCCACGACTGCCCCCATGTTGGAATGTAGCACAGAAGGCCCGTTGCCGACAACGACCGCGCGCTTCCCCTTGTTGTAGCGGCGCAAGTTGAATTCGAAAGCAAAACTTGAAAGCGGTTCATCACGGTTTAGGTTCAGACGCTTAATTCCAGACGCTTTCAAAATGGGTTTATTCGGTCTCCAAGCTGTACAGACCTACCATGTGTACACCCCCCGGCGCGGCCGCGATGGCGTTGTCACGCCACATGTCTGCGCCCGTCTTCCACGCGTTCGCCGGCGCATCTGCTTCCTTGGGCGGCTCCTCCGGTGCCTTCTCGTCGACCGCGCCCTCTTCCGCCGCCGGGTCACCACCGCCACCACCCCCGCTCCCGCCCCCGTCTGCGGTGTCGCCGCCGCTACCGGAACCACTGTCGCCGCCACTACCGCTACCGCTACCGCTGTCGCCGTCGCCGCCATCCCCGCCGTCGCCCCTGCCGTCGCCCCCGCCGTCACCCCCCTCGCCTCCACCGCCCGCCTCCTTACTCACCTCCACGCCCGCCTTCTACCCACAGGGCCTCACACCAGTCCCCTTCCCAGCTCAACGAAGGAACACGAAAGTGCAAGATCAACGCGAGCACACGTAACTTCGAGGTGTGTGTTGTCTGGTTGGGACAATACAGCTGGCTGGCAGTTGAGCTGCTGAAAGGGGGACTCCGAGTGGGGGTTTGAGACTTAACATCGCTCCCTGCCTCACTCCCCACCTCACTCCTCGTGTGGAAGTCGTTCTTGTCGAAATGCCCATCCAGCGGAATGTATGCCACGTGCCCATCCGCGTCGTTGACCTCCGCCGCCCCGACCTCGTCCGCCCCGACCTCGTCCGCCCTCACCGTCAGGGCATCGCGCGGGATAGAGAGGCGGGAAGTAGGGAGGGAACACAGCGGCGCACACACGTGAGTCGAACGCTTACAAATGGTACGAGAATGTAATCTACGTCCACCAGCCTATGCGCGTGTCAGCTCCCATCAAGCGCCGCACCCTTGGGAGCGCAGCTCGGGGCTTGGCCACAACCTCGGAGATGGAAAGAGCAGATGTTAAACAGACTTGGGTGCAGACAGGGAGAGCTCCAAGATAACACGCGGAATGATTGCATTGGGGTGGGACCTACCGCACGCCGACGAAGATGAGAATGAAGCCGAGGGCGACGCACAGCAGCGCCACGGGGCCCTTCAGGAACCCCTCGAACCCGACAAGCTTCGTCCGTAGGCAGGGTCGGTCGCTTGAGCGCGCACCGCGTCGTCAGTAGGGTGGCTTGGCTTATCCAAGGGGAGTTTATACGTTGGGTAATCCTTGGTACTTTGTAACACGTGTTTGGCTCTCACTTGCGCTCTGTAGGCACAGTCGCACATGCCGCCGCCTCGTCGTAGCTATTCGCGTAGACCCTGTCGCTATCGCCCCACACACTCCGCTCTCAAGGCAACCCGCACCCGCCGCCGCCATCTTCAAAACGCGAAAAGTACTTCGAGATGTAACAACGTTTTCAGTGCAATCATTTTCCCTCTTATCTTTATCCTCGCCTGTTCGGTCTCCTTGTCCTTGCGCCGCGCGTCCACCGTAGCCTCCTGGTCGAGCGAAGTTTCCTTGCGCCGCGAGGCCATCACGACCGCCCGGTGTCTGCCTGAGCTCACACCAAGGACGTATGTCAGTGTGTGTGGAGGCGGGCGCTGAGGCGGGAGGCGGCCGCGGCCGACTTGAGCAGGTCGGATATTCGGAAGACACGCGAGCTAGTTTGGGGTTTCGGGACGATTTAGGAATTGATAGGGTTTTCGGCGTAGCCGCCTCTACACGGGAAATCGATCTTCAAAATCTAACAAGAGTCCCTCGCTTTGGC
>Ga0307489_10001182_pt1 | contig 17071 bp, 27 predicted proteins | sample SB12metaG_FD_202247 | JGI IMG/M metagenome (GOLD analysis project Ga0307489, IMG submission 202247) | Sea-ice brine microbial communities from Beaufort Sea near Barrow, Alaska, United States - SB 1.2 | ecosystem: Environmental > Aquatic > Marine > Coastal | place: USA: Alaska | collected...
GATTGACCCCCACCGCCGAAGCCGCGCGCGCCGCCACCGCAGCCGCTACAGCCGCCGGATCCGCGGCCGGGTGCGCCATGGCCATCACCATCGGCATCGGCACCGCCGGCAACGCGCTGCCGCTGTGCTGCCTGTGCATGCCGCCCATAGGGATCCCCATCACCAGGCCTGGTGGCCGCGGCCCCGGCGGCCCCGCCCCCATCATCGACATCGGCCCCATGCCCATCGGCTCGTTGGTGCCAAACTGCATCGCCATGCCATTGGTGCCAAACTGCATGCCCGGCGGCGGCGGCCCCTGCGGCGGCGGCCCCGGCGGCGGCGGCCCCGGCGCGTAAGCGATCGGCACCGGCGCGCCCCCCGGCGCTGTGGGGTAGCTGGCGTATGCACCCTCCGGATGACCCGTTCTCCCCGCATACATCATTCCAGGAGGTGGGTGGGCGTGAGGCGGGTATCCGGGAGGCGGCGCAGCACGAGGAGCCGGCAGCACGGGGAGGGGGACACCGTTGTGGTCTACCATCAACTTGGTCCCCGGGGCGTAGCGCGGGGCAGGCAGGGGCATGGCGGAAGGCGCCGCCACAGGCAGGGGCATGCCAGGAGGCGCCGCCGCCATAGTGCCGATGTTGCTGCTGGGGCGCGGCTTGGGCATGGATAGCTGTTCGTACATCTCGCTGCTGCCGTCGCCGCCGCCTCCGCCGCCGCCTCCGCCGCCGCCTCCGCCGCCGTCGCCGCCGCCGCGGCCACCCTTTAAGCCCTTATTGGGCTTAGCGACACGCTCTGTTTTGCCTCCATCGCCGCGACCGCCGCCGCCGGCGTCAGGGAAAGGCAGCGAAGGCGGGCGGGGCCCCGGGGGGTAATCCGACGCCACAGCGCGCAGGCGGGGAATGGGGATGGCGCCGGTGGCGGCGGCATCGGCCTCCGCCTTGGCTTCAGCAGCCATGTACTGCGCGACTTCCTGTTCGGCGGCAGCAGCAGCAGCAGCGGCGGCGGCGGCGGCGGCTTTGGCGCTAGCCGCCGCGGCCGCCACCGTGGCCTTCTCGGCCCTCTCGGCACGGGCTTGATCCGCCACTGCGGCGATGGCTGCCTCTGTCTCAAGCTTCTCCCTCTCCGCCGCTGCCACCGCCGCCGCCGCCGCCGCCTCCGCCGCCTGCACATCCGCCTGCGTCCGCGCATCCGCCACCGACGCCGCCGCCGCCGCCGCCATGACCCGCATGTCCTCGTCGTGCCGCAACTGTTCCTCCAGCTCCAGCTGCGCGCGCCGCGTCGCGAGCTGCCGTTCCGACACGGCCGCCACCGCCGCCTTCGCCGCCGCCTTGGCTGCCTCCGCCGCCTGCCCCTCCGCCTTGACACGCGCCTCCTCCACCTTGTAGCGGCGCAAGTTGAAATCGAAAGCAACGTTTGAAAGCGGTTCATCACATTTTAGTTTCAAGCGCTGAAACCAGGCGTGCTTTCAACTCGGGTTTTGATAGGGTCAACCTGCACCGCCCTACCGCCTCCTCCGCCGCCGCCTCCGCCTTGACCCGCGCCACGCGCTCCGCCGCCTCCGCCTCCCGCTTCTCCCGCGCCCTCTCCTTCTCCTTGGCCTTCTTGGCCTTGGTGCAGCGGCGCAAGTTGAATTCGAAAGCAAAACTTGAAAGCGGTTCATCATATTGTAGTTTCAAGGGTGTAGTTCCAGGCGGTTTCAACTTGGGTTTGATAGGGTCGACCTGCACCGCTCTACCTTGGCCTTATCCTCCTTGCGCCGCGTGGCCTCCTCCGTCGTGTAGTGGCGCAACTTGAATTTGAAAGCAAAGTTCAAACGCAGTTCATCATATCATAGTTTAAAGTGCTTACTTCCATGCGCTTTCAACGATGGTTTGATAGGGTCAACCTGCACCGTCTGACCGCCGCGCCCTCCTCGGCCAGGATCCGCTCCTGCTCGCGCTCCATGTCCGCGGCCTCCCCCGCCGCCGCGCGCCGCTCCAGGTTCTTGCGCAGGCACTGCATCAGCACGGTATGTATCATGTGGTAGTGGTCCTCCGCCTCGTTCTGATGCAGGTCGCACACCACCCAGCACCAGGGTCATTGGGGTGTAGGCTTTAGGGTTCAGGGTTCAGGGTTTGGGGCTTATAGGTTAGGGTTTAGTCGACCGAGACGTAATATCGACAGGGTCATTGACAACGAGCACTCGACCGACGCTCAATCGACGAACCGAGTCCACGCGTCTGTATGAGCATGCTCCGATGAGGGCTGGAGTGCTTGTTCGCAAAGACACCCCTGCCTCGGCGCGCTCGTGCAGCAGCGCCTCCATCTGCATGTCCAGCGTCATCACCCAGGGGCGTACATACGTCCACTTTTCGGCTGAACCTGAGCACTTTTTGTGGGATACGTTGGGTGTACTGGTAGGATTCATTGACCAGAAACGGCACAGGTTGAGCTGGGAAGCGGACGAGTGGAACCCCCTGCCAGCACCCGCTCCATGGCGCACACCAGCGGCACCGCCATACGCTTGTGCAGCCGCCGCGCCTTGTTGTAGCGGCGCAAGTTGAATTTGAAAGCAGAAGTTCAAAGCAGTATATCACACTTTAGTTTCAAGCGCTTGGTTCCAGGCGGTTTCGACTCGGATTTGATAGGGTCGACCTGCACCGTCCCACCTTGTCCACCAGCATCATCGTGTCCCGAGGCACCTCGCCGCGCCCGCGCGACTTCCACATGCGCACTTCGCGGTCCACCTGGGTGTAGCGGCGCAAGTTCAATTTAGAACCAGAACTTGAAAGCTGTTCATCATATTTTAGTTTCAAGTGTGTAGTTCCAGGCAGTTTCAACGTGGGGTTGATGGGGTCAACCTGCACTGCCCTACCTGGGCGTTGCGCTCGTCAGTAAGCTGGTACTTATAGCCGGTGCCCTCACCGTCGGTGCCCGCTGCGCCTGATTTCTTCGCGGCCTGGTAGTGCGCTGTCTCCTTCAGGCGGTTAGTCTGTTTGGTCTTTGCAACGGTTGCCTGGTCCACGTTCCGCAGCTCCGTTTGCTAGGGCCAGGCAGATCATGCTCCACACGTCATAGGATGCCGTTTTGTTAAACCGATTTCGGTACATCACCTGGGTGAAATGCCCATACAGAGTTGCGGGCAAAGCGTCAGCGCTCAGCGCGGGAAAGCGGGCGCCAGGTTGAACGCCCATACAGAGTTGCGGGCAAAACGTCAGCGCTCGGCGCGGGAAGCGATATACCGAAATCGGCCTATTCAAGGAACGAGCGTTTGAAAGGGGGCGGACGACGTGGCAAACAATATCTGTGAGGCCCTACGGCCTGTAGCTCCTCGAACTTCTGGCGATTAAGTTGCTGGCGTAGGTTGACGTCCTGCACGATGCGCTCGCGCTCCTCGCGCTCCACGCGGGCATGCGCGCTCGCGTCCTCATGGATAATCAGCTTTTTCTGCTGCGCCGCCACCGCCTGCCTCCGCAGCTCCACCTCCAACTTGCGCAGCACCCCTATGCGCTCGTTGATCTCGTAGCGCTCAGTCGACAGCTCGCACAGCTCTAACCCCAGCAGTAGGGTCATGGAGAACAAGCAATCGACCGATATTCGGAGCATGTCTACGTCTTACCTTCAGGGTTGGTGCTCATACAGAGAAGCGGACTCGGTTCGTCGACTGAGCATCGGTCGAGTCGGTCGAGTGACTGTCCTCAATAGGCCGATTTCGGTTCATCGCCTGGGTGAAATGCCCATACATAGTAGCAGGCAAAACGTCAGCGCTCCGCGCGGAAACGCGGGCGCCAGGTTGATTGCTCATACAGAGCTGCGGGCAAAGCGTCAGCGCTCGGCGCGGGAAGCGATATACCGAAATTGGCCTATTATTCCCTGCCCATGAGAAATACGCGCAGGTCGCACAGCTTGAAGCGGAGCATGGAGTGGTCGTGCCACAGCTGGCGGAACCGCGCCACGTCCCTGGCCACGGCGGGATCCAGCCCGCGCAGCACCTCGGGGTTCCGCAGCGAGCCCAGATCGCACGGCCGCAACTTGCCATTCACATCAGAGTTTAGAACCGTTACTTACCTCCACAAGTTTGCTTCACTTCAATCGCTGTAACCAATCGCGGTCAAGCTGTGGTGGGGGTGCAGCGCCGTACCAGCGACGGGGCGGCGGCGGCGGTGAGGATGTTGTCCACCTGACGGCGCACGGACAGCTTGGTGGACAGCAGGCCCTGCAGCAGGACCGACTTGGATGCCAGGCCGGCGATGTCCGCCGCGGACCGCTCGCGCACCACGGCCTCCTCCAGCTGCACGTAGGAGTACTCCTCGTGATCGCTGTACACCCAGTTGAGCAGCCGCTCGCCAAGGAAGCTCTCCACGGGCGCCGCGCCGCCGACGGCGGCGGCGGCGGCGGCGGCGGCGGCAGGCCCTGCCTCCTCGGAGGTGCGCGCGCGGGGCGCCGCCGCCGCCGCCGCTGGGTCGTTGCAGACCGAGACGCCGTCTAAGCTGGTGTTGGGGTAGAGCGCTTGCCACGCGCCCACGCACAGGCGCAGCGCGCGGTCCGACTCGTCCGTGCACAGCTCGCGGCCGTGATACTCCCCCTTGCCGCCGCCGCCGCCGCCGCCGCCGAGGCCGCCGCCGCCCACCCTCTCGTCGAGCCCGTCTCCGCTTCCCGCGCCAGGCTTCTTGCCACCCCCGCTCCGTTTCTTCTTTCCGCCTCCACCCTTCCCGCCCCCGCCCCCGCCCCCACCCTTGGCCCCCGCCGCCGCCTCCCCTTCAGCCCGCCCGCTGCCCCCCTGCTCGCTACCGGCGGCGCCGTCCCCGCCCCCACCGCCGACGGTGATGCCGAAGATGGGCGACTGCTCGCTCAGCACCTCCGGCATTTCCGTCATGCTCTCGCGATTCATGTGCACCATAATGCGTTCCAGCGGCGTCCATCGCGCCTTCACAAACGTCCACAGGTAGTCTAGATCCGCCCCTTCCAAGCCGTGGAGCCGCGCGCCGAAGTCATCGAGGCGGACAGGATCCCCGGGCGACGCGGTCGACAGGCGCGTGGCGTGAACCGAGGCGCCACCGGGCGGCGATGAGTTGCTCGACGCGGAGGAACTTGCGGTGCTGCCGATGTGCTGGTTCAAGGTGTCGCTGTGGGCATCGCTGTTGCCGCTGGAGCGCTTGCTGCCGCCGTCGATACTGGAGCGAGTGTTGCCGCCCTTGCCTCCGTTGTCCAGGCGCTGAGTGAGTGCCGAAGCGGAGGAGATGTCGTCGTCCCACCCATACCCGTCGGCTTCGAGCGAGTCGGCAGGCACCCGCCTGGCGCCGCCCGACAAGGCGCCGCCCCCCGAGGTGGCGCCCGGGCGGCGGCGGCGCATGCCCTCGCCCCCGCGCGCCGCCGCCGCCGCAGCGCGACCCGCGGTAGCGTGCGCCTCCCGCGCCGCCACATACTGGGCCATGGCCTGCACCATGTGCTACGGCCGCCCAGACATTGGGAGTTACCGTCATAGGGCGCAATTATACTCTAATAACGAGGGTCCACAATGCGTTGGGTGACGGTGAGTGGCAGTATGCGGTAGGGCAGGGCCCGACCATGCGCAGCGGCAGGAGGCGCGCGCTCGCCATACCCTGCAGCGCGATCACGATGTCTTCGCGTTTCTTCCCGTCGGACTCCGGCGGTGCCGACTCGCACCCCCCCTCCTCCGCCGCCGCCGCCGCCGACGTCGCCTGGGCCTCCTCGGCGCCGGGGCTCGGCCCTCGATCCACGTTATTGTACTCCCACGAGGTAGGGTCGGAAAGAAATTGCCCGCGACGTCATCCATACGCATTTTGAAACATCGTTTCTTGAATAAACTGGCATCCTATGACGTGGCGAGCAACATCTGGCGGAGCCTACCACGAGGGTAGGCGGCACTCCTTGAGCACACGCGCCGCGTCCGCCATCTTCTCGTCCCGCAGCGCACTGGCCGCCGGGTCCTGCGACACCGCCCCCATCGGGTACACCGGCGCGTATATCTGAGTCGGCTCCTTTGTCCAGGGTCAACCGAGGACACTGTCCAGTTCAGTTCAGTTCAGTTCAGTTCAGTTTGTTCTGGTCTAATTAGTTAAGTTCAGCTTAGCTCAGTTCAGTCGAGTGCAGTGCTATTCAGGTGGGTTTGGTCTGTGATGGATGACGTGGCGGGCGTGGGCGTGGGCGTTGTGAACTCGGCCCCACCTCCGTCTGCGTGAGAAACTTGGGGATCTTCTCGTAGATGCTCTCCTCACGGTTCTCATTGGCCGGCGCCGCGCCAGGTGTCACACTCTTGTTGGCCGCCTCCGCCGCCTCGTGCCTAGCTGGCGCGCCCCCATTGGCGGCGGCGGCCAAGGCGGCGCCCCCATTGGCCGCCCCCGCCCCCGCCCGCGGCCCATTGGCCACCGCCGCCGCGGACTTGCACTTCAACTGGTGAAGCATATGCGCCTTCGAAGCGAACGACAGCAGGTAGCTCGCCGCAGGGCCCCCGACCCGCAGCGTTCCCTTGTCAGCTCAACGCCGCAGCACCTTCTGGACTCTATTAACGAGGTTAAGGATGAAACGGCTCTGATTCATTCAGTGCGGGAGCAACATATCCCTGTGAGTTGGCGTGCTGTGATGGGTCAAGAGGATGACCGCTCCCAATGTATATCGGGTACACAATATTTCTGGCTTAGATTGAAACGTTGGGTTAGGTCGAATAGCTTTAATTGAGTACCACATCCGACACCAAGTCTACGGTACTCGGGCCCCTGTATCGAAAGAAAATCCCCCTTTCTGTATGGCGCAAGGTCAGAGAGCTGGTATCGACAGCATCATAATGACGCTGTCGATACCAGATCGCTGTCCTTGCGCCATACGAATCAGGCCATTTAAAGTGCTGTACGGTTTGTTTTTTACGACACAGGGACATGAGTCCCGTAGGTGTTAAGTGGAAAAAATAAGGAGTTGAAGGCCCTGCCCCGCAGGCATGACGTTGCGCACGACGGGACCCTCCAAGCCCGCCCCCGTGCCCACCACCACCCCGTTTTGCGCAGAATTGCCACTGTGCTCCACCAAGGTTTGCATATCGATGCGATCCTTCTCCGCCTCCTCATTGTGGCGGCGCAAGTTGAAATTGAAAGCAAAGTTTGACGGCAGTTCATCATATTTCAGTTTCAAGCGCTTGTTTCCAGGCGCTTTCAACGTGAGTTTGATAGGGTCAAGCTGCACCGCCACACCTCGTTGGACATCTGCGCCGGCCCCTTCACGCCATCAAGGAACCGCCCCGCCTCCTACTGCCGCAAGTTGAATTCGAAAGCAAAACTTGAAACCAGATTTCCGAATTTCAGTGTCAACCGCTGGAATCAGGCGATTTGAACGTGGGTTTCAACACCATTCCACTTGCACCTTCCTGCCTTGTTGAGCAGCTGGTTCTCCTCCGCGCTGAGGTAACCCTCCAGGAACTCGTCCCTGCGACGTGGCGGCTCACATTGAGAGGATGTCAGTCTCACGTTGGAAGACATGCAAGATCATCATTAATACCATCATACTCGCGGACCAACGATGCACTGAACGGATGAGCCAGCCGAAGTTTACTTCAGTCATGATGTATTCAACGGATGCAAATGCTTCCGTCACCGTTGGACGGTAATATAATGTCATGGCAAATCCAGTCGCGGGAAGGATGCCACAGTGTCACGTCCCAAAGATGTCGGTCCCACGTCGAAGATGTACCAGTACACTAGGGTCGGGTGGATGGGCATCTTACCCAGGGCGGTGCCCGAAGTTCTCAAGCCCGGCGGTGGCCTCCGCTTGCAGCGCCGCGGCTTGCAGGGCGTTCACGCGCCGCTGGCTTTCCAAGTTCCGCATTTCCTCGGGGGGGATTTGGGCAAACACCGCGGTGCCCATGACGACGGAGCCGGTGGTCAAGGGCTTACACTCATCCACTTGTCAGCTCAACTTAAGCGCATTTTGTGGGATAGGGGTGCATTTAGGGATTGTTGAGGGGGTGTTTAGGAGATGTCAGGGGGTGTCAAGGAGTATCATGGGGTGTTGAGGGTGTATGTTGTGTCAGACACGGCTCAAGTTGAGCTGAAAAGTTAACGAGTGTAAGCCCCTGCCGGTGGACTCGTCGTCGCGCTGGCCGCGGCGCAGCACACCGCGCAGCAGGGTCTTACACTCGTTCACTTTTCAGCTCAACTTGAGCCGTGTCTGACACACAAAAACACCCTACACACCCTAAACACCCCCTAACACCCCCCCAACACGGGCTACACAACCCCTACGCGCACCCCCTGTCCCATACAAAGCGCTCAAGTTGAGCTGAGAAGTGGATGAGTGTAAGCCCCTGCCGCGCAGCGGCGGCAACAGCGCCGGGTGCTGCAGGTGCTCGCGCAGCTTGAGCATCAGCCCCGGCTGTGTGTGCACCCGCGCCAGTGCGTCCGCCACCACGGTGTACCGGCGCAAGTTGAAGTTGAAGGCAACCTTTGAGAGAGATTCATCATGATTTGGCTTCAAGCCCTGAGACCAAGCGCGACAACTCAGGGTCAACCTGGGGTCAACCTGCACCGCCCGACCACGGCCACCCGCACCACCCGCGCCTCGCGCTCTTCCGCGGTTGGCAGCTCCCACATGTAGGGGCGTAAACTCATTTATAAACGCGACGCTTGAAAGTAGCTTGTCGTACTATTGTTTCAAATGCTGGAACCAGACACTTTCAAAACGGGTTTCAAGTTGCAGCTCCCCACCCAGTCCATCCCCGGCGCCGTCTGCACGCCGTTGGGCATGCGAACGTGGCCCTGCTCCTCCACCCAGCAGGGTCATTCAGAACCCGTAGGGTTTAGGGTTTAGGGTTTAGGGTTTAGCGTACCGCACTCGCACCCAGATCGTGGCATGCTCCACCGGGTACCTTGAGTGTGTATGCTTCTACAAACGCGCGGAGGAGGAGGAGGAGGAGGAGGAGAATGAACGCTGGTCGAGTGGTTGTTCTCAACACCGCCCTGCTAGCTGGCGCAGCAGGTATAGCTTGTCGAAGGTGAGCGAGGAGCCCTCGTTGTAGCGGCGCAAGTTGAAATTGAAAGCAAGATTTGAAAGCAGATCATCACATTTCAGTTTCATGTGCTTAGTTCCGGGCGCTTTCGACGTGGGATTGATAGGGTCAACCTGCACCGCCCTACCTCGTCGTCGCTCGAGGAGCCGGCGTCGTCGTCGTCGCCCGCCGCAAGGGCCCGCCACAAAACGCTCTGTAACATCAGGCAGGTGGCATTCACCTCAAGAAACGAGGGTCGGCAAATGTGTCGTCCGGTAAACTTTCCTCAACGCACCGGGTAGGCTACACAGATCGGTCCTCTGTACTGGGATGCCACTAACGCGTGTGTAATATCCCCTCCCGGCGAAGCGATTTGCACGTGCTTTCGAAATCTGGGAACTCAAGACATTTTTGATGGAATGGTTTACCAGTGATCAAACATGTGATCACAAGTGGTTTTCCTGAAAAAAACGAAAAATGAAGGTGGTCACTTTGACCACCTCCAAGTTGCATCCCAGTATAGAGGACCGATCTATGTATGGTGGCATGGCATTCAACTGACAAATCAGGGTAAGAAAATGTGTAGGAGGCCATTTCCAGCGATTTGTGGCGGGCCCTACGGTCGAAAGCGTGTTGGCGGGCGCCTCTCGAGGGCAGCGGCCGGGATCCGACCGACCCGCTCGCCGACCGGCCGTTCTGGTTGAAGGCCTCCTCGGCGACGGCCTCGCAGAAGGGCCAATGAGATCAAGCATTGACCGAGATCGGAGCATGATTTACCTTGAGTGTGCATGCTCATACAGACGCGCGGAGGAGGAGGAGGAGATTCAACGTCGGTCGAGTGCATGTTCTCAATAAAGGGGGCATTTGATGAATGGAGAAGGGCTATGTCACTGAAGGATACTCATACGAGTTGTGAAACACTATAACCCCCCTGCCTCGGCGCGGAGCACGTCCGGGTCGGCGGACAGCAGGGGCGCCGGCCGACCGCCCACCATGTCGGCCAGCATCCCCAGGCAGCAGGGGCATTGCAAACAAATTACTCCAACGGCGGTCGGAGCCTGACTTACCCTGAGTGTGAATGCTCACACAGACACGCGGAGGAGGAGGAGGGGGAGGAGGAGGAGATTCATTGTGAGTCCAGTGCTTGTTGTCAATAACCCCCCTGCCGGGGTCGCCACCCTCTTACTCTCGCTGTCAGCGCCCTCATGCTGGGACGGATCCAACATCCCGGGAACCGGCCGCGCCCCCCCGCCCCCCGAGGTCCCGCCCGCCCCTGCGGGGCCCGAGCCCCCCCCGATGTACCCGCTGAGGTTCATGTCCGTAGGCAGCGCCATGGGGATCAACCACACGCTACGGCCGCCCAGATATTGCACGCCACGTCAAAGGATGGCGTTTCACTCAAGAAACGAGGGTTCAGCACGCGTTGGACGCGCTAGGGTCTGACAGATATCACTCGCCACTTCATAGGATGCCATCTCACTCAAGCAACGAGGGGTCAACATGCGTTGGATGACGTGGCAGGGGGATACGTGGCAGGCGCTACCACACGCTGGCGTCGCCCGCCTCGTCGCGCTTGATGTCGCGTGGGATGCGGCGCTCCAGGCACTGGAAGAGGTCGTGCGAGGTCAGGTGGCGGCCGCCGCCGGCGCAGCAGCATGAGTTGCCGCGCCACGTGCGCCACTTGCCGGTGTCCACGCGATCTGTGATGATCTCGCGCAGCAGTGTCAGGTCCTCGCGGTGATTACGGCCTGGCAGCTATTGCGGAGCCACATCATTGGATGTTATATGACTCAGAAGTACGAGTGTTGTTGGGGTTTAGGGTTTAAGGTTTAGGGTTTAGGGGTTGGGTCGCGGGGATTACATTACGGCCTGGCAGCTATTGCGGAGCCACGTCATGGTATGTTATATGACTCAAAAGTACGAGTGTTCAAAATTGGTTGGATGGCGTAGCGGGCAATGTATGGCAGGCCCTGCCGAGGGTTGCTGGTGAAGACGCTCTCGGCGTATTCGCGGAACGACTTGAGGGGGATGTCGATGAGTGACAGGATCGCCATGGGGTCGCGCTCCACCTCGGCCTTCCAGAACCGCTTCACGGCGACGAGCGACTTGGTGCGCTCGGCGGCGCGGCGTTTCGCAAGTTCAGCGGCCTTGGCTGCGGTCTTGTCCTGCGCCTGTGCGGCGCCGGATGAATCTTTCTTGCCCCCGCCGCCGCTGTTGCCGTTGTTGGCGGGGCCGGCGGCGGACGGGGCGCGTGAAACCGTCGTCTCAATCTCCCCCGGCGCTGTGGCGGCGTTGATGGCCGCGTCGGCGATGGCGCTGAGGTTCGCCGCCTCCGCCTCCGTGGGCGCCGACTGAACGGGGCCGCCGCCGCCGTCGCCGTCGACGTCGTCGCCGAGGTAGCCGAGCTTCATGTCGCGGCGCACATGGTTGCCGAGGCCCGGGCTGCTGTCGCCGTCTTCCGTTTCCGTGCCCGTGTTGTGCATGGCAAGCACACGGCCCGGTCGCTCGTCGAGCTGGGATTCCCCTTGCGCCGCCATCGCGCGCTGTACCATTGCGATTTGCTGCACGCCCCCAAGCCCGGTGCCGCCGTCGATGCCCCAGCCGCCCTCCTCCGACACCCGTGGCGGCGGCCCCTGCGACGCGTCGGCGGCGTTGCGCGCGTCGAATGCCGCGAACGAGCGTGCCGCGGACGCCGTCGCGGCCGAGTCCCCGGCGCCGCCGCCGCCTCCGCCGCCTCTCATTTCCCCGGGCCGCCGCTGCGCGCCCTGCATCGACGCCTGCTGCGCCTCCGCCTTCTGAATAGCCTGGCAGGAGGGTCAATGAGAACAAGCACTCGACCGAGATCGGAGCATGACTCACCTTCAGCGCGAATGCTCATACAGACGCGCGGAGGAGGAGGAGGCCATTCAAGGTCGGTCGGGTGCTTTGCTGTCAATAACCCCCCTGCCTCACGCCGCTTCCTGTCCTCCAAGTCGCGCTGGAACTCCATCTTCTGCTCGCGCTCGCGGTGCTGCGCGGCGCGGGACTTGCGCCGCGCCTCAATCTGGTGCTTGTTCGCGCGCAGCTGTATGTGGTACTCCACCACTTGCCAGGGCCCGCACAGGTTTAGGGTTTAGGGTTGAGAGTTTAGGGGGTTAAGGGTCAAGGGCTTAGGGTTTAGTGTTTAGGATTTAGGGTTTAGGGTTTAGGGTCCATGGCCCGCACACCTGCACACCCACAACTCTTCTCAACTCTGCCTGACTGTTTGCAAGGAGTGCACCAGTGCACCTGCACACACTCACCACATCGATACAGGGCCGTGAGGGCCGTGACCGGCAGTGCTTCCAGCCGCTTGTCTCTTGGAAACCATTTAAGTTGTTGCAGTATACATTAGTACTAAGCCGCTTGTCCCTCAAACCACCTGAGTAATCCCACTCAATGCCTCAAAGATACTCAAGTGCAAGCAGGAAAAAACGACTTTGGTACCCAGCACAGAGTCAAACAATACTTGTAAGACCCTGCCACGGACAGCTCGCCCTCCCCCGTGCTCAACACACTCCCCCGCTGTTGCTTGTTCTTGGCCATGTTCTCTGACTCGCGCCGCAGATCCATGGTCATCGCCGCGGCGTTGTGGAGGTTGATGTGCGCCTCGCTCGTGTACGCCGCGGCGCAGGGCCTCACACTACCCAAAGAACCTCAACCTGACTGTCTGCTTGCTGTGTACTCACAGTACGCGCACACACTCGCCGCGTTATCCCCCCGTGGGGCTCGCGCAAGTCAGGTTCCACAGTGGCTGGACTGGCACCATTTTCGAGGTGTAAGCTTGGGAGTTCAGCATGGCCATCCGGAGTTAGTCATTGTGGTGGCTTATAAACTGGCACCGAGTTTAAGGAGTCCAATTGGGAGCCACGCATCTTCCAAGTGTCAAGTTGGGAGTTACGCACTTCCAGGTGTCAAGCTGGGAAAAATTGTGTGTCAGCGTTGGGAGAAGCGCATCTTCAAGGTGACCAGATGGGATGAAAGGCAGTGGATTCCGGCGCAAAGCCACAGCTCTGCGAGTGTTGGCAGGCGAGCTGCCAATGGAACCACGAGTACGGGAACAGAGATCCTCCAGACTGGCCCCAGAGCGTGCCGCTTCATTATTTTTAAGCACAGGGAGTGTATTCCCGTCATCACTGGTGGGCGGGCCCCGGGGGCCCCGGGCCGGGGCCCTGCCCTGTAGTCGAGGCTCTGGTGGAGGTCGGGGAACAGCGGCAGTGCCGCAGCCGAATCGCAGGGCCGCACCACTTGTGTAAGCGGCAGCGCTTAACGCACGCATCTTACAGCTTCTCATTACGGGGGCTTCACTCACGCATCTACATCTTCGAGGTATGTGGTTGGGATACCCCGAATGGTTTCGAGGGACAAAGGAAAAAGGACAAGATGGGTTGATAGCTGCGGTGAATCGTGGACGGAATTCGGGGTCATGGGTGACGCCCGGGGACGGAAGTCGGGGCTCGGGTAACGCCTTGCCTCATCGTCGAACGTCGCGATGGCGCGGGCGAGCTTAAGATCGGCGGCTGCGGGGGGCAGCGGGGCACCGGTGGCGCCGATGCTTAGGGTTTCCAGGTCCTTGTCGGTGCTGAATGGGTTGTCGTACACCACCTCGGCGTGCAGCAGGCGCACGACCAGGGAGTCCGGGCACGCCGCGAGCGCCAGGGCCTCACACCCGTTGCCGTGGAAGCTTAGGCTGAGCATATTCGAGGTTTTTTTGTGGTGGTAGCTCACCTTGAGCAATCTTCGAGGTAGAGTGGGGACGAGATGCATGTAGTGGCTCGGCGTGGTTGCAGCTGAATCAGCGACAAAACCACAGCTCCCTCTCACGCACGGGTGTGAACGCTTGCACAGTTGAGGTGGAAGAGGGACGGCGTGTGGGGCCCTGCCCAGCGCCGCGGCCGCGCGATCGCCGCACTCCTTGAACTGCTTCTTGAGCGACGCCAGCTGCTTCGACTCCAGCGCCAGCTTGTGCGAGATCCGCACGAACGTGAAGTGGAGCAGCGGGGTGCCGGGGTGCTGCTTCAGGAGCGCCTCGACTATCTTCGTGCCTTGCTTCACGTTGCCCTTCTTCACCGCGGTGCTGAACGCCTTGCTGCAATCCGCCTTGAGCTTAGCATCGCGCTCCTTCACCGCCGCCTTCTCCTTCTCCTTGGCGGCGGCGGCTCTGTTGACGTCGGGCAAGGCTGCGGCTGCGCCGCCGACACCACGGGAGGACGACCCGCCGTCGCCCGCCGCCGCCGCGCCGTCCTTGCCCGCCGCCGGCTTCTTGCCCCCGCCCCCTGACTTCTTAGGAGCCATCTCGTTACGCACCACTAGATCTGCAGATGGACCGCGTTTTGCAGGCGCGCGGTGCCACCCTGGCTACTTGAGTGTGGCGACGCCCTTCAGGCGCCACCACGTACGAGCGCCCGCGTGCGCTGATACATGCAACTATGGCACCCTTCTACGTACCACGGTAACGGCGGGCGGGTGCGGCCGTCAGAATGGATATAATCACGCCCCGCCGCAACCCACAGCGGAGCACTGCTGTCGTGTGTAAATGAAGATAAAAAACCAGATCCCCAACCTCGAAACCTCTCGCCTGTCAGCTGAAGATTTTGCCTTTGAACACGTGTCATTATGAGTTACAGACGCTTCGCGCCACGTGGCAAAACGACCTCCCGAATAACCCATTGGCACGTTCTGCCTTCCACGTTCTTTTAATGGATATTATGTACGCCGAGGTAGTAACAGCACGTGCCAAATGCCAATGCCCGAAAAACCAAGTCGGCCTGCGCGGTCCAGGCGCTGCCCACGGGCGCTGCCGCGTTGAAGTGAAGCACGTGCAAGAAGCCTGTGTGTATCACAAGCTAAGAGTACCAGATCACAACCACTGCGAAGGTACGTGTTCCTGGTATAGTAAGTATCATCTGGAACGGCACGTAACGGTTGGTCATCACGCCCGGAGTTCTGCGCCCGGAGTTCTGAACCGCCGTCGCCGCCTGCACGCGAATCTAGCATCCTGCCGCCGCCGCACGTCCCCACCGCGCCCGCCGGCCGGTTTGAAGCGATGCGTGTGCATAAGAGTACATAGTATTATAGATAAATCGCTAACAGTGCTACGGTGAAAGAAGTAAGATGGGGAAATGGAATCGGAGAGGCACGTGGTCACCACGCCCCGGAGTTCCCCCCGTACGAGGTGCTCCTACTCCCGCCGCCTGACCAGGACGACCCCCCCGCGTGCGGCGGCGGCAAGCCCCCTCCGCCGCCCATCCCCGCCGCTCCCGCCGCGCCCATCATGCAGTGCCGGGCAGAAACCACTCGCCGCGTCATTGGACGCCATTTTGCCTGCAGATATGATGCGCAGTGTCATACGATGCCATTTAATTCAAGAACACAGGGTTGACAATGCTTTGCACGGTGTGGTGAGCAATATACGGCACGCCCGCGCCCTACCATGATGCCGTCCACCAGCTCCGCCAGCGGCGCCAGCTCCTCCTTCTTGACCAACGTGAAGGCGCCCGTGAAGTAGATGAAGTGCTTGAAGCACGTGTTCAGATGCGCCGCGGTGCAGGGCCCGAGTTGGCGAGTGCGGGGACGCGAGTGGGATGGCGTCAGCAGAGTGACGTGAGGGGTGACGTGAGGGGTTACGTGAGTGGATTCAAGGACAACGCCATAGCTGCGAGGGATCGAGTAGCCTGGCCCTGCCTCTGCGCCCAGCGAACAGATCCGCTGAAAGTGACTGTGGTAGATATGCGCGTACACGCGAAACAGCCTGGTGAAGATTTTGCGCACCACGTCGGCGAAGTTTTTGGGGAAAGGCGCGCCCTGCCGCTGGGGGAAGAGTGCCGCGGCAGAGGGCCGGGGCACCGCATTCCGCACTGTTCACTTCATGGTGTACTGGTGTACCCTTCCATGCTTGCCGCGTCCTCCTACCGGCTCTCACACCAGTTCCTAGGGCAGCTCAACGTGAGCGTCTTGAAGTGTTTGGTCTCGCGCTGTGATGACTCAAGTGGTTCCAGCTAAAACCCGGATCCAGCCTTCACCCGAGCACCTTGGAGGTATCGAGCTTTGATGACTCGAGTGGTTCCAGGAACGAAACAACTCCAACCTTCACCCACGCACCTTCGAGGTATCAAGCAGTGACGACTCGGGTGGTTCCAGGAACAAGACGGCTCAAAACGAGCTTCATGAAAGCGCCACCTCTGAGTTGAGCTGCGGTGGGAGCTGATGTCGCGGCCCCAAAAGAGAGTGAGACGATTCCGCAGGTGTACGGAGGCGCCCGGGTTTCGCCCTACCCCCCCCCCCCGTGTTATGACGCAGCTGGTCAAGCTCACCATGTGAAGCGCCTGGGGGCTCGATGAACGTTTGTAAAAAATAAAAAACCGCAGCCCCGCCTCGTCATCGACCTGCGCCTCCACCCACTCCATCAGGTAGTCCACGTACTTGGGCGCGCTGCACTCGATGGGCTTCTTGACCTTGACGCCGTCGGCCCACCGGTACTCGTACTTGGGGCCCGCGCACATGGTGGGGCAGGCCTCGGGGGAGGGGCTTACACTCGTCCACTTTTTAGCTCAACTTGAGCGCTTTGTAATGGATAGGGGGTTCGCGTGGGGGTTGTGTAGCCCGTGTTAAGGCGGTGTTTGGGGTGTGTAGGGTGTTTTCTTGTGTCAGACACGGCTCAAGTTGAGCTGAGAAGTGGACGAGTGTAAGCCCCTGCCTCGGGGGTGCAGTACTCGGAGAGGGTGCCGTACAGCATGGAGATGGCGTTGTAGAAGTCCACGGTGTTGACGGCGAGCCACTCGTTGAGGTCCTCGCCGGGCGGCAACATCACCGCCTCGCGCAGGTTGCCGGACCCCAGCGTGGCGTCGATGTGCTGCTTCAGCGCAGTGCCCTTGCTTCCCACCGGCGTGTTCTTCTTCGGCCTGTGGTGGGGGATGTTGTGGGTGGGTATGATGAGCGGATCTTCGGGGTATCCATTCAGCAGAGTACCATGGTTGAGTCCAAGACTAGCCACAATATGCATTGCAGTCCGCGCGCACGCAGCACACTTGACGAGCACCGGTCGCACCCAAGCGCGACGCAAAGCTTCCGGGCTGCCGGCTGCCGAGCGTTGGTTGT
>Ga0307489_10001184_pt1 | contig 17057 bp, 27 predicted proteins | sample SB12metaG_FD_202247 | JGI IMG/M metagenome (GOLD analysis project Ga0307489, IMG submission 202247) | Sea-ice brine microbial communities from Beaufort Sea near Barrow, Alaska, United States - SB 1.2 | ecosystem: Environmental > Aquatic > Marine > Coastal | place: USA: Alaska | collected...
GGCGGCGGCAGCGGCAGCGGCGGCGGCAGCGGCGGCGGCAGCGGCGGCGGTGGCGGCCCTGCGCTGGGTCCGGGGTTGGACGCGGCGGCAGCGGCAGCGCGCTTGCAGTGCGCGGCGCGGCAGAGGGTGTGCGTGGGGTAGGGCCTCACAGATAATGCTCGCCACGTCATCCACTATGCTTCATACCCTCGTCACATGAGTCATATGGCATCCTATAATGTGGCAAGCACGAGGGCCAAGGCGAAAGCCTGGTGCCTCCTCAAACACGCTGACGCGTCCTCCCTCGCTCTCTCTACCCTCTCTCTCTCGCCCTGTCTTCCTCTCTCTCCAATAGCATCCTATGACATGGTGAGCAACCAACACGGGGGCCAGGGCGAAATCCTGGTGCCTCCTTATACACGCGGAAGCGTCTCTCTCTCCTTCTCTCTCATGACCAGCAACTAACACATGTGAGGCCCTAGCGTGGTGTTCTTCGGCATGCACCGCTCCACGCGCACGGTCGCCCCCTCCGCCGCCGCCCACGTGCTGGACCCCATCCGCGCCGCGGGCGCCGAGGTACGGCGACAACCTATCCCATATCGATCCTGTCATCTTCCATGTTGACACTGTCATCTTAATTAAGGTCATCTTCCATATCGATACTGTCATCTTCCATATCGATACTGTCATCTTAAGGTGACATTCCATATCGATACTGTCATTTTCCATGTCGATACTGTCATCTTCCATATGATACTGTCAACTTTAGGTCATTTTCTATATCGATACTGTCGTCTTCCATGTCGATACTGTCATCTTCCATACGATACTGTCAACTTAAGGTCATGTTCTATATCGATACTGTCGTCTTGTCCTCTTGTGGAAAGGATGAGCAGATCATATCTTGTGACTCTGCGGCGAGGTACGGGTGTTCCTGCACACGTACAACTTGACGCACGCCAACAACGTGCGGGCGGGTGAGCACGAGGTGGAGCTCGAGGCAGGGGCTCACACTCGTCCACTTTTCAGCTCAACCTGAGCCGTTTTTGACACATAATACACCCTAACCCCTCATAATTACCTCCTAACACCTCCTAAGCAGACCCTCAATGCACCCCCTATGCCACAGAAAGTGCGTACGTTGAGCCGAAACGTGGACGAGTGTAAGCCCCTGGCTGGAGACGGACCAGTGGCGGCTGCTGGCGCCGGACTTCACCTCGTTCGACGACCAGGTGGGGTGGTGCAGGTTGACCCTATCAGACCCACGTCGAAAGCGCCTGGAATTAAGCTCTTAAAACTGAAATATGACACACCGCTTTCGAAAATTGCTTTCAAATTCAACTTGCACCGCTTCAACCAGGGCAAAGTGGACGCCACCCTCATGGATGCGCGTGTTCCGTGGTAGGGCGGTGCAGGTTGACCCTATCAAAGCCCGAGTTGAAAGCGCGCCTGGTTTTAGCGCTTGAAACTGAAATGTGACGAACCGCTTTCAAACCAGGCTTTCAATTTCAGCTTGCGCCGCTACACGGTGGGGCGGGAACCTGGTAGGGCGGTGCAGGTGCAGGTGGATCCCAGGTTGTCCCCGTACTGACCGCACTTGGTTCCAGAGCTTCAAGCTAAAATATGATGAGCCGGTTTTATTAACTCTACTTCCAATTTCAACTAGCGCTGCTAAAACCTGGTCCCGTGGGGCGGGGTCGGCGGCGCCTTGGCACGCGATGAATGCGATGGGTATAGAGGGCCGTCAGGTGCTGAGTTCACGGGCACGATGATGAACGTCGGGCGGCAGGGGTACTCGCTTCTCGCGGTGACGGATATGATGCAGTAGGGCGGTGCAGGTTGACCCTATCAAACCCAAGTTGAAAGCGCCTGGAACTGAGCGCTTGAAAGTATCATATGATGAACCGCCTTTGAAAATGCTTTCAAATTCAACTTGCGCCGCTACAATGCGGGGGCACGATTGCACGCGCGTGTTCTTCGCCCGGCCAGACGTGCTCTTTCTAAACCACATCAACACACGGCAGGGGCTTGCGCTCGTCCACTTCTCAGCTCACCCTGAGCCATTTTTGCGGGGCTTCAGGGGGGTCATGTGCCCATTATAGGGGGGGAGAGAGCGAGAGAGAGAGAAACGCTTTCGCGTGTATAGAGAGGCACCAGGCTTTCGCCCTGCCCCCTGTGCCCATTATAGGAGGGTCATGTGCCCATTATAGGGGTGACTGCGGTGAGAAAAGCGGCTCAGGTTGAGCTTTGAAGTGGACGGGTGTGAGCCCCTGCCGCGCGGCTGCTGCTGCAGTGCGACATGCCGTCGGACGCGTGGCGGGGGCTCATACCCATCCACTTGTCAGCTGAACCTAATCCATCTTCGGTCGCTGGACCACTAAAATCACCCAGCGTGTCCCTTAAAAAGTGCTTACATTGATCCAAAAATTGGACGAACGCAAACCCCTGACGTGTGGTATATACCCGACTGATGGATAGTGCTCGCCACGTCATGTGAGTCCGTTCAACCCAATAAAACAGGGTGTGAAATGTGGTGGATAACGTGTCGGAAATTATCTGTCAGGCTCTAACGAGTGGTACATACCAGACTTTGCGCATTGGGGCGGCGTCAACGACCGGCTGGCGTTTGGTACGTATTCGGCGATGCGGCAGTACGGGCACATGGCGGGGCGGTGCAGCTTGACTCTATCACACCCACGTTGACAGTGCCTAGGACTGAAACATGATTACGAGGAGCAAGGCGGAAGGGAAGCCTGGTGCCTCCTCATACTCGGTGACGCGTCTCTCTCTCTCCCTCTGAAATATGAAGAACTGCTTTCAAGTTTTCGGACTCAGCTTGCGCCGCTACAACGTGGTGCTGTCCATGTCAGAGTATGTGGAGCAGACGTGCATGCAGAAGGAGAGTTTTGTGTACGCGCTGTCGGTGAAGCTCAGGGTGTGGCGGTGCACAGAGTGATAAGATATGATCGGGATATCGATATGGGATATCGATATGGGATATCGATATGGGATATCGATATGGGATATCGATATGGGATATCGATATGGGATATCGATATGGGATATCGATATGGGATATCGATATGGGATATTTATATGGGATATCTTGTCACTCTGGCGGTGCAGGTTGAAACCCGTTTATGCACACACGGGATATGACGTCCTTCGCCTTGGGGCTCTGACTCAACGCCTGTGTGTGATACTTGGTGATCTTACCACGTGCTACTCTATTGAACGCGCCTGATTTCAGCGGTTGAAAGAGAAATGCGATGCAGCGCTTTCAAACTTTGCTTTCAATTCCAACTTGCGCCGCTGCGTCCGGGCGCGCATCTTCGTGTTCCCCATGTGCTTCATTCGCATCCGGGTGGGACGGCGCAGTTTGACCCGATGAAACCCACGTTGATAGCGCCTGGAACTAAGCGCTTGAAACCAACATATCATGCACTGCTTTCAATCTTGCTTCAATTTGCTTTCAATTTCAACTCGCGCCGCTTCATTCAGGCCAACCAGAAACCCAGCGAGGTCGACAAGAACGAGTGCTGCCCGAAGCTCGTAAAGGTTGGGAGGTGCGGGTTGGCCCCAGTGGACCCTGGGTTGGCCCCGGGTGACCGCGCCTGATTTTAGCGCTTGAAGCTGAAATATATTAAAGCGCTTGCAAATGTTGGCTTCAATGTCAACTTGCGCTGCTACATGTGGGACGAGGACGCGGCCAGCCAAGGAAAGGCTGGAGCCTGCTACGGATTCCCCCGGGAGGCAGAGGCAAAAGAGTTGGAGGAGGAGGAGGAGGAGGAGGAGGAGGAGGAGGGGCATGCGGAGGAGGAGGAGGAAGAGGGAGAGGAGGAGGAGGAGGAGGAGGAGGAGGAGGAGGCGAAGTAGGAGAAGGAGGAGGAGGAGGAGGAGGAGGAGGAGGAGGCAACACCGGCCGTGGATCAAAACAGCGCCGAATGGCGCGGCAGCAACGAAACAAAAGCGTGACTCTCGGAAAAGGGGATGCCGCTTATCACCGCAGGTCTGACGACGAAACCGTTCTCATGTAGTGGGCTTAGTGAACATGCAGTAGACTTAGATAAACTGAGCTCGTCTTGTCATCCAATTTGTCGGTACCCACATTCCTACTCTCTTGCAATGAGTTGGGCCCTTTATTCAGTGTGTGCTTTCCCGCGTGACCGCCCGTCGGCCCGCGGATTTCCACCATCATTTGTTAACGAAGAAACCGACAAACTCGCATCGCTGACAATTCGACTATGTGCGACGTTCCCGCGCGCCTCAATTACCTGGACACACAGTTTGATAGTATGCAATTGATCCTTACAATCCGACTATGTGCGTCTCTGGTTCCATGTTGCGCGCGACTGCACATGTGCCTGTGGTGATACTCTTTTGAATTTCATTAAAAAGTTCCAGAGCTTGTCTTCCAAAAAACGTCAACTGGTTGGAGGTGGTCTTAAACAACAACAGAGAACAACTCTTCTAAAAGCTGTCGACTACGTTCAAAATATTGTTGTCTTCTACACTTGTTTACTGAGATAACGTAGTGATCTAACTCGACTTGATTTACGTGATCTTACTTCACTTAGATCCCTACACTTGCTTTATGATCTTGCGTGGTCTATGTTTGATTTACAGCACCTGACTTTCGTTCGGTATGTGATGATGGTCCGAACAGTGTCCCGCCGATACAGATGGCGGGGGTGACTGAACAGGTGCCCAGCGGGGCATGACAACAGACCAGGCGGCGGGGCAGTTAGTCCCAGTCGTCGTCGTTGCCCTCGGAGCAGGGGCTTACACTCGTCCACTTCTCAGCTCAACTTGAGCCGTGTCTGTCACAAGAAAACACCCTACACACCCTGAACACCCCCTAACACCCCCTTAACACGGGCTACACAACCCCTGTGCGCACTCCCTATGCCATACAAAGCGCTCAAGTTGAGCTGAGATGTGGACGAGTGTAAGGCCCTGCCTCGGAGTCGCTGACGTTCTCGCCGCGTGCGATGCGCGCCTTCTTCAGCTTGTCCTTCTTCTTCTTCTCCTCGCAGCAGGGTCATTGAGAACAAGCACTACGGGCCTCATGCCCCTGTGTCGAAAAAAGCAAACCACACGGCAGCTCAAATTGCCTGCTTCTTATGGCGCAAGGAAAGCGATCTGGTATCGACAGCGTCATAATGCCGCTGTCGATACCATCGATACCAGATCTCTGACCTTGCGCCATACAGAAAGGCGGATTTTTCAACGACACAGGGCCTGAGTCCGTCCGAGATCGGAGGACAACTCACCTCCAGGGCGAATGCTCACACAGACACGCGGAGTTTGAGGAGGAGGAGATTCAAGGCATTCGCCGTGGGTGGTGTGGAAGGTTAAATGACCCCCAAGTGGTAGGTTCAATGACCCCCAAGTGGTAGGTTCAATGACCCCCAAGTGGTAGGTTCAATGACCCCCGAGTGGTAGGTTCCCAGTCCCAAGTGGTAGGTTCAATGACCCCCTGCCTTGTTGGACAGGTTGAGGTTCTTGGGCTTCTCCACCTTGCTTTAGGGGCAAAACTTCAGATTGAAAGCAAAGTTTGAAAGCGGTTCATCATATCTCAGCTTCACGGGGGCCAAAGGGAAGGCCTGGTGCCTTCTCATACACGCGAAAGCGTCTCTCAAATTTCAGCTTCAAGCGCCAAAAGCAAGCGCGGTCAAGCTGGGGTCGTGCTGCAGCGCCCCGCCTTGACAGTGTTGCCCAGCGCGTCCGTGAACTCGTCCACGTTGACCGCCGCCTCCACTCAAGGCCCGCCATCCAATACAGAGGGGGGTTTAATCAGATGACCACACTAACAGGTGTTGAGTGGTTGTGCACATGGCCTGACAAACCATGGTGGAGGGGGTTGGATAATGCTCACCATGTGAGTGCCTTGGGGCTCGATGAACGATGGTTTAATGAAGACGCATGGGCGCAGTGAGGTGTTCCGACTGCAGGCCCCTGGTCCCTCTGAAGGCGCTCGTGTGGTTGGGCGTTACGCTGAACGCCCTCATGTGATTGGGTGACGCCCCACCGTCACCGCCTCCTTGGACATCTTGGCCATCCACTCGGCGTCGCCCTTGCAGTTGCAGCGCGCGATGCCGTCGTCGAACTTCTGCATCAGCCACGTCTCGGGGCACAGCGCGCTGCAGAACTCCGCAACCAGGGTCCGACCCGCAACCCACCCTAAACTGAGGCACTGAGAACAAAACCGAAACGACAAGCGAGTGGAGAGAGAGAGAGACGCTTTCACGTGTGCAGGGAGACACCAGGCTTTCGCCCTGGCCCCTGTGCGAGTGGACAACCAGGTTGCGTGATATAAGGTACTGAGACACGCGGATGGGACCACACTATATGGGACCAAACTGAGACAAGGACGGAACGATGCCGGACCGGGCCCTCAGAGGCGGGGAGGCACACGCAGAGAACACACACAACAGTGCGCGGGATTATTGAGAATAGGCCTCACCGTTGTTGTGGGTGATCATGACGACGCCGCCGGCGTAGGTCTGGATGGCGCCGGCCAGGGCGCCGAGCGAGTCGCGGTCCAGGTAGTTGGTGGGCTCGTCGAGGATGACGATGTGCGGCTGGTTCCACATCGCCGCCGCGATCACCACCTTCACCAGAGCGTGGGGCCCGGTTGCACAGGGAGGTGACTGGTGATTATCAAGTGAAGTGAGCGTTGGAGTGATGTGGTGTCATCGGCGGCATGACCGCGGTGGCGTGATGATACCGAGCCCAGACTCCGAGGGGCACACCGGGGGCTTACACTCTCGGACACCTTTCAGCTCAACCTGAGCGGATTTGGTCAATGAGACTTTGTCCAACGTTACCATAAAAAGTGTTTACGTTGAGCTGAAAAGTGGAGGACTGTTGCGGCCCTGGGCGCCCCCCACCTTCTGGCCGCCGGACAGAGCGCCCATGCGCGTGTGCGTGCCGAACTCCTTGTCCAGGCCCACGTCCTCCGTGTACGGTCACAGCTTCATATTGAAAGCAATGTTTGAAAGCGGTCCATCATAGTTTAACTTCAAGTGCTGACACCAGGCGCTTTCAAAACGGGTTTCAAACGGTTGAAAGCCAAGCAAAGCGGTCTAAAATATCTTAGCTTCAACTACTGTAGTGACACCAGGCGCTTTCAAGATGGGTTTCAAGCGGTTGAAAGCAAAGTTTGAAAGCCGTCCATCATATCCTAGCCTTGAAGTGGTGACACCAGGCGCTTTCAAGACGGGGTTCAAGCGGTTTGAAGGTGCAGCACCACACCTCGAGGTGCTTCTCCACGTTGACCATGGTGAGCGGCGTGGAGAAGGCGCCCGCGCGCTGCGCCACCTTGTCGTCCACCGCCCACGTGTAGCGCCGCAACTTCATTTTCAAAGCAGAGCTTAGAAGCAGTCTCATCCATATTTTAGCTTCAGTCGTTGAAACCCAAGCGCGGTCACCCCATGGTCAACCAGGTGCCCATTGTAAGGGGGGTCAGGTGCTCATTGCAGGGGGGTCAGGTGCCCAATATAGGGGGATAACGTGCCCATCATAGGGGGGTCAGGTGCCCATTATAGGGGGGTCAAGCATCAGGTGCCTATTATAAGGGGTCAAGGCAGGGTGAAGGTGCAGCGCCCCCCTACCTTCATGTGCTTCTCGAAGCCCCACTTGAGCAGCTTGTCCGCGCGCACGTAGCGGTTGCTGTTGTAGTCCATGCCGACGAACAGGGGTTTGCACTCGTCCACTTTTCAGCTCAACTTGAGCGCTTTCTGCGGGATAGGGGGTACATTTGGGGGTTGTCTAGGGGGTGTGTAGGGTGTGTCAGGGGGCATTAGGGGCTGTCTAGGGTGTATTTTGTGTCAGAAGCGGCTCAGATTCAGCTGAGAAGTGGACGAGTGTAAGCCCCTGCCGACGAACTGCACCTCGTACTCCGTCTCCTTCTTCACCACCTTGCGCCAGGGGCTTACACTCGTCCACTTCTCAGCTCAACTTGAGCGTTTTTCATGGGCTAGGGGGTGCGCGTAGGGGTTGTGTAGCCCGTGTTAAGGGGGTGCTAGTGCCTAGTCTGTGAAGCGTACTAGTACTAGTATCTTAGTACTTACGTTTGGCGAGTCACGACTCGCCAAACGTAAGTACTAAAGTACTAGGATACTAGAGCTTTACAAACTAGGCACTAGGGGGTGTTTAGGGTGTGAAGGGTGTCTTTGTGTGACAGACACGGCTCAAGTTGAGCTGAAAAGTAAACGAGTGTAAGCCCCTGCCTTGCGCCCGCCCGTCAGCTTCTCGATCGACCACTTGACCTTGTTGGTAATCCCCTTGTCATTCACGATCTCAAACACGATGGGCTCCTTCACCTCGCAGTCAGGCCCGGCATCAAGTGGAGGTGCTTGGTGAAGTAACTGTGTTGAGTGGTATCAGGTGGAGGTGCTGGGTAAAGTGAACACATTGAGTGGTATTGTGTGCCAGTGGAATAGGCCGATTTCGGTAACTTGCTTCCCGCGCCAAGCGCTGACGCTCTGCCCGCAACTCTGTATGGGCATTCAACCTGACACCCGATGTCCCGCGCGGAGCGCTGACGCTTTGCCCGCAGCTCTGTGTGGGCATTTTACCCAGGCGATATACCGAAATCGGCCTGTTGAACACGTCGGGTGGTTTTGTGTGCCGGTGGAATTGAAGGTGAGCATACTGAGGCGTGCGGATGACAGCAAGCCGAGCCATACCTTGGCGCCCTCGGCGTCGGTCAGCGTCATGGAGTCCTTGGCCAGCGTCTCCTCGCAGGAGGGTCGGCGAGAACAAGCATTCGACCGAGCTCAAACCACGGCTTACCTTGATTGTGAATGCTCATACAGACCCGCGGGCTCGGTTCATCGATTCCTCGATTCAACGCCGGTCGCGTGCTCGATCTCAACACACCCCGTGCCTTGTCGTCACCGTGCTGGAAGCGCCACCGGATGTACTTGTTGTAGCGCCGCAAGTGGAAATTGAAAGCAAAGTTTGAAAACGGTTCATCATGTTTTAGCTTCAAGCGCTGAAACCAAGCGCGGTCAACCTGGTGTCAACCTGGGAAGACTGGGGTGAACCTGGGAAGGAACCTGGGGTGAACCTGGGGTGAACCTGGGATGGAACCTGGGGTGAACCTGGGGTGAACCTGGGGTGAATCTGGGGTGAACCTGGGGTGAACCTGGGGTGAGTCTGGGGTGAGTCTGGGGTGAGTCTGGGGTGAGTCTGGGATGCACATGGGGTGAACCTGGGGTGAACCTGGGGTGAAGGTGTGTTGCCCCACCTCGTTGGGCGTCTTCTCGAGGTGCATCTCGATGTGGTGGAAGGCGTGCTGCGCCACGTACGCCACGCGCGCGTTGGGGTGCTTCCACACCGTGCCCTCCCACACGCCGGGTCGCTCACCGCAGATGGTGCGTCGCACGTCAGAGGGCGCGGGCGGGGGGCGGCACTCGGCCCAAGAAACGAGGCTTCAAATGGCAAATGACTAAACCCTAAACCCTAAGCCCTCAGACTTTCGTGACTCCAGACTGGGCAGGCGCGGACCCGGATGTGAAGCCTCACCTGCGGGATGACCTCGCCGGTAAGCAGCTTGATCATAGTGGACTTGCCCACGCCGTTGTGTAGCGCCGCAGGTTCAGATTGAAAGCAATGTTCAAATGCGGTCCATCATGTTTAGGCTTCAAGCGCGGAAACAAGCGCGGTCTACACGGGGACAACCCGGGGTGAAGCTGGTTTGCCTTACCGTTGGGCCCGACGCATGCGACCCGGGAGCTGAGCGACACCTGCACGGTGACGTCCTTCACCGTGGGCTCCGTGTTGGCCGGGTACGTGTACGTGCACTTCGCCATCTTCATCAAAGGCTTGCCCTTCGAATAGTGCCTCAACGTGAATTTGAAAGCAACGCTTGAAAGCGGTTCATCGTATTATAGTATCAAGCGCTGACGTCAAGAACGGCCCTGCCGGGGTCAACCTGGGGTCAACACGGGATCATCCTGGGGTCAAGTTGGGGTTGAAACTTGCACCGCCATACCTTGGACTTAACGCCGTCGATGAAGCCCGGCTGCGGGAACTGCATGACGAACCCGAAGTCAGGGGCTTACACTCGTCCGCTTCTCAGCTCAACGTAGGCACTTTTAGGGGGATACATTTGGTACCTTCAGTAGATAGATATGTCATAACTCGTCACAAACTGGACACAAAACGGCCCGGTGACCAAAACGGCTCAGGTAGAGGTGAGAAGTGGATGGGTGTCCCGCCCCTGCCCGGAGCTGGACTTGAGCTCGAAGTAGGAGCGCGCCTTGGTGTAGCGCCGCAAGTTGAATTGAGAGCAAAGTTTGAAGGCGATTCATCACATTACAGTTTCAATCGCTTAGTTCCAGGCGCTTTCAACATGTGTTTCATCGGTTCAACCTGCACCGCCATACCTTGGGGTTCTTGGCCACGTACGCCGACAGGTTCCCGATGCGAAGGTCGGATGAATCGTACTCGCCGCGTCAGAGGGAAGAGAGGAAGTCACGTAGAGAGAGAGAGAGAGACGCGTCAGCATGCATGAGGAGGCACCAGGCTTCCACCTTGGCCCCCGTGCAGCGAGGAAGACATGTAACGCAACAAACGAATCCTTGAAGTGTGGTGAATGGGAATGCGTGGATGAGTCAAGAGACGAGTGGGAATATGTGGATGAGTCAAGAGACGAGGGTCTGAGGGTCTGAGGGTCTGAGGGTCTTGAGGGTATGATGCTTCGCATATTCACGGAGGTGATCTATTGCCGTTTAGGGATTTGTCCCTTTTCTTGAGTCAGCTGGTCGGCCGCAGCTCAATGATTAAGCTTCCAACACGAGTCGATTCAAGAAAAGGGACAAATCCCTAAACAGCAGTAGATCACCTCCGTGAATATGCGGAGTGTGATGCAGGGCGCCCCACCCGCGGAACTGCTTGAGCTTGAGCGTGTCGATGGCGATGATGTTGTTGCAGATGCGGTCCAGCAGGCCGGTGTCCAGGGGCTTACACTCGGTCACTTTTCAGCTCAACGTGAGCGCTTTCTGTGGGATAGGGGTTGTATTGAGGGGTTCTTTAGAGGTGATTAGGAGGCGTCATGGGGTATTAGGGGTTTGTTTAGGGTGTCAGAAACGGCTCAGGTTGAGCTGAGAAGTGGACGAGTGTAAGCCCCTGCCGGTGTCGTGCGACACGATGATGCACGTCACGTTCTTCAGGTTCAGCAGGTACTCCTCCACCCACTTCACGTTCATCACGTCCAGGTGGTTCGTCGGCTCGTCCGCTGTGTACGGGCGCGAGTTGGAACTGAAAGCAACGTTTGAAGGCGCTTCATCATCTTCAAGCTTCAAGGTTCAAGGTTCAAGTTTCAAGGTTCAAGGTTCAAGGTTCAAGGTTCAAGGTTCAAGGTTCAAGGTTCAAGGTTCAAGGTTCAAGGTTCAAGGTTCAAGGTTCAAGGTTCAAGGTTCAAGGTTCAAGGTTCAAGGTTCAAGGTTCAAGGTTCAAGCGCACAGGGGGGTAGGACGAAAGCCTGGTGCCTCCTTATACTTGTCCACGCGGATTCCGCATCTCTCTCCAGCTTCAAGCGCTGGAACCGAGCGCGGTGAACCCGTGGTGAGTGAACCCGTGGTGAAGTTGGGGTGAAGGTGAAGGTGCAGGGCCGCACCATGAGGAGGATGTCGGCGTTGAGGCACATGGCGCGCGCCAGTGCCAGCTTCATGCGCCACCCGCCGGACAGCCGATCCACGATCATGTTGGCGCCCGCGTCCAACTCACCTGCAACCAGGGTCGCACACATCATGCGGAGCTTCGTCACATGCCTGGGCCTGACGTGATTGGCTGACTATCACTGCCGTGGCGGGAGGGGCCGACGTGGTTGGCTGACTGCCACTCACGTGGCGGGGGAGGCTGACGTGATTGGCTGGCTGTCACTGACGTGGCGGGAATGGGCTGACGTGATTGGCCGACTGTCACTGACGTGGCGAGAGAGGCTGACGTGATTGGCCGAGCCCTACCGAAGCCGACGCCCAGCAGCATCTTCTCCACGGTGTCCGCCGTGATGCCGTGCTGTAGCGCCGCAAGTTGAATTTGAAAGCAAAATTTAAAAGCGTTTCATCATATTGTGGCTTCAAGAACAGGAACCAGAGGCGCTTTCAAGACGGGTTTTGGTAGTGTCAAGGTGCAGCGCCCTACCGTGCTTCACGATGCGCGGATCCGTCATAACGTAGTCCACGCACGACAGGTGTGACAGCTCGCCCATATGTACAGCCGCATGTTCAAATTGTAATCAAAGTTTAACAGCGGTTCATCACAATTTAGCTTCCCAAGCGCTGGTACCAAGGATGGTAAGTCCAGGGGCAACCTGGGGTCAACCTGCACCACCCTACCGATGATGTCAGCCTCCACGAAAACCGTGCGCAGCTCCTAGAAGTAGCGCCGCAACTTGAAATTGAAAGCAAAGCTTGAAAGCAGTCTCATATTTTAGTTTTGAGAGCTTAGTTCCATTCCAGACGCTTCCAAGACGGGTTTCATGACGCTTCCAATATCGGTTGCATTGGTTCGTTCAGGTTGCGGCGCCTCACCGAGGCGGGCGGGAAGCCGTCCACCTGCTCCTGCGAGATGGAGCGCATCAGCGTGGTCTTGCCGGAGTCGTTGCCCCCCAGCAGGCCGTACTTGTGCCCGCGCTTCAGCTTCAGCCGCGTGTTGTGCAGCAGCACCGTGTGGCAGGGTCACTGACAGGAAGCACTCGACCGAGGTCAGAGCATGACTAATCTCCAGGGTAGATGCTCATACCCACGCGTGGAGTATGAGGAGGAGGAGGAGGAGGAGGAGGAGGGGGACATTCAACTTGGGTCGAGTGGTTGATCTCAACGCCCCCCCTGCCTTGGAGCCATACGCGAGGGTGAACTTGCAGTCGCACAGCTGCTCGGCGTCGTCCGCCTCCTCCTCCTCCTCCGCCTCCACCGAGGGTCATTTAGAACGAGCACTCGACTGAGATCAGAGCATGCCTTAACTCCAGAGTGAATGCTCATACAGACCCGCGGGCGCTGAGGAGGAGGATACTCAACATCGGTCGAGTGCTTGTTCTCACTATGCTTGTCGAACTAAGCTAGTGCTGGCGAGGGGGAGCTTTAACTAAGCCAGTATAAGCTAGTTTAGGGGCTAGTGGTTAGTGAGTTGGGTGGGTTAGTATGGGCGACTACTGCGGGTTAGTAAAATCCGGGGTAATACAGTTTGATGAGCTAGTTGAGGGGCTAGTGCTTGTTAGGCTACTTTAGGGGCGATACTTCTCATCAACTCCCCTGCCTCGGCGAAGTAGCGCGCGGCCAGCGTCTTGAACAGCGCCGTGGCGCCCGCCTCCGACACGCCGAAGGGCGCCAGACAGCAGGGTCATTCAGAACCAGCACTCGGACGGAGATTGAGCATGACTTGAGCATAAACTACCTTCAGGGTGAATGTTCATACAGACGCGCGGAGAGGGGGGGGAAGATTCAGCGTCGGTCGAGTGCTTGTTCTCAGCAACCCCCCTGCCAGCGCGTCCGACCAGTCGTCCGCGTCGGTCACCTTGCTGTAGCGCCGCACTTTGCAGCTGAAAGCAAAACTTGAAAGCAGCTCATCATAGTTTCGCTGCAAGCGCTGAAACCAGGCGGTACAACACTGGTTTCAACACTGGTTTCAACACTGATTTCAACACTGGTTTCAACACTGCTTTCAACATTGGGTTTAACACTGGTTTCAACACTGGTTTCAACACTGGTTTCAACACTGCTTTCAACACTGGCTTCAACACTGGTTTCAATCCTGATTTCGACAGTGTCAAGCTGCACCGCCCTGCCTTGCAGTTGACAAGCGAAACAACCAGCGACACGATGTAGTCAGCCTTGACGTTCTTGCCGCACTTGTTGGCCACCTCCCTCATGTAGTGGTGCAAGTTGAATTTGAAAGCAAAGTTTGAAAGCGGTTTAACATATTTCAGTTTCAAGCGCTTAGTTCGAGGGGGTTTCACCTTGGGTTTGATAGAGACAGCCTGCACCGCCCAACCTTGGCCACCACGTCGCGCGCCGCCTTCCGCGTCGGGTTGCTCTTCAGATCGTCCTCGATCTTCTGCAGCTGCTCGAACGCCTTGCCGCACACCAGGGGCTTACACTCGTCCACTTTTCAGCTCGACGTAAGCGCTTTCTGTGGAACTTGGGGTGCATCGAGGGTTTGTTTAGGGGTCATTTTGCGGGTGTTTAGGAGGTGTCGGGGGGTGTTGGGGGGGTGTTGGGGGTGTATAGGGTGTATTTCGTGTCAGATACGGCTCAGGTTGAGCTGAAAAGTGGACGAGTGTAAGCCCCTGCCGCACACCACGCGCGCCTCGGGGTCCGAGATCTCCTCCGCGCAGCAGGGTCATTGACAGCCAGCACTCGACCAAGATCGGAGCATGACTTTAGACTTATCTCGAGGGTGAATGAATGAACGATTATACAGACGTGCGGACTCGGTCCGTCGATTGTACTACGGTCGAGTGCTTGCTCTGAGTCAGGCCCCTGCCGACGCCTTTTCCAGCGCGGGCATGAGCTTGGGCAAGAAGGGGCCTGCGTCCTCGGGGCAGGGGCTTACACTCGTCTACTTTCCAGCTCAACTTGAGCCGTGTCTGACGCACAAAAGCACCCTACACACTCTAAACACCCCCTGACACCCCCTTAACACGGGGTACACAACCCCTACGCGCACCCCCTATCCCATCAAAAGCGCTCAAGTTGAGCTGAGAAGTGGATCAGTGTAAGCCCCTGCCTCGGGGTCCTCCACCAGCTTGGACATGTTGTTGATGATGACGGCGCACATGCGCTTCGTGGCCGTGGCCCGCACGCGGAACCCCACCACTAGCGCCGCAACTTGAATTTGAAACCAAAACTTGAAACCGGTACATCCATATTTTAGCTTCAAGCGCTGGAATCAAGCGCAGTCAGCACGTGGTCAGGCTGGGGTCAAGCTGCATAGCCGTACCCAGGAGGAGCAGCGGCGCGATGAGCGCCAGGGGCGCCGCCGTCACCGTCTGCCAGGGGCTTACACTCGTCCACACTTCAAGCTCAACTTGAGCGCTTTGCATGGGATAGGGGGTGCGCGTAGGGGCTGTGTAGCCGGTGTTAAGGGGGTGTTGGGGGGTGTTCAGGGTGTGTAGGGTGTTTTCTTGTGACAGATACGGCTCAAGTTGAGGTAAGAAGTTGACGAGTGTAAGCCCCTGCCGTCTGCACGAACGTGGTGGACGCCAGCTTCTGCACGCACTCCATCACCTCCTCGTGGCAGGGTCATACAGGACAAGCACTCGAACCGAGATCGGAGCATGACTTACCTTGAGTGTGAATTATCATACAGACGCGCCGAGGAGGAGGAGGGTATTCAACGTCGATCGAGTGCGGCGCTCTCAATAACCCCCCGCTCATAAAGACGCGCCGAGGAGAGAGGAGGGGACTCAACGTCGGTCGAGTGTTGGTTCTCAACAACCCCCCGCTCATAAAGACGCGCGGAGGAGGGAGAAGGGTCTTCAACGTCGGTGGAGTGCTGGTTCTCAACAACCCCCCGCTCATAAAGACGCGTAGAGGAGGGAGGAGGGTCTTCTACGTCGATCGAGTGGAGGAGGGGGAAGATCAACGTCGGTGGAGTGCTTGTTGTCAACAAGCCCCCTGCCTCGTGGTCGATGGTGGCGGACACGAGGGCGGGGATGAAGGGCTCCACGTCGCGGTTGTCGATGGAGCCGCAGATGGTGCCCAGGCAGGCCCGCGCCGCCTCCGACACCTCCTTCTTCGAGTCGTTCACCATCGTCGTCACCACGGGGATGATTACGTTCAGCGCCCACCAAAAAGGCCCGGTGCAAAACCGGAGGCGTTTGGTCAGGAGAGATAAGACGCTTCCAGGGGTATAAAGAGGCACCAGACTTTCGCCCTCGCCCCCGCGAGGGAGAGACGATTCCGCGTGTGTCAGGAGGCACCAGACTGTGGCCCTGGCCCCCATGAGGCGTCTGGTGGAACGGAGGCGTTGGGTAACGCGGGGTGGTATCGTATCGTGTCAGTCGTCAGGTCAGGGAAACATGACGGAAGTGACGTGGGGATGGCGCGGCGCGGACCGCGGGCCCTGCCTCAGACACCGTGAGGGGGCTGCACTCCGCCAGGGTGGACACCATGTTGAGGGCGCCCACCATGGTCTGCCACTTCTCCGTGGTGTAGCGCCTCTAGTTGAACTTAAAAGCACAGTTTATTGGCGGTCCATCATATTTCAGCTTCAAGCGCTGCAAGCAAGCGCAGTCAACCGAGGATCAAGCTGGGGTCAAGATGGGGTCAACCTGGGGTCAACCTGGGGTCAAGCTGGAATCAAGCTTGGGTCAAGCTGGGGTCAAGCTGGGGTCAATCTGGGCTCAACCTGGGGTCAACCTGGGCTCAACCTGGGGTGAACCTGCAGCTGCCTACCTTGGGGTCCATGGCGGCGATGAGGGCATCCATGACCGTGCCCAGCCCATGCTGGCTCATGTTCTTGGCCATCGCCTTGAGCGCCGCGGCCGACGCCTCCTGCACCTCCTTGCAGGGGCTTACACTCGTTCACTTTGCAGCTCAACTTGAGCGCTTTGCATGGGATAGGGGGTGCGCGCGGGGGTTGCGTAGGCCGTATTGAGGGGGTGTTAGGGGGTGTGTAGGGTGTGTAGTGTGTGTAGGGTGTTTTCTTGTGACAGACACGGCTCAAATTGAGCTGAGAAGTGGACGAGTGTAAGCCCCTGCCTCCTTGGAGTGCTTGTCCGCGCAGCACGCCACCAGGCCGCCCACCAGCCCCGTCATCTGGTGCTCGGCGGCGGACTGGCCGACGGACATGACGGCCTCCACGGCGGCGCACGCGCCCTCGCGGCCCGGCGCCGTGCCCTTGGCGCCGTCGCCCAGGGCGGCGGACAGCGCGGCGACCAGCTTGGCGTCCATGCAGCCGGCGGACTTGACCTGTGGTGGGGTGGTGGGGGGCGGGGCGTTTGTAGGTGAGTACAGGGAGTTAGGGATGGGACGTTTAGAGGTAGGACGAGGGGTAGGAGGAGGAGGAGGAGGAGGCGGGGAAGGAGGCGGGGGAGGAGGCGGGGGAGGAGGGGGAGGAGGAGG
>Ga0307489_10001186_pt1 | contig 17047 bp, 8 predicted proteins | sample SB12metaG_FD_202247 | JGI IMG/M metagenome (GOLD analysis project Ga0307489, IMG submission 202247) | Sea-ice brine microbial communities from Beaufort Sea near Barrow, Alaska, United States - SB 1.2 | ecosystem: Environmental > Aquatic > Marine > Coastal | place: USA: Alaska | collected 2017-05-06
GCTGATTTAGCTATATTGGATATAGAACGTAAATCTAAAATGGAAGATAGAGATAGACTTCTTCTTGCAATCGATACTCGTAAAAAATACGAAGATTTACATAATGAACTTATCAAACTAAAGGGTAAGGAGATAAAAGCTGAAAAAGATGTTAACACACTTATCAACAAGTTATCAACATTTGAAACTCAAGAAGTTAAGTTAGAGAATGAAGTTTATCAAGTTACACAACTAATTGCAGATTATTTAGATAATGAAAAGCAAATTAAAAAGAATACTATACTCAGAGATGAGATAGTAGATGTAAGACATTCTTTGGGAAAATCTAAACAACTACTAAAGAATAGTGAATCTGATATATTAATTCTAAATGGAGAAGTTTCATCATTAAAGAATCAGAAACAAACAATCGAAGCTAGGATAAGTGAAGTTAGGGAATTGGAAGACCAATTCACATTATATGAATATTATCTAAATGCATTAGGTAAAGATGGTGTATCATATGAATTGATTTCTAAAGCACTACCAATGATTGAAGGTGAGGTTAATAACATCTTAGGGCAGATAGTAGAGTTCGGATTGCAATTAGAAATGGATGGTAAGAACATTAACGCAAACATCGTTTACGATGACCAGAAATGGAGTTTAGAGATGTGTAGTGGTATGGAAAGGTTCATTAGTGGATTGGCAATTAGAATCGCTCTAATCAACGTATGTAACCTTCCTCGTCCAAACTTCTTAGTAGTAGATGAAGGGTTCGGAACATTGGATAGTGAAAACCTTACATCATTATATATGTTGTTTGCTTATCTTAAAACTCAATTTGAATTTGTGATGATTATATCGCATATTGATTCAATGCGAGATGTAGTTGATACTCTAATGGAAATCAAAAAAGTAAATGGATTCAGTAATATTAAATACTAAATTATGATAGGAATTATAGGACAGGGTTTTGTTGGTAATGCAGTTTATCAAAAGTTTAAAAATTACTACGATGTACTTACTTATGATTTAGATGACTCAAAATGTAACTCTACATTCAGAAAACTATCCAGAGAATGTGAAACTATATTCATTTGCTTACCAACTCCAATGGATGCGGGTGGTAGATGTAATGTATCTATTGTAGAATTAGAGTTGGTAGGATTAAACACACAAAGCGCTCGTTATGATAGAAAGAAAACTATTGTAATCAAATCAACTGTATCTCCTGGTACAACTGAACGATGGAATACACAATACAAAAACTTAAACATTGTATTCAATCCTGAATTTCTTACTGAACGAAATGCTGTTGATGATTACGAAAATCAAAAAAGGATTATACTTGGAGGACCAAGACCAACAACTACTGAGATAAAACAAATATTCTCAAAAGTATTTCCAAAAGCTCATATCATTAAAACGGATTCTACTCATGCTGAAATGGTTAAGTATTTAACTAACTCATTCTTAGCAACAAAGGTATCGTTTGCAAATGAAATGTATCAGATATGTGAAGGATTGGATGTTGATTACGATAAAGTAATTGAATATGCAACTCAAGATGATAGATTGGGAGATTCCCATTGGAATGTTCCAGGACCAGATGGTGATTTTGGTTATGGAGGGCATTGCTTTCCAAAAGATGTTAAAGCATTAATGGTAGTAGCAGAAGATATGGATATCATTCCACTTATGTTAGCAGCAACTGATGTTAAAAACAACGAAGTGCGAAAGAATAGAGATTGGGAACAAATGAAAGGTAGAGCAGTTACTTAGACCTTAAAACATTAGTTGGTAGAGTTTGGTTGGGTGATACTTTTTCTTTAATCAAACTTTCTACTAACCCATTCATCTTATACCCCTTATCCTTACAAAAAGACTTTAATAATTGATGTACTTCTTTATCAATTTGTAACATTGCATACTTTTTATCCATTTCTTTAGTTTTCTTTAGTTTTCTTTAGTATAAGTATCCACATTCTAAAAAGTGGAATATTTATAGTGAGAAACACTAATAGGCAATTGGTAAATGGCAAGAATTAAAAAGTACTCACCTGAACAAAACTTATCATCATTTCAAACATTCGTAATTGATGATAACCCGAATTCTGATTATTTTAGAATAACTGAATTTAAGGATACCTTTACAGGTGGAAAAAACGGATTTCTTATAGAAGGGTCTCAGTATCTGAAAGAAACAACTGAAATTAAGATAGAGATTTTAGATGTTGAAGGTAATCCTATTTACTATGAACCAGCAAAAGGTGTTCCGGAATATTATGAAGGTGTATCATCTTTAATAGCTGTTTACATATATAATGATACACCAATTGGATTGGGTAAAATTACTGTATTAGGTGAACTTAAACAATATGATGATAACGGCGTTATACGAGATGTACCACCACAATGGAAAGGTAACTATAATGTTAAGTGGGAAAATGATTTTCAAATCAATAAAATACTTGCCAATGAAGATAGAGTTAGATTCTTTAAAAGACCTAAAGTTAATATTGATGAGATTAACAAACCAATATTTAATAATAACGCAAACTTAATAACTCAGATTGGTAATGTTAATGGTATTCCATTAGCACCAACCGCTGGTACTTCATTAAGTGAATTCTCTCTACCAACATCATATAGATTAAACGTTACTAATGGTTCTAATTGGACTGGTTCAATTGATGGTAATCGTATTTCATTTGATGATATCGATTATAATCCAATTGTTTTAGATGTTGTAAGTGAAACTGAAGTAATTGTTTCACCACCATACGCACCCAATGGAATTGTAGCACCATTCTCAAATGAAAGTTATGTATCATCATTTAATTATTTAGAAGGTGTAACTGATTTAGCAACCGCACTTACTGGTTCATTTGCTAAGATTAGTATTACTGATATGAAAACAGTAGTTGGTGATGCTGCAAGAGTAAAAGTATATAGACGTTCTCAATCAAACTTAACTGATTATGAGTTCGTACAAGAAATACAATTAGAATCAAATGAGTTATTAAGAGATATAGAAACTACTGAAGCTAATGAAATTAGTTATGGTACATTTACACAAGATGTGTTATCACAATATTGGATAACATCATCAAATGATATTTCAGTAGAACTAAACACTGGATTCCTATACAACTCAGCTAAATTAAACTCAACTGAAGGAAATCACTTTCTTACGAAACAATCATTTCCAATTCAGAGTGGTGTAGAATATACATTAGATTTTAATTTAAAAAAAGGTAGTGTTTCCCCAACGGATTTCCTAAAAGTAACTTTAAGTGGTTCTTTAAATGGAACTCCAAAATCACAAACAATTGTAAATATACCATCTTCAAATGCTATTTTACAAAAACGAAATTTTACTGAAAATATAATTGCTGATGATTTTGATGAAGCAAAGTTATATTTTGAAGTTGATGGAGTTGATTGGTATGTTAATAATGTAAGTTTAAAAGCATCACAAGAAACATCGTTTTCTCCTGATGAAATTACGTTCATCCAACAAGTTCCAAAAACATTACAAACTGAAACGTTTGATTATAGGTTTGAATTCTATGATATAAACAACAACTACATTCCAATATTAGTTGAGGATACTAAAACATTTAATGGTGGTAATTTAAATCTTTTTAATAAAGATATTACACTTACACCAAACAATTTATATTTCTCATTTGATTCAGCATCAGCTCCAGCTAATCCATTACCACCTACAACAATTACATTTGATGTAGAAACTACTTTAGTTACTGGTTCGATTACATATACATCTGGTGCATATGATGAATTTGGGGATATATTATTATCATCAGAATATGCGGGTGGGCAGTATCCTGGTTTAATGAGTGGATATGAAACACTATCTCCAACATTAACTGTTGCTGATTTTACTGGTTCAAGAGATGATATCACTGTACAATACATTAGATTTACTGGTGAAGTTGAAGGTGTATCTGATGATGTGGTAATTACACGTTCGCAGGATGGTAAGGGTGGTGTAAACTTTGAGATTAGACCTTATAGAGGTACTATTATAAAAAATAAAGATGAGAGCACATTAGAGGTACAAGCAATTCGTATCGATGGTGTTAATGAAATCATACTAAGAGATAACTTACCACAAAATGGATTCTCTGATGCAAAATTAAAAGTACAAAGTGGTTCGGAATACATTTTATTATCAGATGCACAATCAAGTGGATTTATTCAAGGGTTAACTGCTGGTACAACTGGTAGTGGTGAATTGGATTATAACGCAGTATTCGATAGAACATCAATCACAGGCCAATTACCATTATACTTAATGGATGGTACTACTGAAGAGGATATTCTAACAACATTATTACTAACTGATTTACAAGATGGATTAGGGGCTGGTTTTGTTACATTTGATGCTGAACAATTTAATATCAACCCAAAAGAAGATACAACGTTCACACCACAAACTGCAAGTTTAGCTGGTAACTTTTATTTAAGAGGAACTAATGAATCACCGATAAGTGGTACATTAAAAGTGTTTCCTTCAATGTCTATCCAACCCAACCTTCTACCTGAATATTATATGTTCTTTGAAACTGGGGCATTTGATAGTAGAATAAGTGTAACCGCAACAAACGCACAAAACGAAATAATTGGAAGTGGTATACCGGGTGATTCGGTAGATTATTATACACCAATCGATAGTAAACAATTAACATTTAATTTTACATACACCGAAGATTTCACATCAGAATCAATTAGTGTTGATAAAACAATATTTGTAGCACCCGATGGTATTGGTATAGAGCCAGTTGTTATAACTGTTGACCCACTTGTGGTAAACCTAAATTCAAACCAACAAGGTGAGGTTTATGAGTTTTCCCCATTAGATACAACTATAACTGCTAAGCAAGGTAACTTAGATTTACTTTATAGTGGAAGTGGTGAGCCTGGTACATTCTTTGTTAACTTAGTTACTCCTGATAATATAACATATGTAAGCGAAAGTAATACTACATATTCTAAAAAGTTTGATGACTGGGGATTCTTTGGAACCGCATCATTAATTGCTAGTGTGGATTATGATTTACAAATTTATCCATATTATACATCATCATTTGAACTTAAAACTATAAAACAACGTATTACTAAAGGTGTAGACGGTTCAGATGCAATTGAAATAGAAATAAAACCATCTACTGTAACACTACAAGCTGATGAAAACGGAACGATACCCGATTACTCAACTGCTGATACCGATATTTTAGTTAAGCAGGGTAACTTATACCTTTCATATGAAACAAGTAGTTTACCAGGTACATACACAGTATCAGCAACTGGTAGTGGTATAGTAGTTGGTGATATATCAGCATCATCACAATACGATTTAGATTTCGGAGATGAGACTGTACATTATACAAACTTTAGTGAATTGGAACCACAAAGTGGTTCTGTTGATTATAATTTCTATGTGTATCCATATTCATTAACAAATGGAGTAGCTGGTGTAGAAGAGGTATATAGTAAAAGACAGATATTCTCAAAATCAAATGATGGTACTGCTGCAAGAAGTGTAACTTTAGCCACAACAACCGCAGTTGTTAATTTTGATGGAGATGGTGTAGTAACTTCACCTATTGGTTCTATTTTCTTAGAAGCAACTCCATTTAACGTAACTGGTTCCCAAACATACTATCAATTTTATAGAGATGGATTTGCATATAGTTTAGTTGGAACTGATAACATATTTGAAATAGGTTCTGGTGATGCTACATCACCAGGTGAAACTGCAACTTGGTCTGTTAAGGTTAGAGATGGTAACATTGCTTCTCCGGTCGTAGCATCTGCTGAAGTAACTATCGCAGGTATTAAAGCTGGAGCTGATAATTACCAAGTATCATTAACAAACCCATCACCAAGTGTTGGGGTAGAGGTTGATGGAACACTTACATTGGATACAACTGGAACTCAGATAAGAGCATTTAAAGCAACTACTGAATTAACACACGTATCTACATACTCACCAGAGACAGTAAACTCAATTGGTGACCCAATTGGAACATTAGGGGAATTCTCAGCCTCATTACATTATGTACCTACATTTATAACACAACCAAATTTAGTAATTGGAAATCCTGCTAATATAGACCCAATTACTGATTGGAATATACCACAGGATAACAAATCAGCTACATTAATTTATAAGGTTGATATCGAAAATGGTAGAGCAACTTATTTCTTATCACAATCACTTTCAACTGTATTCGAAGGGGCAACTGGACCTGGTATTGTTATGCGGGGAGAATGGACTGGTTCGATTGATTACTTATTTAGTTTGGAACAAAAACGTAGAGATGCGGTGGTATATAAATATACCAATGGTCCTGATGTAGAAACTCACTACTTTGGTACAACTAATGCAATATCCGCTTCTAAGGTCTTAAAATTACCATACACACCACCAGATGGATATACGGATGCACCCATCTATAATGGTACTCAGAATCAAGGTGATATAGATACATTTGGTTGGGAATACTTAGGACAGCAAGATATGTTCGTTGCCGCTAAGATAGCAATCTTCGAAGAATCATTTGTAGAAAATACAATTAATGTTGGTACTCCACCTGATGGATTCCCTAATGCAAATATTGCAATAGTTGGTGGAACTGATGAACCTTATATAGCAATAGGTCAACAAGGTACTCAAGGGTTTGCACAATCTGGTGTATTTATGGGATTAACTAATGATGGTGGTCCTAATGGTACTTCTGGTACAATGGGATTATTATCACTAAAGGGTGTTCCTGATGGTGGTGGTTCATATAAATCATTAGAGTGGGATGGTGAAACCTTAACAATACGAGGTTCAATAAAACAAACTGCAGCAGGTGTGGTTGAACCATCTCTTAGAGGAACTTGGTCTGATGGTGTAGATTATTACCCAAGTGATTTAGTACAATATGTAGGAGAAACTTGGAGTGCTGATACGGGTCACACATCGGATATATCTGGTAATTCAACGGATGGACCTCCGGGTACAGGTCCTTGGACTATCGCAGCTGGTGCTGGTAAAAATGTAAGTTTATTAGCAGATTCATATGTAATACAATATGATGAATTTGGATTAAACCCAACGCCTTCATCAACGATAGAACTAATAGCATCATCATCAAACTTTATTGATGCATTTTTTAAATTTACTGGTGGTACTGCTGGAACATTCACTTCAGAAACTTCATTTTCAGATGGGTTAACTGCAAATACTGATACTAAGGCATTTAATGTACCATCAGCGTATTTTGCAACACCATTAACATTTAAAGTGGCAGTATCGGAAGGTAGTCAAATAGAAGCACTATCGGATACACTAACAATAACAGCATTAAAGTCTGGAGCAGATTCCACACCAATGTACTTTATTACTCCAATAGCTGGTGGTACTCAAATAAAAAATAGTAGTGGTAATATTCAACTGCAAGTACAAGAATCATCTATATCGGGATTAAGTAATATATCATCTGGTACTATAAAACTTTACAAAGATGATTCATCATTGTTAAACGCATCGATGAGTGGTATTACTGGTGATGAATATAATCCAACAATTGATAAAGATGCTATTAATGGTACATTAATATTGGAGCTAAGAGATTCATCTGATGATAGTGTTTTAGATACAATAACATTATTAGATGTAACCGATGGTTTAGGTGGAGGTTCATTTATTTCATCAAACTTAAAATCAACAAGAACTCCATCGGATAACTCATTCTTACCAACTACATTAACTGCAACAGCATCGTTCTATGATACATCTGGAACTGAATATACTTCGAATGTAATAATAACTCCATTTGTTTCTAATGGTGTAGATTATATGGAAGTTGGTGCTGCAAGTGGTGATACTACAAATATTATAATAACGGCAGATGATGGAGATGGTGTAGCAATCACATTAGGAGCTTCACCGGTAGCAACAAAAGATGTGGTATTAACTGCTGTATTTACCGACCCTGCTACATCTCAAACAAATACAATTACTGAAACTTATTATATAATTTCAGATGGTTCGGATGGTATTGATGCAATAACTATAATCAATCCAAACCAAGCACATACACTACCAGCCTCATCAACTGGGGTAGTTTCATCATATGTTGGTAGTGGAACAACTATTCAAGTATTTGAAGGAACAGGTTCGTTATCTTATGTAACGGCTTCTCCTGGTGATGGTGAATATAACATAACACCTACCCAAAATCCAACCTCTACAATGAGTACACCATCGATTAGTGGTGTTGGTACGGCTATTGCTACGGTTGCTGATTTTACTTCTATGGATAATGGAACGGATTCGGTTAGTATAACCTATGCTATTTCTGGTAAACGAAACAGTGGTACATCATTTACAGCAGACACCATACAAACTTTAACTAAAACACCATCTGGTGAAAGTGGAACAAACGGAACTGCTGGTAGTGGTGGAACAAACGGAACTGCTGGTAGTGGTGGAACAAACGGAACGGCTGGTAGTGGTGGTGCAAATGGTACTCCTGGTTTACCTGGAGCTGGTATTGTATATAGAGGTGAATTTAGTACAACCGATACATACACATCTAATTCTACTCGTACTGATGTTGTAAAATACAATGGTTCTTACATAATATGTAATACTGATGGGGCAACTGGTGCATACGTTGCCAGTGAATGGGATTCGTTTGGAGCTGAGTTTACTTCAGTAGCAACTGATATCTTATTTGCAACTGATGTGTATGCAGACCAAACAATTAACGTTGGTTCATCTGGTTCAGATGCTGTAATAGCATTAAACGCTGATGCTGGTAATGGTAATGCAAATCCATACATATCAATTGGACAAAGCCCACAAGGTTTTGAAAGTGATGGTATCTTTATAGGATTTGATGCAGGAACTGCAAGTTTATCTTTAGCTGGTGATAATGTGAAAACAAACATTGGTGGATGGCAAGTTGATAAGAGTGGTTTATTCTATGAAACGGATTACTCAATTGGAGATTTAATATCTGCTGAATTAGCAGCAACCTCATCATTCTCTATATCAGCCATACAACAATGGCTTTACTATGGTTCAGTTTATAATCAGGTTTACAATATTGGTTTTAGTTCGAAGGGTTCACTCGACACAGCTGAAACTGTAAAAACATTTACTAGAACAGCTGACCCGTTTGGAAGTGGTTCTTCACTAACTGCATATGGGCAAATTACTACTACTAATACAATCGATGGTAGTGGTGAGGATAGTGGTTTAATTACATTCAACTTATTAAATGCATTATACGCAGATTCATCATCTGTCGATTACCAATCATATGTAACTTCATCTTGGGAGATAACTGGATCTGGTAAATCTTCAGATTTAAAATGGGCAGCTTCATCTACGCAAATTTTTTCCGATACTGAATGGTACAACGTTATGAGTCAAACTTCAGGTCAGTATGGTGCTGATTATTTGGAGCATAACTTTTTCGGAGTACCATATTGGGCTCCTAATTCAAATGCATATATATTAGCAGATGGAGTTACTATTCCTGCCTCTGGTGGGGTTGCTGCATATGAATCAGCATCACTTGCAATTAAATTAGGTACCATTTCGGGAGACACAGATGATTTAAATAACAATGGTATTGATGGTAATGGTAATTTAATATCTCATATTACAAACCCACATGGTGAGATAGATTTAGCAGCTGCAACTAAATTAACATTATACACAATACATCGATCTGGTGAGGATTTAAGTGTTAGTAATGTTGGAACTGTTTTGGCGGGTTCGTTGGATAATCGTATTATAACTGGAGATGCAATTAGATTATCAACATCTGGTTCATCAACTGGTACTAACAAACCATTTATATCAATTGGACAAGCAACTGCTGATTATGATAATAGAGGAGCATTTTTAGGATTCCCATCGGCATCGACTGCACCACATTTTTCATTAAGAAGTCCATCTGGTAATTTTTTAAGATACAATGGGGAATCCGTTCAATTTAGTGGTGATTTTAGTGGAGGTACAATCGAAGAATCTAATATCGTAGGAGGTTCAATCAGCGTACCAGCTGCCGGAGATGGTGCAAAATTTAGTGTTGATGTAAACGGAAACGTTTCTGCATCAAATGCTAGTATTGGTGGTATTATAAACGCTGATAGTGGTAGAATTGGTAATTGGATTATTGATGTAGATTCAAGGGTATTAAGAGATGATGATTCGGAAATAGTATTTGACCCAGGAACACCCCAAACACCCGCTGAAATTCAATTATTTGATTCTGGTACAAAGAAAGTAATAATTGGACCACAAAATACTCTAGCAAATACAGCAGGTAGTGCTGGATTTAATATGGTGTTTACAACCGCCGCACATGCAACACCCGATACCAATATAACACAAGCATCAACTGGAAAGTTCTTTCAATTTAGTGGACATTCTATTGGTGGTAAAACCAATGCTACTGTATCAACAACATCTGTTGCTGTTGGTGATATTTCAATAACATTGGACTCTGTACCAGCGTTAGCTTTAAAACCACCAACACAACAAATTACACAAACAACTTCATATCCAAATTATTTACCATCATTTAATAATCAAACGCATGGTAATACATCAGGACCCCGATCAATCAGACAAATAGCATATTTGTTTTTAGAGGTTGTTGATACCACTAATTCTGATGCAGTTATTGGTAGAACTAAAATAGCACAAACTTCCGAAGCAAGAAGTGCAAGGGATTCAGTAGGTAATTACTATTTAGGTTCATATGTAGATAGTGGTGGTGGTGGTGGTGGACTTTCAAGTGAAATTACATCAGTAGTTGGTGATACAAAAATTACATTATCCGATGGTTCTTATATTTTGGCCAAAGATGTTAAAATCGGAGATAAGATATTATCTTGGAATTGGAATGATAAACTTGATTCACATATAGGAATAGATGAGTTTGGTGAATTTACCATAGATGCAATTAAAACAAGAACAACAACTGAAATATATAAAGTTACAGTAGGTGATAAAGTTATTGAAGTTTCGGATTCACATGGATTTTGGTTAGATAATAACGAAGAGATAAAAACAACTGAATTAGTTGAAGGTGAGAGTAAAATTTATGTAATAGATGGTGATTCAATTTCTTTACAATTAGTTGATAAGATTGAGTTATTAGATGGTGCTGATGTATATACATTCTCAGTTGCTGGGGTATATAATTACATATCAAATGATATCTTATCACATAATACTATAACATCAGGTTGGACTTTTGTAGGAACTTCTCAAGGAGGGATTACTGAAGTTACTGGTTCTGCTGGAGTACAAGGTACTAAAAATGTAAACATAAATGTAACAACGGCATCAACAGCAGCCGCATTACGATATTCGGTTCAATTAGGTACAACCGCTGGATGGAGAGTAAATACCGCTTCTGATGGTACTGTTTCTACATCGTATGTAACAGCAACAGTAGCTTATAACAATACGAATGCTAACCCTACATTTACAACTGGTTACTTACAATCATTTGGTAGTACTTTAGATTTATCCGTAGAGTTTAATCTCCCATCAAATTTTGTTGAGATTAAAGCAGGAGGTATTCAAGTAGTTTCAGGACCCAATAAATTTGTAAAAACTACTAGGAGAGCTTCTGGTGATGCAGATGTCGAATTATTTAAAGTATATGGGGGAACCGCTATTTTTGATAATATGACTGCTGGTGGTGGAACCCCATCTGACAATGTAGCAGTTTCAGCATCGGGTCATATAGTACCGGGTCTTCCTGATATATATAATATAGGTTCAGCCGATTTACCTTGGAACAATATATATGCAAACAACGGAACTATTAATACATCAGATGAAACTAAAAAAGAAAATATTGTAACATCGGATTTAGGACTAGATTTCATAAATGAATTGACTCCAATATCATATAGATTTATAAGTGGTAGTAGAACTCATTATGGGTTAGGTGCACAAAGTGTTGAAACTACATTAGAATTAGTTGGAAAAGATTCTATGGATTTTGCTGGATTGATAACTGGTTCAAATTACGCATTAAGATATCACGAATTCATTTCACCAATGATTAGGGCAATTCAAGAGTTGACTAATAAAGTTACACAATTGGAGGCACAAATTAGTGGTTCAAATACGTAAAACAAATTTAGTATATACTTATATATAGATAATAAAAATAACTAAGTTATGGAACAAAAAACAGAAAAGTTAGAACAATCAGTAATTGATAAACTAAAATCAATCCAAGAAGAGCAAAACAATATGGTTGTTGCTTTAGGGCAAGTAGCTGTTAGACGAAGAGAAATCCAAAAACAAATGGAAGAACTTGGTGTAAAGGAAGATGATTTTGGTAGCAGAATTGATGCTTCAATTGATGAGATGAATGCACAATTAGCTGAATTAGATACTAAATATCCAAATGGACAAATTGATTTAGATGCAGGTACAATAATTTACTAAAAAATATTTGGTAAATTAAAATATTATTTGTATCTTTGTAAAGAAGTGTAATCATATACACTAAATTTGTTTATGTCAAAAAAGAAATTGTTATATGTATCATCACACCTATCTACTGGTGGAATGCCACAATACTTATTAAAGCAAATCGAAATCTTCAATGATGAGTTTGATATAGAAGTAATTGAGGTAAACAACCATAGTGGTGGAGTGTTTGTAGTTCAGAAAGACCAGATTAATAATTTGGTTAAACTGCATACATTGGGGGATGATAAATCCGAAATAGTTGATTTGATAAAATCTATCAAACCAAACATCATACATTTTACTGAAATACCAGAACACTTTTTATCGGTTGATATATTAGATAAGTTGTGGGTAGAATCACGTAAGTACAACATTGTAGCTTCAACACATGGTTCTGCCACAAACCCAAACGAAATTCGTTACCAACCTGATAGATATGTTTTAGTATCTGAATGGAGTAGGAGGAAGTTCGAACATTTGGGAGTTGATACTATGGTATGGGAGTATCCAATAGAGAAGCAAACATTCAATAAAACTGAAATTCAAAAAGAGTTAGGGTTTGATACTGAGTGGAAGCACGTTCTTATGGTTGGGTTATTTACTGAAGGTAAGAATCAAGGTGAAATATTTAAAGTAGCTAGAATCTTAGAAAAGTATAAAATCAAATTCCATTTCGTTGGAAACCAAGCTATGAACTTTGAATCATATTGGGGACCAATAATGAAAGATAAGCCTGATAATTGTGTAGTATGGGGTGAACGTAATGATGTAGATAAATTCTATAAAGCATCTGATATGTTCTATTTCAGTTCTAAGTTAGAATTGAATCCACTATCAATTAAAGAAGCATTGGGATATGGATTACAATGTATCTTCAGAAAGTTACACACTTATTTGGATACATATGATTCTAATGAATTGGTTACTTACATTGATGATGATATAAACAATACTAAGAAAATTATAATAGAGTTATTAGAATGTGAATTCAATGAGATACCAGGTTGGTTTTCTTATGAAAGTTTATATGATAGATTTGTGAGAACCGCTAAGGGTGGTGAAGTATTTGTAGAAGTTGGTAGTTGGTTAGGAAAATCATCCAACCATATGGCAACAAAAATAAGAGAATCTAAAAAGAATGTAAATTTTACTGTTGTTGATACTTGGAAAGGTACCGATGATGAAGAACTACATCAAAACATAGTTGGTTCATATGGTGGTGATATTTATGGTGAATTTGTAGAGAATACAATAATGAGTGATAACTTCGGTACATTCAAATCTATAAAGGATACATCCGAAAACGCATCAACTCAATTCCAAAATGATTCTATTGATTTCATAATGATTGATGCTGGACACGATTATACTTCTGTAAAAGCTGATATCAAACGTTGGTATCATAAAGTTAAACCTGGTGGATTTATTACTGGTGATGATTATGGAGTTTTCAAAGGAGTTAATGATGCCTCTAATGAATTCTTCTACAATCAAATGTTAATTGATAATCGTAGTTTTGTTAGAAAAAAACCAAAGATTCAGATAAAACATTTAATGACTCGACCGGATGATTTAAGAGAACGTATAAGTCAAGAATCATTGAAACAACTACAATCATATGGTATGGATTACGAAGCTATCGTAAACACACCTTATACTGATTTCCCACCAGCGGAACATTGTAGGAGACCACAACATATATCACCAACTAATACACCTGGTGAACTTTCACCTGGAGCAGGATTGGGTTGGATAACTGGAGGACATTATGGTTGTTATATGGCACATAGATTCGCATTGGAAACAATGAGTCCTGATTACGATTACACATTAGTATTTGAAGCAGATGCATATATCCATAGTGGATTAATGGAATTTGTTGAGATTATACATAAAGCGTGTTTCATATCAGAAAGAGATAATGTACCATTTATATCATTTGCAGATAATCCATCAAACTCAAAAGAAAAGATAGATGAGTTGTTTAGTAAAACCGCACACAACCAAGATTTAGCACACGCATACTTAATCCCAAATAGAGAAAAAGAATGGTGGTTAGATAGAATAAAAGATTGTGAATGGGATGTAGCTGATTTATGGTACAATCACGTATTCTACCATCACCAAAGACCAAGATACACAACTAATAAAATGTATTCAAATCAGGCTGAAGGATTTTCATTATTAGATTTAACAAATAAGACTTGGAAATGATATACGATAAATTAAAAAAGAATAAAAACAATATTACTGAAGTAACTAATAGAGTTTCTTGTCATTTTGTAAGAGGACCATTCGTTGAAATAACAGGTAATGTAAATGAGGAGTATGTAGTACAATTTATTGATATAACTACAAATCGGATAAGATTTGAAACTACAATTGGGAATAACAATTGGGCTAAATCAAATATAGAGTATTGTATTGATTGGAAGGTAAGAGTACTTAGAGGTAATGATGTTTTTTATGAGCATGATTTCAATCCAAATGGTAAACGTGTGTTTATATCAATGGGTTCAAAGGCATTGGGTGATACATTAGCATGGTTTCCATACTTTGAAGAGTTTAGAAAAAAACACAATTGTGAAGTAATTGTATCTACATTCCATAATCATATGTTTGAAGAACAGTACCCTCAGTTTGAATTCGTTAAACCTGGTTCTACTGTACCAAACTTATATGCAATGTATGATGTTGGTTTATTCTATAATGAGAATGGTAGTGTAAATGGATTAAAGAATCCAAACGATTTCAAAACCCAAACAATGCAAAAGATGGGTTCTGATATATTAGGATTGGAATACAAAGAGGTACGACCTTTACTACCAAAATCCAATGTTGTAAAGGATGATAAATTAATTACAATAGCTATACATGGTACGGCACAATCTAAATATTGGAATAATCCAACTGGTTGGCAAGATGTGGTTGATTGGTTAAATAATAAAGGATACACAGTTAAATTACTATCCAATGAAGGTGATAACTATATGGGTAACAAACACCCAAATGGAATAATACAACACCCATCAGGTCCATTGGAAGGTGTTATGGATGAGATGAGAAAATCAAAAGCATTCATAGGAATTGGAAGTGGGTTAAGTTGGTTAAGTTGGGCATTAAATACAAAGACTGTATTAATAAGTGGTTTCTCATATGATTGGGCTGAGATGCAAGATTGTGTAAGAATAACTCCACCTAAAGATAAATGTGGCGGATGTTTCAATAGATTGAAATTAGATGCTGGTGATTGGAACTGGTGTCCAGACCATAAGGGTACAAATAGGCAGTTTGAATGTACTAAAGGTATTTCATCAGAAATGGTAATTAATGAATTAGAAAAGTTCTTATAATGAAGAAAGTATGGATGAATGGGTGTTTCGATGTTTTACATCATGCTCATTTTAAAATGATTGAGTTTGCATCTACATTTGGTGAGTTAGTTGTTATTGGTATAGATTCCGATAAACGAGTAAAAGAACTAAAAGGAGATGATAGACCATTTCATTCAGAAGAAGAACGTAAATACAATTTAGAAAGAATTAATGGCGTGAGTAAAGTTATAATATTCGATTCTGAGATAATGTTAGAAGAGGCAATTAAACGATATCAACCGGATATATTTGTAATAGGTTCAGATTATAAGGATAAATCGATTGTAGGTGAAGAATATTCTAAATCAATGGTATTCTTTAATCGAATGGAAGATTTTAGTACAACAAAAATATTAACAAATGAGTAGAGTACTTTTAATAGGGGAAAGTTGTATGGATATCTTTATCTATGGAAATACTCCACGTCTATCACCTGAAGGGCCGGCTCCTGTTTTCAATCCAATCAACGAAAGATATAATGGTGGGATGGCATTAAATGTACAATCTAATTTGGAATCATTGGATGTGGGTGTAGATATTATAACTCATACATCTACAATAACAAAAACACGCTATGTACATGAATCATCTAATACACTATTGTTAAGAGTTGATGAGGGTGATTTTGTGGATAGAATTGATAAAACTAAATTACCAACTAATTATTGGGATTATGATATGGTAGTGATATCGGATTATAATAAAGGATTTTTAACCAATGATGATATTGCACATATAGCATTTAATCACCCAAACACAATATGTGATACAAAAAAGAAATTAGGTGAATGGTGTAGGGATTTGAAATTTATTAAATTAAATAGAACTGAATACTTAAACAATGAAACATTTATTAATGATAATGAATGGGTAATTGAAAAACTTATAATCACACTTGATAAAGAAGGATGTAAACATAAAGATGTTATGTATCCAACTAAAGAAGTTGAGATTATGGATATATCCGGAGCAGGTGATACTTTCGTAGCAGGATTCACTATGAAGTATATAGAAAGCTCGGATGTAAATGAATCAATAAAATTCGGAAATGATTGTGCATCTCAAGTAGTACAAAAGAGAGGTGTTACAATTATAACGAAAACATAATTTATGTATATTTATATATGAATTCAAAATAAACAAATTTTTTAAT